>Ga0116221_1003241_pt1 | contig 10553 bp, 17 predicted proteins | sample Sb_taG_5_FD_88965 | JGI IMG/M metagenome (GOLD analysis project Ga0116221, IMG submission 88965) | Peat soil microbial communities from Weissenstadt, Germany - Sb_50d_8_FC metaG | ecosystem: Environmental > Terrestrial > Soil > Wetlands > Peat | place: Germany: Weissenstadt | collected 2010-09-21
AAAACTCGCACAAGCCATTGCCCAGGAAAGAGCCACCGAGGATTGACAGGCTGGACCGCTCCGGAGCGTCGGCCTCACATGCGTTGCCGCCTATGTCGCTGTGGCGGAGCAGCGTCCATTCAACTGGCCGGTGGCGGCGGTTTTCGGGGCTGTAGGCATTGGCATTTGGCTCTCTGGTGGGCAATTTCCTATTTGTTTAGTCGCCGGTAGCTGCCACCGCCGCAGGATTACCCCTCGTCCGGTGTTCTTAGCCGTAGGGAAACACCTTCCCTGAACAGAGCCGCAAGACGAAGTCTCCCCCTGCTTCACCCCTAGCGGCCTGTATGGGCGTCGGCTTCGGCCGGCGCCCTTTGTAGCTCCTCGAGCCAAAGCCAGGTATGATGGAATTGCGATGTCGTCGCCATTCGAGAATCTAATTGAATTTTGTGAACGAGAGCGCCACGCTCTCGTGCGAGAAATCGAGATGTTCAAGTCCGGCAGAATGAGGACGAGCGAAAATCACGGGCAGGGATTAGTCGATACCACTACGCAGTCGCTTGACCGTGCGCAATCTAATCTCGCCGAGATTGAGCGGATTTTGGCCGAAGCCGAAGACCAGCTCTAACTCTCCTTAGGATCGCCACCAGCATCACAGGGCTGGGCAACATCCTCTCGGCCGCTTCAGGCGGACGCGAGATTATGAACACCGTCTTTCAGGCGAATGGCAATCGCGCGCAACGCTTGTCGCTCCCATTGGGGGCCGTTCCGATGCCGCCGGCGCCCGCCGCTAGAGCCTGCGGCTGACAACAGTGCTGTCATGTATCCTAGTGGTGCTACGCTCGGAGTTATGTGGGGACACAGCCGCCACAGGCTGACGAAGGACGACCTTTTGTTCTTCGTAATAGCTGTAGTGCTGATTCTGTTCGATCGGCGCAACCGCCTGGATCGCCCTCGGGTTGGGTATGCAAAGTTCAACACCCCGTCGCCTATCACGACTGGTCAGATCGAGGGTTATTGCTTGGACGGCTGAGGCGTTGGGCGAGGAAGGCGGCAAGCGCTTCGACCCTCGCCGGGCGTGGTCCCCCCGGAGGCATGACGAGGTGCAGTGCGATCGGCGGCGACCTCCAGTCGGGCATGACCGCCTCGAGCCGCCCTTCCGCCAAGGCCTGGCCGACGACGAAATCCGGTTGCACGGCAAGGCCAAGACCGGCGAGCAACGCCGGTGCGAGGGTATCGGCGTTATTGGCCCGCAAGGGTCCGGAAGGTCGCAGTGCCACTTCCTCACCGGCGGCGTTCACAAACCGCCAAACGTCTGGGGTCGGCAGATAGGCGTAGCAGAGGCAGTCATGATGGCTGAGGTCCTGCGGATGGGTCGGGCGTCCATGGCGCTTGAGATAGTCGGGCGCGGCGACGAGGAGGCGGTTCACCCGGCGGAGCCGCCGGGCGAGCAGGGAGGAATCCGACAAGGCGCCAATGCGCAAGGCGGCGTCGAATCCGGCGCCGATCAGATCGACCATCGCATCGCTCAAATGCAGGTCGACCGAGACTTCAGGACATTCCGCGAGGAAGTCCGGCAAGAGCGGCGCGACCTCGCTGAGACCAAAGGACATGGGGGCGGCCAGACGCACGAGCCCGCGCGGGCTCGCCGACTGAGCCAGAGCTTCGCTCTCCGCTGCTTCACCTTCGGCGAGAATGCGGGTGGCGCGGTCCGACAGGAGCCGGCCGGCATCGGTCAGAGAAAGCCGGCGCGAGGTCCGGTTGAGGAGCCGCGCGCCCAACCTCTTCTCCAGCCGGCCGATCGCTTTGGAAACCGTGGCCTTGGAGAGAGCGAGATCCTTGGCCGCCCCAACAAAAGAGCGAAGCTCTGCTACCTTGGCGAAGATCGCAAGCCCTTCGAGGTCCGGCAGCTTGGCCATAGATCGGAAACGATGAGTTTCTAAAGTTTCCCTTTATTCGCTGATCCTGCACCCTATTTTGGGATCATGCAACAGCGCCAAGCATGGCGCGGAGGGTGACATCATGATTGAGCTGAGATCATTCAAAGGACTTGGAGGCGCGGACCACGGCTGGCTGAAGGCCAAGCATCATTTTTCCTTTGGCGGCTATTACGATCCCGAGCGGATGGGCTGGGGTGCCATCCGGGTGTGGAACGACGACGAGATTGCACCCCATACCGGGTTCCCACCGCACCCGCACGCGAACATGGAAATCATCACTTATGTCCGCCAAGGGGCCATCACCCATGAGGACAGTCTCGGTAACAAGGGACGCACCGAGGCGGGCGACGTGCAGGTGATGAGCGCAGGGGCGGGCATTCGGCATGCCGAATACAATCGGGAGCCGGAGACCACCCGCATCTTCCAGATCTGGATCGAGCCGGAAGGAACCGGCGGAGAGCCCGCATGGGGTGCGAAGCCCTTTCCAAAAGGCGACCGCTCCGGCAAATTCGTGGTCTTGGCGAGCGGCTTCGACGCCGATGTCGAGGCGTTGCCGATCCGTGCTGAGGCGCGCGTGCTGGGTGCCACGCTGAACGCCGGTGAGACGGCCGAATATGCGCTCGGGCCAGACCGCCACGGCTATCTCGTGCCGGCCGAAGGCGCCGTTGAGGTGAATGGCGTTCGGCTCAATGCGCTGGACGGCGCCGCCATTGAGGACGAGCCGGTGGTGAAGGTCACCGCGCTCGAAGATTCCGAGATCGTCCTGGTCGACGCCGCTTAGGCCGGCGTCCTGTTCAGCGAAGGAAGCAGAGGGCCTGCGACAGCAGGCCCCCTTTTGCTGGCACTGGCTTGCGTCGGTGAGCCTACAGAAGCTAGCGGATCGGGTTGTAAAACGGCCAGTTGGCTTGGCAGCGGCTACGCCTCGTCCTCTGGCCCTGGCGGGAAAGGCCGGAGCGGACGCAGAGCGCCGCTAGAGCGCGGTGAAGGCGTCAGCCGATTGCGCGGCCTTGACGATGATCTCGGCGACCTCCTCGGGACGCTCCTCATGGGCAAGGTGGCCGAGCCCGTGCAACAGCACCACCTGCGCTTCGGGCAGATGTTCGCGGACCCTGAACGCGTCCTCCGGCGAAATCGCCCGGTCGGCGCTGCCCACCGCCAGGACCAGCGGCACCTCGAGGCGGTGGAGATTGCGCTCGAGCGTGAACAGGTCCCAATGGGCCATCATGCCGAGCGCGGCCGAGACGTGGCTCTCGGTCTGGAACAGCCGGCCATAGCGTTCGACATCCTGAGGCTCGATCGTCGAGCCGATATTCTTGATGAGCCGGGCGACGGCATCCGGACTGGCCGCGCGCCAGGAGATAAACCACGGCACGAAGGGATTGAGCACCAGGAGCTTTGCGAACGGGGCGAAGAACTGGCCGGCGATGCTCCCAAAGGGCAAGAGCGCCCCATTGATGCTGACGAGCCCCGCGGGCGCGCTCCGCCCGTCAAGACACATTTGCACGAGAATGGCGGCGCCCGCCGAGTGGCCGACCGCGAGCACGGGATGGAGATCGAGCGCGTCCAAGAGCTGCCCGAGATCCTCAGCCATTCCCGGCAGGGACAGGCGCTCCGATGCGGGAAGGTCAGTGAAGCCATGCCCCGGCAGGTCCGGCACTACGACGGTGAAGGCCTTGGCCAAAATCTGTGCGAGTTGGCCATAGGAATGGGTCGAGGCGCCGGTGCCGTGCACCAGCAGCACGACGGGGCCCTGCCCCATCACCTGCACGTGCCATGAAAGCCCCGCCGCCTCGACGAAGCGGCTCGCGTCCCGATTCGGCCAGTCTTGCCCGTCACGCTCGAAGACGAGCCTGTCGTTCATGCCTCGCTCCCCCCAAGCCGCGTCCGGACGGCTTGCGACAGGCATTGGTTGCGGGGGCCCGCAACCAGCGTTGTTTGCACCTTGACTATGCGGCTCTTTAGTTCGGTATCGGTGGTGGCCTGCAACCACCGAGAATTGACTATGCCGCCCAGCGTGCGGTCTGTACATCGGCTTCTTGGGGAAAAGCGGACAACTCGATGGGTCGCTGTGACGGCAACTACTGACCCCAAGCGGACATCATGACATTTCGGAGAGATGCGCAGATTAGCATAGGCTCCGTCCGCCGCCCTTTTTAGAACTCCAACTGCCCGTTCAGTTTAAGCGCAGTGTCGGATGTAGCGTCTGTGAGGCCAAACTGTAGGCCCACGCCTAGAATCAGCGTAGCGGACTGCTCACCAGACTTCTCGTCTTTCTTATCGTCGTCCTCTTCGGCCTTAGCACCCTCATCGGAATCGGCCTTTCCGAAGGTGTAATAGAGCGTTGGTCCCAGACCGTGGTTCTGGTCATTGAACGAACCGGGATCTGCCAGATCATCGATCTCTCCGAACATCTGCAAAGCCAATGTCCAACGAGACTTCAACTCGTATTTCAACTGCCATCCGTATTGGAAGCCTAGACCTTCTTGGTCAGCAAATTCGCATTTTTTAATTTGACGCGCATCCAACGGAGCATCAGTCTCCGACCCGCTGGTCCCAAACGACGGCGCGGGCCGGAAGCGTCATAGGAGGAAAGCCTACGCCGATGTCGAGTCTTATAGTCCGTAGTCCGGGTCACGCTGCCAGGATATTTGTCGGCGCTGCGGTGGGTTTTCTCTCCATTTGGACGCTAACCGGGACGTCGGTGGCCGAAGTGCCGAGTGCGGCCCCCACCGCGCCCCCGGCAGCCTCTGCCGCTAAGGGTCTTTCGCCTGAAGCTGTCGCGCCCCAACGAAGTGGCACGCCCGCCTACCAGGAGCTGAACGCGACTCCTACGCCCAGCAAAGAATTTACTGAGGATGACGCCGCTGAGGCCGTGAAGGCCATCATTGCTGAGCGCTCAAAAGACGGTGTCTTTAGCGTGAGAGACTCCTGGACCGGCACCGATCTCGCTCTTGTTTTCGACGAGGTCCGCTTAGTGCGCGGCCTACAAGGCCACGGATGGTTTCCCAACGTAGTGTTCCATGACAAGCACGATCCCGAGAAGCAATACGCGATCGATTTTTGGCTCGTCCCTGAAGGCGATCACCTCAAGCTTATGGATATGCGCGTGCAGAAGGAGCCGAAACCTTACGGGCAGTCCTGGGTAATGATCACGCGCTTACCGCTGGCCTGGTGGTGGCTTCCAACGATGCAGCGATCGAGCCGCTCGGACGTAGCCGTAAATTGGCAAGTCATGTCTTCGATCTACACTTTTGTGCTTAACCAGCAGAAGGACGGCGTCTACTGGGTTAGGGACGAAAAGACCGGCACGGATCTCTCCTTGGAGCTGGTCGAGGTTTTGCAGCCGGTGCTGCGGCTGAAAAGCGATGGCCGCTATTTCGTCTGCACCGCCTTCCGCGAAACCGGCAAAGGCGCAATTTATGACGTGGACTTCTGGGTCGACCAAAAGAGCGGATCAGTTTCGGTGGGCGCCGTTGAGCCACGTAAATCGTCGATCCAGGAGAATGCCACCTGCGAAGTACCGGTCTCCGTTCTGACTGACCTTTATTTCGATGTTCTTAAGTAAAGGCGCCAGCCGTGCTCGCCTCTCGATAATGTCTGTCAACGGCATTGGCTATGCTTCTTTGGAGACCTCGAATCGTAGCGGCCTAAGCGCCGTTTCCTTCTCAACCGAGCTGATCGCGCAATAGGTCCGCTTCTGATGTTGTGGACGGCTCCTCCACCGGCACATGAGTGCCAAGGATATGGGTGCTGTTAGGGGTACCCACGATTCGGAGGAGCCAATCATGCAAGCGGTCACAACTATCGGTCTCGATATTGCAAAGGGGTGGGTATCGTTGGGGGCCCTGAACTCGAGGTCTTACAGTCCGGCTCCCTCACCAGTTAAGACAAGAAATAAAGGACCAGAGTGAGGATGACGCTGATAACTATCAACGTCGTGATGGGAAAGAAGCGGAATTTGCCGCTCGGACTTTCGTACCTGATGTCTCCCGGCAGCAGCGATGCGCGGACGCCTCGTCCCTTGTGGGATCCGCTCACTTGCTGGAAACACACGACACAAACCCAAGCGCCCGCATGATGATGCCGGTAGTGAGCAGGAACGTCGTCATAAGACTCTACAGCCCTTAGGCAGCATGGGAAGACATGGAATCAGTTTTGTGCTAGCCTTTTTACTAGACGGTGGGACTGCCGGTTCGGATAACGGACATGAATCGGCTGCTGCTGTCGCTGTGGCTCGTAGGGGCGACCTACACTGGCCATACCCCTATCCTGCTCCAGACAAAGCAAGAGGCTCCCGCATCCGCTGAGCAGCTCGTTGAGGGGCATGCGACACCTCTGATTTCCAGCCCCGCATCGCTGCAGCAAATGAACGTGCCCGAACCCAAAACGTCGGAAAGCCAAAGCGTAGCCGTTCGATCATCGGCTGCAACCCGCGACGATGCGCAGTCGATCACTTCCCCGCTGAGGGATGGCCAGATGAACAAACCTCCCGCGCCCTTGCCGAGCGCTCATGAGTCCTATGAACCAAACGAGGAGGCGATTTGGGTCGTCGTGTCACGCGCGGCGAGGGTGCATAGCGGTCCCTCTGTTTCTGCTCCAACGGTTCGCTTTTATCGCGCCGGCACAGAACTACATCTGATTGGATACAAGCAAGGTTGGTTCCAAGTCTCAGATCCCGCGACATCGCAGCGTGGATGGATCTACGAGAAGTATTATCTTGAGGCTATCCGTGACCTCGACCAAACGCGAGCCACAGTGCAAGATTCGCGGAGCGCCACCCGATCGGCGTTTGAAGCACCGAAGCAGGGCCAGAAACGAGTGAAGAAGCAGCAGCAACAGGTCGAAAGGGTGCAATTTCCCATCCCAAGTACTCGCACCCCGAGCGAGAGTGTCGCCAGCTTGGTGGAGAGGGCCTTTCTGGGGTACTGAGCTGACTTAATGCCGTGGTGAAGGTCGCGGAAACAAAGTTGTTTGTCCAGGCCAGTGCCAACTCAGCAGCATGCCGGCTTCTGGCACATCTCCGACGTACGGGAGTTTAGATGCTGTGTCCGGTTACGCACCGAAGCGGACGGCTAAACGCGACGTCGCGCTGTTTGGCGTTGAACAGTCACTAATTCAATTTGGTCCCCAAGCTGCGCAGCCACCAGGGCCGGTGCGAGGCCGGCAGGGGGTGTTGGGTTCGGACGGCCGTGTTTTGCTGTATCCTGATCCATGAGCAAGAGGAGTGCGTGCCATGCTTCACGGAAAGAAGGCCGAGGCGGCGATCTTGATGTAGCTGATCCGGCGGCTAGTAGCGGACGGTATACTCAAGCGCGAGACAGCCCTCGCGCTGTTTGGAGATGCGGCCGATCAACTGCTGAGCAATCCGAAGCACGCAAATGCCACTGTCGATGAGGCAGTTGATATCATCAGGCAAGAACGGTAGCCCGGCCAGCGCAACCCACGAGAGGAAACATGCATGGCCGAATTTGTGAGAGCAGCGAGCACAAGCGAGATCGCACCTGGCCAAGCTCGACTGGTCAATGTCAAAGGCAAAGAGATCGTGCTGTTTAACGTCGATGGTGCATTCTTTGCGCTCGACAATGCCTGTACGCACGAGGAAGGGCCGTTGGCCGACGGAGAAGTCTTGGGCCACGAGGTTACCTGTCCGTGGCATGGCGCGACGTTCGACATCCGGACGGGAGAGGTCCTCGGTCCGCCAGCTTATGAAGACGTTGCGCGTTACAACGTGCGCGTCACGGGAACCGACATCGAGGTCGAGGTGTAGCGATCACACAATCCCGATAGTGTCGCAGTGTGAATAAAGCAGGCTGGCTGATGGCAAAGCTTACGCGACAACTGCACGGGCGGATCGGGGGTGACAATACGGAAAATAAGGACTGGTGGAGGCTTGTTTTCGACACTGAAGCCAAGCGCTTTTATATTGAGCACGAATGGAACCATACGGACACGTGGCGAGCCGCCCGTTCAAACAATGGGACTGCGGAGTTCGATATCAACGGGTTCCTTGCCGAGGGTGAAGCCCCAGCCCAAGCAGAGTGTTGCTCCGAATTATCGAGAGCGTCTTCGAAAAGGGGGGCGGCGAGAATGCCTAGAGGCCCCAAAGGCCAACGGCTCAGCGTCCCAGCCCGAACCGCTCAGTATTAAAAGTAAGGCCCAAAATGTCGTGGCAATTCACTTTCGGACTGAGGGTGAAAGGAAAGGCCGACCGAATGGTCGTTGGCGCCGAAGACGCGCTCGTTGCGGCCTTAAAGGCCAAGGATGACCAGCCCGGAGCCACGATCATGTATGTGCGGCGGTCGAATCGACGCGGCGACACACGTCACCCGTGACGCCATTGACCGTTAATGGGCGCACCCCCAAGGATTCGACGACTTCCCCGTGGACTGTTTCTACGAGGGCGAGAACATGCTCGTCATCCACCCGGACGAATACATCGATTGCGGTGTTTGCGAGCCGGAACGCCCGATCGACGCGATCAAGCCGGATACCGAGCCCGGTCTCGAAAAGTGGCTCGACATCAATGCCAAATATTCTCTAGTCTGGCCAAAAATCACCGTAAAACGTGAGCTACCGCCAGATGCAAAGGACTGGGAGGGCAAGCCTGACAAGGCCAACCTGTTATCGCCGAACCCTGGCACAGGTGATTGAGGCCACACAGCATATCAGCGGTTGCCCCTACGCCATGCGATAAATCACTGACTAAGCCGTATTCTTCATGTTCGGCATCGTCGCGGCGGTCTTGCAATTCACCGGCCTGGCGCCAAAGTGAGATGGAAAACGGCACGATGGGGCTCTGGCTTAGGGAGCGGTGGAACATTTGTCGGTCTCGTGGTTGGCCTCCTCAATTACGGGACGATCATCACAGTCGTCGAGCAAGTTGAGGGAGCTGGACAGGTCGCAGAACCAGGCGGAGCGCGAGATGTTCGAGCGCGTGGCCAAACCTGGTCACGCCGAAGAGGATGAGACGATGAGGCTCGATCAAGCGGCCCGGTCGATCTTCTTGACGGAGTTCGTGTCCGCGTTCTTCCTGGCGATGCGCTACTTCTTCAAGCCGAAGGTGACGCTGAACTATCCGTTCGAGAAGGGGTCGCTCTCGCCCCGCTTTCGCGGTGAGCTTGCGCTGCGGCGCTATCCGAACGGGGAGGAGCGCTGCATCGCCTGCAAGCTGTGCGAGGCGATCTGCCCTGCACAGGCCATAACCATCGAGGCGGGGCCGCGGCGCAACGACGGCACGCGTCGGACCACCCGCTTCGACATCGATATGATGAAATGCATCTACTGCGGCTTTTGCCAGGAGGCCTGCCCCGTCGACGCCATCGTCCTGGGACCGAACTTCGAGTTCGCGACCGAGACACCCGAGGAGCTCTACTATGACAAGGGACGCCTGCTCGCGAACGGCGACCGCTGGGAGCGACAGATCGCGAAGAACATCTCGCTCGATGCGCCCTATCGATAAGCCGGTCAAGCAGACGGGATCCAATGAACTTCTTACTTGGTCATCCGGTTCGATCCTTCTTCACCGGGCTCGCCATCGCGGCTCTCGCGCTCGCGGTGTGGGTATTCACAGAACCAGTTGATCCTCGTGGCCTCATCTCGATCCTGCTTCGCTTCATCCATGTCGTCGCCGCGATGGTTTGGATAGGATTCGTCTTCTTCGTCAATTTCATCCAGCTCCGAGTGCTTGAGGAGGCGGACGCTGCGTCTCGCAGCACCATCTCGAGGTTGATTGTCCCGCGCGTCGCGGCGGGCTTCCGCCACGCGTCGTGTTTGACCGTTCTCGCCGGCGCCCTGCTGCTGGTTTCGACCGGCTATTTGTCAGGCGAATGGGCGTTCCCGTCCGCCGTTTACATTTCGCCAATGCGAACCATGATGCTTGCGGCTGGTGTGCTCGGCGGTGTTCTCATGTGGGGCTTTGTAAAACCTTGCGATCTGGCCGAGCCTTAAGATCGCTCTTCGGCATACCGCAGGCGACGCACGCGCTCGTTGCCCGCGATCCTTGTGCAACGATGTCAATGCACGCGCGAGGGGATAACTTGTGATATGTAAGTTACGAATCAGAGGGGAGAGAAGTCATGGCTAAGACTGTTGCCCGGAGAGCGAAGCGCGTTGCACGTCGCGACTGGTCCGCACAGGATGAGAGGGAATTAAAGAGGCACTCGAAAAGTAAAACACCTGTCAAAGACATCTCGAAAGCGCTGAAGCGTACCGCCGGTGCTCTGAGACAAAAGGCGCGCCACCTCGGAATACCGATTGGCCATCGTCGCGCTAAAAAGAAGAGGGCGAGGCGGCCTTTGTAAGTGCGCTAACTAACTCGCAAAAGCAGCATCAACCCCGCAGCTCCGAGGGAAAATGATGTTCCGGTTGGCTGATCGCTTCGTTCTGACCTGTTGCGCAACCTTACTATCGCTAGCTGCTGATGCCTCAACGCATGTTTCGGTCTATTTAAAAAACTACTACACGGATTATGAAATTGTCAGAGATTGCTCTGACCACGACCATTTGACAGCAGCCGATGCGGAAATGGCCAAGAATGCAATATCAAAGATTGAGGCGTACTACCTGCATCAAGACCCATCGATCAACAAAGATAGCTTGTGGAAAGAAGCGGCTTCTAACAAAGACGCGGCGTTAAAA
>Ga0116221_1003243_pt1 | contig 10550 bp, 7 predicted proteins | sample Sb_taG_5_FD_88965 | JGI IMG/M metagenome (GOLD analysis project Ga0116221, IMG submission 88965) | Peat soil microbial communities from Weissenstadt, Germany - Sb_50d_8_FC metaG | ecosystem: Environmental > Terrestrial > Soil > Wetlands > Peat | place: Germany: Weissenstadt | collected 2010-09-21
CCCGCCCTGGTGGTCAGTGTGGCGTACGGCGACGTGGACCGTGCCCTGATCACCATCATCCCGCATACCACCAGCCTTCGCGGTTCCCAATACGAGATTCCCGTCAACGTCTCGTTCTTGAAGCCTGGCGCATTCCTGGTCCAGAACGTAGCAACGTATCCGAACGTAAGGGCGATTCGAAAGTTGGGGACGCTCAAACCTGATCAGTTCAATTCGGTCTTCGCCGGCCTTCTTCGCTGGCTCGGTCACGCCCCCGTTTAGGCCCACACACACTTCGCATGAGGGGTTCTCTCGATGCTCGCCGAGCGTTTCCAGTCGCGCTAAGTGGGACAGACGATCGTCTTTTGTCGTCTGTCTCTCGGATATCTTCTCTCCGCGCGAATCTCCGCTTCCCCGTGTCTCCGCGGTGAGGTTTTTACGCCCCCCGCAGCACCGTGCACACGCTCGCGCAAATCGGACCGCCGATGTTGAACGTCGCGGCCACCCGCGGATTCTTCACCTGCACCTCCGCCGGCGCCTTCCCCAGCAACTGCAGCGACGACCAGCCGATCATCGCGATCCCCGTCGCACCGATGGGGTGGCCCTTGGCGATCAGGCCGCCCGACGTATTGATGCCGCACTCGCCGTCCGGCCGCGCCTTGCCATCCACCCAATACTGCGCGCCCTTCCCCGGCTCCGCCTTGCCGATCACCTCGGTCGCCAGCGCGCCCATCACGCTGAAGCAATCGTGAACCTCGGCGACGTTCACGTCCTCGGGCTTCGCTCCCGCCATGTCGTATGCCGTGCGCATGGCGCGGTATGCGCCCGCCGGATGCAGCACGTCGCGGCCGGCCTTGCGCAGCGGATCGGTGGCCTGCCCCCATCCGGCAATCTCCACGCACTCCGATTTCTTCACCCCGAGTTTCTCGAGCCCTGCCTCGGTCGCCACGATCAGCGCCGCATACCCATCCGTGATCTGCGAGCAGTCGTAGGTCTTCAGCGGCAGTCCCTCCACCACGTAGCGGTTGATGCCCTCCGTCCGCACCGCCTGCTCCAGCGTGATCTGCACCTTGTTCATCTGCGCGCACGGGTTGTACTTCGCGTTGGCGTATTCCTGCACCGGAATGTGCGCCAGATCGCGTTCGGTAACTCCGTGCGCGTCCATGTAGACCTGCATCACCTCGGCGAAGAGATGCGGGAAAACGAAGACCTTGCCTTCGCGCTCGTCCGGGTGCGAGAAGTAGCCCAGAACCTTGCCGATCAGCTTGCCGTCCATCTTGCCTTCGGCATCGCGCATCTTTTCATAGCCCACCGCAATCCCGGTATCGCCCATCCCGAGCTGCAGCTTGTGGATCACCGAAAGCACGGCCTGCCCTCCGGAGGCGCAGGCATTCTCCACCGCCTCGATGGGCTTGCCTTCCAACCCCGGAGTCATCGCCATCAATCCGGCCAGCAGCCCCTGCTCGTTCAGCGGGAAGTTGCAGGCGGCGCCGATGCTCCCCACATCCAGCGACGAAGCCGGCGCGCCGATCTCGCGGCACACGCCCTGGATGGCGTGGTCGACGATCTCGGGCACGGTCATGCCCATCAGCTTGCCAAACCTGGATTGATGAAATGCGGCGACATACACGGATTTCATGTGCATCCTGATTCCATTCTAACCCCCAACCCCCGACCCCCGACCCCTCGCGCCTTGGCGAGCCCCACCCCCAACCCCCTTCACGTTCCCGTGACTACCGCGCCATCCACGCTCAGCACCGTGCCGCTCACGAACGACGCGGCGTCCGAGGCCAGCCACAGGTAGGCGTTGGCGATGTCTTCCGGCTGCCCCATGCGTCCCAGCGGCGTGTGCCCCACCATGGCTTGCAGGATCTTCTCCGGCATCTGTTTGACCATCTCGGTGGCGATGAAGCCCGGCGCCACGGCGTTCACGCGGATCTTGTGCTTGCCCAACTCGCGCGCCCACACCCGCGTCATACCGATCACCCCCGCCTTGGTGGCCACGTAGTTGGTCTGGCCGAAATTGCCGTAGAGCCCCACCACGCTGGAAGCGTTCAGAATGACCCCGCCGCCGCCCTGGATCATCCGTGGCGCCACGGCCCTGGTGCAGGTGAACACACCCTTCAGGTTCACCGAGATCACCGCGTCGAACTGCTCATCGGTCATTTTGTACAACTGGGCATCGCGCAAAATGCCGGCATTGTTGACCAGGACGTAGGGCGTGCCCCACCGGCCCGCCACCTCCTCCACGGCGTACGCGACCGAGGTGGCGCTGGTCACGTCCACCTTCTGGAAGACGCCGCCTTCGGGCGGATCGCCATCCCGGACGTCCCATGCGGCCACGCGGCAGCCCTCCTGCGCGAAGCGGCGGGCCGTGGCGTACCCGATTCCCGCGGCCGCGCCGGTGACAATCACGACTTTGTTTTCCAGTCCGGTTTCGATCATGATTCAGAGTACCAGGGGACATTCGGCTGGCCAAACCGGGCCCCCACGGAGCCCGCCGGATGCTTTATACTAAGTATTTGAACGCCAATGCCGAAACGTACCTTTCAACCGAATAACCGCCACCGCGCGAAGACGCACGGCTTCCGCTCCCGAATGGAGACCAAGAACGGCCGCGCCGTGCTCGCTCGCCGCCGGGCCCGCGGCCGCAAAAAACTGACCGTGAGTTCCGAGAGGTAGTTTCCATCTCTGGTTTTCCGAAACGTGTCCGTCTGCTGCGATCGCAAGATTTCCGAAGAGTTTACGACACCGGGACCCGCTTTTCCGGGCCCCTGTTCGCCGCTTTCTGCGTTCGCGAATCCGCGGCCGATGGCCCCCGCATCGGCTTTACCGTGCCTCGCGCCATCGGTAAGGCCGTGGTGCGCAACCGTATCAAGCGGCGCGTCCGCGAGGCCGTCCGCTTTCATCTCGACCGCCTGAGCCCACAGTGGTCCATTGTCATCAATCCTCGACGGAAAGCGCTGGATGCGCCCCTGCCGGACCTCCAGCGGGAAGTGGAGCGGCTCTTTCTCCGCTGCAATGGATCTTAGTTCACGGATTGCGCGTATACCAGTTGTGTGTCTCCCCGGTGCTGCCCTCGGCGTGCCGCTTTCATCCGACCTGCTCGGAGTACATGCGGCAGGCCGTCCGGCGCCATGGTGCGGCAAAGGGAGTGTGGATGGGCTTGCGCCGGCTGGTGCGCTGCCATCCGTTTCAACCCGGCGGGTTCGATCCCGTCCGGTGACGTGTGTCGATGATGGAAGTTTGAATGGCAGAATCGGATAACCCAGGGCAACCGCCCAAAGAAATGTCGATGGAAATCCGGCTCCTGTTGGCCTTCCTGCTGATGGGCGCCGTGATGTTCGTCACGCCCTACTTCTTCAAGTCGGTGGCGCCTCCTCCGCCCGCCGCCAAGATGACGCCAACGGTGGAAGCGCCGGGAGTGCCGCCCGCGCCTACCGGTACCGAGGCGGCTCCGGCTCCGGCGGTCGCGGATGCGACCCCTTCGGCCGGCGTACCCGCCGCGCCCGCCACCCCGCAACAGGTCCAGCCCAACCTCACCATCGATACCGACGTGTACCGCATCTCGCTGAGCAATCAGGGCGGCACCGTGCGCAGTTGGGTGCTCAAGAAAGCCCAGGGCAACGACGGCAAGCCGCTCGACCTGGTGAACACCGCCGCGGGACTCGACTGGCCGTTCTCGCTGTATATGCCGGAGCACGATGCCTTGGCGAAGAAGGTCAACTGGGCGTGGCACACCCAGACCATCGATCCCGACGGCTTGGGCGTATCCTATATATACTCCGACGGCCACACCACCGTCCGCAAGGCCTTCCACTTCCAAAAGAACAGCTACCTTTCCCAGGTTTCGGCCGAAGTCAGCATCGACGGCAACCCGGTCCCCAACATGATCGAATGGCGCGGCGGATTCGGCGACCTCACGATTTCCACCGCGCCGGCTGACGAGCTCACTTTGTACTACGACCTGGCGGCCAACAAGCTGCAGACCCAGACTGCCCGGAACGCCAAGGACCCTCCCGCCATCGCCAGCGGGAACTTCTCGTTCGCCGGCCTGGGCGACAAGTATTTCGCCGCGGTCTTTCTCCCGGAGGGCGACAGCGTGGTGCAGGAAGCCACCTTGGCCGATACCGTTCGCTTTCCGGGTGGCGAGGATAAGACGGCGAAGCTCATTGGCGCTGCCGTCTCCGATGGCCCCGAAAACCGCTTCAAGCTGTTCGTCGGTCCCAAAGACGTCGATCTGCTGAAGAAAGTGGATCCCAAGCTGGAGCAGGTGGTGGATTTCGGCTGGCTGTCGGTCATCGCCAAGCCGCTGTTCCTGATTGTGAACTGGTTCAACGACAACGCCATCCACAATTTCGGATGGTCGATCATCGTGGTCACCATCGCGCTCAACATGATCCTGTTCCCGATCAAGCTTACCAATTTCAAATCGATGCGCAAGATGCAGGCCCTCAAGCCGCAGATCGACGCCATCAACGCCAGGTACAAGAACCTCAAGCTCACCGATCCGAAGAAGGGGGAACAGAACGCGGAGGTGATGGACCTCTACAAGAAATACGGTGTCAATCCCATGGGCGGCTGCTTCCCCATGCTGATCCAGATCCCGTTCTTCTTCGCCTTCTACAGGGTCTTCACGGTGTCGGTGGAAATGCGCGGCGCGCCCTGGCTGTGGGTGACCGATCTTTCGCAGCCCGAACACCTGCCCATCAAGATCCTGCCGCTGGTGATGATTGGCAGCCAGTTCCTGATGCAGAAGCTCACCCCGCAGCCCAATGCCGATCCCAATCAGCAGAAGATGATGTACCTCATGCCGCTGATTTTCGGTTACATGTTCTACTGGTTCGCCAGCGGCCTGGTGTTATACTACTTGACCAGTAACCTGGTTCAAATGGGGCAGCAGTGGTTCTTCAACCATACCCAGGCGGCGGTGGAGGCTGCCGAGTCGGTCGCACCACCCAAAAAAAAGAACGGCAGGAAATAGCCCGTGACTCAGCGAAAGTATAGCGTGGCGTCGATTGGTTCCCGGATCGACGGTTTTTTGCGCGAGACCCTCCACAACGGAGGATTCAAGGTCAACTATGAGATCCTGGACGGCGCGGCTGCGGACGACGATTTCGAGACGCCGGACGTGGTGGTGAAGTTCTCGGGGCATGACGTGGACCTGCTCCTGTCGAACAAAGCCGAGTTCCTGCTGGCCCTCGAGCACGTCACCATGGAGATGCTGCGGATGCCCTCCGAGGACCATTCGCGGATCTCCTTCGACGCCAACGATTACCGGCTGCTGCGCATCGAAGAGCTGCGGGTGAGCGCCATGACGGCGGCGGAGAAGGTGAAGCGTACCGGCGTGCCGTTCCGCTTCAACCCCATGAACAGCCGCGAGCGCCGTGTGATCCACCTGGCATTGCGCGGGGAAACCGCGGTGCGCAGCGAGAGCGCGGGATTCGGTCCCGGCCGCCAGGTTGTAGTGTATCCCGCCGGCATGGCCAGCCTGCCTGAACCGCCGCGCTCGGATTTCCGCGGCGACCGTCCTCGGGGCGACGGCCCACGCGGCCCCGGCGGCCCGCGCGGAAGGTCCGGCTCCAGGCCTTCCCATCGCCGTTGAATCCGGTGGGGCAGGCGCTTTCGCCTGCCAACCTGCAGGAATCTCCGCCGTTGAATCTCAACGACACGATCGTCGCGATTTCGACTCCCCCGGGCCGCGGCGGCCTGGGCGTGGTGCGGATTTCGGGAAGCGAAGCCCGCCCGATCGCCGGGCTGATTCTGTCGCCGGTCGAGTGGCGCCCCTGGCACGCCCACCTCGCCCGATTGCTCGACCGCGAACAGCACGCCATCGACGAAGTGGTGGCCACATACTTCGAGGCCCCGCGCTCGTACACCGCCGAAGATGTGATCGAGATCTCGTGCCACGGTTCGCCCGTGGTGCTGCGGCACGCGGTGGAGCGGGCGCTCGAAGCGGGCGCGCGGCTGGCCGAGCCGGGCGAGTTCACGCTGCGCGCGTTCCTCAACGGCCGCATCGATCTGCCGCAGGCCGAGGCGGTGCGCGACCTGATCGACGCCACGACGCTTTACCAGGCGCGCATCGCCGCGCAGCAGGCCGGCGGATCGGTGTCGCGGCGGATCGCTCCGATCAAGGAGCAGTTGGTAGAGTTGATCGCCCTGCTCGAAGCGGGGATCGATTTCGCCGAGGACGATGTGAGCGTGGCTCCGGCCGGCGAGATTCTGCGGCGCCTCGACCCTGTACTGGACGGCGTCCGGCAACTGGCCGCCAGCTTCCAATACGGCGGGCTGGTGCGCCAGGGAATCACGCTGGCGATTGTGGGCCGGCCCAACGTGGGCAAGAGCAGTTTGTTCAATCGCCTCTTGGAGCAGGACCGCGCCATCGTGACCGAGGTTCCCGGCACCACTCGCGACCTGGTGTCTGAGACCGCGTCCATCGGCGGCATTCCGGTGAAGCTGTACGACACCGCGGGAATCCGGGCGGGCACGGGGCTGGTGGAGTCGCTGGGCATCGAGCGGAGTTACCAGGCGATGGCGGATGCCGACCTCACGCTGGTGGTGCTGGACCAGTCGCAGCCGGTCACGGAAGAAGACCGCGAGCTGACCGCCCGCGCCGGCCGCCACATCGTAGTCGGCAACAAGTGCGACCTGGGTAGCACAGGCATTCCTGGTAGCACAGGCATTCCTGCCTGTGTTTCCGTTTCCGCTCTCACTGGCGAGGGCATCTCCAAGCTCCGCGAGCGAATCCTGGACGCGATCGCTCCCAAGGGCGCGTTCGAACAGGAGACCGGCTTCATCACCAGCCTGCGGCACGAACGGTTGTTGCGCGAATCGGCGGGATACCTGGAGAAGGCGCGCGGGGCGGTGGAAGCCGCGATTCCGCACGAGATGCTGCTGCTGGATCTTTACGGAGCGTTGCGGCCCATCGACGCGATCACCGGCGCTACCACGGCGGACGATATTCTGAATCGGATTTTTTCAACGTTTTGCATCGGGAAGTAAGAGCGCGAGGACACGCTGAAGCGGGCCCGCAGGCTGAAAGCCAGGCTGGTAGCCTGCAAGGCCGACTGGCAGTCGGCCCCTGCCGCGGCGGGTCCCGCAGTCACTGACGGAGGATGGGATCCTCTCGCACCACCAATGTCCCTGTGGCCGCATCGCTGCCCAGGGTCAGTTTGAGTGAGTAGGAGCCGGGCGCGAGATGCGGCGGTGGTGCGCCGCGGCCGCCGCCGAAGACCGGCGCGCCTCCCTCCTCGCCGCTGGGAACAGGCGCGGCAGCACCGCGGCCACCTCCTCCTCGTCTTCCGCCTCCGCCGCCCGCCGCTTGGGCTTCCATGCGGCCGTCCCAGGCGTAGCGCGTGATCCCGGGCTTGGCGGGGATGGTGAGCGGCCGCGTCCGCCCGTCGGGGCTGGTAATTTCCAGAGTCGCATTGCCCGACGCATTCGGACCAAGATAGAAGGTGATTACAGGCGTGTTGACCAGGTGAGTTCGGTCGCGCTGCTGGAAGTTGACCGGCTGGATGTATGGCGGATTCTGGCCGGCACAGGTGTTGTCACCCAATTGCCCGCTGCGGCTCATGTCCACCCACATGGTGGTTTGCCGCTCGGTGAAGAGATGCACCGGCTTCGAAGACATGGCCGGCCGCCACTCTTCGAGCGCCGAGATGTCGTCGAGGACGTAGATGCCGCGGCCGTGCGTGGCCAGGATGACGTCGCGGTCGCGCGGATGGATGACGATGTCGTAGACCGCGACGGTAGGCAGGCCGTTCATCATGGGCCGCCAGGTGCGGCCGCGATCGAGCGACACCTGCAGTCCGAACTCCGTGCCGGCGAAGAGTAAGTCGGGATTGCGGGCGTCTTCCTCGATGACATACACCGGCTGATCCGGCGCGAGGCCCGCGGAGAGGTTGGTCCAGGTCTTGCCGCCGTCCGTGGTCCGGAAGAGCCACGCGGCGCGATTGTCGCTGCGGTGGCCATCGAAGGATACATACGCGGTGTTGGCGTCGGCCGCCGAAGCGACGACACGGCTCACCCACAGACCCTTGGGCATCGCGGGAATATTGCGGCCGACTTCGGCCCAGGCGCCGCCGCCATCGCGGGTCAGCCAGACGTTGCCGTCGTCGGTGCCGGCCCAGATGACGCCCTTGGCAATAGGCGATTCGGAAACCGAATAGAGCGTTCCAAAGCTCTCCGCGCCGGTCGCATCGGGAGTCAGTCCGCCGGTGCCGATGGCGTTCTTGTCAGGGTCGCTCTTCGAGAGATCCGGACTGACAATGCGCCAGGTCAGTCCTTTGTCCGAAGTCTTCAGCAGGTAGTTTGTGCCGTAGTAGACCACCTTGGGATCGTGCGGCGAAATGATAAACGGAGACGTCCAGTTGAAGCGGAGCGCCTGCGCGGCTTCGGATGACGCAGGGTCTTTCCCGGTGGCTTCCTGGAAATTGACGATGTTGCGCGGCGCGGGGCGGCGCGACGTGTCGGTGTGGCCGATCGGATCGACCACGCGGAACGTGCCTTGCGTCCCCTCCGAATAGACCGTCCGCCAGTCAGTGGGATCGACTGCCACATACTGTCCGTCGTCCCAGTGCATTTTCCAGGACGCGTCGTTGCGGATACCCAGTATGTCGCGCGTAAATCCTATGGTCCCGATCGAGCCGTTATCCTGCAAGCCGCCGTAAATGGCGTAGGGGTCGCGCATGTCGGTGGCGACCTTGTAGAACTGCGCGATGGGCAGGTTATCGAAGAAGATGAAGGACGCGCCGTGGTCGTGAGTCAGGGTCAGTCCCTTGTCTTTGCCCAGGTAGAAGCGGTCTTTGTTGGCGGGGTCGATCCACATGGCGTGGTGGTCGTAATTGGGGCCGAAAGGAGCCTGCGCCGCGGTCAGTGTCTTGCCGCCGTCGCGCGACCACATGAAGCTGGTGGCCAGCACATAGACGAGCTGATCGTCCGACGGATTGATGCGGATCTGGCTGTAATAGAACGGGCGGTTGTTATAGCGGTTGAGATACTGCCAGGTTTCGCCGCCGTCTTCGGAGCGGTAGATTCCGGTGCCCAACTTAGTCATGGTGGCGCAATCGGGACCTGGAGCCGGGGCGCCCCTGCCGCCGCCGCACTGGAATCCGTGCTCGACAATCGCCATGACGATTTTGGGATTCTTGCGATAGACGTCGAGGCCGATGCGGCCGGTGTCTCCCGCCGGCAGTCCGTTGGTGAGCTTCTTCCAACTCGTGCCGCCGTCGGTGGTCTTGAAGATGCCGCCGTTCGGACCGCCGCTGTCGAAGCGCCACGGCCGCCGCAGGCGCTGATAGAAAGCGGCGTAAAGCACTTCGGGGTTGCCGGGGTCCATGACCAGATCGGTGGCGCCGGTCTTGCCGTCGTTGGGCAGCCCGGCGGTGAGTTTCTGCCAGGTCCGGCCGCCGTCCGCGGTTTTGAAGACTCCGCGATCGCCGGTGAAGCCCCACAAATTGCCGATGGCTGCCACGTAAACGACGTCGGGGTCAGTGGGATGAGTCACTACCCGGGCGATCTGAAAAGTATTTTTGAGGCCGGCATTTTGAAATGTCTGGCCGCCGTCGGTCGACTTGTAGATGCCGTCGCCCCAGGCCACGCTGTTGCGGTTGTTGGCCTCGCCGGTCCCCACCCACAGAATCCGCGGATTGGCCTGGAAGATGGCGACGGCCCCGATGGAGGACGCGCCGTAGCGATCGAAGATGGGGGTCCAGGTGGTTCCCGCGTTGACCGTTTTCCAGACGCCGCCGGAAGCCGCGGCGACAATGGCGTAACGGAAGTCGGTATCGAGGGCCCTGATGTCGGTGACGCGGCCGCCGGCCGATGCGGGGCCGATGGATCGCCACTGGTAGCCGGCGAGAATATCGCCGTTGGACTGGGCGCGGCCGCCGGGGGCGAGCCACGCAGTCACTGCCAGCAGGCATGCGAGTGCGGCGAGGAAGATACGTTGACGTAGGCGTTGGTCTCTCATGCTATTTTTTCGCCTGGGTGACATCTGCCGCCGAAGGCGCCTTGTAAACCTTTCCCGATTTCATCACAAAAACCACCCGGCGGAGCGCCGTGATATCTTCCAGGGGATTGCCCTGGACCGCGATGATATCGGCCTCCATTCCGGGCGAGAGCGAACCAATCTGGCCGCCCATCCCGATCGACTCGGCCGCCAGCGACGTGCCGGAAACGATAGCCGCGCGCGGATCCTGGCCGCCCTTTTCCACGCGATAGATCAACTCTTCCACGTTGCGGCCGTGCGCGCCGGCGACGGCATCGGTCCCGAACACGATCTTCAGGCCCTTGGTGGCCAGCGCCCGCTTGAACATCTCCAGACTGGCCGGAATGAGCCTCGTTTCGGTTCCGATCAGGCTTTCTTCGGTGAACCCGGAAACGCCGATGAATCGCGCTTTGTTGAGGACGTAGTTCTGCGCGACAACCCCTATATTCGGATCGAAGTAAGTGCCGTGGGCGGCCAGAAACTGAAGCGCCTCATCGCTGATCAGCGTGCCGTGTTCCACGGAAGTGCAGCCCGCCTTGGAAACGGTCATGATGGCAGCCGAACTGTACACGTGGACCAG
>Ga0116221_1003253_pt1 | contig 10538 bp, 9 predicted proteins | sample Sb_taG_5_FD_88965 | JGI IMG/M metagenome (GOLD analysis project Ga0116221, IMG submission 88965) | Peat soil microbial communities from Weissenstadt, Germany - Sb_50d_8_FC metaG | ecosystem: Environmental > Terrestrial > Soil > Wetlands > Peat | place: Germany: Weissenstadt | collected 2010-09-21
CTATCTCATCAGCCGCGCTTTGCAAGTCATGAAGACCGATTTTCAGCCTGCCACCTGGCAAGCCTGCTGGGAGCACGTCGCCTGCGGCCGGCCGGCCGCGGAGGTGGCGGAGGAGCTGGGACTGACGGTCAAGGCCATCTACCTGGCCAAGGCCCGAGTGCTGCGTCGGCTGCGCCAGGAGCTGGAGGGGCTGTAGGTCTGACCCACCCCGTCGGCGAATGATTCTGATCGAGGGACCGGTTTTTCGAGAGGACAAAGTTGCCGCCGGCGCGGATGAGCGACTCGATGGGGTCGACCGTGTACAGGCGCTTGGGCCAGAATTGCTTGTCGTTCCAGGCGTCTTCGCAAATGGTGAGGGCCATGCGGTTGCCGCAGAAAGGAAACAGTTCCTGGCTCTTGGCCGCCGCAAAGTTACGCATGTCGTCGAAGACGTCGTAAGTGGGCAATAGCATCTTCGACTGCACGAACGCGATCTTGCCATCCTGCAGCAGCGCGGCGGAGTTCATCACTGACTTGCCGGTTTCGGATTCAGCAGGCGTCACCAGACCGCAGATGACGGCGATGCCCCGCGTTTCCGCCGCGATGCGTTCGGCCGATTCGCGATTGCGCGCGACGAACGATGGGCGCTCCACTAGATCGCGGGGCGGATAGCCGCAGATGGAAAGCTCGGGGAAAAGAATCAGCCCCGCCCCCGCCGCCTGCGCGCGGTGCGAGTAGTCGATGATTTTGGCCGCGTTGCCGGGGAAGTCTCCGATTGTCGGATTGATTTGGCCGAGGGCAATCTTCACATGTCTAGTGTAAAGCGGGGGTGAGCCCCGACAAAAGTCGGGCAGCCGCGGCGCTCGGATTCCGTCCGGCAAGGCGGGTTGGTCCGCATCGACACAATTCCCTTGACCCTCATTCTCAATAGTGCGATCCTATCTCTATACGCATTGGCTCTTTGACAACTAAATAGCAATAAGATATAAGTCCCGTACATGCAATATTTTGCGATCCGGGAGCTGCTTCTAAGGCACTTAAGCCATGGCGAATCGTCTAAGTCCTTTGAGCGCAATATTTTATGAGTAAGTCTTTTGCTTCCAAGATTTTAGACGGCTCAGGAAGGCCCCGCAGAGCACAACGTACTGATTCCAGGGATTTTATCAGAAACGATCTGTGTTTTCTTGGTCTGGATTGCGGTCGGACCAACTCACCTGATGGACTCCTGACATCGACTGGTTTCCAGGTGCCAGTGAGAACTGGTGCCGTCCCTGGCGGGACTCACTCTTGTCACACTCGTCACCCCGGACTCACGTCCGGGGCTATTGAATGGCGTCGCTTCGCGACTCTTTGTGGCTTATTTCCCGTTACGCTTCCGGCCGAACCGCTCGGTGGTGTCTTATCTGGCGTTCGACCGTTCCCGTTTGCGGAATTCCACAAGGTGTCTGTGATGGACAGCACCGAATGTCGGCTCACGGAATTCTTATTGTTGGGGAGAAGCACCAACTCATGGCGCGGATGGGCACCAGTCCCCGCAGGGGACGGAATTCATTAGCCCCGCACGTAAGTGCGGGGTGGAATGGGGCTACAGCCAGAGTCCCTTTAGGGACGGCACCTCTCATGTCGCACACACATGCCGCCAATTTCGTGCATTGCGTTTTCAGTACTAAAGAACGCCGGGACCTGATTCCCGTTGAATTGCAAGATCTGCTCTACGCTTACTTAACTGGTATTGCCGACAACCTGGGGTTCAGGATTCTGGCTGCTGGCGGCACCTCTAACCATGTCCATCTGCTCATCGGGTTGCCGCCTTCGCTGGCTCTGGCGGAGGCTATACAGAAGTTGAAGGCTAATTCCTCGCGCTGGCTCGGCGAGAGCGGCCTGCAATTTGAATGGCAGAAAGGATATGGAGCCTTCAGCGTAAGTCCATCTTTGCTGCCTACGGTGCAGGCCTATATTCGCAACCAGGCGGAACATCATATGAAGCGGACCTTTGAGGAAGAGTTTCTGACACTTCTGAAGAAATCGGGTGTCGCATTTGACGCGGAGCGCCTATTTGCAGCATAAGCAGCATAAGTGCCGTCCCTCGGCGGGACTCGGGTTTCTCTTTACACACTCTCCCCGCACTTACGTGCTGGGCTATTGAATTTCGTCGCTTCGCGACTCGAACCCGCATTTAGTCTCCTCCCGCAGGAAACAACACGTGCTTTGGTGCGGGCATCGGCACGTCGCCTTTCTGATCGCGCCACAGAACTTGATTCAGCCGGGCTGCCGGCGCTGCATCAGGATGCGAAAAATCCATCCTTGTCGATTCACTGGCGCCGCGCGCGTCGCGTTTGTTGGTCTCATAGATCAAACCGCTGATGCGATTGCGGTAGTCGGCCTCAAACGGTGGCTGGTTGCCCGGACCGGAAAGCATCGGCCCCATCACCGGAGCGTAGGCGTCGTTCTGGTTCATGGGCGGAATGCCGAGCAACATCTCGACGGTGTGAATCATGTTCACCGTCGTATAGAAGCGATGATCGACATAGGGCGTCTGGGGCGTGCCTGGCGAATATTTGCTGATGGCAAAAGCAATGGAGCGATGAGCATCGACGTGGTCCTGCCCGTCCTGGGCGTCGTCTTCCAGGATGAAGATCGCCGTATCGTCCCAGTACGGACTGTGCGAGACCGCATCCACGACGCGGCCCAGCGCGAGGTCGTTGTCCGCGACTGAAGCTGCCGGGCGCGGCAGGTCAGGACGAGTTCCTCCCGTGTGATCGTCGGGCAGGTAGAGCAGGACGAACGCGGGCAACTGGAATTCCTGGCTTTCATTGGCCTCGCGGGCGCGCACGTAGGCGGCAAACTCGTTGAGAAATTCGTCGGCGCGGAGTTGATCCGGATAGTCGGTGTTGAAGTCGGGATAGAGCGGATCAAAGTGATCGCGCAACACAGCTTTGGTCGGCTTCACCCGCGAGAATAGTGGAACCGCCCAGGGAAACGGGCTCGGACTGGCATGCGGGTCGCCGACATTGGGAGAAAGTGGCTCGCCCTTGTGCACTTCGGTGCGCGGGCAGGGCGCCTGCTGTCCGGAGGGCGTTCCCTGCTTCGGGCTCGCGGCTTTTCTTTTTAGGTTGCACCAGACGGCATTCACGAATTCGCCGTAATCGCGGTAGGTGAGGCCGTGTCGCGCCACGTTGTCCCAGAGAAAACCAGTCGCGGGATCGTCCACGTCGGGCTGGTTGTGTTCGAGCGGGTATTCGTCCGCCACCTGGCCCTGGAAGTCGTAGGTGCGCTCTTTGCCACGATAGTTGATCTGCCAGTTTTTCTCGTTGTAGTCGCTGGTGATGGCCGCGGTGGACCAGAGATGGCCGTCACCGGACACTTCTCCGCTGTCGTAGAAGTTATCGAGGACGCCAAACTGCAGCGCAAGTTTGTGCTCGTTGGGCGTGATGTCCGCGCCGTAGAGCGTGATCGACGGATCGCCATCGCCGCCTTTCAGGTCGCCGAACACCTGGTCATAGGTGCGGTTCTCCTTGATGACGTAGATCACGTGCTTGATGGGATTGGTACCGGAGGCAAACTGGATGGTTCCGGGGTTGTTGTGAAACAGGTTGTCGTGTTCCACGGCGCGAGTGAGTTCGTCGAGCTTCGCGAGCGTCGATGGAATGTTCAGGCGGGCAATCGAGCCTCGAAGGAGGGTGGGGATGTAGGGAGGCTCGTGGTGTCTGATCTCCCACGCAGTCTTGCCCTTGCCTTTGTTCGGCCCCGCCCCTTGACCTTTGGCCGTGGCAATGAGGAGATCGTCGCCCTGGACTGCAAGCGCGCTCGGATACCAATCCGTAGGGATGAAGCCGAGGGCTGGTTGCGGAGTTTCGGTGCTTGGAGATTGTCCCTGGGAAATCGCCGATGTATCGAACACGGCAACCGCACCCAACGAGGAGTCAGCGACGAACAACCGCTTGCCGTCGGCGGATCGAGCCAGTGCCGTGGGCCAGCTGCCTGCATAGTTCTGTGCCGGAGCATTCGTGGAAAAATATCGAAGAGGCTGGCCATCTGCGGTGGAAACCGCGGCAACCTCGTCCACATTGGAGAGCGCAACGTAAAGAACCTTTTCGTCCGGGCTGAGCAACATCGCTGTGGGGTGGGAGCCGGGGGCGAGCGGATCGTCCGGTTGTTTCAGCTTGATCCAGCGAACGATCTGGCCGTTCGTGAGATCGAGTTCGGCAACCTGCGAAGCGTTCCACAGGCTGCACCAGGAGCGCTTGCCGTCGGGCGTCGCCACTACCGCGTAGGGAAACGAAGACGGCACGAGATCATTCGTGCTCAGGTCGAAGCGCTGAAGGATTTTGCCGCTGGCCGCGTCGAGCAGCACCACGTTGTCAGAGAGATTGTTGGCGACCAGCAATTCATCCCGGCCTCCGGCAGAAATCAGCGCAAGCCCGGCGGGATAAGGAATGGCGGTGCCCGGCGCTGTCTTCTGCAGTCCGATGGCCACATTCTTCCCTGCTGCTAGGGCTTGCGGCGCAATGGGAATGAATCTCTCAGGTGTGACCTTGCCGTCCGCAAAGCGATACACCGCGATCCCGTTGCCGGTATCGCCCGGTCTCATCCCCGTCGGATCGGTGACGGAACCTACCGACGCATAGAGGTGCTTGCCATCGGAACTGAAAACCAGTCCGAGGTAATAACTCTGATGAACTTCTTCGCCGAAGCGCGTGTCGGGAAACTCGGAGAGCAGGTTGGCCCTGAGATCCAGGATCGTGATGGACTGCATGGCCAGGGTTTCCTGGGTTCCGTAACCGTCATTCAGCAGCGCGGCGTAGCGGCCATCCGGGCTGATGGCGATGGTGGCGGGGAAGCTGTTGGTGCTGCCGATGCGCCCGGGCGCGGGAGTTGTCAGCATCTTGCTGGTAGGGAGGTTGATCGGCGAGCCAGCGGAGGTGGTCTCCTGGCCGGACGAGAGCGCGACCAGACATGCAGCAAGAGCGAAACAGAGAAAAGCGTGGGCGAATCGGATCACGATGCCTCCACAGCCAGCGTTCGTGAACATCAGAAGAAAGAAAGAGCGTAATCCAGCGGAGAACTCGCGGTCAAAGGCCTCCGCAGCGGAAACTCGGTTTCGTGGTGGAAGAATCTTGCCGGGTGTTTCCAGCGCAAAGTGGAATGAGATCCTTCGCTTCGCTCAGGATGACAGCGTAAGTAGACCTAGACGCCTGAGGCGCGCGTGCTCCCCTCCGCGGCGGCCGGAGACTCCGAGTGCTCTTGAGTACCCACATTGTGGCGGACGTCGGAGCCTTGCACCCAGAAGATGACATCTTCAGCAATGTTAGTCGCGTGGTCGGCCACGCGCTCCAGATTGCGGGCGATCAGCAAGGCATCGAGCGCCTGCCGAACCGCCTCGGGTCGCTGGTTCATGGTCTTGACCAATTGGATGAAGGCATCATCCTTCATCCGGTCCACCACGTTGTCCATCTCCAGGACAGCCTGGGCCAGTTCGACCTTGCCTTCGATGAACGATTCGAGCGCCCGGCGCACCATGGCGCTGACGGCCGCGCCCATGCGTGCGATATCGACGGGTAGATCAACCACCGGGAGGTCGACCATGTCCATGACGCGCTCGGCGATGTTGACGGCCTGATCGCCTACGCGCTCGAGGTCGGAATTGATTTTGGTGACGGCCAGAATGAAGCGAAGGTCGACAGCCATGGGCTGCTGCATCGCCAGTAGGTCGAAGGCAGCTTCATCGATCTCGCGCTCCGCGGTATTGATCAGGCCTTCGCTCTCCAGCACCATCTGGCAGCGAGTGAGGTCACGATCGATGTAAGCCTGGCGCGCACGGTCCACCGCCTGCTCCGCCAAACCGCCCATGCGAAGCAATTTCTGCCGCAAGTCGTCGAGTCCCTGCTGGAAGCGCGTGCGCATTATCCGAACCTGCCCGTAATGTAGTCTTCCGTCCTTTTGTCGGACGGGTTGGTAAAGATTTTTTCCGTCTTGTCGAACTCAATCATTTTGCCCAGCAAGAAGAACCCGGTAAACTCCGCCACTCTGGCGGCCTGCTGCATATTGTGGGTCACAATTACGATGGTATACCGTTCTTTCAACTGAAAGATCAACTCCTCGATTTTACCGGTCGAAATCGGGTCGAGGGCGGAGCAAGGCTCGTCCATGAGGAGGACCTCGGGATCGACCGCCAGGGCGCGGGCGATGCACAGCCGCTGCTGCTGGCCGCCGGAAAGGCTGGCGCCGGACTTCTTGTGGATGTGGTCCTTCACTTCCTCCCATAGCGCCGAGGATTCAAGGGACCGGGTAACAATCTCGTCCAGTTTTTTGCGGTCGCGGAATCCATTCAGCTTGAGGCCCGAGGCCACATTGTCGTAGATCGACATCGTGGGAAAAGGATTTGCCTTTTGAAACACCATGCCTACGCGGCGGCGAAGTTGGGTGGCCGAAGTACCATCGTAGGCATCGATTTCCCCGATGCGGACGCGCCCGGTCACACGCGCCTCAGGAATGGTCTCATGCATGCGGTTCAGGCAGCGAATGAAGGTCGACTTGCCGCATCCGGAGGGCCCAATCAGCGCCGTAGCGTGGTTGGCCGCGACCTGGATGTTGATGTCGTAGAGCGCCTGGCCTTTGCCATACCAGGCGTTCAGATTCTCGACTTGGATTCCCACGCCCATAAACTAGGCTGCTCCGAAAGTACCGCGGCGTACGGCGATTCGCACCGCTGATATTGAGGTGATGATCAGAATGATCAATACCAGCGCTCCGGCCCACGCTTGCCGATGCCAATCGTCGTAAGGCGAGTCGGCGTACTTGTAAATTTGCAGCGGCAAGGCGGCCATTGGCTCCTTTAGTGTCTGACAATCGGGGAGGTGGCAAGGCACCCAACCCTCATTGCCCAGCGTGGTAAAAAGCAGGGGAGCTGTCTCGCCGGCGACTCGTGCAAAAGCCAGCATGATGCCGGTAATCACGCCTGAAGTAGCCGTGCGCAGTGTTATTGAGAGCGTGGTTCGCCAGCGCGGAATTCCCAGCCCGTAGGAGGCTTCGCGCAAAGCCTGCGGCACGAGCAAGAGCATTTCTTCCGTGGTGCGCGAGATGGTGGGAACCATCATAATGGCCAGCGCCACTGCGCCAGCCAAGGCCGAAAAATGTTTTTGGTAAAGCACCACGATGGCCCAAGCTACAATCCCGATCACGATGGAAGGCACGCCGTTGAGCACGTCCGCGGTGAAGCGGATCACATCCCCCATCCGGTTGCGACCGTACTCCGCCAGATAAATGCCCGCACCTACGCCGAGCGGAACACCCAGAATACTGGCCATGCCTAAGATAAAAACGGACCCCAGGATAGCATTCGCCATGCCGCCACCCGTCTCGCCCACGGGCCGTGGCATTTGGGTGAAGAAAGCCCAGTTGATCGAACCGACACCGCGATATACCAAGTAGCCAAAAATTGCAATCAGCGGAATCAGCACAACAATCACGGTCAAGACCGCCACGCCGGTCATGACGTGGTCGGTCACGCGGCGCGACAAACTTATCGGCGGCACGGAATGCCGTGCGACGGTGTTGGCGGACTCAGGCATGGCCCCTCGCAGGCTGCCCGCGGGTCACCGTCCAAACCAGAAATCGAGCCAGCGCGTTCACCACAATCGTGACCAGGAACAATGCCAATCCAATCTCAATCAGCGCCGAAAGGTAGATGTCTCCGGTAGCCTCGCTGAACTCGTTCGCCAGCACGCTAGCCATGGTATAGCCCGGGGCAAACAGGGATTTCACAATCTGCGGATTGCTGCCGATCACCATGGTTACGGCCATGGTTTCTCCCAGAGCGCGGCCCAACCCCAGGATAATGCCGCCCACAATTCCGGCGCGGGCGTTGCGCAGCACGCCGATGCGGATCATTTCCCAGCGCGTCGCACCGAGAGCCAGTACGGCTTCGCGCTGGTGCTGCGGCACCACCATCAGCACCTCGCGCGAAATCGACGAAATGATGGGGATAATCATGACCGCCAGAACGATGCCGGCAGCCAGCATGCTGTATCCGTACCGTTCAACCCCGAAGAGGCCAGTCCAGCCGAATGTCGTGGAGAGAAAGGGCTGCACGTAGGCGGTCAGGACTGGGACGAGCACAAAGATGGCCCACAATCCATAGATCACGCTGGGAATGGCCGCCAGCAGTTCGACGAAAAACGAGAGCGGCCCGCGCAGCGCCTTGGGGCACATCTCCGTGGTGAAAACGGCAACTCCGATCGAGAGTGGAACCGCGATCAGCAGGGCCAGAAACGAGGAGACGAGGGTTCCATAAATGAACGGCAGCGCGCCGAACTTCTCGTTCACCGGATCCCAATCGCTGGCCGCGAAGAACTTGAGTCCAAAAGCGTGCCAGGAAAGGTCGGAACGCGCCACGAGTTCGTAGACGATTAACAGCAGGAGTCCCAAGATGGTCAGGCCGCACGCCAGCATTGCGTACTTGAAGACTTGGTCGCCAGTCTCACCGGTGGAATCCCCGAGCAGCAGAGCAGTTTTCTGCTGCGCCGCCGTATTGCCTGTAACCTTCGTCGATTCAACGGGTTGCGGACCAGGCATATCAGGCCGAGGTAAGGCTGGGTTGGCCATTCGCTAACACCGTACCAGAATCCTGTTAAAAGGGTGTTAAAATGTCGGTCGCTTTTCCATGGGCGGCCGGAGACTCAGGTTCGCACATGGATTGCGTTTGTTCGTGTAAGCCTTGTATTGTTCCGCTCCCCGTCCGGATTCCGCTTATGTCAATGAAACGAGAGCGCAGTGCCATTGTGTTCCAGAAACTTGACCGCGATCTGGTCAAGCTTTGCTCGAAGCCGGTAGCAGAAAATGTCCACCGCTTCCGCACCGCTACCCGCCGGCTGCAGACCTTGCTCCAGGAACTCTCGTCCAAGCGTGACCGCAACCAGAAAAAGCTTCTAAAGCTGCTCGGCCGAATCCGCCGGCGCGCAGGCAAGGTGCGCGATCTGGATGTCCAACTGGCTGCTCTGCGCAGCCTGAAAGTTGCCCAGGAGCCCCGGCGCAAGACGCAGCTCATGCACCGGCTGATCGAACTCCGCGGCGAGCACGAGAAAAAGTTGCGCAAGGCTCTCGACAAGCAGACGCTTCGGGAAGTCAGGAGGCGGCTGAAACGCGCAGATAAGGAGTTTGATCCGAAGACGACTCACGACCCACTACCCGTTGCCCGCCGGATGCTCAAGCAGATCGAAAATCCGGCTACGCCGCTCTCCGAGCCATTGCTCCACCAATATCGCATCGTCGGCAAGCGGGCCCGCTATGCCGCCGAGTTTGCCGGTAAGACGGCGGAAGCTGTGCAACTCATCGCGGAGCTCAAGCGAATGCAGGATGCGCTGGGAGACTGGCGGGACTGGCTTACCCTGACCCAAACCGCCAGCGAGCAACTGGGAGACGTGCGCGAGTCGTCCCTAGTGGCGGAATTGCACAATGTCACTGGAGCAAAATACCGCCATGCGGTGAGGGTGCTCTCGCAGGTGCGGGCCAAACTGGTTCTGAATATCGAACCGCCAGCACAGACTCCCGCGCGAGCATCCGCGAAGTCGGTTCGCCAGATAATTTCGGCAGCTTGATGGCTCCGCGTAGCTTCGCTTCCGAATCTTTACCTCCGCTAAACCCTTCAGCCACGAGGGCACCCAGTTTCACGAAGGTTTGGTACACGCGCTTTCTTCGTGTCTTTGGTGGTCAATCGGGACGTAGATGACCGGGCTCGGTTTCGCATGTAAACTGTGATGCTTCCCCATGCCAACCTTTGCCGCCGTTGATATCGGTTCGAACTCCGTCCGGCTGAAGATTGCTCGCCTCAGCGGCGGCCGGCTGCGAGCTGTCCATGAAGACCGAGAGGTTACTCGTCTGGGGGAGGGCACGTTTCGCTCCGGCTTTCTGACGCCTGAAGCGATGGCGGAAACGGTTAAGGTCTTGCGCCGCTTTCACCGGGCCGCGCAGCAAGTCGTCACGGATTCAGTTCGCGTGGTTGCGACCAGCGCTCTGCGGGACGCGCGAAATGCACAGGCCTTTCTCGAGTGGGTGCGCTCGGCTACGGGCTGGAAGGTGGAGATCATCTCCGGAGTGGAAGAAGCGCGCCTCATCCACCTGGGACTGGTTTCCTCCCTTCGGGTGGACACTGCGACGGTGCTGATGATCGATCTGGGAGGCGGGAGCTGCGAGCTGACCGTTTCCAACCACGGGCACATCCGCGACACTGTCAGTCTGCCTCTGGGGGCGGTGCGTCTCACCGATGAGTTCCTGCGCCACGACCCTCCGCGCAAGGGAGAACTCAAGCGCCTGAGTGGGTTCGTGGCCCGGGAAGTGAATCGCATCTCTGCTCGCGTGGTGGCGGCGAAGGCCAAGAACGTGATCGCGACATCGGGAACGGCGGCGGCCCTGGCTGCGGCGGCGAGCCACCTGCGCAAGAATGGCCGGAGCCAGCGAGCCGTTGTCTCCCGCGCGGAAATGACGCGCATCGCCAAGCGGCTGACGCGCTTGCCGATGGTGGAACGGAGAAAGATCGAGGGCATTGGCTTTCGCCGAGCGGA
>Ga0116221_1003256_pt1 | contig 10532 bp, 9 predicted proteins | sample Sb_taG_5_FD_88965 | JGI IMG/M metagenome (GOLD analysis project Ga0116221, IMG submission 88965) | Peat soil microbial communities from Weissenstadt, Germany - Sb_50d_8_FC metaG | ecosystem: Environmental > Terrestrial > Soil > Wetlands > Peat | place: Germany: Weissenstadt | collected 2010-09-21
CCGTCCAGTTGTAAATGCGCGAGTTTGTATACTCGCCCATCAGCTCTTTCTTGTTCACCAGCAGCAGCATGAAAATGAGCACGGGAGGCACCGCCACTCCGTTGACCACCTGCGAAAGAATCGAGATCTTCACCAGCGGCAAGTTGGGAAACAGGATCACGCCGGCCCCAGCCGCAATCAGAATGGTATAGAGCCAATAAAATACCGGCGCCTCAGAAAATTTCTTTCCCACCCCGGATTCAAATCCCAGCCCTTCGCAAACCGTATAAGCAGTCGAGAGCGGCAAGATGGACGCCGCAAACAGCGAAGCATTGAACAATCCCACGGCAAAAAGGATATAAGCAAAATCTCCCGCGAGCGGGCGGAGGGCCTGGGCAGCATCTTTAGCGTCGGAGATGTTGCGGTAGCCGTGCACGTAAAGTGTGGCGGCGCAAGCGACGATGATGAACCACGCCACGACGTCGGTAAAAATGCAGCCCGCAATCACGTCGATCTGCGAGGCTTTGTACTGGCGCTTGGTCACTCCCTTTTCCACGATCGAGGATTGCAGGTAGAACTGCATCCAGGGAGCGATGGTCGTTCCCACTACGCCGATAGTCATATACAGATATCCCGGAAGCATGAACGCCGCTTTCGGCGGAGGTTTCACCGTGGCCACCAGGGCGTCTATCCAGGCTGGTTTCGCGAAGAAGCCTGCGAGAATGTAGGTCACGTAAAAAAAGGACGCGGCCAGAAAAACCTTTTCCACGCTCTTGTAGTGTCCCTTGACCGGGATGAGCCAGACGATTACGGCGCAAATCGGAACCGTGATGTATTTCGAGAGGCCGAAGAGTTCGAGGCTGCCCGCAATTCCGGCGAACTCACCAACCACGTTGCCGAAGTTGATGACCAGGATTCCGAGCATCATGAAGAACGTGATGCGAAAGCCGAATTCTTCCCGGATCAAATCGCTGAGGCCCTTGCCGGTAACCGCGCCCATGCGAGCGCAGATTTCCTGAACCACGATCAACGCCAGCGTAATCGGGATTAGCGTCCACAGCAGCAGATGCCCGAACTGCGCTCCGGCAGCGGAGTAGGTGTAGATGCCGTTCGCATCGTTGTCGACATTCGCGGTGATAAAGCCCGGACCGACGACGGCGAAAAACAGCAGGGTCCGAGTCCTCCAACGTTTCATGAATTTCATGAGCGCATTTCGCCAACATACGAAGAGACATTGTCAAACGACCACACAGAATAAACGGAGAAGCGAAATCTGAACAGGTGAAAAGTCACGGGAAGCGGGGATTGAGGTATCCCGGGCACCGGCGCCCGTCCTGCAAGCTGCCGAAGAGGAATGAAGCGTCTGACGTTTGTGGGGCCATGAGGCTCCAGGCTTCGCGGTACCGCTCGTAGTGGCCGCAGGTGGAGGCGCCGTAGGGATGGAAGAGCAATGTTCTTTTTCGGATTCTTTCCACCGGGATGACGTGGCGAAAACGCGAGCGCATGCGCGCGGCATCTCGATCAAGCGATACGCGCCGGCCTAAGGCCGCGGTCAATCGCAGTGCCAAGGAATGTCTACAGCTTGGCCCGCAGCAGACTGATTACGTCGTCCGAGGTGATGACTCCGGTCAGCTTGTTGTGATCGTCGATCACCGGGAGGGTCAGCAGATTGTATTTGTCGAAGAGTTCGGCGAACTCTTTCTCGTTGGCGCCCTCACCGCATGAGATGAGCGGCTCCTGGGTTAGAGACAGCAACGGCGTTTCCGGCGAGGCCAGCACCAGCTTGGCCAGGGGTACGGCGCCCGCCAGAGTGCCGCGAGAATCGACCAGATAAATTGTGCTCACGGTTTCGATGCCGCCTTCAAAGCGGCGTAAAGTTTCGATCGCGTCGTGGGCGTTGGCGCCGACAGGCAGGGCCATGTACTCGGTGTTCATGCGGCCGGCGGCGCTGGTCTCCTTAAACTCGAGGAGTTCGACCATCTCCTCGCGCTCTTTCGGAGCCATCTCCTGCAGGATTTCCGAAGTGTGGTCTTCGGTCAGGTCGGCCAGCAGGTCGGCAGCGGCGTCCGGGTCCATCTCCTCGACGATGTCGGCAGCGCGGTCGGAATCGAGCGACTCCACAATCGCTTTCTGTACCTTGGGATCGACTTCTTCTAACGCCTCTGCCGCAACGTCCTCGTCCAGGGTTTCGAATACGGCTTCGCGTTCGTCTGGAGCCAGGTCTTCGACGATGTCGGCAATATCAGCAGGATGTAAGCGGGCTAGGCGTTCGTGGGAAATTTTCAGCTTCACCCGGCGGGCGGGATCGGTTTCGATCAGATCCACGAAGTCCCAAGGGATGGGACGTTCGGGAATCTGACGCAGCAAAGCTCGAAGCGCGGCAATTGGAACCACGCCCTTGAGCAGTCGGCGGACTGCGCCCCGTGCTCCCACATCGACCGAACCAACTCGAAGCATAGGATGGCGGCTGGTAAGGTCCTGATAGAGTTCCACATCATTGACGCGAACCACTTTGCGTCCGTGGACGTCGATGATCTGCTGGTCGAGCAGGTCGCGCGCCAGCAGGAATAGACCTTCCGAGCCATCGGCAATCGGCCACGCCGACGCCGCGCTGTCAAGACGCACGCCGCCATTCATTGAGCTCACAGCGCTGAACGGCATCACACGATCGCCGGACTTGGTGCGAACGATGATTACCGCAATGCGAGCGCGATCCTCCTGCGGCGCAACCGCGACTTCGCGCACACGGCCGCATTGGCCCCCGGCATCAAACACGGGCAGGCCTAGCAATTCGGTAAGCGCCAGCGAGGACATCGCTCTGAGAGAATACCCAACCGCAGCACAGGAAGCCAACGGTTTTACTGGTTTTTCTCGCTCCCGGTGTCTAATACAAAGTCGGCATGGTTCAGGGGCGCGAAACCCGTGTGCGTAATCCACGCGTTGACATTTGCACAGGGGCAAGGCAAACTACCAAATTCGCTGAATCGGGAGCTTTTCCGGCACGCGTGAGCAGAAAGCGCGGCGTGGCCAACCCGGGTTGGCGGATGTTTCGGGTCCGCGGGCTGGTTCACAAACATTTTGCCATGACCGAACTCCGGGTCTCCTATACGCTCGATTCGACGCTGGAGACCGTCGATAACGCCGAGCAGACAGCCAGCCGAATCGCGGCTGAAACCGGATTCGACGAAGATCAGGTCATGCAAATTTCCATGGCGGTGCGCGAGGCCGCAGTGAACGCCGTGCTTCACGGCAATGCTTATGATCCGGAAAAGAAGGTTAAACTCGACTTCGAACGGACCGCCAGCGATCTGGTGATCACCATTCGCGATCAGGGCAAGGGGTTGGATCCGGCTAAGATTCCCGACCCTCTGGCACCCGAGAATCTTTTGAAGACGTCGGGACGCGGAATTTTTCTTATCCGCTCGTTTATGGATGAGGTGCAAATTCGCCCCTCCCAGACGGGCACCGAAATCAAACTCGTAAAGCACGTCCACGGACCATCCGCGGACGTTAAGGAGGGTTCCCAGTGAGCATGAAGACCACTACTCGTCAGATTGATGGTGTCACCATTGTGGATTGCAGCGGCCGTATCACGCTTGGCGAAGGCAGCGTGATCCTGCGGGACACAGTGCGCGAACTGCTTTCCAAGGGCCAGAAGAAACTTCTGCTTAACCTTGGTGAAGTGACCTATATAGATAGCTCGGGCATTGGTGAGCTGGTCAGCGCGTTTACCACAGTTCGCAACCAGGGCGGCGAGCTCAAACTGCTGAACTTGACCAAAAAAGTTCACGACCTGCTGCAGATCACCAAGCTCTATACCGTCTTCGACGTGAGAGATGACGAAGCCGGAGCGGTGAAGGCGTTCAACTAGGCATTCTGATCAGGTTGGCAACGCAGGCGCGAGCTTCATCGCTTGCGTTGTTCAGCCAGCGACCTTGCGCTTTTCCTCATCGGCGACAAGGCCAGCCACATCGAGGCTGGCCTTGTGTCTGCCTCTGTCTATTTCGGGAAAGTCCGACTTTTTTCTTCGCTGATTCCCTCGTTCCGCGCGCTGTATTCCCTACAATGATGTGTACGAGATGCTTTCGCTCGCCTTGGATCTAGTGTTCATCTCCAGGACTCATCTTCGCGGCAGATTCCAGGCGCAGGCCCTCTGCGGCCTGCTGACGCTGCTCTTCCCTGCTCTCTCCGCTGCCAGCGATTGCATTTCTATTACCGAGGCTCGCCAGCACTTAGGCGAAGATCAATGCGTCACCGGCAAAGTCCTCCGGGTAAAACACGGCAGCCGAGGGGTCACGCTCTTTGATTTTTGCCAGGATTCCATGGTTTGTCCGTTCACGGTGGTGGTCTTCGCCCACGATCTAAAACGCATCGGAGACGTCAACCAACTGCAGAACCAGGTAATCCAAATCCACGGACCGTTAAAGGAGTACGACGGACGCGCCGAGATTATTCTCCAGCAGCTAAGACAACTCGGCGGAGAGGGCCTGCGGATTCCACCTCTGCCCAAGAGTTATGATGTAGAGAAAAAAGGCCACGCCAGCGCCGGAACTTTCAGCCTGCCCAAGGCACCTTATGCAACCCACAAGAAAAGGCAACCGGCAAAGATCCCGATAGACATTCCGCCCGACGGGGATGCCGTTGAAAACCCTGCCCCACCTCAGTAATCTGGCTCAGCAGATTCCTATTGGGCGATCTGCGATCTTGATGATCTTATTGGCCGCGCAACGCTGGCTTTGTCGGCCTAACTAAGGAGTGATTTCGAACAACGTCCCGCTTACGTTGGCCCCATAAAGGTCGCCCTGCCCGTCCATGAACAACCTATAGCGGGGATATGCGCCGTCGTTCCCGTCGTTGAAAGTATGAAGCACGGTGAGTTTGCCTCTGGTGTCGAGTTTAAATATCGTCCCGCACCCGGTGCCGCCGCCGCAGTTGAAATTGCCACCGTACTCGGTAGCGCCATACAGGTTGCCTTGTTGGTCGCGCACCAGGCCGGCGAAGGGATCGTATTCAGACGGGGAATTCGCCTTCCATCGGTAGAGCATGGTCTCTTTTCCGGTCTTGTCCAGCTTATAGATGGTTCCACCGCCATTGCCATTGGGAAGAGGACACCCTTGATTGCCGCCAATGAATGTGGTGCCATAGAGATTGCCTACTGAATCCAAGGTCACGCCGCCAAAGGGTCCCACTCCGTCGCTTCCACCGCCAAATGCATGCAGAATTGTTTCCTTGCCCGCAGTGTCGACTTTGAAAACTACCCCGCAACCCGGAGGGTACTTGTGGCAGTTGCCGTGCCCGCCGTGCCCCCCCTCGGGCGTTGTTCCATAGAGATTGCCGGCACTGTCCCGGGTCAGCACAGCAAACGGTGCGAATCCGTCCGCGCCGCCACGAAAGTTGTACAGCACGGTATAGGTGCCGCTTGGGTCAAGTTTGAACACTACGCCGCCATTACCGCGGCCGCCAACCGTTGTGGTGCCGTATAGGTTTCCTGCACCGTCACGAATCAAACCTGCGCGAGGCCCGCCCCCATCGATCTTTTGAGAGCAAAAGTTGTGCAACACCGTTTCCTGCCCGGCCCCCGTGACCTTGAATATCACCCCACTGGAACAAGCGCCGCCCTGGTTTGTCGTGCCGTACAGATTACCGCCGTCGTCAAGCGCAAGTTCCGGATTAGGGTAGCGTCCGTCGGTGCTGCCGGTGAAGTAATACAGCGTGGTTACGTTTCGCCCCGTGTCCATTTTGAATACGCTTCCGGAACCGCCATCCGTCATTGTGGTCCCATACAAGTTGCCCTTGGCGTCCTGAACCAGCGTCGTTGACAGACTCGCGCCCTGCCCGAAGTTATACAGCACGGTAAAGGTTGTCCGAGGGGCTGCCTGAGCTGAGGCCTCGGCCAGCATTATTCCCAAGGCCAGCATCGGCCCGAGACCGGCCAGGCGCGACACGAAACACGTCTTGACCACTTGGTTTGGCATTCTCGATGGCATTGGCTTTCTCCTTGCCGGAGCCTCGGCGGTGCAGCCTGGAGTGGGGCGGGAAAACTCGCGCTTGACTCGGGATTCTGCCACCGTCAAGAGGTGCAGTCAATAGACGTCGAAGACAATCCATGAATTTTACAAAGTTTTCACAATTTACTCGGAACATCCTTGTTGACGTCAAGAACGGCTCCATTCAACACCGAACCCCACAGGCCATGTACAAGGTGAAAACTCTTGGAGCTTAGGCAATTCGCTCGGTGAAGCTGATCACAAGGATCTGTGATCAGTGTCGTCGCGGACTTGATTCCTGGCGCGTATGGTTACCTTGAAAATAGCGCGCTCAGCCGACATACGAGCCGGTTCAGAGTCTGTGGGACGGTGTCGATTTCGGGTCCGATTCAGAAACCAGAGGTGGGTCATGGATAACATCGGTTACGGCAGATGCTCGCAATGCAACGAAGAGTACGTTTTCCAGGATGCCTCAAAATGTGCTCAGTGTCTTAGCCTGAGTTCTCCACCGAGCGACAACGAGAACACCGAGGAGGAGCCATCTGCTGTTTCCTTGGATCGCCCGGCTGCCGCGTAGTGTCGAGGTGCGGCAATTTGCGGGGCTTCTTGGCTGCCAAGGCCCCCAGCTTGCCCTGCAAAGTACGCTCACACCATCCCCCTCCGCAACTCTTCCAACGAGTATAAAGTGCCGCGCCACACAACCCCACCGCGCGACAGAGTCAATATCATCGAACGCAGCATGATGTAAATAAACAACGCCGCGCCAACCGGATGCAGAACAAAATAATATGCCGGGATGTCAGACTCCCATGACATTCCCACGTAAACGCCGAATATGGACGCAAGCGCTACTGCGTAGGGCACGCGTGCCCATCCGTGAGCAAACCAGATTCCGAGAAACGGCGTCAGGTTCAGGAAGGCCAGCGCAAACGCTGAGAGCAGCGCACGCCACCACTGGAACGACATAATGGCGAAGGAATTCTTGGTGAGATTGTTTACCATCCCCATCGCGCCGCGAACCCAGCGCAGAGAAATCAGGTCTGCGCCGTATACGTTGCGCTGCGCGTAGCCGGCATTCTTGACGATTTTTCCCAGCTTCATATCGTCGACTACTTCGAAACGCAGTGCCTGAAACGTACCAACAGCATCGTAAACGCTGCGACGAATCATATTGAACGCACCCACTCCGATATGGTCTTTCGTCTTGGGATCGGCCACTTTCCACGGACGATGCCCGAAGACGAAGAGCGTCTGGAAGAAAGCGATCATGATTCTTTCGCCGGGAGTCTTCATGATCATGCGGGGAAACAGAACCAGGTGGTCCGCAGATTCCGCTTCCGCATAAGCCAGGGTGCGATTGAGCACATCACGCCGGAAGAGCACGTCGGCGTCGGTGAACAGCAGCCAGTCTCCACTCGCCTGATTGGCCGCGCTCCACATGGCATGAACCTTCCCTAACCAGCCCGAGGGCAATTCGGTGATGTGAATTACTTTCAGGCGACCGCTGGCTTCAGAAGTGGACGCGATTCTATCGACGACTTCGCCGGTTCGATCCGTCGAACGATCGTTTACGACGATGACTTCGTAGTTGTCGTAGTCGATTTTCAGCAGCGTGGCAAGAGCGGGCGCAATGTGTGCTTCTTCGTTGCGCGCCGGGACAATGATGCTGACGCGCGGATCGCCGCTGGGCGTCCGATCCCACTCGGGTCGGGAGATGTCGGCGACCTTGGGCATGCCCAGCGCTGCATCCAGCAGGCGTGAAAACCAAACGAGGCCGAGAATGCTGCCGGCAGTCCAATGGAAAACGACCCAATGAAATATCCCCCAGTGAGAATAGCTCATGCCAACTGGCCGTCCAATGCGCCGGGTTCATTCTGGATTCTTACTGGAGGAGCAAATCGCATGCCGTAAAACAGTATGGCAGAAGAAACCGCCATCGCAATCACGGGCAGAATGAACGCAGCCTCGAGTGAACGACGATCGGCCACATATCCCATGAGGGTTGGCGAGGGCACGTCGCCGAGAAGATGAAAGATGAAAATGTTGACCGCAATCGCAGTCGCACGGATGTGTGCCCCGACCGAATTCACCAGTGCCGTGTTGAGCGGCGAAGTGTTCAGCAAGAGAAGGAATGCCGCGACGGCGATGGCGGGCAGCATCAGCGGTCCTTTGTTGAACAAGCCGACGATCATGACCGGCACGCCCAGTCCCATGCTGATCGCGGAGACAAAATAGTACGAACCCTTCATTCGCGGGAGCAAGCAGTCGCCCAGCCAGCCTCCGATCAGGGATGCGAGGATGCCATCGACCACCACAATTTTCCCAAAGGTTAGATTCGCCGTCTCCAGACTGTACCCTCGCACGCGCGAAAGAAATGTCGGCATCCACACTTGAATTCCTCCGAGCGAGAACGTCCCCGCGGCCATGCCGAGCGTGACCATCCAGAACGCTGGGTTGCGCGCCAGGCCTCGGAGGGTTGTTCGATCCGGAGTTTCTTTCAGCGAGTCGAACTGGCCACGCGGCGGCTCGGGAATAAACAGCAGAGCAAGCGCAAGCAGGAAGCCGGGAAATGCCGCGATATAAAAGGGAAATCTCCATCCGAAATGAGGGCCGAGTTTACCGCCCAACAGATAGCCCGCGGCTGTGCCCACCGGAATCGCCAGATAAAACACGCCAAAAATGCGGCCGCGCTGGTTCTCCGGAAAAAGATCGGCAACGAAGGTTGGAGCAATCGTAACGAAGGTCGCCTCACCAATCCCAACCAGCGTATGCCGAACCAGCAGTTCCCAATAGGTGTGGGTGACCGCGGTCAACAGCGTCAGCCCGCTCCAGAAGACAGCTCCCAAGATAATGATCATCTTTCGCGAATAGCGGTCGGCAAGCGGGCCCGTAAACGGCGCGGCGATCATGTAAAAGCCGAGAAAAGCGCTGGTGAGATATCCAACTTGGGTGTTGGTGAGGTGGAATTCGCCCTGCACCAGCGGCTGCACCGCAAACAACACCGAACGGTCGATGTAGTTGAGCAGGTTGAGCGCCGTCAGCAGAGTGAGCGCGGTCCAGGGATAAAGTTTCGTCTGGGTCACTTGGCGAAGGAATATATCACGACGAGCGCGCGATTCGCGCCGCGTTGCAAGAGTGATAAGATTCGGCTGCCTAAATTCTCCGCCACTGGAAGCCCCGCATGAAGAAACTTATTCTTCCGCTGTTAGTTTGTTTGCTCCTTCTTTCCCTGTCCCTGCATGCTGAAGATCCGGCGAAGAAGCCCGATGCCGGCGAACGCCATGAATTCGTCATTTCGAACTTCCATACCGAAAGCGGCGTGACGCTTCCTCAGGCGCGGATCATTTACGGAACCTACGGCCACCTGAACGCCGCCAGGGACAATGCCGTCCTCCTGCCCTCTCACTACATGGCGGATTTCCATGGCTATGAATGGGTGATTGGTCCCGGACACGCGCTCGATACCGCAGGCCTATTCCTGGTCGCGACGGAACTGTTTGGCAACGGCCATTCGTCGTCCCCGAGCAACACGCCTGAGCCTTACCACGGCCCGCGATTTCCGATCACGACGATTCGCGACAATGTTGAGGCGGTGCATCGACTGCTCACCGAAGAACTCAAAATCACCCACCTGCGCGCGATCATCGGCTTCTCCATGGGCGCGCAGCAGGCTTTTCAATGGGCGGTGAGCTATCCGGACTTCGCCGACCGCATTGTAGCGACTTCCGGAACCGCGAAGACTTACCCGCACGGAGTAGTGCGCCTGGAAGGACAGATCGCTGCGCTGACAGCCGACGCTGCCTTCCAGAATGGCGATTACACGACGCCCCCGACCAAAGGATTGGAAGCCTTCGCCATGGTCTGGACGGGATGGCTGTTTTCACAGGAATGGTGGCGTCGCGAGTTGTGGCGGGAAACCGAAAAGCCGGGAATGACATTCGAACAGCTCGTGCACAACTTCCGAACGGACTTCATCCCCGGGGCCGATGCGAACGACTTGATCCTGCAAATGCGCACCTGGGAGCGGCATGACGTGGGCACAACACCTCCGTTCAACGGGAACGTCGAGAACGCGCTGCGCTCGATCAAGGTTCCGTTGCTGTATATGCCGTCAGAGACGGACCTTTATTTCCCAGTCGGAGACGCTCGGTATGAAGCCGCATTCATTCCGAAAGTTTCTCTGATGCCGATCCCGTCGCTCTGGGGGCACACGGCAGGCGCGGGCAGTAACCCGGCAGATGAGAAGTTCTTGAATGACGCGATCGGGCGCTTTCTTGGCAGCGGTCACTGAATCGCGGCGCCGGGCTTGAGTTGCATGCGCCGGGCTAGGTCTTGCGCTTCGGCCGTGGCCACTTTGCCACGACCACGGTGGATATTCCTCCACGCGGCCTGAAGTCGCCCTTCACCTCCGCCCACGCCGGACGCGCCCAGCGAACCACATCCTCCAGCACGCGGTTCACAATGTTCTCCTGAAAAATTCCCAGATTCCGGTAGGCCTGCAGATACTCCTTCAGCGACTTCAATTCCAGGCAGCGTTGGCGCGGCATATAGCGAATCGTGAGCACG
>Ga0116221_1003258_pt1 | contig 10527 bp, 11 predicted proteins | sample Sb_taG_5_FD_88965 | JGI IMG/M metagenome (GOLD analysis project Ga0116221, IMG submission 88965) | Peat soil microbial communities from Weissenstadt, Germany - Sb_50d_8_FC metaG | ecosystem: Environmental > Terrestrial > Soil > Wetlands > Peat | place: Germany: Weissenstadt | collected 2010-09-21
CCAACAGCAGGGCGAGACGTGGCAGCGTCATGGGCCCGTTAGCGCCGTGAGCCGGCGCCAGACTCCAGGAGTTGTGTGAAGAAGTCCAGGTACTGGCGGGCGATGACGGGCCAGGCGTAGCGTGCGTGGGCGTGCTCGCGCCCCAGCCGGCCAAGCTCCGCACGCCGCCCGGGGCTTTCCAGGAGACCACCGAGGGCGTCCCGCCACCCCGCCTCGTCGGCCTCGCCGACGACGAGCCCCGCGTCGTCGATGACGTGCGGGATCTCACCGCTGTCGCTGCCGACTACGGGCACGCCGCAGGCGAAGGCCTCGATCAGCATGCGCCCGAACTGCTCGCGCCAGCGCGGCATGGTCTGGCTGGGGGCGCAGAGAACGTCCATCGCGCTGACGTGGGGCGGCACGTCCGCATGGACCACCCCCGTACAAACGCGGACGCGATCCGCGTGTCGTGCGGCCCACGCCCTCAAGGTCCCTTCGAGCGGGCCGGCCCCCACGAAAAGCGCCCGCCAGGGGACATCGAGGCGGTCGAGAACGCGGGTGAGGAATTCGACGCCCTTCTCGGGGACAAACCGCCCCAGGTAGCCGACCACCGGCGGGCCATCGTCGTCCCAACCCAGGGTGCGGCGCACGGCAACGCGGGCCTCGGGATCGGGCCGGAACAGCTGCACATCGACCCCCGGTGGGATTACCCGCATCGGACGATCGGAATAGCCGGGCAGGTGAGACAGCGTGCTGGCCACGGTCTCGCCGAAGGCAATCCACCCCGCGGCGCGGCTAAGGCAGTAGCGCTCCACCCAGGCGAACGGCGGCGGGTATCGCTTGTGCAGATTTTGGAAGGTGGCGTATACCAACGGGGTCGCCCGCGGGGTCCACCAGGCGACCTGACCGCCGGCCAGGATGTAGGGCTCCTCCCAGCAGTGAACCAGATCCCAATGCTCTCGGAGCAGGGCGCGCAGGTCGCGCCCGTAAACAAAGCAGTGGACCTTACTTGTGAGGTGGGCCCGGACGGGAACGAGGGCACAGGGCTCACGTCCGTTCCTCTCCAGGGGGATCGGACGGAGATCGCTGCTGCCGTGGAAGTACCTCGGTGCGGCGGCGGTTACTTCCCATTGGCAGTGCCCCGCCAGTGCCATCTCATGCGCCAGGCGCCGATTCAGGGCCACAACGTAGGAGTGGGCCACGGAGAGCAAACGGCGGGGATGGGTCATAACGGGGTCCGGTCGGGATCCTCGGATGACCTGAGAACCGTCGCGGCGGGAATGTCTCCCCGGAGGGTCGCAATGACTCGCTCGACGCTGAATCGCTCCCGGTAGACGGAACGCCCCCGAGCCGCCAGAGAAGATCGTTGTTCGTCGCTGGCGAGGAGTCGTTCGACCTGCTCTACGAACCGGCCAGGGTCGGAGGCCGGTGCGAGGGCCACGGCACCGCTCTCGTGCCAGAACGGTTCACTCAAGCGGCCGGTGGTGGTTACGACCGGGCGGCCCAGTGCTAGCCCAGCCATCAGAGTAGTGAAGCGACTCGTGACACCGTCGGGGTAAGGTTGCAGCAGCACGTCGCAGGCCGCGAGGCAGGCCGCTGCCTCGCTCAAGGAAACCTCTCCGGTGGCAACGACCCGATCCGCGACGGTAGGATGCTCGGATTGGAATCGGCGAGCAAACTCAAGGGAACGCCGACCGACGAGCACGGCCTGCCGTCTGCCATCCGCCAGGAGCAACGGGGGCAGCACACGGGCGAGCAGGGGCGCAATGTGTGACCCGAACGTGCCAAAGTGACCGAGGAGAATCGAGCCAGGGCCCCGCTCTAGTCGTCCGCGGACCTCGGCGACCTGCTCCGGCGCGACGCAGTCGGGCAAATTGCTGGGAATCGGCAGCCACTCGACGGGCTTGCGTTGCAGTCGTTGCAGGAGTTCGCCCCAGGCCGGTGTGGATACAAAGGTGCGCTCGGCCGCCCGCCGGACGAGCCAGGCCATGACTCGGGTCACGCAGCCCAGGATGTTGTGCTTGAGCGGCTGTCTCCAACTGAGAGGAAAAGCGACTTCGTGAAACATGACCCAGACACGCATTCGTCGCAACGATGTCAACCAGAGACAGAACGGCAGGTTCATCGCCTTGTAGCCAAAGGCGTGTGGCACATACTGGACCAGCAGGCGTGTTTCTCGCGGCAAGTGGGCAAGAGTCGCCCTTAGGCCAGCAAGGCTCCGAGGACCAAAGCAATCGCGCAGGCAATGTATGAAAACGCCGTGGTCGGCCGGCACAGTCCCTCGCTCCCCCGGGCAGCATACATGAACGTCATCGCCTGCCGCCGCTAGGCCCCTCGCGATAAGCCGACTATAGTCAGCGACGCCGCCAGGCGCGGCCGGGTATTGCCCGGTGAGAATTGCCCAGGTATTTACGACATTGGCCCGTGACATCCACTCTCCCAACCAGCCTTTCGTCCATCGCTACAACCCCGTTTGCCGACCATGCAACGGGCGTGATCGGCATAGCTCGCTAGCGCTCTCCGCAGCGCGGGTATAGAACTGTGGGGCAACGACCGTAACTTCCCAGCGCGGCGCTCCCGCCTGGGCGATCTCCCAGGCCAAGTGGCGGTTTAGCCCGACTACGTAGGAGTGCGCGATCGAAATAAGGCGGCGGGGGCGGATCACAAGTCCCCTCTTTACTGTCCGGTGGCCGCATCGCGGATGGTTTGGCCAAGCCGAGGCACCAAAGACCGAAGTGCCCAATCACACTGCGCATGCTGCGGTCCGCCTCCTCCGCGACCGGGCGACCGCAGACTCGGCCGCCGTTAGGAACTGCCCCGCCGACCGCTTCCACGTGAACCTCTGCGCATCCTGCCGGGCCGCGAGTCCCAGACGAGTGGCGAAGGACGAATCTTCGATCAACTGGGAAATGTGTCGGGCGAGTGCCTCCGGGTCGCCCGTCTCGAATAGCAGCCCGTTCTCGCCGTGCCGGATGAAATCTCTCATCCCACATGTATTCGTGGCGACAACCGCGAGCCCGGCGGCGGCCGCCTCCAGCATCGTAAGCAACTGGCCTTCAAACACGGAGGGTGCCAGGAACACGGCGTGGCATCGGTAGAGGTCGAGCAAACTCTGTTCGTTAGTCAGCACTGGCATGAGCCGAAGCCGCTCCCGCACAGGAGCCGGGAAGGCTCCAGCAACGACATCCGCCGGCGCGCCAAACCCCGCGATGGTGATGGGGAGGTCCGGGTGTTGGTTAAGCACCCCCGTGAGAGCCGGTATCAGGTCCAAGATCCCCTTCCGCTCGATCCATGTGGCTAGGAACAGGATGCCGCGAGCGGTCGGATCGGGGGGGGGGGCATGCATGAACACGGGGGTCAGGCCTCCATTGACGATCGTTACACGATCGGCCGGAACACCGAGTGTTCTGCTTAGGAATGCCTCGTCCTCGCTGTTCTCCACGGTAACCTGATCTGCGAGCCGTAACCCAGCGTTTGCCTGCCAGATGACTGAGTAATGGCCGCAGCGCCGCTGAAAGGACAGCGGAATCTGCTTCTTCCGGTAGTAGGCAAGCATGGCGAGGTGACACCGATGTTCCAGCCCGTAACTCACCACCACCATCGGTGGCAGCGACGGATCGAACTTACGAGCAACCCCGTAAGCGGCCGCGATCGGTTCGTGGATTTCGACCGCGTTGTAGCGCTTCCCCTGCCGGACCAACCGCCGCACGAGTTGGACGACACGCACCGGCACTGCAAACCGGCGGAGTCGGGCAGGTACTCGCAGACCGATATCCTCGCGGAACAGGAGATCGACGGTATGCCCCGCCGCCCGCAGCTCATCGCTGATGTAATGCATGAAGCGGGCCATCCCTCCGGTTCGGGTATCCGGCACGTCACCGATGCGAAGGAAGTTCATATGGCTCCTCTAGCATGTTCGTAACCGTTCATCCCCCGGAAACTGGCGCAGCTGACACGCCATGACTTTGCTATGTTGACGGCATGGAGGTGGGAGGCTGCCCTGGATGCCGTGAGCGTGATGCTCACATCGCTGTGTTGGATGCGCGAATCCTCGCCCCTACATACCAAGAATACAAAGAGAACCTGTTGTCATTGAATAATCCAATCATAGTCCCCCAGGACTACGCCATGGTGCAGATCTTCATCATGGGCGGGAAGCGGATACGGGAGGATTTCCGAAACGCGGAAGTGGCAAGCGCCTTCCCATATATCTACCACCCCCCCCGGTTGCACGAATCCACAAGTCCAGCCAATAATCGCCGGGTTTTAGCCAAGGCGAATTCAATACCAGTTGGCCGGATACTTCATCGACATCGGGCAGAGCTGGGATGACAAGACGGGAATCCAGCTGTAACACGACGGAGGACCCGCATATGCCAAAACCTTCCGGTAAGCAAATCTATGTGAGATACGGAGCGTAGGAACAATGGTAGCGCAAGTCCCGGGGGCGTTCGCCGATAGGACGTGCGGGAACGCCCGCCACGATCGTATACGGAGGGACATTTTTGGTAACGACGGCACCGGCGGCGACTGCCGATCCTACGCTCAGCGTAACGCCGGGCAGCACCATCGCGCGGGTCCCGATGAAGACGTAATCCTCGATGACGACCGGCTTTTCCCGCGCCGAGAAATCCGGACAACGGAGGTCATGGTCTGCCGTGAGAATGATCACGTCGGACGAAATCGACACGTTGTCGCCAATCGTTATCCCGCCCCGGTTGTCCAGGCGGCAGTTCTGATTGATGACGCTGTTACGGCCTATGCGAAAATGCCGCCTGCAATCGAACCGGGCACCCATGAGGATGTTGCTCCCCGGGCCGATTTCGCACCCCAGCAGACGGCGATAAAACCACTTCCGGATCGAAGGAAAGGGGCAACAGGCGACCGCACCGTTGATCCCGTACATCAAGAGGCGGCCGCAAAAAACGCGACCGTGCCCGATCTTCTGAGGCATGCCTTGTTGACGCACGGTCAGGAAACTCGGAAGTGGCGAAGGAAAGTATGGCCCAGGGACTCCGGGCTATGGCATCGTTGCACTAGCTCCAGCCCACCCCGCGCGAGCGCCGCCCTGTAACCTTCGTCGTGAACGAGCTTGTCGATCGCCGCTTCTACCGCGCGCACCGTAAGGGTATCGACGAGGTGGACCACGCCGCCGAAGTAATCGACCTCCGACGTGTATCGTGGGGAAACGAGCAGGACGGGGCGCGTCGAGGCCAGGCAATCGACAGTCTTCGTATAGAGGCTTGTTCTCACCATCGACGAGGTGCGCCGATCCTTGGAAAATGACACGCCAATAAGGAGGACGTGCGCCGTGGCGAGGGCCGCCGGTAGCTGCTCGGCGGCGATAAAGCCGGCCGAGTTCACGTTCGGGCCGAGCAACTCTGCCGGGCAGTAAGGGCCGTAGAAGGTGAGCCGCACCTGCCGGCCGCGCACGGTGAGACCTCGATTGATCCACCCACAGATGACGCAGAGTGTATCTCGCGACATGTGATTGATGGACCCAATGTGGACGAGCTGAATCGGGTGAGGAGGTCCGGGCAGCGGGGTACGTTCGGCAGCCTCGGAGTAGGGCCGCCAGTTCACGTGATGGAAGAGGAATTCGCCACGGACGCCGAAGCGAGACTCATAATCTCGAATCATCGCCGGACTCGTCATCCACACGCGTGCCGCAGCACGGAGAATTTTTTTCCGAAAAAGGCGAACCAGTAGGCGGGGCAACCCCACGTCGTTTGCGAAATACCAGTCGTCCGATTCAAACAGGTAGAGCGGGATGCCGAATTCGCGGTGAAGCAGGTATGCCGCAATGTTGAACTCACAATAGGACGTAGAGGTGAACAGCACCTTGATGTCGCGCTCCCGAATCAGGCGCCGACCCAGTTTGAGGAATGGGAACAGCCGGAAATTATTGAGGGTTGCGAAGAGCGGGCCAAACAGGCGGCCGGGCCGCAAGCGCACGAACTTCCAGTTGGCCACGGGGGTGTAACGGTAGGGTGGAAAGGTCGTGCCCGCGCTCGCACGATAGCCCTCATAGTCTACCCGGTCGCAAACGACGTCGATACAATCCGGGTCATAGCCGCTCAACCACTGCCGGACGATGATGGGCGCGCCGTTCACGCCGCACGGCGGTGACGACGTGAGGAGCAGCATGCGCCGGAAAGAAGGTGGGCAGGAATCGTCGCCCCTGCGGACTTCCGGATCGACAACACCGGAGTTGCTCGTGACGAGTCGTGGGTTCAAGTTATCGCCCCTGCTCGGGATGATCGACCTGCGGCCCCTGTTGGTCACTCTCCTTGACAGCCGCTTTCCAGCGCTCCCAGCGCTTCGCTTCCTCAATGAGGATGTACACCGGCCCGCGGAATGCCGAGCTGAAAAAGCCTAAAGCACCGTCGCGGTAGCCCTTCCTCTGAATATAACTCCAAATGAACCGGCGAACGCAGCGGTACAGGATCCGCCACACCGAGGGCGGCCCTAGCTCTTGCACGGGAACTCTCTCCACGTCCTTACTGGTATAGTAGTCGTACTTCTGGATGACCTCGGAGGTCGTGTAGTTCGTGAAGTGCTCGTAATACCCACCGAGCACCCCGAAAGGTCCATCGGCTGTCAAGCCTTCGTGCTCACTCTTAACCAGGTAACGAGCCTTGCCCTTGCGAAACAGGCAAAGGCGCAAGCAGAGTTCCGGCAAGCCTACGCCATGCCGCATCGGCTCCCCGAACATGTACTGCACCGAAGGGAAATAGAATCCATTCACCCCTTCGGGAGGGGCTTCCAGCACGCGGAGTACCTCACGCTGTAGCTCCGGATTGATCACTTCGTCGCTGTCGAGCCTGAGGATCCAGTCCGAGGTCGCCTGCTCCAGGCCGTAGTTAAAGTTACCGTAAATGTAGTCCTGGCGCCGGAAAAAACGGACGTTCGGGTAGGACCGGCAGACGCGCTCCGTATCGTCGGTGCTGTACATGTCAACAATGACTACCTCATCCGCGAAGGCGACGCTGTCGAGGCACCTGCGGATGATCGGTTCGACGTTGCGCGTCGGAATGACGACGCTAATCGTCTGCCGGGCTCCCTTGCAGTTTTCGCTCATCCGGCTCACCTCTCCCCGCTCACCCTTTTCTTCCGCGGCAAGGAAGTTTAGGAAATCACCTTTGCGGGTTCGATGTCTTTCTTACAAACCAGAAACAACCGCAGCCGGCCCGTTGCCCGCGAGAAGCCACGGGCCCCGCGTGACGAATGATGCCGCCCTGAGCCGGGTCTTCGAGAATCATGGCGAATTCGCCCAAGTCGAAATCGGGGAACAGGCTCACGATCATCTCGTAGGAATAGATGCGATCCGCGTTGAAGCGCACCCATGCCGTTTCGCCGAGCGGGACGACAAGCAACAGCGTTCCACCAGGGGCCACCACGCGCCGCAGCTCGCGGATAGCCTTTACATCCCCTTCCGGGTCCATTGTGTCGCCGTAGCGGCCGAGCCCGACGTGTTCTACCGTATGCATGCACGAGATCGATTCGACGCTGGCGTCAGGGAACGGGAGATGGCAAAGGTCGGCAGTGCGGATCGTCAGCCGGTCCAAACCGTCGAGGTGGGGGGGGCCGGTATTCGTAGTATTCCACGCTGACAAAGGCAGAGAGGATCGTCGCGAAGTGAAGGATTGAAGACACGTCGATGTGCTTCCGAGGTTTGATTGTCGCGATGATCCTTGCCGCCCAGGCCGGGTGGTATGTGTAGTGGGGTTCGATGGGAAGTGACTTCTTCATATCGTTCCAATGAAACCAGCAATCCTTCCATCTGAGGGCAAAGTTGCGCCTCGCGGCGCGGCTCAGCCTCACGAAGCGGAAGAACTGCCAGGTACACCAGACGCGCCCCAGCAAGGAAGAACACGACCGGTACACGGCAGGAACGAGGGGGAGTGCTTTGGCGACATTTCTTAACGTCGTTGTCATGGTTTTTCCCGGAACTTGTTCCTAACTGCCCGACCGTGGCCGGGACAGCCCCGGCGGCTCGCCGGAGCCGTCTCGTTGGCCGCCCGTTCCTCAGTAGGCCGCGCCCTTGAACCAACGCGCCGTCTGTTCAAGCCCGTGCCGGAGCAGCACTCGGGGCCTGTACCCGAGCGCCTGCAGCCGCTCGATGCTGACCTCCCAGCGCTGGGCATCCCCCGTCCAGCTCGCCCCGGTGAAGGCGATCCGAGTCCGGCCGGTGAGTCCGAGAGTTTCGAGCAGGCAGTGCGCCAGCTCCGTCACCGAACAACTCCGCCCCGAGGAGACATTGTAAGCCTCCCCCGGCTCCCCACGCCCCGCCAGGGTGCGCAGGCCCTCGACGGTGTCGGCGACGTAAGTGAAGTCACGCACCTGGTTGCCGTTCCCGAGGACCTCCAGGGTGTTCGGATCAGCCTGCAGCTTGCGCAAGAAGTCCAGTACGACAAACCGCGCCATCCGTGGCCCGTAGGCATTGAACAATCGCGCGACGACCACCGGTACGCCGTAGACGCGCCAGAACATCCGCGCCGTTACTTCTGCGCCGAGCTTACTGGCTCCGTAGGGCGAGATCGGGTCGCGCGGGTCGGCCTCCCGGATGGGGAATCGCTCCGGCTGCCCGTAGACCGCTCCCGAGGACGCGAGTACAAAACGCTCGCAGCCCCCCGCCCGCCGCAGTGCTTCGAGCAGGACGAACGTACCGGTAGCGTTGGTCTCGTAATCGTGGGCCGGGTCGCTCACCGAGCCGGGCACCGAGGCGTTCGCGGCCAGGTGAAAAACGACGCGCGGACGGCTGTCGGCGATCACCTGCTCCATCGCCGCGGGGGAGCGGACGTCTCCCTCGACCAGATGGATTTGGCGGCTGACCGCTTCGAGGTTCGCCACGTGGCCGTCGCGGAGACTGTCGAGGACCGTCACGTCCGCGCCGTCGCGGACGAGGGTCTCCACCAGATGGGAGCCGATGAAACCGGCCCCCCCCGTCACGAGAACAGGCACGTTTTCCCCTGCCTTCATGCGACAGCCCCTTGAACGTTCTGATTGGCCAGGCGCTGGTAGATGGCGAGGAGGGCGCCCGCAACGGCCGGGACCGAATAGTTCCGCTCGACGAGCCGCCGGCCGTTCTCGCCCAGCCGCCGCCCCAGGTCGGGGTCGTCGAACAGCCGCAGGATCGCGCCGGCCACCGCGGCCGGCTCCTGACTCGCGTTCAGACCCGCCTCGTTCCCCTCGACCAGTTCGGTCAGGCCGTGTGCCAGGCCGCCGACGACCGGCCGGGCGTAACTCCACGCCTCCAGGTAGACCGTCGGCAGAATCTCGCTCAGCGACGGCATGCAGAACACGTCACAGGCGGCCAGCGCGTCGGCCTTCTCCTGCAGCGAAACCCTCCCCAGGCACAGGACGCGGCGGTCCTGCCCGCGGAACCAGGCGGCTGACTCGCCCGTCTGTGGTCCGATGAACACGAACCGCGCCTCGGGGAAGCCTTCCCAGACGAGCGCAGCGGCCTCCAGTACCGACCGTGCCCCTTTCTGCGGCATCATGCGACCGACGTAGAGAACGAGCGGTGCCCCCCCCAGGTCGTGCTTGCGGCGGAAGCCTTCCGCGTCGGCAGACTCCGGCAATTCCGGGGACACCCCGATGACGTGAATCTTCTCGGCCGGCACGCCGATCTGTACCAGGTACTCCCGGTCGGTTTCCACCAAGGCAATCACCGCGTCGGCCTGCCGGTAGTAGGCCACGTCGTTGGGCCCGTCGCCCCACTGGCGGGGGTGGACGAACGGCGTGGAGACGAACGGAATTCCAAGCTCATTGGCGGCCTCGCGCGCCGCCCAGCCGAGGTAATTCCCCGCGAGCGAGTGGACCACCTCAACGCCCCGCATCAGCCGGCGGAGGCGTGGCAGATACACACCACGATAAGGGCGGTAGCCGAACGACTCCAGCCGGAAGTAACCGGTCAACCGCGTCAGCCCTGGCAGTGTGCGGGCCGCGATGGGGAGCAGGCGAATCCGTTCGGAAAGCGCGGGCGTCAGGGAGCACACGGGCACGGGGCCGTCGCTGCCGCTGGGATGTCTCGGGGCAAGAGCGCTGGCATGGAGCAGGGCGATGCGCCGCGGCAGCCGGCTGGGTGCGAAGTTCATCGCGGCAACGGCCACGTCGTGATCCCGGCGCAGCTCAAGCGCGAGCTGCCGGACGTGCGTTTCGACGCCACCGACGAACGGGTGATAATTCTGTGCGACGAGGAGGAGTTTCATGGTCACAACAGCGAGGCCGGGGCCGGTTGCCAGCCGGCGAGGGACATCAGGTAGCGGGCAACGGGGCCGCGCCAGAACCGCAGCGCCCCCAGGATTTCACCGCGGGCGAGGCTGCGGGCGCCGGCTTGGAGGCCGTGCAACGGCCAGAGCCGGCCGGTCAGGAAGTGCCAGCAAGACTGCACCCTCGCCTGCTGCTCGGCGGTCAGCCTCGGGGGCGCCAGCCACCTGCTATACAGTTGGATCATCTGCTGTCGCATGTGCTCGCGCGAGGCAGTGGATTGCCCTGCGTGCCGGCGATAGCGAAGCAGTTTCTCGGGGAGGTAGTGAACCGGGC
>Ga0116221_1003263_pt1 | contig 10522 bp, 12 predicted proteins | sample Sb_taG_5_FD_88965 | JGI IMG/M metagenome (GOLD analysis project Ga0116221, IMG submission 88965) | Peat soil microbial communities from Weissenstadt, Germany - Sb_50d_8_FC metaG | ecosystem: Environmental > Terrestrial > Soil > Wetlands > Peat | place: Germany: Weissenstadt | collected 2010-09-21
GCGAGCGGCGGCTGGCCGCTGAGCATCCCCAGACCCTGGCCGCCCGGAACAACCTGGCCGCGGCCTACCAGGCGGCGGGCCGGGCCGCCCAGGCCATCCCGCTGCTCGAGCAGAATCTGGCCGGGTGTGAGCGGGTCCTGGGCACCGACCATCTCCGGACCCTGGCCGCCCGGAACAACCTCGCCAACGCCTACCGGGATGTCAGCCGGGCCGCCGAGGCCATCCCGCTGCTCCAGCAGAACCTGGCCGGATGCGAGCGGGTCTTGGGCACCGACCATCTCCGGACCCTGGCCGCCCGGAACAACCTGGCCGCGGCTTACCAGGCGGCGGGCCGGGCCGCCGAGGCCATCCCGCTGTTCGAGCAGAATCTGGCCGGGTGCGAGCGGGTCCTGGGCCCTGGCCATCCCCGGACCCTGGCTGCCCGGATCAACCTGGCCGCGGCCAATTATGCGGCGGGCCGGGCCGGGTAAGACCCGGCCCATTGGTTAAGCCGGAGTTGCGGGCATCCGGCTGACCTTCGTCGCGGCGCTGCAGTACCTGTCCGCCCGGCAGCGCGCGATGCTGATCCTGCGGGACGTGCTCGAGAGCCGGCCGCCGAGGTGGCCGAACTGCTTGGCACTACGACCACCGCGGTGAACAGCGGCCTGCGGCGGGCCCGCGTCGCCGCGAGGAGCCTGGAATACACCGCAGTGTTTACAGGCAGGTGCACTAGCCTGAGCCTGTGATCTCGCCGCCGCTCCAGCAGCCGCTGTGGCCTGACCGTGGTCGTTTCGAGACGGTGGTGCATGGCCTGGCAGGCCTGCCGCCCCTGGTGCTGGCCGCGGAGTGCGACCAGCTGAAGGAGCGGCTGGCCTCGGTCGCGCGCGGTGAGGCGTTCCTGCTCCAGGGCGGCGACTGCGCGGAGACGTTCGCTGGCATATGGACAATGCCAGCTTTGAAAATTCGGATCTGGCCCGTACTTCGGGTCCTGAGGGGCTTCCTGGGGTTGCTGCTAACGGTTGTGACCTGAGTGCGGCATAGAGATAGTACGCGGCGGGGGATGAGCTGGTAGCGGCCTGGGTAACCCGTCGCGTATGGCCCACCTTGGCGATCATGCTGGCCAGCAGCATGATCGCCGCCATGACTGGATCGGGGGAGCTGGGCTAGCAGGTCCGGGGTGGCGCCGGGCCGATGAGGTTGCGAGCACGAACAACATCGACTAACCGTCCGAGGCGGCACTGTCGCCCTTGGGTGTCGGCGGTCCGATCCAGAGACGCGCACGGCTACCGTGATCTCTTACCGGGCTGAACGGTCGTCCGAGCGCAGGAGCCGCTAACATATCCGAATCCAGGGCCCGATCGTCTCTGCCCATGCGGGCACGCTTACGTCGCGCACCAGCACTACCGAAGCGGACCTGAGTGCTTGTTCTGCTCGGAGTGCCCTCGCCTCCGATCCGCTTGCGGGCGTGGCGCATGTCATCGGCATGCTGGCCGCCCGAAACCAGCAAACCCGCAGCTTATCCTGGGTTTATTATGTCCGACACGCCGTGACTTCGGGTTGGTCAGCAGCGGGTCCGGACATAACGCAGGACTAACGGTCGCGGCGGCGATGCCAGCTGAGGCACCCCCGTTACGGACCCGTTCACCCACCAAACGACGTGGGACTTCTACGCCAGTTTGCTGAGGCAAGGTCTCAATGACCCAGCGTAGATTCATGCATGCGAAAGGGTGACAAGAGCGACCTGCCGTGGGGAAGGCGGCAACTTTTGCTGAGGGAGGGGCGGGTGGGATTACCCTGACTGCAATTCAGCCTCTGTGCTCGTCTGGTAGTCCTAGACCCAGTTGGTGCCGAATCGGAACGCGCATATGCTCAGGCGCGTAAGCACGCACCACCAGCAGGCCCCCGGTAGGGCTTGGCGAGAGCAGATGGGGAGGTTAGTGTCTGTTACCGGCATGCTGAACCATGAAAAGACAGACTTTGACTTGAACGGCATGGTCGCGAGCCAGGCCGTCATACCGACCAAGATCCGCGAAGGCTGCGCTCCTAGATTGGCCAGCCGCCCGCATGGCTGAAGCTGCATCAACCAGGCCCATAGATAGATGGATGAAGGAGCACTGATCAAGATACAATCGCGGAGCATCAGGCTTTTTTCTACGTGCCCGCCTTCGGCGCAATATCAAAATGGAGGCGACTACATACGCAAGGTCAAAGAAGTGGCGGGGTGGTGCGATGACGCCGGCCTCGAGGGAATACTCGTCTACACTGATAACTCTCTCGTAGATCCCTGGCAAGCTTCTCAGGTGATCTTGTCCAGCACGTCGAATCTGGCGCCTCTTGTTGCACTCCAGCCGGTATATATGCATCCATACGCGGCGGCGAAAATGGTGACCACCTTCAGTTATCTTTATAATCGCCGTATATTTTTGAACATGGTCGCAGGGGGATTTGTGAACGACCTTATTGCCCTGGGAGACTGCACCGAGCATGACGACCGCTATGATCGCATAGTCGAGTATGTATCGATTATGAAATGTTTGTTTAACGATCCTGAACCGCTTACCTTTACCGGCACCTACTTTACTACCAAGAATCTCACGATAAAGCCGAGAATTCCGCCCGAGCTGGTACCGGAAGTATTTGTCTCTGGAACCTCTGCGGCCGGCATCGCCGCGGCGCGGAAAATAGGCGCCACATCGATTAGCTACCCCGGGACTCCCAGTGGGGAAAGAATAAATAGAGGCGTGTCGGCTGGAATACGAATCGGTATTATCGCGCGCGAGGAATCAAGCGAAGCATGGCGAATTGCCCATGAGCGGTATCCGGTAGATCGGAAGGGGCAGCTTACGCATGCCCTTGCGCGGAGAGTGTCAGACTCTGCGTGGTACGGGCAGCTATCAGAACTTGGCGAGAAACCAGTTGACAGCAGTTCCCCTTACTGGCTTGTGCCATTTAAGAACTATAAGACTTTCTGCCCATATTTGGTTGGTAGCTACGACGAGGTGCGCTGTGAGGTCTCAAAATACATCCGACAAGGCTTTCGGACGTTTATTCTTGATGTGCCACCGAGCCGGGAAGAACTGCATCACACAGCCATTGTGTTTGATGGTGCCCAACCAGAGCTTTGAGTCCGGGCCTCTGAACCCGTACCGGTCTGGAACTGCGGTACCGCCAGCATGCCCGGGTCGAGGACCGCATCGGGCAGGCGAACGCACCGGGGGCATGCGGAACCTGCCCTGCTTCGCGCACGTGCCGTCGCTGGGCCACTGCGAGATCGCCGCGTTCCGCTACCGGGTCCTGCAGGTGACCGTCTGGCGTAATCCGAGATCGAGCGGGGCGCCAGGGTGGCACTCACCAGTGAACGGGGTGGCAGCTCACCAGCCACGTGCGAGAGGGAGGCTCATGACGTCGCGGGCGCCGCGGCTCGGGGCGCCCGTCACCGACCCCCGCCGACCTAAGTCAAACGACGTGGGACATATACGCCAGTTTGCCGAGGCCGGGTGTCGATACCCCAGCGTAGATTCGAGCATGCGGAAGGGACGACGAGAGCGACCTGCACCGCAATCCTGTCACCGGTTCGTGAGGGGTGCGGCCGGGTTCCCGCGTCTGTACATAGGAAGAGGTGGATGCTCGTGACGCGGGGCGCTTTGATCGACTTGCTTGCCTTGCGCCGACCGGACGATACGGCTGTCGAGACAGGCGAGCAGCGAACGTCTTATAAGCAGCTTCTCGACCTCACCCACGCAATACGAGAACAGATTACGCGAAGCCCTGCCGGGCCGGGACCGATCGTCATCGCGGACGATCCGGGTGCCGGTGCGTGTGCCACTATCGCGGCCGCTCAGGCCCTGGGCCGAGCGTACGTCCCGCTGTCAGCCAGTCATCCTGCCACGCGAATTCAGCAGATACTCGCTGCCGTTGAGCCGGCGCTTATTGTGCAGTCAGACCGGACAGCCACCCGCATGGCTGAAGTCCTGTCAGGCCGTTACCCGCTCTTGACAATTTCACGCCAACTGGACAACCTGTCATGGGCGCGGCCACCGGAGCCGGTAGTCAGCGGCGCCTCTCCGATTAACAGCGACATCGCCTATGTCATGTTCACATCAGGGACCACTGGCAGGCCCAAGGGGGTTCCAGTCAGGACAGAATCCCTAATGGCATATCTTGATGTGGCGACGAAGCATTTCGGCGTGCAGCCGGGGGATCGCGCCTCGCACTTCTTTGAGCTCACGTTCGATCTCAGCGTGCACGACATTTTTGTGACGCTCCTCGGCGGGGGAACGCTCGTGGTCATCCCGGCGGAGCAGCGAATACTTCCCGCGCGCTTTCTCCGCGAGAAAGAGATCTCTCACTGGTTCTCCGTGCCGTCGGCGGCCGAATCGCTCCATCGTGTCGGTGCCCTGAGGCCTGGAATCTTCCCGCATCTCCGGCAGACGCTGTTCTGCGGCGAGCCGCTCCGCTGGCCGGTTACCGAAGCCTGGCAAACCGCCGCACCAGACTCCTCCATCGTCAACCTTTATGGCCCGACGGAAGCCACGATCGCGATCTCTTACTACGTTGTACCCAGGCGCAGATCGCGGTCGAACGACATCTACGGGATTGTACCGATTGGCCAGGTCTTCGAAGGCCAGCACGGCAGGATCCTCAGCAGGCCTGAGGCGGGCGAGCGACCCAATCGCGGTGAATTGTGGTTGAGCGGCTCGCAGGTGATCTCAGGCTACCTTGACGCGGGAGATGGCCATGACGCCTTCGCGTCCGGCCCGGACGGCGTAACTTGGTACCGCACAGGGGACGCCGTCGAGCGGGACGGCGACGGACTGCTCCACTTCGTGGGGCGTATCGACCACCAGCTCAAGATCTCCGGGTACCGCGTCGAGCCCGCCGAAATCGAGGATGCGATTCATCGCGCTTTCCCTGCCTGCCGCAGCGTCGTCGTCCGATGTGACCAGGGCAAGCGCCGCGGCCTGGTCGCTGCGATCTTCTGCGAAGAAGGAGACGGGCCTGCCGCGTCAGCCGTACGGGAGGCGTGCGCCAGCAGGCTGCCTTCGTACATGATCCCGGCTCATGTCGTCGAACTCGCCTCATGGCCGGTAAACGCCAACGGCAAGATAGACCGGGCTGCCGTGCGGCGCCAGCTGGAGGAGCACACCGGCCCTGATGTAGTCGCGCAACACGGAACGGAGTCATGAAAAATCACTCAGAGCATGAAATCCGCGGTGCGGTCCGCCGCCTCGTCGCCGAGCGGGTTGACGAGGTATCGCTTGATGATTCAGCAAGCCTTCTTGAAAAAACCAGCCTTGATAGCCTGGGCGTTGTCGAGCTTCTCGTTGCGATCGAGGAAGAGTTCAGCATCAGCATCGACGTCGTGACGGTCGATCCTGAGTCACTTCTGTCGATCAGCGGGCTAACACGTCATCTGTCGATGCTCATGGACGAACCTAATGGCGGCTAGCGACATCTGGCTGGTGGGCGACGAGGTCGCTTGCCGGACTGCGCGGGAGTGGTCACAAGAGAAACCTTCTGCTGCTCCCATAAACATGGTCACCGCATCCGACCTCGCCCACCGCGCGGCCGACCCCTCCGCTGGACCGCGCGGGCCAGAGCCCTGGCTGATATCCATGAACTCCACCACGATCATAGGCCGGACCGTCTTGGAACGCTTCGACGGACGCGCCGTCAATATCCACCCGGGCCGCTTGCCCGACTTCGCGGGCCTTTACGCCGTACAGTGGGCAATTCGCCTCGGCGAGAGCGCCACGGCCGCTACCGCGCACTTCATGACCGAGACTCTGGATGCCGGCGACGTGATCCATGCGGCTCCTGTTCCCATCAGGCCGCGCGACACGGGACTTTCAGCGTGGCTGCGATGCCTCCGAGCCCAGGCGGGAGTCCTCAAGTGGCTTCTTACCGAAATCGCGGCAGGTCGCGAACTTCCCCGGGTCAGCCAGGATCTTTCCCGGCTACGTTATTTCAAGGCCGCAGACGCGCTCGGAGACCAGCTTCCCAGCCATCTTCATGCCGTAGAGGCGGAGCGGTGGGTGCGGGCAGGAAACTACCTGCCCTTGTCCTCTCCCACATACCACCCGACGCTGGTGATCCCCAGCCCGAGCCTCACGCTGTGGCTCGACGAAGTTGCGGTAGCCGACTGCGGAGCAGCCACGGATCTGGCGCCTAGAGAAGCCAGGGTCCTAGACGGGAAGCTGGTCGTCGGATGCGCGGCAGGCTCTGTGCTCTTGCTGAAGCGAGCGCGCGTCGTTGCCAGCGCCCGGCTTCCCTCCCAGTGGTCGCGCGCCGTCGAGAACCTAAGCCGAAGTCCCGTCCGTGTGGACGATCGAAACGCCGATCGCCCGGCGCCGGCGGACGTGGCCGCCGCGGAGGTTCCCCGGGAATGACCGTCGAGCTCTCTCCCATCACTAACGCGGATATAGCGGCGGTGGCGGACTTCCTGCACGTCAACTACCAGGACCGGGTCCCCTGGGCCCGCACGCGCCTCGCGGGGCCATGGAAGGCAGAGGCACCTAACCACGGATTCCTCCTGCGCGACGGGCAGCGCATCGTCGGCGCGCACACGGCTTTCTACTCAGAGCGCCTAGTAGCGGGAAGAGTGGAACGGTTCTGCGACCTGGGCACGTGGTACGTGCTGCCCGAATTCCGGTCCCACAGCATCCGGCTCCTCATTGCGTTGCTGGCGCAGGACGGTTACCATTTCACCGCCCTTACGCCCAGTCACAGGGTCACGTCGATCCACACCCGGCTCGGATTCCACTCCCTTGACACTTCCGCGGCCCTCATTCCAAACCTGCCGTGGCCGACCCCGCCGGGCCGAACGACGATCAGCGCCGACCCGGATGTTATCGAAAGCACACTCGCCGGGACTGAGCTAAAGCTCTACCACGACCACGCACAAGCGCTAGCAGCTCGTCACATAGTGCTGCTCCGCGGCTCGGACTCTTGTTACGTGATGTACCGGCCTACCACGATCAAGGCCGTACCGCTCGCCGTAATCGTCCACGTCAGCAATCCCCAGCTATTCCATCAGGCCATTTTGCCGTTGACCCGTCATCTGCTGGTCCGTCATCGGCTGCTGGCGACTCTGGCTGAGCTACGGATCATCGGCCACAGGCCGCCCCTCTCGTTCAAGGTGACTTCGTGGCCCAAGATGTACCGCAGCGCCAGCCTGGAACCTGATCAGATTGACGACCTGTACAGCGAATTCGTATGCGTACCGTGGTAGACGGGTCCCGGAAACGTCAGTGGTGCGTCCATCTGGCGGCCATCAGGATGACGTGCTGCCGTCCTCGTAAAGCCAGCCCGCATCGTCCCTGGTGAGGGCCACCGCTTCCACCATCGAGTGGACGCCGAGCTTGGCCATGATATTCCGCATGTGGGTGCGGACGGTGTTCACGGAGAGGTGCAACTGTTTCGCCACGACGGCACGGTGCGCGGCGCCCTCCGCCAGGCAAGCGAGCACGGCACGCTCGCGTGCCGTGAGCTTGTTGAGCAGGAGTTCGTTCTCCCGATGCCGGTCTCGGCCCCATATGAGCAGCTGTATGACATCAGCCGTTTCGCTCGGAGGCAGCCAGCTCTCACCCCGGGCAACACCGCGGATCACACGCAGCAGGTGTTCCAGGGATTCGTCCTTGCGTACCCATGCGGCTGCCCTGGCCCGCAATGCCTTAGCGATGCGTTCAGGTTCGGACGAAAAGCTGAGCATGACTACCCGGGTCGGCTCGTTGCCGCCGGAGAGCTTCTCGCACAGGCGGTTCGCGGCACCCTCCGGCAGATCGCCATCGAGCAGCATGACTTCGGCGCATTTTGCCGCCAGCGGCCACGGGCCTGGTGCTTGCAGCTGGACGGCATCCATCACTTCTATGTCATCTTCGCCGTCGAGCCGGGCTGCCAGCACGTCAGCGAAAGAGCGTTCCTGGTCCGCGATGAGGACATTGATCGCCATGGTTCTGTACCTTCCTGCAGCGACACGACCGAGAGATCATGGGCTACGTCCTGAAGCCATCGACGGCGGACCCGCGACGGGCGATAGCAGCGGCCTGGATTCGGCTGTGCGCGCCAAGCTTGGCCAGAACGCGCCCTATATGACTACGTAGGGTGCTGGTCGCGAGGTTCATTTCGCGGGCCATCTGCCCAGTGCTTTGACCCGCTACGATCCGTTGCAGAACCTGCCTTTCACGCGGCGTGAGCTTCCGGAGAAGGTCCTCCGGCGGTGACGGCACCGTGCGCCGGCTTGGCTGGCGCAAGGAGCCTGGGTCGAAGGCCATCCGGCCGGCGCTGGCCACCTCAAGAGCAGCCGCGATCGTTTCCGGCTTCTGGTCCTTGCCGAGGAATCCTGCGACGCCGATCTTCTTCGCTTCCGACACCACCGCAGGGTCAGTGACGCAGGAGAAGACCACGATCTTCGTCTCCGGAACGCAGCGTCGTATCGCCCGAGCGACATCGAGGCCGCTGCCGTCCGGGAAGCGCAGATCGAGCAGACAGGCATCCGGACGGTTCGTGGTTACGGCGGCGATGCTATCGCTGGCGGTCGTCGCGATGGCCAAGACCGGATGACCGCGTGCCTGGAGCATCGTGGCGAAGGCCTCGCAAAAAATGCGATTGTCGTCACACAGGACAAGCCGCACCTGCGGCCCTCCCTCTCATACGGGACGTTGCCGGAGCAGCCATAGTTTCCCCCGCTTCCCGCCAAGGCTGCTGCGGCCGCAGTCAGGTCTTCCGTGGTGTCCGAGAGCCTCGCGTGCTGCGGGCTCCACTGGGGCAAGCGCTTCCGCTTCGGACTGCCGGATTCCGTGGCACACCCGCCGCGGCTCCTCCGCGCAGCCATACCTATCGTTCATTCGCGCTCCTCCCGCAGAGGCCCGAGCACGCTAGATTGTTCCCTCCGCCGAGGCCGGCGAGGCCGGCCTCGGCGATAACAGCGGTCTGGTCAGCCTCGGCCTGCTCCACCAGGGCATCGCGCTCGATGAGCGCGACGTGAACCAGGGCTTGCGTGGCCGCGGCCCTGTGAAGCACGCAAGACCACTCGGCCGAACCGTTGCCGCCGAACAAACCTTAACAATCGGGCCATCTCGCGGAAAGGGGCCACTCGGGTACATCAGGTTCATATATGGCCAAAACGTGGCTTCATCGTTACACACAGACATTAAGAGATCGTGAAGTCGTACGTGATCTTGAGGTTTTGCGCCGCGGCCTGCCCGCGGCCGAGACTCGTGATCATGCTGATCAAGGTGCCGGCGCAGTGGCCCGACCGGGACCTGGACCGGCGCATCGCCGCGCTCGCGCTGCCCGCGCTCGGGTCGATCGCCGCCGAGCCGGCCTACAGCCTGGCTGACACCGCCATCGTCGGCCACCTGGGCCGGACCCCGCTCGGTTCCCTGGCCATCGCGACCACCGCGCTGACCATGACGGCCTGGCTGGCCATCTTCCTGACCACCGCGACGACGTCGGCGGTGGCGGGGCTGGCGGCCGGGCGGGCCGCCTGCCGCGATCGGCTGGGAGATCAAGGACCTGGCCCGCTGGCTCGAGCTGGACCTCATCCTGCCCCGCCCCGGGCGAGGGCAGGCGGACGATGCGGCCGGCAGGAGAACGTAGCATCATCGGATGGGGTGGCGTGGGCGGGCTCTGATCAAGTCGTGGGCGGTTCCGGTGCTGCTGGCCGTGGTCGCGCTGGCATTCGACGCGGCCGACCGCAGGGTTCCGTTCACCATCCTGGCCACCGGCGCACTCGACGAGCCAGCCCACCTGGCCACCGGAGCGCTGGGCCTGCTCGCCCTCTCGTGCTTCATCGACGTGCCGCGCCGTTTCTATGTGGCAGGCCTCATCGCGTCCGTGGCCATCGATCTGGACCACATACCTCTGTACCTCGGGGTGGGGAACCCGAATCAGCGGCCCGTCACGCATTCCCTGGCCACCGTGGCCGTGGTGGTCGTCGCGGCGGCGGCCAGCCGCCGGCATCGGGCCGTGCTGGCCGGCGCGGCGGCCGGGCTGCTGATCCATTTCGCCCGGGACATCGCCGAAGGCCCACCCGGGGTGCGGATGCTCTGGCCGCTTTCAAACACGGCCTGGACGGCCAGTGCCCGGTGGTTCTGGGCCATGATTATCGTGTTCACGGTCGTGCGGCTGACCCTGGTAACCCTCGGCATCCCCCGCACGCGTATCCGCCTGTTTCAGGAGCCCGTTCCGGTCAAGTCCCCGTCTTCCCCGCCCATCGGCCGCGCAACCTCGGGTGATCGCGATCCGGACATCGAGATGGCGGGATCCGATCATGCAGGTGCTGATGAGGCCCCGCGCACCTGAAGTCGACCGCGATCACCGGCAGCTCGCGGCGAGCGCGAGCCAGCCGGACCGCACCGCGGACCTGCGGTCGGCGGGTCCGCACCGGTCCCGGCCGCCGAACGATTAATATCCCGAACGGACCTGGTGTCCGCCCCGCCGCCACCACCAGTCGATCCCTGGAGCAGGTCAAGTCATCCGCACCGGCAGGCAGGAGAGAAGAGGCATGGCGTGACCTGGGTGACGGCCTTGCTCCTGATGA
>Ga0116221_1003266_pt1 | contig 10514 bp, 10 predicted proteins | sample Sb_taG_5_FD_88965 | JGI IMG/M metagenome (GOLD analysis project Ga0116221, IMG submission 88965) | Peat soil microbial communities from Weissenstadt, Germany - Sb_50d_8_FC metaG | ecosystem: Environmental > Terrestrial > Soil > Wetlands > Peat | place: Germany: Weissenstadt | collected 2010-09-21
CCCTCGGCGGCTTGCTGAACGCTAAAGGCGATGGGTACTATCCCCAGAGGAAGAAAGCTCCAATTTCCTCGGGCTGCCCGGTTGACGCAGTAGGCACCGGCGGGCAGCAGCACGGCACTGGCGCTAAAACTTGCTTCCGCTGAGAAACACATGGCGATCCCCTTTTCGAAGCCGCCCTGGGCCTTGTGACCTTCCCCTAGGAGGAGATTCTATGGAGAGTGTCGAAAGATGCCGATGGGGGAATCAGCGGAAAGGGCTCTGTCGTCAAGTTGCACCTGTCAGCGAGCCTTCCAGCCGGCCCGGATGAGTCACCCTTTCATTGACTTCCTCCGAGTTCCAAGATACTTCGCGAGGAACGCACCTGGAAAAATTGACCGCCGGGCTGCTCGAACTCCTTGCTAAAATGCGCGAAACGTGAACTAAGGTCCCAGCCGGCAATATAAATGACATTCAAGATCCGTTCCACAAACCCATTCAATTGGGGAGACGCATGGTGGACTTAGCTCAGAGCCTACTCGAGAGCCTTGGTCATCCGCTGCTCGTCCTTGACGCCGACCTGAGAGTGCAGCGGGCCAATCCAGCCTTCTGCCGCGCCTTCCACGTCTCAGCCGTACAGACGAAGGGCCAGTTTGTTTACGACGTGGGCAATGGCCGGTGGGACATCCCCCAGCTACGAGGGCTTCTCGAACAGGTGATCGCTCACAATAAGACATTGGAGGGTGTCGAAGTCGAGTACCAGTCACCAGAATTTGATCGTAAGTCCTTTTTGCTCAATGCCCGAAGGGCCGACCTTGACGAGGAGGACGCCCCAATTCTCCTCCTGGCATTTGAAGATGTAACCCAGAGAAAGCGAGCTCGCGAACAGATCGCATGGGAGCATGCGCTGATCCGGTCATCCAACTACGCCATTGTCTTGCATGCCCTGGATGGCCTTATCGCTACCTGGAATCCGGCGGCGGAGCGCCTCTACGGGTGGTCCGCCGAGGAGGCGATCGGGCGTCACATCTCCTTCCTACTGCCGCCCGACCGTTTGCGTGAGTTGGCAGACAATCTGGAGCGAAGTCGGCGCGGGGAAACTGTAGAGAAGTATGAGACTACCCGAGTCTGCAAAGACGGCAAGCATGTCGATGTGGTCGTGGGCATTTCACCCCTCCACGACCAGAGCGGCCTCCTGATCGGGATCTCAAAGATTGCCCGTGAGATCACCGTGACAGAGCGTCGCCGAGCAAAACTAGAGTCCCGCCAGCGCGAGCAGGAGGCCCTTGTGGCTTTCGGACAGCACGCCCTGAACGACAATCTGGGGGTGTTGATGGAGCGTGCAGTTGCAACGGTGGCCGCAACCCTCGACACTGAATTCGGCGACGTCCTAGAACTGCGCCTCGACGGGAAGACATTTCTATTGCGTGCTGGCATGGGTTGGAACGAAGGACTTGTCGGGGACAGGACGGTGGGGGCGGGCGTCGAGTCGGAGGCCGGGTTCGCCTTGCTTTCGCAAAGGCCAGTGGTGATTGAGGATCTCAGTACGGAGACACGCTTCTCCGCCCCGCCTTTGTTGGTGGATCACGGGGTAGTCAGCGGCGTTAGTGTCCTCATTCGCGGCCGAAATCGGCCCTTTGGTGTGCTCGGCGCGCACACAGCAAAGCGTCGGCTCTTTGACGAAGACGACGTTCGTTTCCTCCAGTCAGTGGCCAACGTGCTAGCCAGTGCGATCGAGAGCGGGCACGCGCGCGAGGCGATGGCACGGGACGCCTTGTTGCTGGCCAACGTCCGGGACTCGGTAATCGTGACTGACCTTGAGGGTGTGGTCACGTACTGGAACGAGGGGGCGACCCGGCTATTCGGTTGGCAGGCCGAGGAGATGCTTGGGCGGCCCTACCCGGCACGCTATGGAGACCGCGACGCGCAATCCTTTGTCGAGGGCACCATCCAAACCATCGCCAGGGGATCGGAATGGTCGGATGAGTGGCACGACTACCGCAAGGACGGCTCGCGAGTGTGGATTGAAGTCCGAGTGAGCCGCATCAACGACGCTTCGGGCAACCCAGTCGGAGTTTTAGGTGTTTCTCGTGACATCACCGAGCGCAAGCAGGTCCAGGAATCCCTGCAACTCGCGCACGAAAAGCTGGAACAACGGGTCAGCGAGCGGACCGCAGAGTTGGCTGCACTGAACGCCGAACTGCTGACGGAAATGGAGGAGCGCAAGCAGCTTGAGACGCAATTGCAGGAGGCTCAGCGGCTGGAAGTGATGAACATCATGGCCGGCAGCATTGCCCACGAGTTAAATCAGCCGCTGACCGCGATTGTCAACTATGCCAAAGGCTGTATTCGCCGGCTCGATGCGGCGGCTGACGAAGGGGGCGAGCTGCGCGCCGCGATGGGCCTCGTCGCGGACGAGGCCCATCGGGCCGCCGTCCTCATTCGTCGTTTGCGCGACCTGGCAAAGCGGAGGTCCCTCGAGATAAAGCCGAACCCCTTGAACGATACGATCGGTCAGGCAATTTTCATCATGGAACCGCTCATCCGCGCAAGCGGAGTGAAGACTGTCCGCGACTTTTCGGCAGAGTCGCAGATAGCACTGTTCGACCGACTTCTGATCACCCAGGTATTATTCAACCTCATCCGCAACGGCGTGGAGGCGATGGAACAGACTCAACCAAGTGAACGGCAGCTGACGATCGAAACTCTGGAGAACGGTAGTGGTTTTCTTCAGGTAAACGTCCATGACACAGGAGTAGGCGTGTCGCGGGAGGGCCTTGCCAATTTGTTCACGCCATTCAATTCCTCCAAGCCCGGCGGAATGGGACTGGGGTTGAGCGTAAGCAAGAATATCATCGAGTTGCACGGCGGCCAGCTATGGGTGGCTCCCCGAGAATGTGTCGGTACGTCCTTCCATTTCACGCTCCCCATGCCATAGCAGGAGGCTCCATCTTTATGTGCCACCCAACGGTATTTGTCGTGGATGACGACCCGGGCGCCCGGAATTCTCTCGTCTGGTTGCTCGAGTCCGTAAGATTGGTCGTGCAAACATTTGATAGCGGCGAGCAGTTTCTTAAAGAAGTCGATGAAAAGCAGTCCGGCTGCGTACTTCTCGACTTACGGATGCCCGGGATGAGTGGGCAAGCAGTTCTGGCGGAGCTGGCTACGCGGGAGATTTCTCCACCGGTTGTCCTCGTCACTGCCTACGGCAACGTGTCTACGACGGCCCGCGCCATGCGGACTGGGGCCTTCAACGTTCTGGAGAAGCCCTATGACGACCAGGTATTGCTGGACACCCTCCATGAGGCCTTCCAGGTCGACCAGCGCAACCGCGCCGAGCACGCGCAGCGGGTTGTTGTTAGGGCCCGCCTGGCCCTACTGACTCCCCGCGAGAGTGAAGTGCTCAACTTGATAATGGCTGGCATGACTAACAAAGCGATCGCCTCTCAGCTTCAGGTCTCCATAAAAAACGTCGAGTTCCACCGGGCCAACATTTACCAGAAAATGCAGGCCGAGAGCTTGGCTGAACTCGTCCGCATGGTGCTCAGTCTTGGCGAGCCCAACGCGACGTAGCTGTTATGGCCCCTCACGACCGGCCTTCTGGCCGGCGCCTGCCGATCGGGCAAACCTAAGCCTGCGCATTCAGATCGTCCACTCATTTCTTTCATCCCAATCCGAACGGACAGTCTAATCTGCACAGATTATCCATCCTGACTCGATTGTGGGTTTTCCCTTGCCTAGGGGTGGGAAACTACCTGCATCTTTCTTAAGCGAGGTGTTAAGTTTTATCGTTAACGCATCGTTACAGGAGCTGATTGACGCGGGCGCTCGGATGGAGGAATCGATGTCCAAGGGCAGGGTCATTGGTGACAGTCACGTGACACGGCTGGAAGGACACCTCGACGAGCAGGCGTTTCTTTCGGTCAGCGGGCCGATCCTGCAGATGGCGCGGGTCGACCGGAGTCGACTACACGTACTCGACTGTGCCGGACTGACAGGCCTTGACGGGAGGGCTCTCGTACGGCTTTCGCAGCTGATCAGTGAGGTTCGAAGGCTGGGCTCCGACGTGATTCTGCTCAACTTCAGCAAACGAATCCAGGAAACAATGATTGATCGAATGGCGGAGGCCATGCTGCATCCAACGCTTGTGGAACCAGTGAAGGAACTGCTGCAAGCGGTAAGGACAAACACGCGCGGGCACGCGTGGCGAGGATCGTCTGTCAATTGACGTAAAGAGCCGCCACGGACTTTACGCCGTTGGCGGGACGCGGGTGATCCGGTTGTCCTTCGGCCTGGCGAGCCGCGTCGCGACGATTATCGAGTGCCCAGAAGATAAGAGCGTTTTCGCTCGCGCCACAATCCTCGCCCAGTGGCGTTCGGCGCCCGCCACTCCAGAAGCCCTGCCTGTAGTGGTCTATCGCGAGCGGGGCGGAATGTTGGCCCGGTGATGGAGCGCGTTCTCAATATCCAGCCCGGCCGCGCCGTGCCGGCCTCCCGGCGTGCGTTGTCGTTCAGGCTTGCGTTGCCATCCCGCAGGATGGCCCCTAGGTCGATCGCTCCACCGCCCACGACCTGTTCCAGCTGTGATGGCTTTTGAAAAGGAGAACCGACCATGTCCGGCCAGCAACAGTTCTGCACGTTCTACCTCGATGGCCAGTTTTTCGGCGTCGCCGTGGATAAGGTCCAGGAGGTCATCCGCTACCAGCAGATCACTCGCGTACCCCTCGCGTCGAAGGTGATCCGTGGGCTGATCAACCTGCGCGGCCAGATCATCCCCGCCATTGACCTGCGCCGACGCCTCGAGCTGAGCGAGCGTCCTGCCGAGCAGCTTCCCTTGAACGTCGTCGTACGAACCGACGACGGGCCTATGAGCTTGCTCGTTGACGAAATCGGCGACGTGATGGTGGTGGATGAGGACTCGTTCGAGCGGCCTCCTGAGAACTTGAAGGACGTTGCTCGCGAGTTGATCCGGGGCACGTACAAGCTGAAGGATCGCTTGCTGTTAACGCTTGACACCGAACGGGTCGTGCAGCTCAGCATGTTGGATAACGCCTGAGCGCGGGTTCTCGTGAAGGAGATCGCATGTTGCATGTCGTATCCACTATCGTCTTGGTGATCTTGGCCGTTGGTATTTATTGCCGCCGGCGTCGTGAATTACACATCAAGTTGATGGCCAGCGCGTTCGTGATTGACCTCGCACTCGTGTTGTACATCGAACTGTCGCGACACGCCGTTGAGTCGGTGGTCTCCGGATCGAGGGCCATCGTGTGGACGCATGCCAGTATCTCGCTGACGGTGCTTGTACTCTACGTGGTGCAGCTTGTCCTTGGCAGCCAGTTGCTGCGGGCGCAGCCCGCATTGGCAGGCGCCGCGGCCGCAAGCAAGGCGTTTGCGGTTTCCAGCGCCTGGCATACCCGCACGCTGCACCGCAACCTCGGGATTGCCTTCGTTATCTTTCGCCTGCTGAATTACCTGACCGCGTTCCTGGTGTAGGGCGGAGCCAAGTAAGATCTATCGATGTAGAAGTCGTGTCATGAAATTGCAGACCAAGAGATCCAAATCCTCACGCGTCCAGCTCGCCGGGAAGCCTTCGCTGCAGCATCGGCTTGGCGGTGCGGACGCGCTGAGCCCTCTGCTCGACGAGTTTTTCGAACTTGCGATTGACGATCCCCACCCCAGGCCGCCTTTTACCAAAATTACCGTCGGCTGGCACAAGGAACGGGAGAAGCGACTCTTCAGTCAGGCGCTCTGCTTGCCGCCGATCTCGAACACCCGGCCAATGGGCGAAGCCAACGACCAGTTCCCGATTGAGCAAAAACAGTCCTTCCTCCTGACCGGCAATCTTGCAAACACCCTCGGACCGCAGGGCGCACCAGAGGAGCTGATCCACGAGACCCTCGTCGGGCCGCTCGCGGTGGAAGTTGTTACACCCAAGCAACCAAACCTTCTCTTTTCTCCTAATGCAAGGATTACTACATGAACAGCACGCAAGCCCGTCGCCCCAAAACCTCGAACTCTGCATCAGCCCACAACGGCACGGAGGCAGCCGCACGTGAGGCCCTGCTAGCTGACTATGCGGGTCAGATCACGGCAATCGGCAAATCGCAAGCGGTCATCGAATTTCAAATGGACGGCACGATCCTGACGGCCAACGACAATTTCCTCAGCGCCATGGGTTACACGCTGGGAGAGATCAAAGGCAAGCACCACAGCATGTTCGTCGATGCCGCCTATGGGGCCAGCTTCGAATACAAAGAGTTCTGGACCAAGCTCAACCGCGGCGAGCACCAGTCGGCGGAATACAAACGTATCGGCAAGGGTGGCAGAGAGGTGTGGATCCAAGCGTCGTACAACCCCATCTTGGACCTCGATGGCAAGCCCTGCAAGGTCGTCAAGTACGCCACCGACGTCACGGCCGCCAAGCTGAAGAACGCCGACTACCAGGGCCAATTGGCTGCCATAAGCAAGTCGCAAGCGGTCATCGAGTTCAAGCTCGATGGCACGATCCTGGGGGCCAATGAGAACTTCCTGAACGTGCTCGGTTACAGGCTGGACGAAATCCAGGGTAAGCACCACTCCATGTTCGTCGAACCAGCCTACGGAGCCAGCTTCGAATACAAGGACTTCTGGGCGAAACTCAACCGGGGCGAGTACGTCGCGGGCGAGTTCAAGCGAATCGGCAAGGGCGGTAAGGAAGTCTGGATTCAGGCTTCCTACAACCCGATCCTCGACTTCAATGGCAGGCCCTTCAAGGTCGTCAAGTACGCTTCGGACATCACCGCGATCGTTCAGTATAAGTTCAAAGCTGATCGCTTGAGTTCGATGATGGAGCAGGCGCCAATCAACGTCATGTTCGCCGACCGGGAATTGAAGATTCAGTACATGAACCCGGCTTCGTCGCGGACGCTCAAAGGACTGGAAGGACTGCTGCCAGTTCGTGTAGAGCAGATCATCGGCCAGTCAGTCGACATCTTTCATAAACGGCCCGAGTACCAACGCAAGATTCTGTCCGACCCGACCAACCTTCCTCATCGGGCCAATATTCAACTCGGCGACGAAACGCTCGATCTGCTGGTCAGCCCGGTCTACGACCAGAACAAGAACTACCTCGGGGCCATGGTGACCTGGGAGGTTATCACCGAGAAGCTCGCGACCGAACAACGCGAGAAGGAAATGACGGAAAGCCTCCAGGCTGTGCTCGGCAAGGTGGCGGAGAACTCTTCGGCGATGGCAACTGCCTCGGAGGAACTCACCTCGGTAAGTACGATGATGAGCTCTAATGCCGAGGAAACGTCGGCCCAGTCGAACGTGGTGTCGGCAGCCTCGGAACAGGTCAGCAGGAACGTGCAAACCGTCGCCACTGCTGTCGAGGAGATGAGCGCCAGCATCAAGGAAATTGCCAAGAACGCTAGCGACGGAGCCAAAATCGCTTCGAGCGCGGTCCAGGTGGCGAACTCAACGAACAATACGATCGCCAAGCTCGGCGAGTCGAGTGCGGAGATCGGCAAGGTGATCAAGGTGATCACCTCGATCGCGCAGCAGACAAACCTGCTCGCTTTGAACGCCACGATCGAGGCCGCCCGGGCCGGCGAAGCCGGGAAGGGCTTCGCCGTGGTGGCCAACGAGGTGAAGGAGTTGGCCAAGGAGACCGCCAAGGCTACCGAGGACATCAGCCAGAAGATCGAGGCCATCCAGGGCGACACCAACGGTGCCGTGGAAGCGATTGGGCAGATTAGCGGAATTATCTCGCAGATGAACGACCTCTCCAACAGCATTGCCGGGGCGGTCGAGGAGCAGTCAGCCACGACCAACGAGATGGGCCGCAACGTTAGTGAGGCGGCCAAGGGTGTCAGCGAGATCACCCAGAACATCGCGGCCGTGGCGCAGGCAGCGCAGAGCACGACCGACGGAGCCATTAACGTCCAGCAGGCGGCCGCCGAACTGTCGCGCATGGCCGCCGAACTCCAGCAGGTGGTGTCGCAGTCCCAGTCGGAGGGAAGCCAACCGGAAGCCTCCTCTAGACCTGCAGCCGCAAGTCAGCGAACGCCCACGCGCCCGGCTACGTCCGGAAGCACTCCCGCTAACGGGAATGGCCAGGGCAAAGGCACCGGGAAAGCGAAGGCCGCTCTCGCTAGCCACCGGTAACGGAGCACAATGCGGGCCGCCCTCGTGGGACAAGTCCTGATTCAGGACTCTCCACGAGGGCAGGCGGCTCTCTTCAGTGGCCTGACCAGGGCGACTCTGCCTCCCGGGATGCTCCGGCAGGGGCCACCTCCCATGCCGTCCACTCGATTCCAAAGAATGAAGCGAATGCTCACTTGACCCTCGATGAAGTCGTGGCGGATTGAATAAACTGTAACCGGGGAGGCCCCGAACTTCAGGTGGCTGGTCGGGTTGTTTGCCCGGTCGAGCGCAATCGCGAATGGGCGTCCCACTCCTGGCGCAGCTCAGCCACGCATTCCAGAAAGGCCGCGGCGGCTTGGCCGTTGACTAGCCGGAGATTGTCGAGCGAGCCAAGCACGGCCGCACATCGATCCAGATCCTCGTTCGCTTCAAAAGTAATTTAGCGCAGCGGAGTGCCGCGCAGGGGAGTCATGTCCAAAGCGGCCTGGTCGTCCCCAATGTCCAGATACTGCAGCGGCCTGCCGTGGAGAGTGGATAGGTCTCCGATCCGATTGAACCGGGCGGTCGACCTTTTCAGCCGCAGGTCCCGTAAAGCCGACAAATCGCGCAACCTGCTGACCGGCTGGTTTTTCCCAGCAGAACAATCGATAGCCACAAGCCCACGTAGGGCCCGTATAGGTCGGGGCTCGTGCGTAGGAAGCGAGCAGGGCCTCGACACGGCGGCGCTCCGCGGCGTTACGGCAGGCTTCGTACAGGAATGCGGCACGTACGGCTGGATCGGGTTTCTCTAGAGCGATTGCAAAGTTTGCCTCTTCGGTCATGGCAAATCCCCAGGCCACTCTCGCCTGTCTACAAAGCGCAATTGGAGGCCGGAACCGCTCAGGCGACGGGAGGTTTTTTCCATTGCCTCGCCGGTAATGGCCTGAAAGAGCCAGGCCCGGCTATACGCCCAGTACCTTTTCGCCGTAGCGGGGTAAATGTTGAGGGCGACCGCGGCCTGTTCGCTGGTGAGGCCGGCGAAGTGACGGAAGTTCACTAATTGGGCCTTCACAAGATCAACCGCGGCCAGCCGATCGAGGGATTCGTCTCGTGCGATCAGATCGTCCCCTGGCTCCGGGGCGGCCAATGCGACCCTATCCGGCTCGTAAAACTGCGCGGCCTACGATTCGACACTGGCTGGGAGGACGAGTTTACGCACATTGTCGTGACCACGCGGCAACTTTCACGCACGCTGACCGCTCTTGGAATCGACTGGTCTCCAATAAGAATGGCTGCCGGCGGGCACTCCAATGAGGCGACTGGCTCAGCGTTGGCCCCGTACGGACAAACTCCTTGGCGTCTTTCTCGATCTCCGCGGGGAGCCAATCGGTTCGAGGCACGGCGCCAATGAAGCTAAAAACCGCCGCTGTCTTTAACTCTCGGACCTCTCCAGTCTTGTTGTGAACGAGTTCTGCTTCGCCGAGGTGTCCGTGGCCGGACATCCGGCGAACATCGGTAGTGCGCAGCACCTCGATATTGGGAGTCTCTTCGACGCGGCGGACAAGATAGGTCGACATGTTTCTCGAGAGGTCAGCCTCGCTTAGTTTAGGAAAGGCGACCGCGTCCAAAGCGTGTCCGGCCATGAGCCAATCTCCTCAGGTGAGCTACCTCTCTCAATGCGCAGAGGTTCATCAACAGTCTAATTTAGCTATGCGCCGGTGAGAGACGGATGGGTTCGAGCCTGGGAGGCTGCGCATCGTCCTGGAGGCACAGCGAGCAGGCTCCGACCGTGATCGGCGCACTGCCTTCCTTTTTCAGTCTCGGAGGAATGGTGTAATCTCCTCCCGAACTTCGAGCTCGATTTCATCGACATAGCACCAGGCCCAGCGTTCGCCGGGTTCATAGGAGGCCATCACCGGATGGCTAGTCTGGTGAAAATGTTTCGTGGCGTGCCTTCCCGGCGAACTGTCGCAGCAACCGACGTGGCCGCAGGCGAGGCAGAGGCGTAAATGAACCCAGTGCGAGCCGGTTTTGAGGCACTCCTCACATCCCGGAGTCCTGGCTGGTACTGGATCGATACCTCGATTATGCGGACAGATCATGATGGCCTCCTCGAATTGCTTGTTGACTCATGGATCGGAGGACACGGTCAGCACGCTTCCAGGGTTTTTATATGGGTAATCGACGATGCCGCTGCCGCACAACTCAGTCGTTCAAGGCGGGCAAGCGGCGTTGAAGGCGATGGGCTAGATCGCCGTGCCTGATTCGGCAGCGGCGTAGGACAGATTTCCAATCTGTCCGGTCAGGTTGGAAACCTACTGCTTTGAACGTCTTCGCAAACCCTTGCGTGCAGCTGACATGCGACCGAAGTCTTCCTATTTTGACAGCGATTTCGGAGGCTTTGTTCCATGAATGACATTGGTATGTCACCCAGG
>Ga0116221_1003282_pt1 | contig 10490 bp, 12 predicted proteins | sample Sb_taG_5_FD_88965 | JGI IMG/M metagenome (GOLD analysis project Ga0116221, IMG submission 88965) | Peat soil microbial communities from Weissenstadt, Germany - Sb_50d_8_FC metaG | ecosystem: Environmental > Terrestrial > Soil > Wetlands > Peat | place: Germany: Weissenstadt | collected 2010-09-21
CGTTCTCCACGCGCCGGTCGAGATCGCCGGGCAGGCGACCCTCGCGGTTCGCGGGCTCCGCGAGCTGGGGGTGGAGGCGGAGGTCTTTGCGTCCCCGCACCCGTATGGCTACGACGCACCGGACATCGTGCCGCCGTCGCGACGTCTGGCGTTCGCGCGAACCGTGGCCGCCACCGTGCGCGACCACGACGTATTCCACTTTTACTACGGCCTGGGCTTTCATCCGCTGCTGCGACTGTCCGACGTGCGGGGGCTGCGCGCGTTGGGTAAGCGCGTTGTGGTGGAGTTCGTTGGAAGTGACGTGCGGATGCCGACGATCGAGGCCGCCCGCAACCCGTACTACGTGCGACTTGAGGGCGAGGACGACGACGCTGCCGAGTTGCGCATGCGCCGCTGGACGCGGATCACCGACGGTCACGTGGTCGTATGCGACCACGGGCTCGACCCCTTCGTCCGGCCCCGCTTCAGTCATGTGCACTACGTCGGCCAGCGCGTGGACACGAGCCGCCACACGCCGCGCCCGCCGCGCCCCGACGCTGTTCGGCCGGTCGTGGTGCACGCGCCGAGCGATTTCGCCGGCAAGGGGACCGCACACGTCCGACGTGCGGTGCAGGCGCTTAGTGCACGCGGGGTCGCGCTGGAGTACGTCGAGCTTCGGGGCAGCTCGCACTCCGAGGTGATGCGGCGCTGCGAGACGGCCGACATCGTCGTCGATCAGCTGTGCTCCGGGGCTCACGGGGTGTTCGCCGCCGAGGCGATGAGCCTCGCGAAGCCGGTGATCTGCAACATGCTGGCGGAGTACGCTGCGACCCTGCCGCCGGACTGCCCGATCATCAACGCCGACCCCGACACGATCACCGAGGTGCTCGGCAGTTGGCTGACGCGCCCGCACGAGCGACACGCGCTCGGGATCGCCTCGCGCGCGTACGCCGAGCGCCACTTCGACATACGCGTCGTCGCACGGCGCCTGCTCGAGGCCTACGAGGAGCTGCCGGGGAGATGAGCGACGTTCTCGTCATATCGTTCAGCGACCTGGCGCGCGATCCGCGCGTCGATCGCCAGCTCGGTGCTCTCCGCAGCCGCCATCATGTGGTGGCGGCGGGACTTGGCCGACCGGCTTACGACGATGTGAGGTTCATCGACCTCACGCCGTCCCCGCCTGCTCCCCTCGGTGAGCTCGCGCGGCGTGCCATCGGTTTCGCGCGTCTGGTTGCGCACCGCCACGAGTCCGCCTACTGGCGCAATCCGGGCATCCGCCTTGCGGTCGAAAGGCTCGCCGGCCACGGCGCCGCCGTCGTCATCGCCAACGACCTGTCGGCGTTGCCACTTGCCTGCGAGGTGGCCGGCGGGGCGCCGGTCGTGTTTGACGCGCATGAGCTGACGACCGCCGAACAGGCCGATCTTCGCTGGTGGCGCATCGTCATGGCGCCCTACGCGGACGCGCTGCTGCGCCGGTATCTTCCACGAGTCGCCGCGATGATGACCGTGGCGCCGGGCATCGCCGAGATCTATGAGCGTCGCTACGGCGTGAGCGCCGTCGTCGTGACCAACGCTTCGCGCCGGGCCGAACTGGAGCCCACGCCGGTCCATGAGCCGCTGCGTCTGATCCACCACGGTGTCGCTGATCCCCAGCGTCGCCTCGAGTTGATGATCGAGGCGACTGACCTGCTCGACGAGCGCTTCAGCCTCGATCTCATGCTGACGGGAGGCTCGGCGCGCTACTACGCACGCCTTGAGCGAATGGTCGCGGCACGCCCGCGCGTGAACCTGATCGAACCGGTCTCCCAGCGCGAGATCGTGCATCACTGCAATGCCTACGACGTCGGTGTGTATTTGCTGCCGCCGCGTAACGAAAACCTCCTGCACGCGCTGCCGAACAAGCTCTTCGAGTTCATCCAGGCGCGCTTGGCGATCGTCGTCGGTCCGTCGCCGGAGATGGCGCGGATAGTTCAGGCGTGGGATTGCGGCGTGGTCGCGGAGGATTTCAGCGCGGGCGCCATGGCCGCGGCGCTTAGTGGACTAACTGCGGAGCGGGTCGCGGCGTTCAAGCAGCGTGCACACCACGCGGCCGCCGAGCTGAGCTCGGAGCGCAACGGCGAGATCGTGCTCGATCTGATCGACCATGTGCTTCAGGCGTCCGCGCTGAGCTGACCGAGCAGGCGATCGCAAGCCGCGGGCGGCTTCCGTAGCTGGGTGCGGTCGGGAGGTCCTCCCGGTCGGAAGTCCTCCTCTACCGCAGGTCACGCCCGGCGCTTGTGCGCCACCGCGTGAAGCACGTCTCCGCCACCGCCGAGCCGGTCGGCGAGCCATGCCAGCGGGGCGGTGAGGGCGCAGGCGGCGACCGCGGCTCGCAGGGCAAGGCCACCCGGGAACAGGCAACGGCCGAAGATCGCGTACTGGATCGAGGCGGGAAGCCCCGCGGTGCTCGAGGACGTGCTCGTCTGGGCGTCCGCGAAGCCGCCGCGCTCGAGCGTCGCCCGCAGCGCGTCGGCGTCGAAGTGAAGTCTGTGACGAGGGAGGTCGAGGTGAAACCAAGCCCCGCCGAAGCGACGGCGCTGCCAGCAGCCGAAGTTCGGCACGCTGACGATTGCCACACCGCCGTCGCGCAATGCGCCCAGCACGCGGCGCAGATCGGCGACGGGATCCGTCACGTGCTCGAGCGACTGGCGGAAGACCACCGCGTCGTAGGACTCAGGCTCCAACTCCACATCGGCGAGCGTGCCGACGCGCGCGTCAACGCCTCGCTGGCGCGCCACCGCGCAAGCCTCAGGCGACGGCTCCACTCCCGTGACCAACCAGCCGCGTCGGACGAACCAGCTGCCGAGATCGCCGCGACCACAGCCGATCTCGAGCAGGCGAGCAGCAGGTAGCTCCGTCAGAAGTGCCAGGGGAGGGGTACGGAGCGCTTGGCGCTCCTGCAGGCGCCGGATTGCGTGGGAGACGAGTCCGAGCGCGCCCGTCGGCAGCCCGTAGGCGCCGTAGGTCCGCGGGTAGAAGGCGGCGAGCTCATCGGGCCTCACGATCGGGAGCGTGACACCGAGTCCGCAGACCATGCAGCACGCGACCGAGAACGTGCCGGGCGTGCCGTGGAGGCGATCGGGTGAGCTCAGCAGGGGGAGGCCCAGCTGCCCGTCACACGCGGGGCATCGCACTATGTCCTCCGGAGTGGACGCCATGTCAGACCGCACGTCTGCCATACACGCCACGACGTAACGCCAACGACTCACGCAGGCTGATGTCGGGCTCGATCGCCTCGGCTGGTGGGCGGGGTGAGCGCGGCTGCTGTCCGGCGGCGCGCCAGCCGGCGACGCGTCCCCGCAGTGCCGCCAGATCGCGGGAGAGGGCGAGATCGCCAAGGACGACGATCGCCTCGGTGATGAGTGCGCGGGGCGCCGCACGCCCACGCAGGACTCCGTAGCGCCGCAGTAGATAGCCTCGCGCGAAGCCGCCGTGGCGCCGCTGCTGAGCTGAGCGGTGCCCGTAGGTGGCCGAGCCCAGGTGGATGCCGACTGCATCGGGGGCGGTCACCGAGCGCCAGCCAGCTATCCGCAGGCGCAGCGCCAGGTCGAAGTCCTCCATGTAGGCGAAGATCGTCTCGTCCAGACCGCCGACCTGCTCCCATGCGGTGCGCCGGTAGGCCGCCGCCGTGCCGGCCGGACCCGCCAGGGCGGGGCTCGTGTCGTAGGCGCACGCGAGCGGCTTGCCCTGCTGTCGCGGGAACCCTGCCAGGGTCATGTCGGCGGATAGACCGATGCTGTCGATCCGCTCGCCGCCGGGCTGGAGCATGAGTGCGGCCACAGATCCGACGGTCGTCTGGTCCTCCAGCGGGCCGGTCAGCCGCTCGAGGAAGTCCGGACGGCAGTCGACGTCGTTGTTGAGCAGCACCACGATCTCGCCGCTGCTCTCCTGCACTCCCCGGTTGCAGGCCTTGGAGAATCCCTGGTTGCTGCCGAGGCTCAAGACCGTGACCTGCGGCCAGTCGGCGCGCAGGTGCCCGGGCGTTCCGTCGCTGGACCCGTCGTCGACCACGATCACTCGGTGGGGCGCCGTTTGGCGCGCCAGGTGCTCCAGGCAGGCGCGCGTGAGCTCGTAGTGGTCGTGGACGGGGACGATCACGTCGATCGAGGGAGTCACGCCGGGCCATGCTATTGAGCGGCGCTCGTGGGGCGCGGTGGTGGAGTTAGCCCTGCCCGACCTTGATGAGCGCTCAGTCGCCCCACATCGGCCTCAACCCGATCTTCCTCGTGCCCGGTGAGACCGGGGGGATGGAGATCGCCGCGCGCGAGCTGGTCCCGGGCCGCCGGTGGCCGGTTTGCAAGGGCGCTTTAGAAGCTTCGGACGCTTTCAAATAAAACGCCCCTTGGGTTTGAAAGACGTAGGAGGTGGACCTTGATCAGTTCTCAGCGCACGGGAGCCTTGCACACATTCTCCGCTAGCCTCCGCCGCACGAGGGCATAGCCGCAGCCCGCGCCGGGGCTGATCAGAAGTCGCTCAGCAGTCGCATCCAGTAGGCGCCGCGGCCGCCGCCACGGGACTCGATGACGCCGCGGTCCTTCAGATCGCGCAGGAGCCGGCCGATATGGACGTCGCTAGTGGTCGGGAGGATCTCGCGAATGTCAGTGATCGTAAAGCGATCGCTGAGGCTGGTGCGCAGAAAATGTTCGATGGTCTGCATCGCGGTCCCGCGGCCTGTTCCCAGCTGCGCGCGCTCGGCGAAGTCGGCGTAGCTCGAAACCAGGACACCGAGGAAGTAGGACAGCCACGGATGGAGATTGTGCTTGCCCTCGTGCCACCCGGTCGTCGAGCGTTGGAGCGCCTGGTAGTAGACCTCGCGCGTGTCGTTGATCTTCTTCTCCCAGGAAACGTAGCGACCGACCTCGTAGCCGCCCTGGCGCAGCAGCAGTGAAGTGATCAGGCGGGACATCCGGCCGTTGCCGTCCTGGAACGGATGGATCATGAGGAAGTCGAAGACGTATGCTCCGAGCAGCAGCAGGGGGTGATAGGTGCACGCGGCCCGAGCGTCGTCGAACAGCTGGTGCAGCTCTCGCATGTAGCGGGTGGTGTCGGCGGCGCTTACAGGGTCGAAGCGGACGATCTCGGTCCCGTCGGGATGTATCTCGATGACCTTGTTCTCCCCGATCTTGAACCGCCCGCTGGGGCCATCGAGAAACGAGAACAGCCAGCCGTGCAGCTGCTGCACGATGTTGAGGCGAAACGGGATGTTCTCGCCGTTCTCGTGGATCTCCTTCAGGACACGCCGATAGCCGGCCACCTCTGCTTCTGAGCGGCTCTCTGGTGTCACGTCCTCCAGCGCCAGCTCACGCAAGCGCTTGTGTGGGACGTGAATGTCCTCGATCGCGTTGGAGGCCTCGATGCTCTGGACGATCGCGATCGTCTTGAGGCTCTCCAGCACCATGGGGTACTGCCTGCGCAGGGCGTCCTGATAGCCGCGCCCTCGATCGATCTCGGCAACCGCGTTGACGAGGTTGGGCGGCAGGAAGCCGAGATGCTGGTCGAGCTGCTCAAAGGTCTTCACTGTCCGAGTAATCCTATCGTAAACGGCAGAAATGATAGGTATTGGCCTTTGCGATGATGGGGTTCAAAGGGCGCAACAGTATCATTTGGTTCCTAAATGATATCTATTTTCCTCGATGACAGGGTTTTCTGGTGGCCGGCATATCCTCCAGTAGCCTCCTCCCGAGCTATGCACATCGGCCTCAACCTGATCTTCCTCGTGCCCGGTGAGACCGGGGGGATGGAGGTCGCCGCGCGCGAGCTGGTTCCCGCGTTGCTGGCCGAGGCGCCGCCGGAGACGCGCTTCACCGCGTTCGTCAACCGCGAGGCGGCCGCCGCCAAAGACGGGCCCTGGGGTTAGCTGCTGCCCGCCGTGACGGTGCCCGTGAACGCCCGCGACCGCACGCAGTGGGTGCGCGGCGAGCAGATGCTGCTCCCGCGCTTGGCCGCGCGCGAGGGCATAAATCTCGTGCACAGTCTCGCGAGCACCGCGCCGCTGTGGGGGCGTTTTCGCCGGGTCGTGACCGTGCACGATCTGATCTACGCGCGCTTTCCCGAGGCGCACGCGGGCATCCGCGACAAGGGCATGAAGGTGCTCGTGCCTCAGGCGGTGCGACGCTCGGACAGGGTGATCGCCGATTCGCTGAGCACGCGCGACGATCTCGTCGAGCTGCTCGGGGTGCGATCCGACCGGATTGACGTGGTGCCGCTCGGGCTGGGCAGCGTACGCCGCGAGACGCCGCTGGACGAGCGCGAGGTGCGTGCGCGCTTCGATCTCGGTGAGCGTCGTGTATTGCTGAGCCTGTCCGCCAAGCGCCCCCACAAGAACCTGCTCGCGCTGATCGGCGCGCTCGCGCGGATCCCCGCCGCGGAGCGTCCCGTGCTCGTGCTCGCCGGCTATCCGACCGCGCACGAGGCCGAGTTGCGCGAGCGCGCGGCGGGCGAGGGTCTCGCCGCCGACGTGCGCTTCCCGGAGTGGCTCTCTGCCGAGGAGCTGGAGGGCCTGTGGGCGCTGGCGCAGGCGTTCGTGTTCCCGTCGCTGTACGAGGGCTTCGGGCTGCCCGTGCTCGAGGCGATGGCGCGCGGCGTCCCGGTCGCGTGTTCGAACGCCTCCTCGCTGCCCGAGGTCGCGGGCGACGCCGCGCTGCTGTTCGACCCGCACGACGAGTCGGCGATCGCCGAGGCGCTGCGCCGGCTGCTGCGTGACCCCGCGCTGCGCGAGAGCCTACGTACTCGTGGTCTGGCTCGCGTGGCTGAGTTCACCTGGCAGCGCACCGCGCGGCTGACGCTCGAGAGCTACCGCCGAGCGCTGGACCATGACGGGTAAGACGAGGTCAGCGGGCTCTTTCAGCTTTTCTTTCCTGACGCGCATAGCTCCTCGATGGCGGCTATGAAGATGCCCGCCGGCGCGCGGCGTCCAGGAACTCGGTCGAGCGGGGGCTCATATTTCCCCCGAGAGCACGATCTTGTCGCGGTCTACCTCGGCGATGAAGAACGAGCGAATCCGGCGACGCTGTTCGAGCCACGCCGGCGTGTTGATATGGATGGAGAACGAGAGGGTGAGCGCTTGTAGGCCGAGCGCATGCGCCGCGGCTTGGAGGGCGTCGTGCACCCGCATCTTGCCTTCCCACGATGCGTCCTCGACGAGTACCAGCACATCCACGTCTGAGTACTCCTTCGGCTGCTCGCCCCGAGCGCGAGAGCCAAATAGCCATATAGCACGCGACTCCACCTCGTTCTCGCGCGATAGCTCAGCGGCAAAACGCGTCAGCAGCGCCCGCTCGTCGGCACTTAACGACGCTTGGGCAAGCGTGGTCATACGTTCAATGTACAGCCGCCGAGGCACCCACAGTGGGCAAATAGCTGGCGCCCGGACGAAAAGACGCCGCCCACTTTCACTTGCCCAGGAGCCCAATGACGCCGGCGGCGTCGGGGATCACGTGAGGCAGGTCGGGGGCCTCGGCGAAGGCCGTGTCGGTCGACACCAGGGCGTTTGCATTGACATCTATCGCCGCGGCTGCAAGCACAGCGTCGAACGCGCCCAGGCGCTGTGTGCCCTCGAACAGGGACAGCCCGCGCCGGAGGTGCTCGGCCGTAACGGTCAAGAGCGGTGAGAGCAGCTCGACGTAGTCGCTCCCGAGCATCGCGGCGTCGGTGCGATCGCGTCGTCGGGCGCGCACATGCACGAACTCCTGGATGGCCTCAACCGTGGTGGTCGCCTCGATCTGACGGTCCGCGATCGCGGCGATCAACCGGCGGCAGGGGTCTCGCAGGGGATGATCGGCGCCCTTGGCATAAACCAAGACGGTCGTATCGAGGACGATCACGCCCGGCGCCCGCGCAGGGCATCGAGCTCGGCGCGAAGCTCTTCTGGCTCGGGAACGGGCATATCCGGTGCTTGCAGCAACCGCCGGCCGGCAGCGGCGCGCTGTGTGTCGGTGTTCGTCACGCCGCGATCTATCGCCTCTCGAACCACCGTCGCCACCGAGACCCCACGCTCCTTGGCGACCGCGACGATCCGCTGGTGACGATCCTCATCGATCAACACCTGTAGACGATACTCCAAAGACATGCTCATACTGTAGCATGAGCCATATCCTACTAGTGCGCGTAACTCGCCAACACCTCACGCAGCGAGGACTCGAGCGACAGACGCTCGGCGTTCTCGGCGAACCACGCGGCCGTGCTCTCGCGCAGCGCGTAGCCGGCCTCGTGCGCACGGACGATCCCATCGGCGACGGTTTGCGGATCGGGGCTCCGGACGATCGTGCCGTTGACGCCCTCCTCGATCAGCTCGGTAGCGGCGTTGTCCTCGCCCGCGACCACAACGCTCGGCGTGCCCCGGGCGGCCGCCTCGACCACCACCATCCCGTAGCCCTCGCGCTGAGATGTGAGCAGCATGCACGTCGCGCGACGCATCTCCGCGTCGACCGTCTCCGTGTCGGTGAAGCCACGCGCCGTCACCACTCCCTCGAGCCCGTGCCTGGCGATCGCCGCTTCCAGGGCTTCACGCTCGGGACCGTCGCCGAGGAACTCGCCCCGCAGCCCCTCGATTTGCTCCACCGCCAGCGCTATTGCCGCCACCGCCAGCGTCACGCGCTTCTCTGGGATCAGCCGCCCGGCGAACAGCACCATCGGCTCGGCCGCTCGCGACGCCGCGTCCTGCGCTCGCCTGGCTTTAGTGATGGGCTCGGCCGGGTCGGTGTACAGACCCCGCAGCACCGTCACGTTGCCGCGCAGGCCCTCCTCGCGTAGTCGCTTCGCGTGCAGCTCGGAGAAGCAGAACGCCCGCTGGGGAGCCAACACGCACAGGCGCTGCACGAGCTCTCCCACGCGCCCCCTCGCGGCACCCAGATATTCGCGCCAGTAGGCGCGGCTCCACACCTCGAACCAGTCCACCACCAGCTCGAAGCCCATCAGCGGCCGCGCCGCCGCGGCCGCGAGCAGTGAGAAATACGGGAAGGCACACGTGTGTACGACGTCGTAGCGACGGCCATTGCGCAGAAGGTGGGCGAGCACGCCCAGCCCAAACACCAGCGGTGGCAGGATGCGCCGGCGGGCGGGGGTGGCGGGCGGGCCCTTATCCGTGTAGAGCACCATGCGTGGGCCGGCGGTCACGACACGCACGCGCTCGTCGATCTGGGCGTGCTCGCCCCGCTCCCACTGGCGCAGCGTCAGATAGGTGACCTCGTGTCCCTCGTGCGCCAGGCGCTCGGCGAGGTTGCGGTACCAGCGCTCGGCCCCGCCGACCGTATGGGGGAAGAGGCAGTCATAGATGACACAGATGCGCATGGGTGTCTTTCTTGAGGGATTTCGGGGCCGCGGGGAGTAGGTGCGGGTATGCGTTTAGCGAGCGGGCGGGTCGATCCGACTATCTGGCAACTCACCATGAGCAGCCTCGAGATCATGGAGGTCAACGAGGTCGCGCTCGCGACCGGCGATCCGCTTTAGTGCAACAAGGTCTGCCAGCGAGCAGATCGGGGCCTCCACGCCGTCGACTCGACGTGTCTCGGCACGCGCGGCGAGCTCGGCGAAACTGAGTGGCGGGAGTAGCTCGGCAAGGAGGTCGAGTTCACCATGGGGAGTTGAGAGATGGATAGTTCTTCCCAGCGCGACAGTATCGTCTGGGACCGGCGAACCATCCGGACGCGTGGCGGGCCACTCGGCGATCAGCGCTCGCAAGTGCTCGAGATTCTGGGGCTCTGGAGCGAGGATCACGTCGACATCGCGAGTGGCCCGCACTACTCCATGGCGAATCAGTGCGATTCCGCCGATGAGCACATAGCGAACGCGCGCGCGGTTGAGATCATCGAGGATCCTTCCGAAACCGCTCACTACGGCATACGGCTGGGTGTGGCTGACTCAATCGCGCAAGCACTAAGGGCGATGCCGTCCGCAAGCAGCTCGTTTGGATCGCAAGCAGCATCCCGGATGAGACGATAAATCCGCCAGGCCTCGCCTGCGGTGGCATCCTCGCCGGCCGCTTCGGCCGCACGAGCCGCGCGGGAAGCCTCATCCAGTCGCCTAGACGAACTCCGATCGAGCATCCCAGGAGCATAGCTTGGCTGTAGACGTGTGGCGCTCGGCCCCGCCGACTGTGTGGGGGAAGAGGCAGTCATAGATGACACACACGCGCATGTCGCTAGCATCTCATCTCCTCGGCACGGCGCCTGCCTCGAGGGCCTTTCCGCCTTCGTGCGCGTTATAACCGGATAGCTCGCCGTTCGCACATCTCCGAACATGGTCCTGACGAGCTTTGAGCCGATGAGCACACTCAGCCAGACAAGCGCTCCCGCTGCCCCCGTCATGCTGGACGGGGACGCGCTGGCCGTGTCGGTCGTGATCCCCTGCCTGAACGAGGCCGCGAACATCGAGGCCTGCGTGACAGCCGCTCTGGAGGCGCTGGCGGAGATGGACGTCGCCGGCGAGGTGGTGGTCGCCGACAACGACTCCGAGGACGACTCGGCGCGGCTGGC
>Ga0116221_1003285_pt1 | contig 10486 bp, 8 predicted proteins | sample Sb_taG_5_FD_88965 | JGI IMG/M metagenome (GOLD analysis project Ga0116221, IMG submission 88965) | Peat soil microbial communities from Weissenstadt, Germany - Sb_50d_8_FC metaG | ecosystem: Environmental > Terrestrial > Soil > Wetlands > Peat | place: Germany: Weissenstadt | collected 2010-09-21
GCTAAGGCGGACCATGCGCCACATCACGCGCAGCCCGGACACCATCATCACGGTCTCGATCATGCCGATCGCCCTCATGCTGCTGTTCAGGTACGTGTTCGGCGGCGCGATCAACACCGGGCAGGGGCCCGGGCATTACGTGAACTACCTGCTGCCCGGAATCCTGCTGATCACGATCGCGACGGGCATCTCCTACACCGCGCTCCGGCTCTTCACGGACATGCAAACCGGAATCTTCGAGCGATTCCAGTCCCTGCCGATCGCGCGCTCCAGCGTGCTGTGGGCGCACGTGCTGACCTCAGTGGTCTCCACCCTGATCTCGCTCGTGATCGTCGTGCTTATCGCCCTCCCCATGGGATTCCGCTCAGGCGCGGGAGCGCCGGCCTGGCTTGCCGTCGCCGGAATCATCGTCCTGCTCACCCTGGCACTGACCTGGCTCGCCGTCATCGCCGGCCTGTCCGCGAAGACCCCGGACGGCGCGGGCGCCTTCGCCTACCCGCTCATTTTCCTGCCGTTCATCAGCTCGGCATTCGTGCCCACCCGCACCATGCCCGGCCCGGTACGCGCCTTCGCCGACAACCAGCCCATGACATCCATCATCAACACGATCCGCGACCTGCTCGCACGACAGCCAGTCAGCACCAGCATCTGGACCGCCCTCGCCTGGTGCCTCGGCATCCTCATAGTCGCGTACGCCCTCGCCATGGCCACCTACCACCGCAAGATCGCCTAACGATGTGTCCCCTCAGGCGGTCCGGCGGGACCTCAACCGCTGACCCGGGCCCGTTCCCGCAGGGCGGCGCGGGCGGCGGCGCGCAGGCCCTCCGGGTCCAGGCCCGCGTACGCCGACACGGCCTCGGCGTGGGCCGGCCCGTCGGCGTCCTGCGCGGCCCGCCGGGCGCGCGCGGCGGACATGGTCGGCTGGAGTCCGTTCTTGAGGCCGAAGCGCCCGGCCAGCGCGATCATCCGCGCTCCCGACCTCGCAAAGCCGGCGTCCGCCGCGCGCTGGCCCCGGTCGATGTCGGTCATGGCCAGGGCCAGCAGGAGCGAGCCGCAGACGGCGAGGCCATAGGAGGCGGCGAGCGTCCCGGGCGGCGGCCCCGGGTCCGCGGTCAGCGCTGACAGCGCGGCGGGCAGCGCCCCGGTGATCTCCGCAACCAGGCCGAGCCGGCCGTGGTGCGCGTGGGCCACCACGGCGACGGCCTGAACCTGCAGTGCCCAGGGATCCAGGCGGGACAGGTCGCCGCCGGGTCCGGGGCGCTGCGTGTCCCGCAGCGTCGCCGCGGCCGTACGCCACAGGCGCAGGCCGGTATCGACGTCGCCGCGGCCGAGCGCGATCTCCGCGCGCACCGCGGTGTCGAACATCGACATATCCCAGGGCTCGTCCGCGCCGTGCGGCGTTGTCAGCTTCAGCTCGCGTTCCGCCTCGTCGTAGGCGCCCCGCTGCAGGTTGGCCCCCACGATTGCCTCGCGCACCCTGTTCGCGGTGGACCACGCCCCGAACGCCTCGACCACCGCCAGCGCCGCGCTCAGGTGACGCAACGCCTCGTCGCCCGAACCGGCCTCGTCCACCTGGAGGCACAGTTCGCCGATCCGGGCGTGCGCGGCGGCCCGGAGCCACGCGCTGCCACGGCGCTCCCACGCGGCGAGCGACCGCCGCGCCGCGGCCAGCGCGCCGTCCAGGTCGCCCGCCTCCTCCCAGACGTAGCTGGCCATGTAGTCGGCCATGCCCGCGACCAGCGGCTGGTCGCTCTGGCCCAGCGCGTGCAGGGTCGCGAAGTCCGCCTCGGGCGACCCGTCCAGCGCGTTCAGCACGGCCTGCGCGGCCGGGGCGAAGGTGTCCGGCGGAGCCGGCGGGAGCCGACGCAGGCCCACCAGGAACCGCGCCGGGCTCGGCCCTCCCAGCAGGAACCCGGTCACCGCGCCGAGCACCAGGCTGGTCCGGGTGGCCTCGACGAGGGCGGGTTCCGGCCGGAACGACGGCAGGATCCGAGCCGTGTCCCCCGCCAGGGCACTCAGGCGGGCAAAACTCGACTCGACCGCCCACAGCCCGCCCAGCACGGCCGACACCGCCGCGACCGTTCCGGCGTCCCTGCGGTCGAGCCCGTGCCGCAGGGCCTGAACCAGGTTGTCCTGCTCGGCCCGGACCAGCTCGAAGGCCGGGAGGTCGTCACCGGTGAGCACCGAGTCGTGGTGGGCGACGCCGAAGTCGCGGGCCCAGGCGAGGAACCGGCCGGTCACGCGGTCGGTCTCGCCGGCGTCCTCGCGGTGCTCAGCGGCGAACTCCCGGACGGTCTCCAGCATCCGGTACCGGGTACCCGGCGCGGTGTCGGTGACCTTGAGCAGCGACTGATCGGCGAGCTGCTCCAGGACCGGCAGGACGTCGGCACCGAGCAAGTGCCTCGCGGCGTCGGCGGTGAACCCGCCGGGGAACACCGACAGGGCGCGCATGGCCGCCTGCCCGGCCAGGTCGAGGAGGTTCCAGCTCCAGTCGATGACGGCGTGCAGCGTGCGGTGCCGCTGCGGCGCGTCCCGTGCCCCGCCGCGCAGCACGGCGAACCTGTCGTCGAGGCGGCGGGCGATCTCGGCCACCGACATGACCCGGACCCGCGCGGCGGCCAGTTCCGCAGCGAGCGGCAGCCCGTCCAGGCGGCCGGACAGCTCCCGCACGGCCTGCGCGGGCAGGTCGGCATCGGGCCGCGCCGCCCGCGCCCGCTGCTCGAACAGCTCGGCCGTCGTGGGCAGGTCCAGCTCGGGCAGCAGGTACACCGATTCCGACGACAGGCCCAGCGGGGCACGGCTGGTGGTGAGCACGCGCAGGTCCTTGCTCAGCCACACCAGCGTGCGCACCAGGTCCGCGGCGCCGCGTACGACGTGCTCGCAGTTGTCCAGCACTAGCAGCGCCGGGCCGGCACCCAGGGCGGACACGATCCCGGCGGGCAGGCCCGGCGGGGCGCCGCGGCGGCCGACCGGGTTGCCGCCTTCCTCGCCGACGCCGAGGGCGGACGCGACCTCGGCCGTCACGTCGCCGCCGGCGGCGACGCCCGCGAGCTCGACGACATGCACCACGCGCTGCTCCGCCTGGGCGCTGACCGCGTGCGCGAGACGGGTCTTGCCCAGGCCGCCGGTGCCCACGATCGACGTGACCCGGGACGTACGCAGCAGGCCGACCACGGCGGCGATGTCGTCGTCCCGGCCGAGCAGCGGGTTGGGCTCGTGCCGGACGCCGCGGCGGATCACGGGCGCGTCGGCCTCCAGCAGCTCCTGGTGCACGCCCTGCAGCGCGGGGCCCGGGTCGCTGCCGAGCTCGTCGCGCAGCCGCTGCCGGTAGGCGGCGTACCTGGCGAGAGCCGCCGCGGGCCCCGCCGTCGCCGCCTCGCAGCGCAGCAGTTCGGCCAGGACCTCCTCGTCCCGCGGGAAGCGCAGGATCAGCTCGCCGAGCGGTGCGGCCGCCTCCGCCCGCCGCCCGAGCCGCGACAGCGCCAGCGCGCGGGCCCGCAGCAGCGACCGGTAGGCCGGAGCCCGTGCCGCGCGCAGGGCGGACAGCGGGTCGCCGTCCCCGGCGTCCCAGCCCTCCGCGCCCTCGCACAGCGCGAGCCCGGCCTCGGCGTGCCGCAGCGCCGCGAGGTGGTCGCCGGCCCGGGACCGCTTCTCACTCTCGGACGCGCTGAGCAGGACCGCGGAGGCATCGATCTGGTCCTCGCGCAGCGAGAGGCGGTATCCGCCCGGCGTGCTGACGATGACCCCGGGGCCGAGCCGGGCCCGGGCCCGGGACACAAGGACCTGGAGGGCCTTGACCGGGTGCTCGGGTTGCTCGTCTGGCCACAGCCCGTCCACCAGCCGGAAGGTGCTGCACCCCACGTGCGGGTCCTCGGCCAGGAGCGCAAGCAGGCCCTGCAGCCGGGAGCCGGTGATCTCCAGGCTGCCGTAACTTACCCGCGACAGCAGGGCCAGCTCAACGGTCACCGCCATCAGATTAGCCGGTCCCCGGCCAGACGACGCGGGTGACGGCAATGCCCCGGATGCACCGCTGCCGGACAGCCCGGACGGCCGGGCACAGATCACCCGGTTCAGCGTGGCATTGGGCGGTCATCTTGGTTACCGAGCTGCCGCCCGTAACGGCGGTTCGCGTTCACGTTGAGGTCGCGGTCCGTGACCGCCGCGCGGCCGCTGGTGTCGGCAGTCATGGTCTGTCCGCCTGGCGGCTTTGCCCACCAGGCGGAGTTGTTGCCAGTCGAAATGAGCTACCGGGCGGCGCCCGCGATGTACGCGGAGACCGCGTAGCGGTAGAACCCGGCGATGGTGCACAGCCGGCGAGTGACGGTGGCGCGGGCGCGGCCCCGGGCTTCCAGGTCGCGGGCGAAGCCTTCGATGTCGGCGCGGCGGAGCGCGAACAGGTTCAGGGAGCGGACGCGGCACCAGGTGGTGAACTGGCGGAAGTCCAGCGTATACGCCTCGCGAGTAAGGCCCCGGTAGTGCCTGTAGGTGCGTCTGTTGAGCGATGCAGCCTTTGTTCCGCATGTTCGGGGGTTAGCTGTCACTGACAGCTGCCATCACCGCCCTCGGGTCAGATCAAGGACCAAAGCCCTTTGTGTGATGCCGTGCCGGCCCGTTTACTGGCGCGGTGCTCGTTGCCGAGGAAAGGCACCTGGATGCCGGGTTGGATGCCGTCCAGGCGATGCTAGCGAACCTGGGTCGCAGCGATCATCTCCTCGGTGGGACACCAGAGACAACCGGATCAATCAGCTCAACGAGTCATCACCTGGAGGGTCGCATGACGTCGCGTTTGGAAGGGGGTCAGCATGGGCTCACTGGCTGACCTCGGCGTGGCCGAGGGCACGGACGTTGAGCGCCTGGTCACTGGCCAGCATCACGATCCACACCACGTGCTGGGCGCTCATCCGGAGCGGGACAGCCAGGGCCGCGACTGTGTGGTGATCCGCGGCTGGCGTCCTGACGCGGCCGGCATGGTCATCCTGGCCGGCGAGCAGCGGATCCAGATGCGCCGCGTGCACCCGGCGGGGGTGTTCGCCGGGATGCTGGAAGGGCCGGGCATCCCGGACTACCGCCTGGAGACGGCTTATCCGGACGGTACCGTGGTGGCGGCCGATGATCCGTACCGGTACTGGCCCACGCTCGGGCCGCTTGACCTTCACTTGCTGGCCGAGGGCCGGCACGAGGGGCTGTGGCGTCATCTCGGGGCGCAGCCGCGAATGCATCAGGGGACGGCTGGCACCTCGTTCGCGGTCTGGGCGCCCGGCGCCCGGGCGGTCCGGGTCGTTGGTGACTTCAACGGCTGGGACGGCCGCCTGCACCCGATGAGAGTGCTGGGCAGTTCCGGGGTCTGGGAGATCTTCCTGCCCGGGGTCGGTCCCGGCGCGCACTACAAGTTCGAGGTGCTGAGCGAGCACGGGCAGGTGAGCCTGCGGGCGGACCCGTTCGCCTTCGCCACCGAGGTACCGCCGTCCACGGCCAGCATCGTCACCCGCAGCGATTATGAGTGGCGGGACGCGGCGTGGTTCGCCGCCCGGGCGACCACCGACCTGCTGCATGCTCCGATATCGATCTATGAGTGCCACCTGGGCTCGTGGCGGTTCACCCAGGACACCAGCGGCGGATGGCGTCCGCTGACCTACCGTGAGGCGGCCGAGGTGCTGCCCGGGTACCTCACCGACCTCGGTTTTACCCACGTGGAGTTCCTCCCGGTCGCCGAGCACCCGTTCGCCGGGTCCTGGGGGTACCAGGTGACGGGGTACTACGCGCCGACGGCCCGGTTCGGGACCCCCGACGATTTCCGGTACCTGGTCGACCGGCTGCACCAGGCCGGCGTCGGGGTCCTGGTCGACTGGGTGGCCGGGCACTTCCCCAAGGACGACTGGGCGCTGGCCCGCTTTGACGGCACGGCACTGTACGAGCACGCCGACCCGCGCCTAGGCGAGCACCCGGACTGGGGCACCCTGGTGTTCAACTACGGGCGCCATGAGGTCCGCAACTTCCTGCTCGCCAACGCGCTGTACTGGATCGAGGAGTTCCACCTTGACGGACTGCGCGTCGATGCGGTCGCCTCGATGCTCTACCTGGACTATTCGCGCCGGGAGGGGGAGTGGGTCACCAACCGGTTCGGTGGCCGGGAGAACCTGGAAGCCATCGACTTCATCAAGGAAGTCAACGAGGTGCTCTACCGGCACCACCCCTCGGTCATGCTGGTTGCCGAGGAATCCACGTCCTGGCCGGCGGTCTCCCGCCCGACCTACCTGGGCGGGCTCGGCTTCGGATTCAAATGGAACATGGGCTGGATGAACGACACCCTGGTCTACTTCAGCAAAGATCCGGTGCACCGGCGCTACCACCATCACGAGCTCACCTTCGCGCTGCTGTACGCGTTCACCGAGAACTTCATCCTTCCCCTCAGCCACGACGAGGTGGCGCACGGCAAGGGATCGCTGCTCGGCAAGATGCCCGGAGACCGCTGGCAGCAGTTCGCGAACCTGCGGGCGCTGCTGGCCTGGATGTGGGCGCACCCCGGCCGGCCGCTGCTGTTCATGGGCGGCGAGATCGCCCAGAACGACGAGTGGCGGCACGAGGCCAGCGTGGACTGGCACCTGCTCGGCTACCCCGAGCACGCCGCAGTGCAGGCCCTGGTCCGGGCGCTCAACACCGTCTACCGTGCCGAACCCGCCCTGTGGGAGCAGGACTTCGACTGGCCCGGCTTCCGCTGGATCGACCCCGACGATTCCGACCACAGCGTGCTGTCATTCCTGCGGTTCCCCGCCTCAGCCGGACGCCCCGTGGCCTGCCTGGCCAACCTCACTCCGGTGCCCCGCCCCGACTACCGCGTCGGGCTTCCCCAGCCCGGGCGCTGGACGGAGATCCTCAACTCCGACAGCGCGGAATTCGGCGGCAGCAACACCCTCACCGGCGCCGTCACCGCCCAGGCCCCCGGCTGGAACGACCTGGACTACTCCGCCACCCTCACCCTGCCGCCCCTCGGCGTCCTTTGGCTGGCCCACGACCCCGACCGCGACTGACCGGTCCTGACCCAGCAGCCTGTATTCCACGATCCTCAGCCAGCCCCGGCGGCATGGTTGAGGCGGGTCCCAGCCGACTCGGCGCCGCCTCCGCCGCCGGGAAGGGTCCGACGTGGGTGTGCAGGCCACGCAACGCCTCGGCGTACTCCAGCGGAACATAATCCGGCCGCAGCGCGAGCATCTGCCCCGCCTTGATAAACGTCGGCCCGAACCGCTCAAGCGTCAGCCGCAGCCGCTCGGGCAGCGGAACGTCCGCCTCCAGATGGGGCGGGCACTTCGTGCCCGACCGGAACGCGCAGACCAGGTGGCGGGGGACACCCACGCGCTCAGGCCCAGCGCCGGGCGGCCGGTCAGCGGCAGGCAGCGGTACCTGGCGGGAGGGTTGGCGGAGCCTGCGCGCGCGCCGCGAACCCGGCTTTCGCACCAGGCGGCCCGGGAGCCCCTGCTCGTCCGCGGCCGCCAGCTTCGCTGATCGCTTGTCGTTACTGACGCCCGGCCAAGGCGCCGGTCAGAAGATCGTGTAGCCGCCGTCTACGACCATGCTGTCCCCGGTATGGAAGATGAGGGAGGGGTCGGCGAGGAACGCTCCGACGGTCTCGAAGTCGTGCAGCGTGGCCCACCGGCGGACCGGCGTCCGGCCGATCGTGGCGGTCACGAACTTCTCGTGCGTCTTCGCCTCGGCCAGCAGCTCGGTGTCGGTCCAGCCGGGCAGCAGGCTGTTGCACCGCACCTTGTGCCGGGCCAGCTCAACGGCCAGGGCGCGCATCACCGCGAGCAACGCCGCCTTGCTGGCGGCGTAGTGCTGCTGGCCGGGAGCCCCGTCGATCGCGCTGGTCGACGACACGCCGACCAGCGACCCGCCCTGTCCTTGCCGGACCAGCACCCGGGCCGCCTCCCGCAGGCACAGGAAAGCGCCGTCCAGGTTGACCTGCAGCACGCGGTGCCATTCGTCGAGTGACATGTCCGTGAACGCCTGCTTGCCGATCGTCCCGGCGCTGGCGACCAGGCAATCGAGGCGGCCGAACCGGTCGAGCGTCGCCCGCATGGCGCCGGCCACGGTGTCCTCGTGGCTGACGTCACACTGGATACCGATCGCCGTGGCGCCCAGCGCCTCGAGTTCCGCGACCGCCTCGGCGTTGCGCTCGGCGCGGCGCGACCAGATGGCGACGGACGCGCCGGCCCGGGCGACGCCGCGGGCGATGCCAAGCCCGATGCCGCTGTTGCCGCCCGTGACGACAACGACGCGGCCCGAAAGATCGATCACAGGAGTAACCTCCGAACGGGATGTCTGGCCGGGCGCTGCGGCTGGACGCAGCTCGTAGCTTACGTGTGCGCCTGCGACCTGTCTGGGACTGCACCGCGCAGAGGCGTGCCGCGATGCCGGCCGGGCCGTCTCCCCCTGCTCAGGGCCAGGTGCGGCCGTTGCGGGGTCCGGGAGGACCTGAGATACCTGCCCTTGAGACCTATGGCCCTGGCGGCGGGCTGGCTGCCGGGCAGGATCGGGGCTGTAGTGACCGCAGGCAGCGAAAGGGGTATGCAGTGGACAGGCTGGCGGGGCGAGTTGCGCTGGTAACCGGCGCGGCGAGCGGCATCGGTGCGGCGACAGCGCGGCGGCTGGCGAGCGAAGACGCAGCGGTGCTGGTCACTGACGTGCAGGACGACGCCGGAGCGCACGTTGCCGCGGAGATCATCGCAGGCGGTGGCCGTGCGGCCTACGCGCATCTCGACGTGACCTCACAAGATGACTGGGAGGCTGCGGTCGCCGCCGTCGTCCGGGAGTTCGGCGGCCTGGACATCCTGGTGAACAACGCGGGCATCGTCGACCTGGCCGGGATCGAGGACACCTCGCTGGCGGACTGGCGCCGCACGATCGAGATCGGCCAGACCGGGGTGTTCCTGGGAATGAAGACGGCGGCGGCAGCGCTGGCCGCGTCCGGGCACGGGTCGGTGATCAACATCAGCTCGGTCTTCGGTGCCAGCGGAGGGTTCGGCACCTCGCCGGCTTATCACGCTGCCAAGGGCGCCGTCCGCACGCTGACCAAGAACATCGCCCTGCACTGGGCCGGCCGCGGGGTGCGGGTGAACTCGGTGCATCCCGGATTCATCGACACCCCCATACTCGACCCGGTCAGGGGAACGCCGGCCGAGCACGCGATGACCGGCCTGACCCCGCTTGGCCGCCTCGGGCAGCCAGCAGAGGTCGCCGCCGGCGTCGCATACCTGGCCAGCGACGATGCCTCCTTCGTCACCGGGCTTGAGCTCTACATCGACGGCGGCTACATGGCCCGCTGATCCCCCGCGAAAGCAGGCATGCCCGAGGCCACATATAAGCCTGTTCGGTGCGGTGTAAGTCGCCCAAGGCAGGTCCGGCCCCACGCGCCAGAACGGCGGATCTCGCATGGCGGCGGCAGCCAGCGACTGTGACGCAGAGTGATAGCCCGTCAGGAGTGCGAGCGACCTGCCGAATCGGACGTGGCTCACTCTGACGTCAAATCTCCCTCATGCTGTTATTGTGCGCATTCGATAGCCGTTGCATAAAGCGAGGATCTGCTCTAGGAACCAAACACAAGCCGCTGGACGCTCGCAAGGACAGCACCGGCGACCGCGCCACCGGGAAAGCGCCTCAACCCGCTGGCGGACCAGCCTTCGCAAGGTCGAGCCGGTTCGGAGCGGGCGGAGTCAGGCCAGGGTGGCCCAGAACTCGCGCAGAACGGTCGCCGCTCGGGCAGGGTCCTGGAGCATCCACCAGTGGCCGGACCCGGACCATAGTGTAGGACGCTGGACGCGGACCGCGCGATAACGTGGCCCGGTGGCATGTCGCATAACGGAACTCGTCCTCGACGCACACGATCCTGACCTGCTGGCCCGGTTCTGGTGCACGGTCCTCGGCTATGTCGAGCTCGACCGCGTCGACGGCAGCATCGAGATCGGACCGCCGGAGGCTGGCTTCGGCGGTCCGCAGCCCACCATCGTCTTCGACCGGACGGACGAACCCAAGAGTGGCAAGCTTCGGCTGCACATCGACGTCAACGCCACCGACTGCGACCAGGAGGCGGAGCTCGACCGACTGCTCGCGGCGGGCGCCCGCCGGGCCGACATCGGCCAGGCCGGCAACGAAAGCTGGTACGTGCTGGCCGACCCGGAGGGCAACGAGTTTTGCCTGCTGCGACGGCGGGTGCCGGCGGTGTAGGAGCGCCGGCATCGTCGCCGCTGCACCCCACAAGGAGCCGCAACTCATGCCACGTCTCTACGGTCCCGGGCACTTCACCGAGGACCCTTACTCACAAGTCGTTTCGCCCCACGGCATTCCGGTGGACGATCTCGTCGCTGTCCTGCAGAAGGAGATCAGGCGCAGTCGCGTCGACAACGCCGTGCTCGCCGCCTACGAGATGTTCACAACCTCGGCGGATGTCGCTCAGCACCTGTGGCGGCGCCTGCGGGTCATCGCGGTTGAAGAC
>Ga0116221_1003286_pt1 | contig 10485 bp, 8 predicted proteins | sample Sb_taG_5_FD_88965 | JGI IMG/M metagenome (GOLD analysis project Ga0116221, IMG submission 88965) | Peat soil microbial communities from Weissenstadt, Germany - Sb_50d_8_FC metaG | ecosystem: Environmental > Terrestrial > Soil > Wetlands > Peat | place: Germany: Weissenstadt | collected 2010-09-21
GCCCGGCCCAGGCAGGGACACCGGTCGAGCGCCGGTCGCGATCACCAGCCGGTCGAACGGGTACTCGCCGCGGTCGGTGCTCAGCACCCCATCGCCGAGCCGCTCGGCCCGCTCGCCGAGCAGCACCAGCGCACCAAGTGACTCAAGCTCGTCGCGGAGCGACGTGTCGTCTACGGCCCCGATCATGAGCTGCTTGGACAGCGGCGGGCGGTCATACGGCGGCCGACTCTCCGCGACGATCAGGGTGACCGCGCCCGGATAGCCCTGGGCCCGCAGTTCCTCCACAGTGCGCAGGCCGGCCAGCCCGCCGCCGACCACGACGATCTGCTCCGGATTGCCCGGACTGGCCGCACTCACCTGATCGCCTCGTTCCCGCAACCGTTTGACGTTCTCGCAACCGTTTGACGCATTGCGTCGTCTCAGTCTGCAGACCGCAATCTGCCCGGTCGGCTCCGACCTGCGATGCATGGTACCTGGAGCATCGAGGAGGACCCGGTGCGCGCGAACCGCCCACTTACCAGCCCAGATGGCCGACCGGTCCGAACACCCGCTGGTTTGAAGTTCGCGGGCGTCGTCCTCCTGCTCGCATGCGCCGCGGTCGGCTGCGCGACCGGGAGCACGGCCGGCGGTCGATCAGCGTCACCGGCAGTCAGCCAGCCAACAGCCAAGCCGTCGCCGATCTGGCTGCAGTCGCTGCAGATGGTCTCGCCACGCACGGGCTGGGCATTGCGCTGGACCGGCAATCCGGCCGGGCCTGGCAACCCCACCCTTGCGGTTGCGCGCAGCACCGATGGCGGCCGGATCTGGACCGACGTCACTCCGCCGGCGGCCGGGCCGCTGATCACCCCGGACCGGAGCTACGACGTCCTGATGGCCGAGTCAGCGAGCCGGGCCTGGTTCGCGGTGACCCTGGTCAGATCGGAGTCGAGCTACGGCGTGACGCCCCATCGCACCGAGGTGTTAGGCACGGCCAACGGCGGCCGCTCCTGGACCAGTTCGGCGCCGATCCGCGCCCCGGGCACCGCGCGCTGGCTTGATTTCACCGATCCTGCCCACGGCTGGCTGATGCAGGACCTCGGTGCCGCGATGCAGCAGAGCCACGTCCAGCTGTACCGCACGAGCGACGGCGGACGGCACTGGGCGCTGATCGCGCAAACACTCCCTTGGCCCAGGACCGGGACCAGCGGCAGCGGACTGCCCGTCTACTGCGACAAGACCGGCATCGCTTTCACAACAGCTCAGACCGGCTGGCTGACCGGTGGCTGCAACAGCCTGAGCGACGCGTTGCTGGTCAGCCACGACGGCGGGCTGCGCTGGGCACCCCAGGCACTACCCATCCCGGCCGGACCCTGCCAGCGCAACGGCTGTGCCGTCTCGGCGCCGCGGTTCTTCGGCCCGACCGGGTTCCTCACGGTCGGCGGCTACCCCGGCACCGGCCACCTGCTGGCCAGTCACGACGCGGGCGCGACCTGGACCACGGTTCCGCTGCCTGCCGCTGCGCGGTCCAATCCGGCTTTCCTGGCGTTCGACGCCCGGCGCGGCATCCTGATCCCGATCGGCCCGCAAGGGGTCATCGGCCGGACCTTCTACGCCACCTCCGACGGCGGCAGGTCATGGACTCAGGTCCGCCAGGGGATGCCGTTCCGCAAGCTCGGAATGTCGGTCGAGTTCGTCAGTCCGGCGGCCGGATTCGCCTGGATCCAGGGCGGTGACGCCACCGGACCGGCGCCAATCTACGCGACCACGAACGGCGGCCGGACCTGGAACTCGTTTGTCCCGCTAGGCTAGGAGTACGCGCGGGAGTCCGGTGCGGACCGGACTGAGAGGGCGGCTAAGTAACCGCCGACCGCAGAACCTGATCCGGATCATGCCGGCGAAGGGAGCGGGCCGAGAATGAGCCAGTCAGAGCAGACAATGGGCCGGTCGGGCAAGGTTGGCGCCGACGTCCTGGTCATTGGCGGCGGCGTAATCGGCCTGGCCATCGCCTGGCGGGCGGCGCAGCGGGGCCTGCGAGTCGTGCTCGCCGACCCCGCGCCCGGCCGCGGCGCATCGCATGTCGCGGCGGGAATGCTCACACCGGTTGCCGAGGCCGCCTACGCCGAGCGCGCGCTGTTCGAGCTGGGCAGTCGATCCCTTGAGCGCTACCTGGACTTCGCCGCCGAACTGGCTGACGCGACCGGAACCGCGGTCGGCTTCCGGCAGTTTGGCACGCTGCAGGTCGCCTACGATGCCGACGACATGGCCATGCTGGACGAGCACGTGCTGCTGCGAGAGTCGTTCGGAGTGAGCACGCAGCGGCTGACCGGCCGGGACTGCCGCCGGGCCGAGCCGCTGCTCGGCCCGGCGATCCGCGGCGGCCTGCTGGTCGACGACGACGCCTCGGTCGATCCCCGGCTGCTGACCGCCGCATTGCTGACCGCGGCCCGCTCGACAGGCGCCGTGCACCTGCCAGTCCGTGCCGTCCGGCTGTGTATCGAAGCCGACCGCGCGGCCGGAGCGGAACTCGCCGACGGGACGACGGTCAGCGCGCAGCAGGTGGTGCTAGCGGCCGGCTGGGCCTGCGCCGCCATCGCCGGGCTGCCCGACGGCGTCGCTCCCCCGCTGCGGCCAGTCAAGGGCCAGACCCTGCGGCTGCGGCCGACCGCGGCGACGCTTGCCGCCGGACTGCCGCCCGCGCTGCTCACCAGGACCGTCCGCGGCCTGGTCCAGGGATCGCCCGTCTACCTGGTACCCAGAGACGACGGCGAGCTGGTCATCGGCGCCACCCAGGAGGAGATCGGCGCGGATACCACGGTGACCGCCGGCGGGGTCTGGCAGCTGCTGCGAGATGCCAGAGCGCTCGTCCCCGGCATAACCGAGCTTGCGCTCGCTGAGTCGGTGGCCGGCCTGCGCCCTGGCACGCCGGATAATGCGCCGGTCATCGGCCCGGCCGCGCTACCCGGCCTGGTGCTGGCCACCGGCCACTTCCGGGGCGGTGTGCTGCTCGCGCCGGTGACCGCCGAGCTGATCACCGATTATCTGCTTACCGGAAAAATGGCCCGGGCCGCATCGCCGTTCAGCGCTGACCGGTTCTCGCGGCCCACGGAGACGCCAGCGGAGCCGGCCAGGCCGGGATACCCGGAGTCAGCTGGAGCGAGCTCATGGACATAGTCATCAACGGGACTGTGCACCAGGTCCCTGACGACATATCGCTCGAACGAGCCGTTTCGCTGATCGTTAGTTCAGCTGCCGCCGGAATCGCCGCGGCGGTCAATGGCGAGGTGGTGCGCCGGGCGTCCTGGCCGGACACCCGACTCGACCCTGGTGACCAGATTGAAGTGATCACCGCCGTGCAGGGAGGCTGACATGGCTGATCCGCTGGCTGATGATCCGTTCGTCCTGGCCGGTGAGAAGTTCAGTTCGCGCTTGATCATGGGCACGGGTGGTGCTCCGAGCCTGGACGTGCTTGACCGCGCGCTGGCCGCTTCGGGCACCGAGCTGACCACGGTGGCGATGCGTCGGGTTGAGGTGTCCGCAGCCGGATCCGTCCTTGACGTGCTGGCCGCCCGCGGCATCCGGGTACTGCCCAATACCGCCGGGTGCTTCACCGCCGCTGAGGCGGTGCGGACCGCGCGGCTGGCCGCCGAGGCACTCGATACGACCTGGGTGAAGCTTGAGGTCATCGCCGAGGAGCGGACCCTGCTGCCCGACCCGGTCGAGTTGCTCGACGCGGCCGAGCAGCTAGTGGCCGAAGGGTTCACCGTGCTGCCCTATACCAGCGACGACCCGGTACTTGCCCGGCGCCTTGAGCAGGCGGGCTGCGCCGCGGTTATGCCACTCGGCGCGCCGATCGGCTCGGGACTTGGCATCCGCAACCCGCACAACATCGAGCTGATGGTGCAGGCAGCCTCGGTGCCGGTGATCCTGGACGCCGGGATCGGCACCGCGAGCGACGCCGCCATAGCGATGGAACTCGGCTGCGCCGCGGTGCTGCTCGCCACGGCAGTGACCAGAGCACGCGATCCGGAGCGGATGGCTAGTGCCATGCGGTCGGCGGTGATCGCCGGGCGGCTGGCGTTCCTGGCGGGCCGGATTCCGCGGCGACGTTACGCCATGGCGTCCTCGCCGCCGGTGACCAGCTAGTTAGCCAATATCGTAACTGGGTCAGCGGCGCACACCCTGCCCCTACACTATTGCCGATGGATACCGCCCTTTCACCACCTGTGGGCCAGCTGCTCGGCGGCCGGTACCACGTTGGGTCACGGATTGCGCGCGGTGGCATGGCGACGGTGTACCTAGGCACCGACACCCGGCTGGACCGCGTGATCGCGATCAAGATCGCGCATCCTGAGCTGTCCGACGACGTTGAGTTCGTCCGCCGGTTCATCGGCGAGGCGCGCTCCGCGGCGCAGCTGTCCAGCCCGAACGTCGTCGCGATCTATGACCAGGGTTCGGAAGGGCGCCTGCATTACATCGCCATGGAGTATGTGCCCGGCCGCACACTGCGCGAACTGCTGACCGAGCGGCGCAGGCTCGGCGCACGCGAGGCGCTCGACATCATGGTGGGCGTGCTTTCCGGGCTTTCCGCGGCGCACCAGGCCGGTCTGGCGCATCGTGATGTGAAGCCGGAGAACGTGCTGCTGACCACCGCTGGTGGGGTGAAGGTCGCCGACTTCGGACTGGCCAGGTCTGTTACCGGAGTGGCGCACACCAAGGGGGGCATGATCATCGGGACGGCCGCTTACCTGGCTCCCGAGCAGGTTGCCGGCGGCACGTCCGACGCGCGGACCGATGTCTACGCGGCGGGCGTGATGCTGTTCGAGATGCTCACCGGGTCCCAGCCGCATACCGGGGAGAGCCCGCTGGCGGTCGCTTACAAGCACGTCAACGACTTCGTGCCGGCGCCCTCGACCCTCACGCCCGGGCTGTCTCCCGCGCTGGACGCCCTGGTTGCGATGGCGACCAGCCGCGACCCCGAGCTGCGACCGGCCAGCGCCGGACAGTTCCTGCGCGCCATTCAGGAGGTCAGGAACGGCCACGCGCAGCCGAGGACAGCGCCCTACCTGGCACCTGGCAGCACCTCGCCAGGCACCAACCCTTATCCGCTGCCGCTGCCGCGGACTGGCAACGGGCCAGCTGCCACGCCCTACCCGCTGTCCTATCCGGCGGCCGACGATCTGCTGGCCGCTCCCCCGTACCTGGGCACCGATCGGGCGCCCGGCGGGTCAGGTGAGAACGGCACGGCTAGCGCTGGCTGGAGGGCCGAGCCGGATCCGGCCGGCGAGTACCCGCCGGCGCCGTGGGAGCCGAAGTCCGGCGTCGTGGTGGCCGGGGCGTCGGCGCTCCCGTCGCTCGTCCCGCAATCGTCACCGGCTGACCCCGTCCTTCCGCCGTCGGCAGCAGGTGAGTATCCGCCGGTCAACCACACGCTGATTGTCCCGGCGGGCGGCCTGCCTGCCGACTACCCCGACGGGGCTGGCTACTCCGGCGGCAGGCGCTACTCCGGCGCGGCCGGCCACTACCGGCGCAGGCGGCTTCCTGGCCCGCGCTACGAACCGTGGTTGCAGCGGCTGCTGTTCAGCCGACGGCTCATCTATCTGTCCGGCGCGCTTGCCGTGGTGCTGGTGGTCGCGCTGCTGGCCTGGTGGCTCACCTCGGGTCGGTACACGACGATTCCGCAGCTCCGCGGCGTCGTGGTCAGCACTGCGCGGACCGAACTGAGCAATCTGGGCCTGCATTCGCGACTGGGCCTAGCCGAGCACAATCCGCTAGCCAAAGGTGACGTCATCGCGACCAAGCCGCCGATCGGCTCGAAGGTCGCCAGCGGCTCGACCGTGACGGTCATCGTCTCGCTCGGGCCGGTCATCATCCAGGTACCTGACGTCAGCGGCGAGCCGCTCAGCCAGGCCGAGGCCGCGCTGCGGCAGGCGCACCTGACCCCGGGTGCGGTCACCCAGATGACGTCATCGTCGGTCCCGGTCGGCGACGTGATCTTCACCACACCGCACGCGTATTCGTCCTGGCCGCAGGACAAGCCGGTCGGACTCACCGTGAGCGTAGGCCCCGGCCTGCCCAACTTCATCGGCGCACAGGTGTCGGCCGCCCAGGCTGCGGCCTCGGCCGGCGGCTACACGATCAATCCGGTGCCGAACGCCACCGGTAGCCAGCCAGCCAACACGATCACCAGCCAGTCACCGGCGCCGGGTACGCCGATCCGGCCTGGCGAGGTGGTCACGGTGCACTTCTCGCCTGGGCCGCCGACGGAACCGGTGCCTAACGTGCAAGGCATGCCGGTACAGCAGGCCATCAAGGCACTTGAGCAGGCCGGGTTCCAGTGGATGGTCAGCAAGACCGGTCCAGGCAACCAGGTCTGCAGCTACAGCCCGAATGGACCGCAGCCGAAGGGCACCATCATCACGCTCAGCGTCGGCGGCTTCTTCTGCGGCTTCTGACCATCAAGCGGAGAGGTGAGCCAGTCCGCAGGCTGACTGTGTCCTAGAGTTCCGGTCCGTCGCCGGGCATCTCCTGGTATGAATAGCGCTGCTCCCGCCATGGATCCGCGCCATTGTGGTAACCGCGTTCCTCCCAGAAACCACGTCGGTCTCCGATCATGTACTCCACGGCGCGCACCCATTTCACGCTCTTCCAGCCGTACCTGGACGGCACCACGAGCCTGACCGGATACCCGTGCTCCGGGCTAAGTTCGGCGTCGTCCCGATGTGTGGCTAGCAGCGTTTCCGCGGCTGCGAAGACCTCAAGCGGCAGGTTGGCGCCGTAGCCGTAGTCCGCCCAGACCATCACGTGCGTAGCGGCGCCGGCCGGCGGCACCGCCTGCAGCACCTCAGCAGCCGCGACACCCGTCCAGGTCAGACCGAGAACGGTGAACTTGGTCACGCAATGGAAATCGGCCACGATCTCCCGGCGCGGCAGCGAGCGGAAACCGCCCCAGGTCCACCGATGCTCGCGGCCCGAGCCGGTCGCGCCGTACACCCTCAGGTCCCAGGTCTGCTGGTTGAAAGCGGGCACCGGACCGTAATGCAGCACCGGCATGGTCGCCTGCACGTACTGGCCGGGCGGCAGTCTGCGCTCAGGCTCGGCCCGCTGGTCACCGGCGTCACCAGGGCGAGGCTCGGGCACGTCCGCCCGGGCTTGAGCCAGGTTCGCGCTAGACCTGCCAGCGAACCTGACACCACCATCGCCCGTGCGGATCCTTCGCGCCCGGGCGTCCGGCTGCCGCATGTCCGCCTGCCCTGTCCCTTCGTCGTTGTACCGCTGACCGGAGCGAGGCATCGACTCTCGTCGGCCAGCGCAGCTATCTTGTCACCCGCCTGCCGTGGCCCAATCAGCGACCGCCTGCCACCGGCCTGCTGACGCAATGCGCTAAGCTACCTACCGTGGGTCGTGCGCATGAGTATTTTTACGGCTTCTCACCCGGCACCGGGGAGGTAGCCCGCTAAGCGCTGCGCGACGCAAAGGCGGTATGAACTCCAAGCCCCCGGCCGGAAATGGCCGGGGGCTTTCGTCGTGTTAAAGAGGCAAGGAGGGCGAGATGGTGATCGTGATGGCTCCTGAGGCCACCCAGAACGATATCGACGCTGTCGTGGACCTGGTCCGGGTGGCTGGCGGGGAGGCCTTCGTGAGCCGCGGGGTCTCCAGGACCATCATCGGACTGGTTGGCGACGTTGAGCACTTCGGTGCGCTCAACCTGCGCAGCAGGAGCGGCGTCGGCGATGTCATGCGCATCTCGGTGCCATACAAGCTGGTCAGCAGGGAGCATCACCGCGAGCGATCGGTGATCCGGGTCGGCGGCGTGCCGATCGGCCCGGCTACCGTGACGCTCATCGCCGGGCCATGCACCGTCGAGACCACGGAGCAGACGCTGCGGGCGGCACAGATGGCGAAGGCGGCCGGCGCCTCACTGCTCCGCGGCGGCGCCTTCAAGCCGCGCACCTCGCCATACGCGTTCCAGGGACTCGGCGAGGCCGGGCTGAAGATTCTGGCCGAGGTCAGGTCGGAGGTCGGACTGCCGATCGTCACCGAGGTGATCGATCCGGCCAGCGTCGATCTGGTCTGCGAGCACGCTGACATGCTCCAGATCGGCACCCGCAGCATGCAGAACTTCGTGCTGCTTCAGGCTGTCGGCTCGGCGGGCAAGCCGGTACTGCTGAAGCGCGGCATGAACGCCACGATCGAGGAATGGCTGATGGCCGCCGAGTACATTGCCCAGCGCGGCAACCTGGATATCGTGCTCTGCGAGCGCGGCATCCGCACCTTCGAGACCGCTACTCGCAACACGCTCGATATCAGCGCCGTGCCGGTGGCCCAACGGCTGTCACATCTGCCTGTCATCATCGACCCTTCGCATTCCGGGGGCCGACGTGACCTGGTCCTGCCGCTGACCAGAGCCGCCATCGCGGTCGGTGCCGACGGCGTGATGATCGACGTGCACCCGCAGCCGGCCAAGGCCATGTGCGATGGCGACCAGGCGCTCGCTGACGACGACATCCGCGAACTGGCTGGCGTGATGCGGTCCCTGCCGCAGGTCGTTGGCCGGACGCCGACCCCGGCACCGCAGCCCGCGGTGGCCGGCGCGCTCTGATCGTCACTTCCAGGCTGGTCGGTACTCCCGCGCGGTTTCGGCGAGTTCGCTGGCCAGCTGGTCAGCGTCGGTCCGGCTCTCGATCCGGCGCAGATCAGCGATCCTGGCGCGAGTCTCCGCATACCGCGGCATCAGCAGCTGACAGCAGTCCTGGTCAGGCAGCTCGGAGAGTTCCAGGGTGCTGATCCGGCGAGCCTGGGCCACAATCTCGGTCTTGTCCAGCCCAATCAGCGGCCGCAAGATCGGCAGCCGCACCGAGTCATCGAGCGCGGTGAGGTTGGCCAGGGTCTGGCTGCTGACCTGACCGAGCGAATCCCCGGTGACCAGGGCGGTCACCCGCAGCCTGCGCGCCATCGCCTCGGCGGTCTTCAGCATCAGCCGTCGCTGGGCGACGACCTGCAGGCGGCCGGCGCCTGAGGCGGCGAGCCGTTGCTGCGCCCTGCCGAAAGCCACGACGTACAAACGTGATCCACCCTGGAACCGGTCCAGCTGCCTGACCAGCCCGTACGCCTTGTACACCGACTCCGGCCCGGTCAGCGGCAGGCCGGAGAAATGCACGAAGCGGCAGCGCAGACCGCGGCGCATCATCCGGTATGCGGCGACCGGCGAATCGATGCCCCCGGACAGCAGGACCAGCGCACGGCCGCTCATGCCGACCGGCAGCCCGCCCTGACCGCAAGGTCCGTCGGTATAGACGAACACCTCGGACTGGTCCACCTCGACGTAGATGGTGAAGTCGGGCTGGCGGAGATTCACCGGATTGCCGTACTGCCGCTGGATCTTGCTGCCGATGCAGACAGCCAGCTCGGCTGAGGTGACCGGAAACCGCTTGTCCCGGCGCTTGGCCCGGACCGCGAAGGAGCCAGGCCGACCCGCGGCGAACTCCACCGCGACGTCGATCGCGGCCTGCGGTTCCTTGGCCACTCGCACCGCCCGGCAGACCCGGACCACGCCCATCACATCGAGCATCCGCTGCGCAATCAGGTCGGCCGCTGCGGCTTGGGCCGTCGGGTCCGCCAGGTCGCCGACCGCAGCCGGGGCCAGCACGATCACCCCGTCCCGCTGCCAGATCCGCAGCCCCAGGCCCAGATCCTGCACCGCGTTCCTGATGTTGCTGTGCAGCAGCCGCTCGAACTGATGGCGGTTCCTGCCTTTCAGCACGATCTCACCGAGCTTGAGCAGGACGCACGACTCGCGCGGGTATTCCAGGTGCTCGGTATCGGGCGCGACGGCAGGCAATGCGGTCATGCGTAGATTGTGTCAGCTAGCGAGCGCACCGGACGCCGCACTGTAGGCACGATGACACAGCTTGAGGTCCGCGCAGCCACCGAATCTGACCTGCCTGCCATCGCAGCGATCGCCCTGGCAACTGGCCAGGACGAGGACTGGGACCAGGCCTTCCCCGCCTACCAGCGCCATCTGAAGTCTGCCTGCCGGCCCCGCATCCGGCCACCCGCTCGCTGCTCGCGGCCGGCTGGCGAGTCGACGAGTTCGACCTGCACATGGCGACCCAGCCCGACCTGATCGACCCGCGCCGCGCCGTGCCATCCCCCGGGCTGGCCTAACGCCGATATCACAGGTCGTGCTCGCGCAGGGTCGTCGCTACCCGCTCGGCGTAGGGCGACCCGATCCGGCGGTAGATGGCCAGCGCCTGCCGCAGCGGCGCGGCACCCTGGTCGAGCTGGCCCGCATGGAGGTAGCTGCGGCCGATGCCTTCCCTGGCGCGTGCCTGCTCAAGCAGCAAGGCGATGCTGGTGGCGATCGCCAGGGCCTGCTCGTGGTAGGCAATCGCCTCGGCGGAGGTGGCGGAAGCCAGGGACAGCACGCCAAGGGTGTTAAGGACCTGCGCCTCCCCCACTCTGGCGCCGAGTCCGCGGTACAGGTCAAGCGCCCTGCCCAGGCCGGCC
>Ga0116221_1003289_pt1 | contig 10478 bp, 7 predicted proteins | sample Sb_taG_5_FD_88965 | JGI IMG/M metagenome (GOLD analysis project Ga0116221, IMG submission 88965) | Peat soil microbial communities from Weissenstadt, Germany - Sb_50d_8_FC metaG | ecosystem: Environmental > Terrestrial > Soil > Wetlands > Peat | place: Germany: Weissenstadt | collected 2010-09-21
AGCCCTTTTTGACACTCTCCGCCTTGCACGGCGCTGGAAGCGCCGTTCTTCCACGGACGTGCACGCGTTCGCGCCCGAGCACCCGCTCACAGCACTTGTACAGAGGGTACGCGGTGTAGGAGCGCGCACGGCCATCTCAGGTGGAACCAGCGGGGTTCGAGACCGCAAGGGGCCTTGGGTCTCAGTACAAATGGAAGTCGACTTCGACGGCGATCTCGGTGCGCACGGGGTGACCATCTTTCATCCCGGGCTCGAAGCGCCAGTTCTTCACTGCTTCGATAGCTTTTTCGTCGAGGCCCATGCCGAGGCTCATCAGGACGCGGATGTTGGTAGGGCGGCCATCGACCCCGACAATCAGACCGAGGGTGCAAACACCCTGGTATTTGGCCTTACGCGCTTCTTCGGAGAATTCTGGTTCGGGCTGGTAGGTGGGCCGCGGCGGACTGACTCCGCCACCGACGTGGAAGACGCCTCCACCGGTGCCACCGCCCTCGCCGGGGCCAAAGCCCGGCCCGTGGCCCGATCCCACGCCGCCACCCTCGCCGCTACCGATGCCGCCACCTGAGCCCGTGCCGTTCGATGGCAGCATCGCGTGCGCCATGGGGTCGCCCAAGTTCGGCATGTTATTCGAGGCCAGTTGCACCTGCGGAGGAATTACGATCGTCGGCTCGACCGCCAACTTGGGATGCTCATTGCGCACGACGACCACCGGAGGCGTGATCTGAGTCATCGAGAACTTGGGAAGCTTGCCCTTGCTGGCCTGCAATACGTCGCGATCTCCGCCGCCGCCGCCCCCACCGACTTGCGTCTTGGAAGGCTTCAGGGCCGGGATGTCCCCGGGATCGACCAGAGTGACGGTCACTTTCTGTGTGGGAGTCGCGGCCACGACGCGCCGGCCGATCAGAGTTCCGGCGACAATGATCGCGGCGATCAGAACGTGCACACCCGTCGAACCCAGTGCCCCGTTTTTCCTGTTGTTGTAGAAACCCCAGATGTCTTTGACCGGTTCGGGCTTCGATTCCAGCTTCAGCGGCGGGAGCTTCTTGGGAAAGAAAAAGTCGTCCAGTTCGCGGAACAGGGACTTCCAGAGGGGCTCTTCAAAGCTGTCCTTAGCCAGAAGCAGGTGCAGCTCTGGTTCGTTGCCACGGGCGTTCGGATTGATCGGTGCTGATCCCATATTTCAGGTCTGAAAAATGCTGTCCACTCGGTGCCGGAACCTAACCTAACTTCAGCATAATCGTCTCTTTACACAGATGAGCGCGACCGGCTGCCAGTTGCTTCAAAATCCGGTTGAATTCAAAATCCTCCCGATTTGCAAATGAGGTACCCATCGGCCCCCACGGACAGACCGGGTCAGATTACTCTCTGCTTTCTAAAATTGTAACTCTAGTTCACCCTTTTCGACAGTGCATTTCGGTGTGCCGTAGAACTGTCGGATAGACATGTCCTTCCTGTTCTCCGGGGCCGACGTGGACGATCCCTGCGACGCTCCCTATAATGAAAAGATTCAATCATTTGGGAGACTTGACTGAGTGCCGCTCGAACTGAAAGCGACCATTAACCTGCCTAAAACCGCCTTCCCCATGAAGGCCAACCTGCCGCAGAACGAGCCCAAGATGCTGGAGCGCTGGGGGCAGATGGGCATCTACGAGCGTATTCGGGAGGCTCGCAAGGGTGCGCCCCGGTACATTCTTCACGACGGGCCTCCGTACACGAGCGGGCCCATTCACATGGGCACGGCACTGAATAAGTGCCTAAAGGACTTCATCGTCAAGTCCAAGACTATGGCGGGGTTTGACGCACCTTACGTGCCGGGGTGGGACTGCCACGGACTGCCCATCGAGATCAAAGTCGACAAGGAACTGGGCGGCAAGAAATTGCAGATGCGGCCCACCGACGTGCGCGCCGAATGCCGGAAGTATGCGCAGAAGTTTCTCGACCTGCAGCGGAATCAGTTCAAGCGCATCGGTGTGTTCGGGCGCTTTGACCGGCCCTATGCCACGATGACTCCGCAGTACGAGTCGGTGGTACTGTCGACGTTCTTTTCGTTCTACGAGAATGGGTTCGTCTACAAGGGCCTGCGCGCCGTTTACTGGTGCATGCATGACGAGACGGCGCTGGCTGAGGCGGAAGTTGAGTATGAGAACCATACCAGCAGCACGGTGTGGGTGAAGTACGGGTTGCTGGACGATCCGGCAGCGATTGACCCGGCGCTTGCGGGGAAGAAAGTTTCGACCATCATCTGGACGACGACTCCGTGGACGCTGCCGGCGTCGATGGCGGTGGCGTTTCATCCCGATGAAGAGTATGTGGCTTTGGAGTCTGGGGGCGAAGTTTACATCGTCGCGTCGAAGTTGGCGGCTGACGCGGCGGCGAAGTGTAGTCTCGCCGACCCGCGTGCGCTCGCGCATTTCCCTGGGCGGAAGCTGGAGCGGCTGAACTTCCAGCATCCGTTTCTGGATCGCAAGGTGCTTGGAGTGCTGGCTGATTACGTCACGATGGATACGGGGACTGGCGTGGTGCACACGGCACCGTCGCATGGAGCGGAGGATTTCATCACCGGCGTGAAGTACGGGCTCGATGCGACCAGCAACGTCGACGAAAAGGGCATCCTGCGGAACGGGCTGCCGGAATATACGGGAAAGCGCGTATGGGAAGCGAACCAGCCGATCACTGATTTGGTCAGAAGCCGCGGGGCGCTGCTGCATACGGAGAAGACGGAGCACTCGTATCCGCACTGCTGGCGCTGCCACAATCCGGTGATCTTTCGCGCTACGGAGCAGTGGTTCATTTCGATGGAAACACCCATGCCGGGCGGCGCGGGCAAGAATGACACGCTCCGGACGCGGACGCTGGAAGAAATCAAGAAAGTGAAGTGGGATCCGGCGTGGGGCGAAGAGCGGCTGTCGAACATGATCCAGACGCGGCCGGACTGGTGCATTTCGCGGCAGCGGGTGTGGGGAGTGCCCATTGCGGTTTTCCTGTGCGAGGCTTGCGGCAAGCCGCTGAACGATCACGCCGTCAATCAGAAGGTTGTGGAACTGTTTGCGAAGTCGGGGGCGGACGCGTGGTTCACGGCGGAGTCGGACACGATTCTCCCGGAGGGAACCAAGTGCCCGCATTGTGGCGGGGCGAAGTTCGAGAAGGAAACGGACATCTTCGATGTGTGGCTGGAATCGGGAACGAGTTATCGGGCGCTGGTGGATTACGAACCGGATTAACCATGGCCGTCTGATTTGTACCTTGAGGGTGGAGATCAGTATCGGGGATGGTTTCAGTCTTCCCTGCTCTGCGCGATGGGGACGCATGCTAGTCCGCCATATAAGGGCGTAGTGACACCCGGCTGGACGCTCGACGAGAAGGGTCAGGCGATGTCGAAGTCGCGCGGGAATGATGTGGACCCGGTCGATATTGCTGGACGGCTCGGCGGAGAAGTCGTGCGGTTGTGGGTGGCTTCGGTGGACTTCCGGGAAGATGTGGTGGGGTCGGAAGCGCTGATGCAACGCGTGGGCGAGAACTACCGGGAGATTCGGAACAAGCTGTTCAAGAATGCGTTGGGAAACTTGTACGATTTTGATCCGCAGACGAACGTGGTGCCATTCGCGGAACTGGATGCACTGGACCAGTACATGTTGCGGCAGACCTGGGCGCTGGCGCGCGACGTGCGCAAGTGGTATGACGAGTTTGCTTTCCACAAAATCTACCACCGCGTGAACCATTTCTGTGTGGTTGAGCTCAGCGCGTTCTATTTTGACGTCATCAAGGACCGGCTCTACACGTACTCGCCGACTTCTGCGGGACGGCGCTCGGCGCAGACGGCGGTGTGGCGCATCTGTGAAGCGATGGCGCGTCTGCTGGCGCCGATTCTGAGCTTTACGTGTGAGGAGGTTTGGCAACATTTGCCGAAGACGGCAGATCGTCCAGACAGCGTGCATTTGGCGAGGTTCCCCGATGCATCCGACGTGCTCGGTGGCGCTTCTATACCGGAGGAGGATCCGCAGCAGGCGGACTGGACCACGCTTCTCGCCGTGCGAGAGCAGGTGATGAAGGCGCTGGAAGATGAGCGAAACAGCAAGAAGATCGGGAAGAGCCTGGAGGCACAACTGGTCATAACGGCGGCGGAGCCCGCCTATTCCGTGCTTGCGAGGCATCGGGACCAACTGCGCTACCTGTTCATTGTTTCCGCGGTCACGCTTGCGCAGGGGGCGGGCAATGGGACCGGCGGCGTGCACATCGAGGTGAAGAAAGCCGATGGCGCGAAGTGCGACCGGTGCTGGAATTATTCCACGCACGTTGGCGAAGATAAGAACTATCCGACGGTGTGCGAGCGCTGCAGCGCCGTGCTGAAGGAATTGGGCGGCGGAGGAGCTTGATTGTCCCTCGGGGGCTGAAGCCCATATTGTTTTTCTTAGGCCTGAGGGCGCGGCTTCAAGCCGCGCCCTTTCAAATCATCTGATTCAAATCATCGATACGATGAGTTCTAACGGCTTGCGAGGAAGGCAGAGAAAGACCTTTACAATTGCACTGAATGACCTCTTATCGCGCACGTAGCGTTCATTTTTTTCTCGCATTGCTTGTCGTCCTGCTTGACCGCTGGAGCAAGCACCTGGTTGCTTCCCGCATTGCCCTCTACGAGCACATCCAGATCATCCCCGGGTTTTTTCGACTCACGCATACGGAGAATACGGGGGCGGCGTTCAGCCTTTTCGCCGACTCTCCGGCGCATTGGAAGACTGGACTCCTGATTGGGTTCTCGGTGGTCGCGATGGTGATTGTTTCGGTTCTGCTTTGGAAGCAAGCGCGGCCCCTCACGATTACCGGGATCGCGCTCTCGCTGATTCTGGGAGGAGCGGTCGGGAATCTTTGGGATCGCGTGGCCAGCGGGCGAGTGGTGGACTTTCTGCTCGTGTACGTCAAACAGTATCAGTGGCCGGTGTTTAATCTGGCGGATAGCGCGATTGTCGTGGGCGCGTCGTTGCTGGTGCTGGAGATTTTGTTTCACAAATCGGCGGATGATGCGCCAGCCATCTAAGGGTCTGCGGATCCTTGGCCACGGGAAAGACGACCACGGGGGCTGAAGCCCATCGTTTCTTCTCGCTTTTCGCGGCGCTGAAAGCGTCGCTCTTCCACGGTGGCGCGGGTTGTTCCGCGTTGGAGAATCTTTGGTTCATTTCAGGCGTCCCTACAGGACGAGGGTCTTTCCACGTCTGCCCTAACCCGCCAGTGGAACTGGCGGGTTATTGTCAGTGGTCCCTACGGGACCACAGGTTTAGGGTTGCGTGAGAACCTGCGCGATCCCGCCGGAGTCCGTGGTGTGCCCCTTCTTTCGCCCCTCCGGGGCTTGCCCAAATCGCAACCTTCCTCCTTCCACCGCTTGCGCCGTGGGCTGCATTCTGTCGCCGCTTCGCGGCTGCATGGACTTCGAGTGAATCTGCGGCGGGCAAAAGTTCTACGGGGCACCGTAGAGTTGTTTGTAGACGCTGGCGTTACGCAGGATGGCTTGGACGTATTCGCGGGTTTCGGTGAAGGGGATCGACTCCACGAACTCCGGCTCGTCGCGATACTTCCCTTGCCCGAGCCATTCTTCAACGCGGTCGGAACCCGCGTTGTAGGCGGCTAGCGCGTAGTCGAACGAGCCGCCGAATTTGTCGACCATGCCGCGGAAATAGCGCGTGCCGAGTTGCAGGTTTACGGTGGGCGTGTACAGCTGGCTGGGATTGTAGCGCTTCAGCTTTTCCTGTCCGGCGACAAGCTTGCCGGTCTTGGGCAGCAACTGCATCAGCCCTACTGCGTTGGCGCGCGAAACCGCTGCCGGATTGAACTCGGATTCTTGGCGGATCAGCGACGCTACCAGATACGGATCCAAGCCGTTGGCCACGGAGAACTTCTTCAGGTCGGTCCAGTAGGGGCGCGGAAACAGGGCTTCCCAGTAGGGGCGCGGGAGGTTTGGAATTTCGACTGCAAAATAACTTGGCACGGAGTGCTTCATCACTTCGATGGCGCGATCATAGTGTCCGGTGTCGATGTAAAGCTGCGAGGTCTCTGCCGGGCCCCAGTTTCCGCCGTCGGCAGTGGCGGCTGCCTGCAGTTCGCGGACGGCAAGATCGACCAGGCCGCCGTTGCCGAGCAGTGCGGCCTTCTGCAGGTGGAGATCGTCGGTGGGAGGTTCCGAGAGCACGATTTTCTGGCTATTGTCGAGCGGCGGAATGTGATCGAGAAGCGGATACTGCCCCGGAGGATCGGCCGCCGCGGAAATTCCCTGGAGACGCTGCCGGCCCAGTTCGGCATAGTAGTAATTGCGGTAGCGATCTGACAGTTTCTGGTAGTAGGAGCGGGCCATGCCCGGTTGGTTGTCTTCTTCGGCCAGGCGCGCGCGCCAATACAGAGCCGCAGAGGTCTCGTTGGCTCCCGGATACAGCGCGATCTGTTCTTCGAATTCTTTTTTCGCTTCGTCGTTGCGTCCCTGGCGCAGCGTGAGCCACGCCGCTTTCCAGTGGGCGTACGAGGCCCGCGATCCGGTGGGAAAACGCTGCTGCAACTCGCGGAAGGCGTCGAGCGCATGGTCGTACTCGTGGTGCACCAGATGTAGATTCGCTACCGATAGCAACGCCGCTTCCAACCAGGGACTGGTGGGCGCAAGTTTTCGCAAATCGTCCACCGTACGGTAAAAAGTTTCATTCTCGTCGGACGCCCAGGCGACTTCCCCGAGAATGTACAGACGCTGCGCATTCTGGTCGGCGGTTGCGCCCGGCAGAGTCGTCAATTCTGCCTTCGCCTCGCGGTTGCGACCGCCGCGGTGCAGCGCGTCGGCTAGCGCAAGTGCCGCAGCTGGGCGGCCTTCTGGGCCGGGGTGGATCACCAGTTCCCGATATTCGTCCGCTGCGTCGTTGTAGCGGCGGGCCTTCATCAGCAGTTCGGCACGCGTTTTGCGCTGCGCTGAAGTCGCCGGAGGGACGGACGAAAGCTTTCTCAGCTCCGCATAGGCGCCGTCCGCTTCGGGCGCGGTCGGCATGTTGTAGTAGACGTTGGCCAGCGCTTCGGCGGCTTTCGCATTCTGGCGCAGAGCGGCGTAGGCCCGGCCCAGCGTGAATTCTAGGTCGGAGCGCGCGGGCAGGCGATCTTTTTCCAGGAGTTCGGCGGCTTCCGCCGCTCGTCCCTCGGTCAGCAGCGCGCCGGCATAGCTCAAGTGCGCGTCGCGCACCAGCAATGAATCCGGATGCGCGGTGCCGAAATCCGCCAAGGTGGCCAGGGCTTCTCCCTGACGTCCGGTTTGCAGGTAGCACGTTCCCAGGTAGTAGGCGATGTAGTCGCCCAGATCACCTGCGCGGGGCTTGGCGCGGTTCAGGGGATCGACGGCCCTGGCGTAGTCGTGGTCGAGTATGTGTGCGTATCCGACTGCTAGCCAGGCGAGAGCTCCCGCGTCTTCCTTGGCATGCGTCCGCGCGTAGGCTTCGACTCCGGCATAGGCGGCCGGGGAGCGATCCTGAATCAACTGCTGTGCCATCGGGCGCAGACTGGTCGAGGCAACGAAGGCTTCCCGGATGCGACGCACGCGGGGAGACATGGGACGCTTCCGCCTCTTCGTGCTGGCGGGGTGAGCTTTCTTGGCGGCGGTTGCCTTGGTGCTTGCGGCGGAGGATTTCGGCTGCGACTTGTGAGCAGGCTTCTTGGCGGGAGCAGTCTCGCCCGGTGCAGCTTTCTCTTGAGCGGCGGGCTTATCGGCCGGCCCCGCTGGCTTGTCTTGCGTGTCGGATGCGGAAAGAGTTGAGGGTTGTTGAGGGAAAAAGGACGCAGCAGAACCTGCGCCGCTGAGAAGCGCGAATAGCGCTCCCAGGGCGAGCACCCACCACCACTTGAGACCCAATGGAACCACCTTATATTTTCGCGCGGAGACGCGAATGCAGAACCTGTTCAGATCGAAAACTGGGAAAACCCCAGGGGCTAAAGCCCGAATGATTTGAAGGCACTTGACGGCGCGGCTTGAAGCCGCGCCCTTTCAAAACCAAGGCAGCGGAAGTTTCCCGCAGCCTCTAAGCCATGCCCTTCCCCAAAACCGTCGTTGACCTGAAATAGTCGCGGGCCTCTAAAACCTGTGCTGGCTGAGAGAGCCGCGCCGTCCCGGAACCTGTCGGCCGGGGCAGTCGCGTCCTCGTACAAACCCCATTCTCGCAGATGAGCTACTTGCGGAAGTTCGCACCCATGAAGGACAGATCCTCTTCGGCCAGGTTGCGCACAACTTCCTTTTGAAAATAATCGCCGCTGGCGGCCACGGTCGTGCCATAGCGCTTCGAATACGTCGAGCGGCTTTTTTCGATGTCCTCTTTCAGACGATCATAGAGATCCTTGTTGCGCCGGCCCTCGGCTACCTTGGCCTGGTTGTATAACTTGATCTCGTCCACCAGCAGACGCGCGAAACGCTGGGCCTTGCGGTGCGTCTCAGCATCCTCCGGAGACATTCCGGCGAACGGGTCGGCGGCGGGCGCGGATGCGGCTGCACTGACCGCTGCCGCATGAGTGGAAACTTCGACCACCTCGGCGGCCGGCTCCGGCTCTGGTGCAGCTTTTGGAGCGGTATGTTTCGGAGTGTGTGCGGCGAAAGGATCGGGAAACGAACTGACGCTCTGCACCGGCGGCGCAACGGGCCGGTCCAAACTTGCTACTGGCATGCTAACGCTCGCGTCGCCGCCGTCTTTCTGCGTCTGCTTGCGCAGCGATGTGACTTCCAGCCACGCGCTGGTGGCCATCACCAATACTTCGAGGGAAGGCGCGTCCAGCAAGGCAGTGGATCCGCCGTCGGCATAGAGCAGCGCTGCGACTTTATCCTTAAGGACCAGGGGCAGCACCAGGATCTGTTCATTTTCCGGGCCGCCAAACTGCTCAACAAAGCGCCGATCCATCTCGGCAATATTGGCGGGGGCGACCACGCGGTTTTGGTAGGCATGAGCAGCAGGTCCGTGAGTCATATCGAGCGAGAACTCTTTGATGGGATCGGCATCGCCAAAACCTCGGCCTTGCCATCCGTTGGCCGCGCCGGCTTTGATCACGAAAAGCGCGACGCGCGCCCCGTATGCACTGCCCGCATCGAGCAAGGCGCGCAGGATTTCTTTCTGCGTGGTTCCGGCATGAACGCTGGCGACTGCCTGCGCGAGATTGCTTTGATTCGGGCTCCCCGCACCGCTCTCGGGGCCCGCCGCTGGCACAGTGGCCGGCGCGGGCAATTCCGCCAACACGCGCGCGACCAGCTCCGCCTGCAGCTTTGGCAGATGGCGATCAAGAACCTGCGCCACTGCACGCTCGACGACTTGCTGGAGTTCCTTACTTTCCGCCATTCTCAGAGAACCATTCCCAAGGCTCACTTCTTCCGCTGCCTCGCACACCCCAAACGAGAGTACCCTAACTGCTGATTATACGGCACTTGGGCGTCGGCATTCAGGGTACGATAGTACCTGTTCATCCGCGTTGGCCCAGCCTCTTTGAACTTTATCGCAAACTTTCCCCACCGCATACGTCAAAGCCGTTGGGCAAAGAGGCGGGTTACCAAGTAGAATAACAGTTCGGATTTGCCACGGGTCGGTCCGTCGCGCCGCGTCATCGCGTCACATGTAGCGGACGGGTTTCATCGAGCGAGTTCCGTCACGCCAGATTCGTCGCAAGGTTCGTCGTATTAGCTAGAAAATACTGCATCGCCGAGACAATGGGAGCCATCCAAAACAAACTAGCAGGGCCTGTTAGCGAAGAGCTGACGCTGGTACAGGCGGCGAAGCAGGGCGACGACTCCGCGTTTGAACAGTTGGTTCGCCGCTACGACCGCAATGTTTTCCGGATCGCGCAGCACATCACACAAAACCGCGAGGACGCGGAAGACGTGGTGCAGGAAGCGTTCCTGAAGGCATACGGTAATCTGGCGCAGTTTCAGGAGCAGTCCAAGTTTTATACCTGGCTGGTCCGGATCGCAGTCAACGAAGCCTTGATGAAGTTGCGCCGGCGGAAGCCCGAGCGCACCGTATCGCTGGACGAAGAGATCAAGACAGAAGATGATTCTCTTCCCCGCGAGATTGCGGATTGGAGCCCGAATCCAGAGCAACAATACACGCAAGCCGAATTGCGTGAGATTTTGAGTAAGACGATCCAGGGCCTGCCCCCGGGGTTCCGGACGGTGTTTGTACTGAGGGACGTGGAAGGACTTTCGACCGAAGAGACCGCAGCGGCGCTGGAGTTGAGCGTGCCAGCGGTGAAGTCGCGGCTCCTGCGTGCGCGGCTGCAGTTGCGCGAACGGCTAGGAAAGTACTTCCAGAAACGCGAGAGTGGAGATGGCAACCAGTGAAATGCTCTGAATTTTTGCACGAGCTGACCAATTATTTGGACGGCGTTCTCGACGAGAAGACAAAAGTTGAGTTGGAAAACCATCTTTCCTGGTGCCACAACTGCTACGTGGTTTGCGACACAACCAAGAAGACCATCGAGATTTACCGCGACTC
>Ga0116221_1003296_pt1 | contig 10465 bp, 11 predicted proteins | sample Sb_taG_5_FD_88965 | JGI IMG/M metagenome (GOLD analysis project Ga0116221, IMG submission 88965) | Peat soil microbial communities from Weissenstadt, Germany - Sb_50d_8_FC metaG | ecosystem: Environmental > Terrestrial > Soil > Wetlands > Peat | place: Germany: Weissenstadt | collected 2010-09-21
ATCTGACTACGGATCAGAAGGTTGGGCGTTCGAATCGCCCCGAGCGCGCTGAGCAGATGAGACGGGAGAAATCGGAGACGCGGCGGTAGGTACAGCATTCGGATAGTGCCGAATCCACGCTCAACTCACGAGGCGCAGACGTTCAGCGATCTCCTCAAGGTCCATCTCGGAACTCGCGAGGTCCCAGACGAGCTGAAATGCGTCACCGTCGGAGATTTGCGGCTTCATGCCGTTCAGATCGCAGAAAACGACTGTGCACAGCCATGCCAGCCGTTTGTTGCCATCGACAAGGGCATGATTCTTCGCCATTGAGTGCAAGAGTGCCGCCGCTTTGAGGGCGATCGTTGGGTACGCATCTTCACCAAATGCACTCGATCGCGGTCTGTTCAGCGCAGAGTCAAGCAGGCCGACATCTCGAACGGGGCCAACACCGAGAACCCGGACCATTTCCATGACGTCTTCGAGGTCGAGATATTCGACTCCGTTCATTCAGTCCCGAGCCGCTCCAGGACGTCTCCCCACCGTGTGACCATCCGCTGGGTCGAGTCAGCCACCCGACTCCTGTGCCCAGCCCGCTCGTATCGATCGAGCACTGCACGACGGATGATCTCCTGCCGCGAGATCCCTTCGGATTCGGCCAGTGAGGTGAGCGCCTCTTCCAAGACGGCGTCAGTGCGGACGGTGAGTGCCATGCAGCAATGATACCACTCCGGTATCACATCTGGGTCGGCATCCCGGTGGTTCTGTCTGAGCGCCGCGAATCCAGAGCATCTAACTTTGCCGTTTTCGCTTCGGGCCGACCAGCCAGTTCCGGGGTAAGCGCAGCGCTCAGCCGTATCTGACTACGGATCAGAAGGTTGGGGGTTCGATTCCCTCCGAGCGCGCTACCAGGGAAAATGGGTGGGGTTGCGGGTCCGTGAAGTGAGCACAGCGCTCTGATCGCGCCATTTCGTACCTCCCGTAGCAGGCGCGGTTGTCGTTCTGAGGGACACGCTGGGCCCGAGTCGCTCTTCCTGTCACTGATACGTTCACCCTGCTGGCGCCGCGGGGAGGGGGTCATGGCCGAGCTGCCTACGGGCACCGTCACCTTTCTCTTCACCGATATCGAGGGGTCCACCCGGCTTTGGCAGGAGGCGAGCGGAGCCATGCAGGTTGCCGTCGCCCGGCACGACGACCTCTTGCGGGCGGCCATCGAGTCCCACGGCGGGACCGTGTTCTCGACGAGCGGAGACGGGATGGCGGCCGCGTTCCAGGCGGCGTCCTCCGCAGTCGCTGGGGCCCTCGAGGCCCAGCGCAACCTTCGCGAGGAACAGTGGCCGACCGAGGCGCCGATCCGGGTTCGCATGGGGCTCCACACTGGCGAGGCCCAACAGCGAGACGGCGATTACTTCGGGACGACGCTGAATCGCACCGCCCGCTTGATGGAGGTGGGCCACGGGAGCGAAGTCTTGTGCTCGGCGGCCACCGCTGCCCTGATAGAAGCCGAAGTGCCCCTCATCGACCTGGGTGAGCACCGTCTGCGCGACCTCGACCGTCCGTTGCGGGTGTTCCAGTTGGGAGCGGGTGACTTCCCACCCCTTCGTTCCCTTGACGCCTTCCCAGGGAACCTCCCCTTGCAGGTGAGCTCGTTCATCGGTCGTGATCGTGAGTTGACCCGTGTCACCAAGGCACTCGACGAGGCTCGCGTCGTGACCCTCACAGGGGTGGGTGGGGTCGGCAAGACCCGCTTGGCCCTCCAGGTGGCCGCCGAGGTGTTGCCCCGGTTCCAAGAGGGTGCGTGGCTCGTTGATCTGGCGTCGGTGCGTGATCCCGACGGTGTGGTCGACGCAGCGGCATTGGTATTCGGCGTCACCGCACGCGCGGGCATGACCTTGAAGGAGTCCTTGGTCGAGGTTCTCCGGACCAAGCGACTGCTCTTGGTGGTGGATAACTGCGAGCACCTGCTCGAAGCGGTCGCAGAAGTCGTGGAGAGCATCGAACGAAGCTGTCCGGGTGTCGTGGTGTTGGCCACCAGCAGGGAGGGCCTGGGACTCGACGGCGAAAAGATCCTCGCAGTGCTCTCCTTGGGCGCTCCGCACCGTGAAGCACCCTTCGAGGAGATCCTCCGAGCCGATGCGGTGACCTTGTTCGTCGACCGTGCCCAGCAGGTCGAAGACGACTTTGTCCTCAGCTCCGAGAATGCACCCGCGGTCCTCCAGATCTGTCGTCGCCTCGACGGGGTGCCCCTCGCCATCGAACTGGCCGCGGCACGGATTACCGCCATGAACCCCGCTGAGCTCGCTTCGGCGCTCGATCGGCGCCTCGAGGTGCTCTCGGGTGGTCGACGACGCGCCATCAAGCGTCAACAGACGCTGCGGGCGACCATCGACTGGTCCTACGACCTGCTCAGCGAACCGCAGCGTCGGCTCTTGGCCCGCCTCTCGGTCTTTACCGGTGGCTGCACCCGTGAGGCGGCCGAGGCGGTCTGTGGCGCCGAGCCCCTCAATGTGCGCCATCTCTTCGAGCTTCTCTCGGACCTGGTGGCCCAGTCCTTGGTGGTCGCCGATCGCGAGGGACCCGAGACCCGCTACCGCCTCTTAGAGACCATCCGGGAGTACGCCGAGGAACGCCTCGTCGGCCACGACGAGGTCACGGTGCTTCGTGATCGCCACCTCGACTACTACCGCTCCTTCGTCGACCGCTACGTCGACCACCTGTTCGGACCCGAACAGGTGCTGTGGGGCAACCGGCTCCTCGCCGATCGAGACAACGTCTTTGCGGCGTGGTTGTGGGCGATCGATACCGACAACTTCGAGGCGGCATTCGGGATCTCGCTCTGCGATGAGCCGGCGGTCCAGATCGGATACCAACTGGCGCTCTCCCACGAGTCGCTCCTCGACTTGACAGACGCGACTCGACACCCGGCCTACGCCTACCTCCTCGCTCGCTGCGCGGTCTTCGCTGCGAGTGGAGGGGATTTCGGTCGCCTCGAGGCGCTCTCGGCTCAAGCCGTTGTAGCGGACACCGACCACGATCCCCGCGTCGAGTGGTACCTGGCCTACGCCGAGGGGCTCTTGACGATGACCAGGGGCGAGTACGCCGAAGCCGCCCGCTCCTACGAGCGCGGTGTTGACGCTGCGCGTCGCGCTGGCCTGCCGGGGGCATTCCTATCGCTGCAACTTGCCCATACCGCGGCCCTGCGCACCTCGGCCGGGGACCCAGGGGGTGCGGCGCCGCTCGCCGAAGAGGCCCTCAGCATGGCCCGCTCGACCGGCATGCCCACCGCCATCGCTCAAGCCCTTCTTGCCCTCGGGGTCGCGGTCGCCGACACCAATCCCGCCGAAGCACGAGCCTGCCTCGAGGAGAGCCTCGAAATCGGTGGCGCGCTCGGATACGAACAGGTAGGCGAGCTCACGGGCGCCGTCCACCTCGCCTCGCGCCTCCGTGACCGGCGCGCCACCCTCGACCTCGCCGGGCGTGCCATCCGGCATCTCCAATGGTCCGGCGGCCAATCGGGGCTCGTGCTGATGTTCGACTTCGTATCTGCAGCGCTGCGGAGTACTCGACCCGACGCCGCTGTCGTGATCCGGGGTGCATCCGAGGCGATCCAGCGGCGCGCCCGCGACAGTTCCAGTGACCCGGCTCGAACGACTCGACACTCACTCGATCCCAATGACCCGGATACCCTCTGGGCCCGAGGTGTCGCCATGAACGTCGACGACGCCTGCACCTACGCGCTCGTCGAGATCGCTGAGTACCTCGCCAACGCTCCCGAGACAACCTGATGCCGCCCGACGGTGTGGTGACGACCGCCGTCCCCTCACTCTTCCCCTTACGCCCTCGGCTCCCAGCTCGCACCACCCCCAGATCCACCGGGAGGCCACACAGCTACTCGTTGACGCCATCGGCAAGCCCACGACGCGCGAGCGGAACGGGTCGACCCGGACTTCGTGCTCACTCCCGAGAACGCATCGGCGGTCGCAGCGGTGTGCCGACGCCTCGACGGGTTGCCGCTTGCCATCGAGCTCGCGGCAGCACGGGTCAAGGCGATGAGCCCCGCCGAGCTTGCCCGAGGCCTCGACCACCGATTCGAGACTCTCGCCGGGGGCCGGCGGGGGGCGGTGCAACGACGCCAGACCCTGCGGGCCGCCATCGACTGGTCCTACGACCTACTGACCGAGCCCGAACGCCGCCTGCTGGCCCGAATGTCGGTCTTTGCCGGGGGCTGTACTAGGGAGAGCGCCGAGGCGGTGTGTGCCGGGGACCCCATCGATGCGTCGAGGTCGTTCTCCCTTCTATCCACCCTGGTGGACCGGTCGTTGGTGGTCGTCGAGCGCGGCGATCCCGCCACCCGCTACCGCCTGTTGGAGACGATCCGCGAGTACGGGGAAGAACGCCTGGCCGAGCACGGCGAGACCGATGCGGTCCGCCGCCGCCACGCCGAGCACTACGACGCCTACGCCCGGAGGCTCTATGAGAAGGCGCGTGGCCCCGAGGAACCCGAGGCACTGCGGCTGCTGGGCGCCGAGCGCGAGAACCTGCTCGCGGCGATGGCCTCGGCCGTCGACTCCGGCGACGTCGACGTGGCGCTGCGGCTGCTGACCGCCAGAGGGGGCATGGTGTTTTGGTTCAACCTCCAGCGGCTCCCCGTCGACGCCCTCAGACTGAAGGGCGTCGCAGAGCACCCCTTCTACCCGCGGGCGCTCGTCACCGCCGCTTGCTACGCCGTCTTGTCGGGCGACGCCCGAGGTTGGGAAGAACTCGCCGACGCCGCCCTGTCCGCCGCCGAGCGCCTTGCCGAACCCGACCCGGTCGTCGGCTACCTCCTCCAATGGGCGCGGGCGCGAATGGCGCAATACCTTGGCTTGGAGGCCGCTTCGGCCGCCCACGCGGTCGCCGCGGCGGAGATCGCCCGATCGGCGGGTCTTCTTCCCGAGCTTGCAAGTCAGCTCGGCGCGGCAGGTATCGCCCTCGCCGGCAGCGGCGGCTCGGACCGGGCCGAGCCCCTGGCCCGGGAGGCGCTCGCCCTCGCCCGTCAACTCGGCGCTCCCTCCCTCATCGCCTCGGCCCTGAAGGCCTGGCTTCCGTCCTCGTGAGCGTCGACCCCGAGCAGGCCAGCAGGGCGTTTCGGGAGGGCATGCAGGTTGCGTCGGTCCTCACCGACCCAGACCCGGTGTTGGGCGGCACGGCCTATATCGCCGCCCAGCTCGGGGACTGGGACGTGGTGCTGAAGTTCTTACCCGACGCGATCCGAGGGTTCCAGTGGCTGGGCGACCGCCCCAACCAGGCCGGCCAGTTCAACTTGGTCGCGCGAGCCATCGCCCCCATCGATCCAGAAACCGCCGCGCTGCTCCAAGGTGCGGTCCGCAGGCTGGTCGCCACGTTGCGTGCGCCGCGACCGGGCCCGGCTCCTACTCCGACCGACCGGGCCCTCGGCGCCCGCCCCGATGACGGAGCGCCGGGAGGCGAGGGCGGGTTCATTACCGCGCTCCGCCAAGAGACCAGTCGTATCCTCCACGAGGCACTGGGACGGACGCGCCTGAGCGAGTTGCGGGCCGAGGGCGCGGCCCTGGACGACGACGTCGTCGTGACCATGGCCCTCGACGCCATCGCCAAGGCCAGGGCAGGCGCCCTCGTATGAGCACGACCGAGCTCCCTACCGGCACCGTCACCTTCTCATTGATCGATATCGAGGGCTCCACTCGGCCGTGGGCGGAGGCCCCCTATGCGATGCGGGCTGCCTTGGAGCCCAGGTGTCGGGTCCCCATACATCACTTCCCGTAGTGGTAGCGGGCTTGGAGCACGACGATGTCATCACCATCGACTAGGTAAACCAATCGGTGCTCGTCATCGATTCGTCTTGACCAGCATCCGGCGAGGACGTGTCTTAACGGTTCGGGTTTGCCAATCCCGCTGAACGGGTCGCGCTGAACCTCGTCGAGCAAGCGGTTGAGTCGCTTGAGGGTCGCCTTGTCGGTGGTTTGCCAGTACCGGTAGTCGTCCCAGCCGTGCGGAGTAAAGCAAAGACGCATCAGCCCAGGTCGTGGACCTCGCGCTCTCCGGCACGGGCTTGGGCGAGGCTCTCGAGGAGCCGACGGGCGTTGGCCGGTACTCGCAGCAACCAGGCTGTTTCGCTGAGCGCGTCATAGTCCGCTCGGGACAGCAGCACCGCGTCGCCATGTTTGGACGTGATCTCGACCGGTTGGCGGTCGTCGTTCACCTGTTCGATGAGGGGGAACAGGTTCTTTCGGGCCTCGCTGGCGGTGATGGCCACGGCGCTCTCCTCGGGCTGACTGGTACTGTTTATGGTACCAGTCACGATCGTGGTTCTCTCGCGTGTCCTCACAATCGTCGACCGGAAAGCCCGGTCCAGAGCATCTAACTCTGCCCTTTCGCTTCTGGCTGACCAGGAATTTCCCCGATAAGCACATCGCTCAGCCCGATCTGGCTACGGATCAGAAGGGTGGGGGTTCGATTCCCTTCGATCGCGCGAGTAGGTGTGTTGCCACGGCTGCTGTATCCCAGCTCTGACTATCACGGGGCCCCGTTCTGGCCAGACGCGTTGGTTCCTCCGCAGACGCTCTGGCCCTTCGAGGAGGTGCACGAGGTGGGCCCGAATCCGTACGAGGCTTTGACGAAGTGCACTGCCAGCCCAGGGATCCCGGGGCTCTGACACACAGCCGAGGGTCGGTTCCCATCGATGAGACAGGTGGCCGCTGTCAGATAGTTGGCTGTCGCCACGATGTCGAGGGTGACCGGGTTGGTGGTGTCACTCAGATCGGCGACGATCTGCTCTCGACTAAGTCCATGAAGAATGAAAGGGTCGTAGCTGGACTGCGAGATCACCACGCGGTTGCCGAAATCCACAAAGGGCAAATAGCCGGGATTGGCTGGGAAGTACTTGGCGGAAGTGTAGGTATTATCAAGTCTCGCCTCTTCCGGTGTCGGCGATTGGAGCGAAGCGAAGTGACCGTTTGGAAGCGTGCGGTTACCGAGAATCTCCCGGGTCTCCAACGCTACGTAGGGGCTTGAAAACTTCGCCCGCAAGAATGTGAACGATTGAGTGGAAGGATCGACGTCGTTCTTGGCCGACTGCGCGTTACCAAGCCCTGACCACGTTCCGAATCGCGCCAAGGCAATGATGAAGGCCCAACGCTCCGCAGCACAATAGGGGCACGGTTCTGCTCCTTCGTAGAAGATCTCGGGCTTGCCGTCGATCGCCAGTTTGCTCTGACCATGGAGGATCACCGGTGCGGCGACAGTGGGCTGGATACCGACGCTCTCGAAGGTTGACTGAGAAAGGGTGGTGATCGCCTGAACGACCACCGTGGACGCCGCTTGCCAGGACTCACGATCGCCCTTGTTTGCCGCCCGTGCAGGACCTACACCCCAGCCGGTCACCAGTCCGCTCATCACGAGACTCGCCAAGAGAGTCGCGAAAACTGTCTGTCCCCGACGGACACGCACGATGAACTCCCTCTGTTGCGGTGATCGGCAAATCTATTCTCTGGTCGGGCACTCGGTGCCAGCCCCGGTCCAGGCGGTGCACCAGAGAAATTGATCGGCTGCGACCCGGCGGTGCGGGCAGCCACGTGCGGAGTATCTCTTCGAGCGGGAGTGTCCGAGCGACCCTCTACCTCTGGTAGAGCCAATCCCTGATCGACTGCGTTTCGATCCATCAAGTCTGCCGCGCGCGTTGTCTCAACGATGCTTCGAACACAGGTTGACGGACCCAAGGGGGAGCCCACACCATCGTCGGGCCGAGAGATCCGGGTCTGTTGTCGTTGGCTGGTTCACTGACGACGCGAACGCGTGATCGAATCGGAGAGCATCTCCAGGGTCACGGGCGCCCCTGGTGCCGTAGGATTCGATGCGTGTACAGCGAGATCGCAAGCAACAAGCGGCGCAGCGTCGCCTTCATCGTTCTGTTCTTTGTGATCTGGCTGGCCATCGGAGCTGGCTGCGGCTTTCTCTTCAAGGCCATCAATCACCAGTCGGCGACCCATTACGGCTGGAGTCCCGTCATCGTCGGCATGGTGATCTGCGGTGTCCTCGCGATCTTCGGGGTCCTGTACTCGCTGAACTCGGGAGCCAGGATGGTGCTCAGCGTCTCAGGGGCCGTGCCGGCCAATCCGGCGCAGTACCCGCAGCTGTACAACGTGGTGCAGGCCCTGGCCATCGGCGAGGGGATCCCCACGCCGGCGATCTATGTGATCAACGACCCCTCGCCCAACGCCTTCGCCACGGGGGTCAGCCCGCAAAAGGCAGCCATCACGTTCACCACCGGACTGCTCGCGATCATGAACCGCGAAGAGCTGGAGGGCGTGGCTGGCCACGAGATGAGCCACATCAAGAACCATGACATTCGTCTCTTGCTCGTGGTGGGCACCATGATCGGCATGGCCGCCCTGTTGGCCAGTCTCCTGTGGCGGAGCGCCTTCTTTGCGGGGGGCGGGCGAGGCGGCAGGAACAGCGGCCAGCTGATCCTGGTCATCTTTGCGGCTGGCGCCATGCTGGCCATCGTCGGATTTGTCTTCGGCCCACTTGTCCGCTTGGCACTCTCACGCCGCCGCGAGTCGTTGGCCGACGTGAGTGGGGTGGAGCTGACCCGCAACCCCGTAGGGTTGCTGGGTGCTCTGAAGAAGCTTCAGCAGAACGACAAGCCGTTCAAGAAGATGAACCATGTCACCGCCGCGATGTGCATCGACGACCCGCTGCAGCACCACGAGGCCTGGTACCACCGCCTCTACGACACCCATCCTCCCATCGAGGAGCGGATCGCCGACCTCGAGAAGATCGCGGCTGGCCAGTCCGTCTGACCGGAAAGCCGGGGTTCACCCGGCGAGTTCAACCGGCCGGCGGCGGGCCCTCTCCGCCATCCGCCAACGGTGGGCCGACCGGCGAAGGACCCGAGGCGCTCGGTCCCGAACCGGGGAAAGTTACCTGTGGTACCGCACGGTCCTCCTCGTCGGCGGCGAAGAACGCCACCGCCTTGAATCCGAACGGTCCGGCAATCAAATTGCGGGGAAACGTCTGTAGCGCGATGTTGTAGTCGCGGGCGCTCGTGTTGTAGTAGCGGCGGGCGTACTCGAGTTTGTCTTCGGTCGCAGTGAGCGTCTCTTGCAGCTGGAGAAAGCTCTCGACTGCTCGTAGCTGAGGGTAGTTCTCGGCAACCGCGAACAACGAACGAAGCGCGCCCGACAGAACATTCTCGGCGGGGGCAATTTTCGCCGGGTCGCCGGTCGCGCCGGCAGCGACCGCATTTGCCCGAGCCTGGGTGACCGCCTCAAAGGTCCCCCGCTCGTGGGCGGCGTAACCCTGCACCGTCGACACAAGATTCGGAATGAGGTCGTGACGGCGCTTGAGTTCGACATCGATCTCGGACCAGGCCTCCTGTGTCCGGTTCCGCTTCTTAACGAGCCGGTTGTACGCGGCCCACAGGCCGAGCGCGAGGAGCACCACCACGACGATGACGACGATGACAATGACCATGCGGAACAAGCCCTCTCAAACTCTTGGCGTCGCGAACTGTATCGGCTGCGTTACCGAACAGCCAGGGCTCCGAACCGTTCCGGGTCTAACCCGAACCTTCAAGAACGTGGGCACAGAACCTTCTGCTCGAGGTGGGTCGACCCGGGCGTCACCGTCCGATCCAGCGCATGAACGGCCGGTGTTCGTGTTCATCGGGGTGGCGTATGAAGATCACCCCGCTTGGTCCAGATGTCGAGATCTGCAACACCGGTCCACCAGGAACGGAGGGAGAGAGCGACTCCAGCCGGACCCGTCCTGACGGGCCGAGTAGCTGCACCTCTACACCCTTCGGGACGAGGACCTCGATCGAGCCCCAGGTCTCCAGACGAAGGTTGATTTGATCGTCATCCCATGTGGCAGCGGTGAGATCGAGTCGGGCCGATCCGAACCCGGTTCGGACGATTGTGTGAGCGGCCAACTGCCAGCCAGTCCCCAGCTGCAGATCGCCATCGGCGACGTGCAGCACCAGTGGCTCACCCAGTCTCCGAGACGGCGGTGTGAGCGTGATCGGCGGCGGCAGGACCGACATCGCTTTTGAAAGTTCGGTGTGGTTGGGCGCGTCGAAGACCTGTTCGAGGACCAGAAGGAACTGTTCCAATGACAACGCTCCGCAACTGACCAGATCGCGGAGCCGGGTAATCGCCGCGCTTCGGTCACATTCGTCAACTCGCTCCTCAGGCATTGAGACCAGGTCGCCCTTGTCCACATGGTCATTTTGGCCCCGGTCGTGGGCAGCGGACCAGGGATCATTTTCGAGGGCCTCCGGGGGTCCGAATCCCTCCGAGCGCGCTCAGGTCCCCTCGACGAGGTTCAGCCAGACGGGGTTGTGCTCCACCCGAAGCGAGGCGTGGTCGCCTGGAAGGACTCGTTCGACTACCGACCGGTAGAAGTCGCGGGCGTCGAAAACGTCGGTGAAGACCACCACGCCGTCACCCGTGGATGGACAGCCGATCAC
>Ga0116221_1003298_pt1 | contig 10463 bp, 9 predicted proteins | sample Sb_taG_5_FD_88965 | JGI IMG/M metagenome (GOLD analysis project Ga0116221, IMG submission 88965) | Peat soil microbial communities from Weissenstadt, Germany - Sb_50d_8_FC metaG | ecosystem: Environmental > Terrestrial > Soil > Wetlands > Peat | place: Germany: Weissenstadt | collected 2010-09-21
ACCCCGCGACGCTCATCAACATCAAGACCATCTACAGGGAGATGGAGAAGTCCCAGGTCGGCCGCAAGCTGCTCCTGGTCGATGCCTGCCGCAACGACCCCGAGGCCGACAACGCGCGTCGCGTCGGCGTCTCGCTCCGGCCCCCCCGCGGGATGGCCGAGGGCCCATTACCCAAGGGTATTGCCGCGCTGTTCAGTTGTAACAGCGAGCAGAGGAGCTTCGAAGACCCGGTGCTCCGCCACGGCGTCTTCTTCTACCAGGTCATCAAGGCCTGGGAAGGGGCCGCCGACCTCGATCGCGACGGGAAACTGACGCTCGACGAGCTGGAAGGCTTCGTCCGCCGGGAGACCAAGACCCACGCGCGTGCCGCGCTCTCGTCCATCCAGACGCCGGTGTTCCAGGCCGACCGGAGCACGGCGAGCAGATGGGTGGTAGCGTCGCTAACGGCCCAGCGGCCGGAGCCCGGCGGCGCCGACGCCGCTGACCTCCTCGATCGAGCCGACGCGCTGCGGCAGCAAGGCGACGACGCGGCGGCCGAGCGCGAATACGCCAAAGCTCTCCGGACCGACCCGAGCTCGGCCAGGGCGCATCTCGGGCTGGCCAGGCTCCATCACGCGAGGGGACGGCTCCCCCAGGCCCTCAGAGAGTACTCCGAGGCGATCAAGACCGACCCTAACAACGCCCTCGCCTTCGTCGGCCGGGCCATCGCGCTCGGGGATGGCGGCGACCTCAAAGCCGCCCTGGCCGATTATGAACAGGCGGCCCGCATCAACCCTGACCTCGTCGTCACCCACGTCGGCCAGGGTGCGATCCTGACCCGGATGAATCGCTGGGATGAAGCGATCGCGGCCTGCACCCGCGCCATCGCGCTCGACGCCAGGAACGCGAAGGCGTATTTCAACCGGGGGGTCGCCCGCGAGGCAAAGAAGGACGAGGCGGGGGCCGCCCGAGACTTCCGCAAGGCGTTCGAACTCGACCCCCGCCTGAAGGCCCCCTGAGGCGGGCTGCACTGCCGGGGCCGTCGATCCGGGGGGCGCACGCTGCTGGGACGCTCAGGGCCTCGGTGGGTCTTTGGGGCCGTCCTCCTTGGTGTAGCGGACGCTGATCGCCGCCCGCAGCCTCCCCGTCTTTCGCTCGACCTCGGCGAAGTTGGTCCTGGTGTTCGGGCCCCGCCCGGTGGCCTTGATCGAGCGGCCCTCCATCCCCTCGTCGGGCGGCGGGTTGCCGTTGGCCGGCCAGGCGGCGGCGAAGCATGCTGTGATCACGCCCAGGTCCGCCGACGGGGCCAGCAACCGCGAGGCGGCGGCGCTCTTGGAATACTCGGCCACGACGAACTCCTCGGCCACCTCGTTCGTCCGGTGCCAGCCCATGATCAGGCCGCTGGAACGTCCCGGAACGATCACGTAGCTGTATTCCGGGTTGTCACTGAAGGCGAAGAGACTGAGGCCGTCGATCGTCAGGGTCACCGCCGCTTCGAAGGGCGCGTCGTTGATCAGCCGGATAGCGTAGCGCTCGTTGGTGCGGATGTTCATGAAAGCTTGGCCGTCGGCGACCGTGGCCCCCCGGGGTCGGAGTTCCCCGTCGGGGGAGGGGCCGACCAGGATCTCAAGCGCGAAGTGGCTCTTGGGACCGGCCGAGATCCGGGTCGAATCGACTCGTGCGCTCGGTTTCCGGAGGCCGTCGAGGATCGCCCGCTCGCGATCCGCGGACACGGGGTCGAGCGGGACCACCATCGTGGCGCCGACCAGGCCGGCGATCGACGTGAGATTTTTCACATCCATGTTGTACTGACTCAGAATCCGACCGTTGTTCTGGTCGACCATGCGACCGATGATCCGGACCACGGTCTTCTGCTCGACGGGGTCGTCGACCACGCGATATTCCCCGTTAATCTCGAACCGTGCGCTGCTCTTGACGAGGATCTCGCGCCTCTTCAGTTCCTTCTCGAGGGCCTTGCGGATCCCCGACGAGGCATTGGCGGCCAGCCGTGCCGGAGCGGTAAACTGATTGAGAGCGACCGTCGACTCGCCTTCGGCGTCGAGGCGTTGCTCGATCCGTTCGGCCAACTTCCCCATCGCGACGTTCAAGTCGTCCCCGCAAGCAGGGGCGGTCGGTAGGGCCGCGAGCAGGACCACGAGCCACGTGGCGAGGGGCTGGACGTTTCCATTTGGCTGGTGCGTCATGGCGAGGTCCTTAGCTAAGGAGCATCGGTTTTCGCGGGGGCTCGCGGTGCCCGGGAGCCAGATCTAGTCCCTAAACAAACGTAATAGGTCGATTGATATAGGCTGTCAGTGGCCCAAAGCCTATGAAACAGGACAGAAAGCGAAATGATGGAATTCGGAATGGCGCTCACTCGAAAATGATGGATACCTCGGACACCATCGAGCGTTGAGTCGCCATCAACAAGAGTCACCCCATGCACTTTGAGCGTAACTAGCCGAGGCCATGTTGACAATAGGGTTGTTCCGCAATAGCATCAAGATGGGTCGTTCGGTTAATTTACGGTACCGGAGGGTCCTGATGATCAGCTACGAGCGTTTGCGCCGAAAGCCCGTCGTTTACGCGAGCATGACCGGCGAGGCCGTGGCCGAATGCGATATTCGGTTGGACGCTTTCCTTCCGGCGCAGGGGTAGCGTCGCGAAGCGGTGACGCAGGCCATGCGCGGCCGGAAACCACGTCGTTGTGCCAGGGGTCGTTCATTCGCGTGCTCACGACGAGCGTTCGCGGCTGCTGATGGCTCTGGTCTTGCTCCGGATCTACCTCACCTCCGAAGTCCTCGGCTTGTTGTTCGCTCTGGAAAAGGGCAACGCTTTGGGACAACGTCCTGGAGGTGTTGGCGGCGCTGGAGACGGTGCCCGTCTTCCCCTTCGAGCGCTCCACCGCCGAGCGACAGAAACTCGGCTCGGTCGCGGCCGTCATTTACGCCTTTCTCCACGGGCGCCTGGTCATCGCGGCCGTGGTTACGCATCTAACATGCCCGGAGCCTTGTTTTCACCTGATATCTCCCGCTGGCTGAGCTCCCCCCATTTCCGAACCGCCTCGAGGGAACCGGAGAGCCCTGTTTGACCCGGAGAACCGCATGTCTCTCGAATTGGCGGCTGGAGTGGAGCCCGTTCCCGGCTATGTGCTGGTGCGCCGGCTGGGACGGGGCGGGTTCGGCGAGGTTTGGGAAGCGACGGCTCCTGGAGGCGTCCGCGTTGCCTTGAAGTTCATTCGTCTCGACACCGCCGAGGCCGGTCCCGAGCAGCGGGCGCTCGAGGTCATCCGCGACATCCGGCATCCCCATCTGCTCGACGTTCAGTTCGCCGTCCGGGCGCAGGACTGCCTCGTGATCGGCATGCCTCTGTGCGACGAGAGCCTATGGGACCGCCTCCGTGCCTGTCGTGACAGAAGCCTTCCCGGCTTGCCGCGCGACGAGCTGCTCTGCTACATGAACGAGTTGGCTAGGGCGATTGACTTCCTCAATGAGCTCCGCCACCCGGCCGGTGATGGCACTCTCGTCGGAGTCCAGCACCGTGACATCAAGCCGCAGAACATCTTCCTGGTTGGTGGATCGGCGCGCCTGGCCGATTTCGGGCTGGCGAAGGTAATCCAGACGACCGTCGCTGATTGCTCCCTCTGGCTCTCGCCGAACTACGTGGCGCCCGAGGTGCTCGAAGGGCGCGTCGCGCGCTGGACCGATCAATATTCGCTGGCCGTGACGTATTACCACCTCCGCACCGGGAGGCTTCCCTTCAACGCCGAGTCGATCAACCAGATGATAAAGGCACATCTGCTCGACCCGCCCGACCTGACCGCCCTAGCTCCCGAGGAGCGGCCGGTCCTGGCGCGGGCCTTGGCGAAGCGCCCCGAGGAGCGCTGGCCGACCTGCCGGGCGTTCGTGCTCGGCCTGGAGTCCGCCGCTTTGGCGGAAGACGCCCGACTCGCCGCGGAGAAGGGCGCGACAACCAGACTGAAACCGCGCGACGTGCAGCCCCACGTCGAAGCGGACGTCGCGACCGACACTCTTCTCTTGGACCAGAAATCGCCCGAGGAGGCGTCACGCGGCAACACCGGTCCGAAGCGGAGCGCTGCGTCGCGCCCTTCCTCGACCTGGCGGAATCTTGTCGTGATGGGCGGGGGACTCCTTGTCCTGCTCGCCGTGGCCACCTACATAGCCCGCAACTACATAGCCCGCAACAAGGTGCGTCCGCCGAAAAGGAACGAGCGGCTGGTCTCGGAACCGCCGCCCGTCCCGCCGAAGGCCGGGTCCCCCTTCCCGGTCCCGGATGCCCCTCGGCCGTTCGTCGGCGACCGCGATATCCTCGCCGCCATTCGCAACAACCTGGTGAATACCCCCCTCACCGATCGGCCCTTCCAGCGCTACTTCACGCTGGCCAACCTGCACAACAACCGCAAAGTCCTCGACCACGATCTGCGGCTCGCGCGCGCGGCGATGGCGAAGCTGTTCAACAGCCTGAGCTGGAAGCCGAAGATTGTCGTGCCCCGGTCGATCGACCCGCACGAGACGGTCTACGTTGTGGACCTGCGTGACCTCGGCGCGCTCTGGAAGGAAAGGAACCTCTGGGCGGAAATCCTCCGGTTCGAGAAGGCCGACGACATGGCCCGTTTCGTCGGAGCGCGCGATGAGACGCACCGGGGCTATCCGTACGGGCTGGATTACGAGAAAGCGAGCGACGAGGAGGTGCAGCGGCTCGCGGGCGAGGTCGGGGGGCTCACGGGCTGCGAACTCTGCTTTGTCCGCGCCGACTGGTTCATCGCGACGGCGTCGCGGCCGCCTCTCTACGAAACGATCCTCGACCTGCCGGCTGACTCCCGGGTCCTGGAACGCAGGCTCGGCGTCGACGTGGAGGGCGACTTCCTCCGCGACCGCCTGGCGCGCGCGGGCTTCGTCACCAGCAGGGTCTCCAGCCACAACCGGATGGTCGAGCGCCACGAGGCAGCCTTCGGCGCCTACTGGAAGAGCTACGACTTTAAGACGGACGATGGGACCGCCAATCTCCTCCAGTTCCCGCTCGGGCCGGTCTTCGACGGCAACCCGTTCGAGCGGCACGCCTTCGAACACGCCGGGAGTGAGATCATCTTCAACCTCCCTAACGGCCTGCAAGGCTACCTGCTGGTCAACAACAAGGACGAGCGGATCGAGGCGGGACCGATTGAGGTCGTCGCCGGCGCGCTGCGAACGTTGGGGACGGCAACAGTCGTCGATGGCCTGTCGTGCATCAGCTGCCACCGGAACGGCATGATCGGCGGATTCGAAGACAAAGTTCGCGAGGGGAACGCCGTCGCGGGCGAGGCGCGGGGGAAGGTCGAACGTCTCTATCCCCGGAAGGGAGAGATGGACCGCCTGCTCAGCCAAGACGAAGACCGTTTCTTGGCCGCCCTGACGAAGGCGACCGGCTTGATCCTCCAGACGGGCGACGACAAGGCAAAGCCAATCCGCGACTTCCCCGAGCCGATCGGCGCTGTGGCGCGGCTCTACCTGAAGGACCTCGGGCTGGACGAGATCGCCGCCGAGTTGGGGATTGCCGAGCCGAAGGACTTGCAATCGCTGATCCTGGCCAACCCCGCGCTGCAGCGGCTGGGCCTGGGTCTGCTGCTCCAGCCGGGCGGACGGATCAAGCGCGCGGCCTGGGAGTCGTTACAATCCGTCAATTCCCCTTTCCAAGAGGCGGCGAAGCAACTGGAGCGGGGGACACCGCTGCATGAGTTATGAGCGGTCGCCGGACGCGATCACGACGCATGAAACGATCCAGCCCCGTTTAAGGATGTCCGCGCGAGTTCCGGGGACACGATACCGAATTCCGGAAATTCCGGGCCTGCCCTTTCGTCTGCGGGTGTCCCACCCTCTCGACCATGCTCCGTCTCCACACCCCGCTCATCAAACCGGGCGTGCAGATCACCCGCACCCGATTCCTCATCTCATGAATTCGCGACCAGCGCGATCCGTCGTCGTTGCGTGGACATGACTCAGGTCATGATGTACCTGGCATGTTTCCCTTCAACGGCTCATGAGATGGCGCCCCCTTCCCTTTGCATAGGCGTGGGGTCAGGCCATGTTTTTAGTTTAGTTCAAGTAAGCCGCTGCGCGGCGGGGGGCCCTCGGCGCTCAGCTCGCGTGTCGGCCGTTGCCGTGTCGGCCCCATCCTCCATGCCCTTGTCCTCAGTCAGCAGAGCCTTGACAGCCACTTCAGCTCCGACGATCCTTGTCTACTTGCCTCCGGCCGAGACCCGAGGGTCACCGCGCTCTGCTCACCTCCACCCGACTTCCTCCCCTGTCGTCGCCCCGTCGAAGCCTCTGCTCCTGGCAACGCGTGGAACCGTTACCCATCTTCGCGCGCACGCGCGAGGCTCGGGCTTTCGTAGGCTGACGGGCTTCTTGAACTAAGGACTCGAGTTCGGCACAGCGAACTCAAATCCTCAATAAGTTTCTTCACCGAAGAAACTAAAAACATGGCCTGACCCCTACAGTTCCATATGCTAAGACCTCCGGAAACCGGCCCCTGACCCCGCGGAGCCCCGCCCTGATCCGAACATCGGCGCATTGACGGTGGCGACCCAGTTTGTACCCCGCAAAGCCCCTCGCGAAAACCGGAAACCGGCCCTGACCCCACGAAGCCCTTTGACGGTGGCGACCCAGTTTGTACCCCGCAAAGCCCCTCGCGAAAACCGGAAACCGGCCCTGACCCCACGAAGTCCCGAGTGGCCCTTCACCATCAAGCTCGAGCGGATCGAGCCTCCCGACGCCAGGCGCAAAGCCCCCCGCATCCTGGACAGCCACGGCAAGGCGCCGAAGCAGTATGGGAGCGGGGACGACTGAGCCGATGAGATGCGGGCGGACTGACGGAACCAGCCGATCGCCCTGAGGGTCAGCCGCCCGGGAGAGTGAGAGGAGATCGCAGTAGCATGGCCCGACCTGAACCCGCGAAGGCACTCCCGAGGTAGTCAAGAAAAAAACCTGTCACCATCTGCTTGCACTGGATAAGCCCTGACATGATGGACTTCAGCCGTTGATCAGCCTATTCCTTGCAACTGATGGGTGACCATAATAGACAAAGGCGAGCCCCCCAGGTGCCCACGAGACTTCTAGAATGCCAAGGATCCGCGTCACAATCCAGAATACGCCCGATCGGGCCGAGCAACTCCGCCGTGCCAATCGAGCCCGCGTCTTTCTGATCGAGGGTCTCCCCGTGCGGCGTGACCCCGAACACCCGCTCCAAGGAGTCCACAGAGACGAGCAAGGGCAAGCCTACTTCGAGTTCGCCGCCGATGACATCGGTGCCGTCCGCCAGTTCCTGGGTCAGGCCGGTCAATTCCCATTTGCAACCGTGACCGAGCCTCAGGCCCCGCCTGGCGAGGCCTGCGCCAACTGTGGGAATGTCGCCGGGGAGGTCTTGCCCGCTGTATGTCCCAACTGCGGCTTCCAAGACATCTCGCCATGCCCAGTCTGCCACCGTTCGAATCCTCGAAGCCTTTATGAAAGAGTATCGGGGAAACTGTTCCGCTGCCCGACTCCGCTGGACGGTGTCCGTCATCGGGTGAAGCTGGGGTTTAACGAGCCTCTGTTCAACGCCGACGGTAGCTATAATCAACCCCTCGTGGTGGTCCAGGAGGCCCTTCCGCGATGAATTTCGATTCCGAGGGCCACATCGTCATCACGCCCCATCAATTGTTCCAACTCGCGATTGACAGCCCAACACGGCTTGTTGACCATTACCTCATCCGGGGCACACCCAACGTTTTCCCCTCCTATGCGGCCTATGGTGAATTCCTCCACGCGGTATCAGAGCGCATTGGCGTCCACCCCAGTAACCTTTCCCCGCGCGGGAGTTGCCAGATAGGTTTCAGCATCGCGCCGCGCGTCGAAAAGGTCTGGATGGCGATGGACGCTCAGTCTGATCTCGATTTGGCTATCGTCGACGCTGCTTATTACGAGCACATCGACCAGGAGGTGATCAAGTGGGAGGAGCGGAATCGCGCTCACCGGATGAGAGGACCAGCGGCCGAGCGATTCGAGTCGAGGCAAGGCGATCGCTTCTACAACTGCTGCCGCGTCGATGATCTTCCTTCCCATCTCTGCGCTCATCACGCCGAAGTGATGGAGGCTGTGTCGGGGATGAAACAATGCGGCAGTCGCCGGACCTTGAAAGCGTTCATCTACCGGGATTGGTACTCTCTGCGTTCGAGGTATCCCTACGACCTTCGCAAATTGAGGCAGCTCGTGCCCAACACCCTGTCCGAGCCAGGCGACAAGCCACTCCCTCGCCTCCGCTGAATCGAGAGGACAAAGGGTCGGCAGGAGAGCAAGCGGCAGGAAGAACAAACCACCCACCAATCCTGGGCGTCATGGGCGATCTAGGATGACAATTCCTGTCGAAGCCGCCTTCAATGGCTGTGAGCACATCGACCCCGCGCCGTCGAAGCTGCTCCACAATCGCCAAAGGAACGTGGACGTCCATATACAGAGCCACAGGCATCTGACGTGCTCTCTGGGCCCGGAGCTGAAGAATGACGGGTAATGGAGATTCCAGGGCACTCTCACGCTCGGCGAGCTCGATCTCGGCTCGGATCTCCTGGTCGATCTCGGCCTGGTGGTCGAAATAATATCCCATCGCCGCATGAGCCTCCGCCGGGGTCAAATAGGGGTGCTGATGACACATCTCGTCCGGTGACCAACCGTGGCCCAGATAATCCATGACGATCTGTGCCACGCGGACCCGGGGAATACGGATCAAATGAGCCGGCCCATCTGCGCTTTTTTTAACGTGCGGATAGTCCAGAGCTACTGACATGGTGATGGTACTCAACCTCTCCAGGAAGCTGACGTGCGTTCGGTTCCTAATCCTATTAATGCTCAGGCTACGGAGCGAGAGGCAGGGGCCGCGTCCGGCATATTCGGGGTTCGCCTTGCCTTCACCTGAGCGCCTCCTCATAATGTAACTCTTTCGGATCTCCAGTCACAGTTCGGACCTTGTTCCGAGGTGTCGAACAAAAAGCGGGATAGGGATCGAACCATGAAAGCCAAGACGCGGCATCGCAAGAGCTACAAGTGGCGGAAGCGGGCCGACAGCTCGCCGGTGGCCAAGGGACGGCGCCCGAAGATTCGCGGCACGCGCAATCCCAGGAAGCACAAGCACGTCGGCGGCAAGGGCTTGTAGTTCCTCAGGGCCGTCTCATTTTCGGAGCGGGACTGGCGGCCTGATGAAGGACCTGTCGGGCTGGCGCGGAGGGCATCGGGGCGCCGGCGGTTGGCGGGAAGCGCCTCGATTCACCGCGATGCTTGCGCGTGCGCCATGGCCTCGGCGTCGCCAGGGCAAGCGTCGAGGACCATCCTCCAGAGCCGCCGGGCCTCGACGCGGTCGCCGCGCTCCTCGGCCAGGACGGCGAGGTTGCGCAGGGTCAGATGTCCGTAGATGCCCTGATCGACACTGCAGAACTGGTCGGTTCTCTCTCGCCACTCGCCACTCGCCACTCGCCACTCGCCACTCGCCACTCGCCACTTCCCCCACATTCACTGGCCACTGACTACTGGCCACTGGCCACTGTTCTCGGGCCGCTCGGCCAGCTCGATTTCGAGGATCTTGCAATCGCGCTGGAGCTTGCGTTCCCGCAGCGCCGGGTTGGTGTAGCCAGTGTGCCGGACGTTGACATCGGTCCACCGCACCGGCACATTCTCCCGCCGCAGCGCCGGCAAGGTCTGCTCGTGCACCGCATACGTCCACCGCACGCCTCCCGCACCGGAAACAGCCGGATATGGTCCACCACCGTCTGCCCGCCATCGCCATTCGGCCCCGGATCGCACGAGCAGCGGACCACATACGCAGCCTCGTTGCCGCGACGCAAACCGTCGAGCAGCGCCTGGAGCTGCACCCGCTGGGGCGGAAAAGCACATCATCGGCATCCAGCCAGAACGCATAGTCCCCCTTCGCCCTCGCCAGTGCCGCGTTGCGAGCCGCGGCGAAGTCATCGACCCACACGAAATCGAACACCCGGGCCCCGAACTCGCGCGCGATTTCGCCGTGCGGTCGGTGCTGCCCGTATCGACCACCACAATCTCGTCGAACAGCCCGGCAATGGAGGAAAGGCAATGAAGCAGGTTCGACTCTTCATCCCTCACGATCATCGTGAGGCTCACAGAGACACCGGACTTCTTGTCCGCAGATGACGCAGATGAAACGGTCCGGCGCGACTTGTTGGCTCGTTTCGATGACCGTTCTTCTCTGAAGTGTTTCCTTTGTTTGTTCCCTCATCTGCGTGCATCTGCGTCATCTGCGGACCATTTCCGCCTTGCGCCCAAGGCCGCAGGATCACGCGCTGACCGACCACAGGCAATCCCCAACTATGTGGGGATGGGCCGGGTAGACCTGGGTGGTTGCCCACCCAAGTCCCCCACAGATCCGGGCTTGCACATCACGCGCACCCGGTTCCTCATCTCATGAATTCGCGACCCGCGCGATCCGTC
>Ga0116221_1003299_pt1 | contig 10461 bp, 13 predicted proteins | sample Sb_taG_5_FD_88965 | JGI IMG/M metagenome (GOLD analysis project Ga0116221, IMG submission 88965) | Peat soil microbial communities from Weissenstadt, Germany - Sb_50d_8_FC metaG | ecosystem: Environmental > Terrestrial > Soil > Wetlands > Peat | place: Germany: Weissenstadt | collected 2010-09-21
CAATCGGTCGGAGTTGTAACTGGTCGTCAAATCCCGTGTTGACGGCCCTCGGACAGCACCCACAGGGTCCGCCGAGGGCTCCTTCGGGGCGGCAATCGGTAGATTCACGCCGGATCCAAGTAATATGGCCTACCAGCAATCACTGGACTAGTAAGAAACGACCTTGCCGGCATTCGCAAGTCTCTTCAAAGTCAAAAGAAACAGAAATGTCTGATCGAGATGCAGTTGTGACGGTGTGCGTGACGCACACGGAAGCGGAGGCGGCGGTAAGGGAGCTTCAGCGAGCAGGCATCGACATGTCGCGCATTGTCGATTGTTGGCAAGGACACGCATACGGACGAGCGCCTGGCCGGCCAATTACTCGGCGCAGCCATTCTCTTGGGGTGCTGAGTTCAGCAAGGTGTACACGAAGACCATGGGGTTCCAGCGCGACCGGCAAGGGGGGCTAAATGTAATAAATTGATAATCCCGCGTTATTCTACACGGTCTATGGCCTTGGCGCCGGCGGTGGCCTGCCACTGCATGTTGGGAGGCGAGTCGGCGCCGCCGCGCTTCAGTGGCGCGACGCGATCGACGACGTAACCTGGGCACCGTCTCCCGTGGAACGCCCGTGGTGGCGGTTGGCAGTCCGGTTCCGGACCACATTGGCGAAGCCGCCTTGTCGGAGAAGCGCCATCGCTGACCCGGCGAACGGGTCGCGGACGACACACTGCTTCGCGCGCAGTCGCAGGTAAGGGGCGGCCCTGCGCCACGGGATCAGAGCCGGACCGCTGCTCGCGGTCGCGGCTCGGAGGAGTACAGAATGACCTCCGAGTCCTTGGCCTTCTTGGGCGTCTTGGGGAGTTTTTTGAACTTGTCCGCGGGCGTCGGGATCTGGCTGGGCGGCGGGGGGGGTAAAACGCTTGATCCTGCGGCCGTTCTTATCGGCTAAAATCAGGTCCTGCCCCCAGGTCGGACAAGACCGCACCTAGAAGAGCCTTGCTTGTCAAGGGCCCGACGATCCCGTCGGGGACGAGCCGCGGAGCCTGTTTCTGAAACATAACGACCCGCGCGCTGGTCTTTGGTCCAAAGATCCCATCGACTTCTAGCAAGGGCGGCAGCGGAACCGCCAGGTTGAGCATCTCTTGAAGATCGCGCACATGCGGACCAGAACTACCCATTCTCAGCACAGCCACCTCATGTTCGTTAATCGTTCCCTAAAACCTAACCCCAGAGATCACGGTATTAGTCACTTCGATCGACACAGTAACAGGAAGTCTGGTGGGAGTCACCGCGGAGACGTTGAACGCAAAGCCCATCAGCGTAAGGACTACGGGCAAGCTAAGGGGCAGTGTTGGCGAGAAGAGCAGCGTAATGGCTACCCCCACTCCAGTGCCGACGCCCACAGTAATCCCGAAGTAGGGGCCCGCAAAATCCGTTGGAGTACCTAGGATTATGGTGGCCTCTCCTCCGACGCCAGCACCAGGGGTGTTGAAGAATATCCCTGCGCCTACGGTAGAAAAAAATCCTACTTCCCTAATGGTTGAAGCGTAGACTCCGAAAGAGCCGAGGACACCAACGACCGCACTAAGGGAGGCAGCGACCGCGAGTGCTCCGGTAAGCTCGCTACTACTGCTGAATTTGATAACAAGTGCTTTAGAAATAAGGGTCCCTACGGAGGGAGGTCGGAGAGCAACGGCCACCTTCGGCGGACTAGCGAGCGCCACGATCTCTTCCGCAGTCTTTAAGAGGGGACTAAGGCCAAACGTATTTCCAAGCCTGAGCGACGCTTTCAGTGCAGAGGCTTCCGTCGGCGAGAGCGGTTTCCTGCCACGCCCGCTAGGTATAGGAACTGGTGGCTGGTTCACGAAATCCCATCGGTCAAGCTGCGTACAATCCAACGTGAAATGATCCATTAGAGTCCACCTGCGTTCTCAAGGCTTAGAACTATAAGCTGATTGTGAAGGCGTACGGAGCCGGCCGGAGCCGGCCGGAGATCCGGGCTCGATGCTTTCTTGGCTGTTCCCGACATTACCAAATGAAAGTGCGCCTTCCGGGTATCACGATACATGGCCGTCGAGAAAGTAGCACCTCCTCTCAGAGTCTACAGCGTGGGCCGGCGATTCCCAGAGCCACAAACAAATCAAGTTGTATAGAATTTCACGGAGTGAACAGAACCGCGGCCACCGGATCGGCAGAGATGCGCAGGTTGTCGAAGGCGCGATCCTGGTGGGTGTGTGCCGGCGGACCGTGAAGGAAGATTACCGGGCGGCATGGCATTCCGTAGGGCGGGCGATCGGGCGGTATTCTTCAGAATGACAGCCGCGCGCTGAGTTGCATCTCGCGTCCTGGCGTTGCCGCGTCCGTGATGGTGCCGAACTGCGGAGTATTCACGAAGCGGTTGGGCGTGCCCAGGTTGGTGTGGTTCATGGCGTTGAAGGCCTCGCCGCGTATCTGGAAGCGCACCTTTTCCACCAAGGCGAATTCGCGCGAAAGCGCCAAGTCCATCGTCTGCATCCCCGGACCGTAGACGGTATTGCGGCCGGCATTGCCGAAGGTGTACGCCGCGGGCACGACAAATGCCACGGTGTTGAACCAGGCCTTGGCCGTATGCGTGCCCGGTCCGAACAGAGGTTGCCCGTTGTAGTCGGCCAGGATCGGGTTCTCGCCCAGCACCGTGCCTGCGTTGGCCGTATCGCCGAAGACTGAAATCGTGAACGGATAGCCGCTCTGCGCCTGGTAGAGCGCGGCCAGTTGCCAGTTCGCCGTCAGCCGCCGGGTTAAATTCGAACGCTTGTAGGAAGGGATGGCGTAGACCGCGCTCAAAGAAACGCGATGCCGGATGTCGCAGGCAGGCCCCTTCTCGGCCTCCAGGTCGCTGTTGTTTTGCGCGATGCTCGCTTCGAACATCGGCGACCGGAAGTCCGGCGCATCGGTCAGGCTCTTGGCGAAAGTATAGTTCGCCAGGAGGCTGAGGCCGTGCGAATAGCGGCGCCGGATATTCACGTATCCCGCGTCATACCAGCTCTTGGCGGTGTTCTGAAGGAGATTGATGCTGCTGACGGGGAAGGTCGAACTGGCTACGGCAATGCCGGCTGGGAACGCGGTTCCATCGACAAACGTCGCCGTCTGATACGGCCGGGCGAGGCTGAATCAGGCCCGGGCCGGGCGGCGCGTTGTTGATGAGATCGGCGCGCTGCAGGTGCAATCCGTGGGCGCCGGCATAGCCGGCCTCGAGCACGGTGGAGGGTCCGAGACTCTTCTGCAGCGAGGCGCTCCACTGCTGCACGTATTGCGCCGGAGCGTGGGGATCGAACGTGGCGAAGCTGACGGTGGTTTTCCCCAATACCGGCGCGGGGAAATTGAAACCGGCGAGCGCGGGGTTGGGAGTGAAATTGTCGCTCTGCTGGGTGATCGGAAACACCAGCGGCACGTTGTGCAACTGGTTGCACCAGGTGTTCAGATCCACGGGCGTGTAGAAGATGCCGTAGCTCATTCGCCACACCAGGCCGGAATCGCCGAACTGGTGGGTCAGCCCGATGCGCGGCGCGAAATCCAGCTTGTTCGGATAGGTAAGCCCGCGCGGCACTCCATTCTGCCCGCCGATGAATGCGTTCAACCGACCGTTTTCCACCAGCAGGTTCGACCAATCGCGAAAAGTATCGGTGAGAGCGCTCATGAATTCATAGCGCAGGCCGTACTCCAGCGTGGTGTGGGGCGTGATGCGCCACGTGTCCTGGAGGAAGGCATCGGCGGACCAGTGCCGAAGGTTCATGCTGGGAACGCCCGCGCGCCTGGCGGACCACGGGCAGGCCGAGCAGGAAACTCGCCAGTCCCGAACCGGTACCGTCGTTGCTCAACGTCTGGGTGGTGAAGCCGTTGGTGAACTGGTAGTAGCCGCGATTCTGGAAGAAGCCCCACATGGGCCAGATGTACCGGCGGTAGCTTCCGCCGAATTTCCAACTGTGGCGGCCATGCTGCCAGCTCAGCGTATCGCGGCCTTCGAGAACGGTGTCCCAGGCGTGCATGGGCGTCGCCAGATACGTGTCGCCCATACCGGAATAGCCTTGCACGTTGAAATACGGCGCTCCGTAGGCGCCCGGCCCGCCGAAGCCGACGCCCTGAATACCGAGCTGCGAAACGATGTCGTTGCTGTTGTTGTTGTTCTCCGAATAGCGGAACATGGTGAGACGCGAGACCGCGACACTCGCGGTATTGACCATGTTGGGCGTGAAGATGTGGTTCCAGGCGATGTTGCCGTTCTGCGCCATGTTGTCGTGGTATGCGCCGAACCCCGGAAGGTTCTGCGGCATGAAGCCGGTCTCGCTGCTGGCGGAGTAGCGCGCAAACAGGCTGTCGCCGGCGTCGAACACGTGGTCCACGCGCGCGGTGCCCTGATTGGTCCGGTGCCGCTCGCTGCGCACATCCATATAGTTGTTGGAATCGATTCCCGCGCCCACCACGGAGGGCGTGCCCATGCCGCCGCCGGCGCCCAATCCCATATTCATCACCATGTTCATGTCCATACCGCCCATGGCGTTGGGCATGGGGACATACTGGTTCAGAAATGTGGTAGCCACGGGGCTCAAACGGTTGAGCGGAATCTGGTTGTTGGGAAACCGATCGCGAATGGTTGACGCGTCTTGCGCACTGTGAGTCGAATTGGGATCGAAAATGTTAGTCCCGCTCTGGCTGAAGTCGCCGGCCGCCTCTTGCGGGGTTGGCACGGTGTCGATGGCGGTATCGGCTTGCGAAAGACGCAAACTCTCGTAGTTCAGAAAGAAGAAAGTCTTCCTGCCCGGCAGGGGCCCGCCCAACGATCCGCCGAAGTTGTTCCGCACCAGGTGGTTGTCACCCGCCATCTGGTTGAACGTAAGCGCGTCAAAGGAGTTGTTCCGCAGATAGTCGTACGCGGTTCCATGATACTGGCTGGAGCCGGAGCGGGTGGCGATGTTGATCTGCCCGCCGCCCGCGCCGCCCATCTCAGCGGCGTAACTTCCGGTTTGCACCTGAAACTCCCGCACCGCATCCGGCGACAGGCTGATGTTCTGGGTATTGAACGTGGGATCGGTATTGATGGCGCCATCCACCAGAAAGTAGTTGGCGTTGGGACGGTTGCCGCCGATGCTGATGGCCGACGGCTGACCGGGCCGCCAGTAGAGCGGGTTCATGTCGCCCGCCTGGGCGCCATGGCTCACGTGCGATCCTGGCACGGTCACCGCCAGATCGAGCAGCATGCGGCCGTTCAGCGGCAGTACCTGAATCGACTTGGTCTCTACTACTTCGCCCAAGCTTGCGTCCGCTGTCTTGAGAAGGTCCGCGCGGGCCGCAACGTTTACCGATTCGCGCTTCTCGCCGAGGGCCAGTTTCACTTCGAGCCCCAGTTGCTGGCCGACTTCCAGCACCACGGAAGTGTTGGACTGGGTGAATCCGGGCGCCGCGACCTCGATGCGATACTCTCCGGGCGCCAAGCCCACCACTTCAAACCAGCCCTGGTCGTTGGTGAGGGTGGTGCGATGAGCCCCGGTGTCGGCGGCGATCGCCGAGACCTTTGCATTCTGCACGGGTTGGCTCTGCGGGTCCTGAACGTTTCCATGGAGTACGGCAAAATTCGTCTGACCCCAAACTGGCAGGCAGAGAGCTAACAACACAAGTGACTTCAAGGCTTCCCTCCCGAGACAACAGACAGCGTGGGGCTAGTATACGGTCGATGGAGGGAGAGGGCAATAGTGGGAACATACTATGGGCGCGGACGGGGGGCACCTGCTCTACAAACTTGCGATGATCGCGTCACGCGTCACGCGTCACGCCCTTGTGCTGAGCCACGACACGGAGGATTGAACTGAACGTGCCAAGCCTGAGGGGATCGTGGTCCGGGATCGAGATCCGCTGGTGAGCCGGTTCGGAAGTTTCCAGGATGATGTGACTGCCAACCTGGTGCACCTGCGCGTACTGCCATTGGCGGCACAGGATATCTGCGATATGTCTGCCCGAAACGTCGCGCGGGATCTTCATGCGACCGACAAGATCTCGTCGCGGACAAGGTGGAGTCGAATCCGCTCAGGCCGTGGCCGGTCGAAGAAGAACGCAGCGGTCGCTTCAACCATGTTCTTGCGCAACTCGTCCCACGTATCCCCCTCCGTGAAGATGTTTTCGGTCAGGCACTCGGCGCAATAGCCACCGTCGGCCTCCTGGACAACTTCGAACACCAATTCAGGCATACGTCTATGATACGGCATGAGTCCGCGGACCCTTACGGAGGGTGCCTAACCGATCTCGGGAAAGTCGGTACCCTGCGACCGCTCCCTGACGGTCGCGGCTCTGTAACTATCTGCAAGCACGCGATACTCGTAACAGAGCCGTGACCGTCAGGGAGCGGGTTTCCGGGACTGAGCCGCAAAATCCCCAGAACGGTCAAGCACCCCCTTACCGCCGCGGCTCCGAAGACTACAGAATGATCTCCGAGTCCTTGGCCTTCTTGGGCATCTTGGGGAGCTTTTGGGACTTGTCCGCGGGCGGCGGGATCTCGCTGGGCAGCGTCCCTTCTTTGCGCACCGAAATCGAGCCGCGGCTGGCCGTCAGCCGGATGGTGGGACCATCCCCGACCTTGCCCTTCAGCGTAGCCGTGCGGCCTTCGATCTCCTTTTCGACCGGCGGACCGAAATCGTTTACCGCCTCGCCGTGCTCGGCGGTCGCCTGCAAATCGAAGGCCGCCTTGGGAGGCAGAATCAGGTCGATGCGGCCGATCCCCGAGCGCGCCTCGATGGAGGGCAGGGGCGAGTGCGCGGGCGTCAACTCGATGTCCCCGCGCTGGGTCTCCAGCTCGAGCGATTGCGTGAACTGGTCCAATTTGATGTCGCGCGAGCCGGTGACCAGCCGCACCGGGCCCACGATGTTCGATCCGCTGAACTGGCTGAGATCCATGCTGATGCGCCCGGGCACGGCCTGCGCGTGCAATTCCGTGTTGCGGGTGCCTTCGAACTGCAGGGGCTGGGCGAGGTTCTTAAACTCCAGGCTTCCCACGTAGGAGCCGTTGATGGTGACCTGTCCCTGGATGTTTTCCAGCTCCACGTCGGAGCCCCGGCCCTGCAAGTCGATCTTGCCCTTCACGTCGGTGGCGCGGATCACCTCGCTGCGTCCGATCTCCAGGCGGGCGTTGCCGCCGATGCGGGCGAGCCGCACGTCGCCGTGGTCGCCGGCCAATTCGACGTCGCCCGAAATGTCGCTGATCTCGTAATCGCCGGTGCGGCCTCGCGCCTCGACGCTCACGCCGCGGGGCACCGTGACTTCCAGATCGTCGGAGATGCGCTGGTTATCGGGCGCGCGATCCTGGTTGGTGCGGATCAGCAGCCGGTCGCCCTGCGGCACGATTTCCACCGGGGTGTTCTGGTTGGCGCGGTCGCCATCCTGGCGGGACCACGCGCGGATCACTTTGTGACCGTTGACGGAAACCTCTGGCGAATCGCCGCCGATGACCTTGATGCTGCCGCGCGGATTTTCAAACGTGATGCGCTTCATGCCGGCGGCCGAGCCTTGCGCGGAAACGGGGTAATCGTACTGCTCGCCGAATACGTCCAGGCCTTGCGAGTTGAAGTGGATCCCGTGCCGATGGGCCTCCCAGACGGCCGACCCGGCGATGCAAATCATGATCACCAGCACGACCTCGCCGCCGGTGAAGCTGGAGTGCCCGCGCTCCCGCGAGGCCACGACTTCGACCAGCCGGATGAGGCCCCACCCGATCAGCAGGAAGGGCCAGTAACGCGCCACCAGGTCGAAGACCGAGGATTCCGGGTGCATGTTGTTCCACAGGAACAGGGCGCCGATAATCAGGAGGACCAACGGCCCGGTGAACGATCGTCTTCTCATGTCAAGTCTCCGGAGGGCGGTGTCTGCCCGGGATCGCTGGATCGCGGCGGCGCGCTCGATCCGAATCCACCTTTGGCCGGGCCGGAGGGTGCCGGGCCGGAGGGTGGAGGAGGGGTTGCCGTGCCCGTGTAGGAGCTTTGGCGATAGCCGCCCGAGGAAATGTCCGGAGGCGGGAAGCCATAAGGCCCGCCGGAGGGCGAGGGCGGAAAGCCCGGCCTGCCGGAGCCGGCCGACGGGGCCACGTTCTGCGCACCACGGCACAGCAGGCTCAGCAATCCGAACACGATCAGGAGCACGGGCCAAGTCTGATTGAAGCTATAGGTGGTGAAGTTGTTCAGCGCGAACAGCACGCCCAGCGTGATCAGCGTGATGGGGCCGCGGATGGCCCGAATCAAGGGAACTTCACTGCCGTTCATGGCGCACCTCGGACGGCGCGGGATCGTGCCCGGTCAATCGGCCGTAGAGCAGGTACGCACCCGCGGCGATCAGCAGCACCGGCCAGTACCGCACCACGTATTCGAAGTCCAGCAGGTTGAGCGTGTGCAGCAGCAGCAGGACCCCCAGGGCGATGAGCGCGATGGCCGCCACCGGAACGCTGCTCTTCCGGCTGTTGGTGAAAATCAGGCTGGAATATTCGTCCACCGGCTCGCCGAATTTCCGCTTGCGGGCGGTGTGATAGGCCTCAAACGCCATGTAGAACATCCACACGGCGATCAGCATTCCGAAAATCGGTTCCAGCCCGTGGGTAGTGCCCGAGTCGATGATGCTCACCAAAATGCCCCAGATGATTGCATGCACCAGGCCCTTGGCGTACTGCCCGTTGTAGATGGCGCCGACTCCCGGGATCCAGCCCAGGAAAAAGGCGAGGCCGGGAGAGATGTCCGACTGGCCCTGCGTCATGGGGCCGAAAGGCGCGCCCGGAGGCGTTCCGGCGCCGGGCGGAGGCGGGGTGAAAGGCGGGGCGCCGGGTGGGGCCCAGGGGCCTCCACCGGGGGCTGCAGCGGCGGGAGCGGGCGCGTGCTCCGCGCAAAAAACCGTGCCGTAGGCGTCGCGGCGGCATTCGTCGCATACCGGCTTGCCGCAGGAGCGGCAATATGCCGTGGCCGGCACTTCTGGATGATTCTGGCAATTCATAACGTATCCCTCAATGTGGGTCTCCCGACGGGTTGGAAAGTGGCGCTCCGCCGGGTGCTGTGGCGCCTGGGACCGGAGCAGGGTTAACAGGCAGCTTTCGATCGTCGGTATTCGGTGGGACAGTCTTCCGATCGTTGGCCGGCCTCTGGTCTTCGTCTTGCTGCTGCCAATCGCGCAGCGTAGTTTGAATCTGGTACACGAACTTCAGGTTTTCGTAGAACTTCACGGAGCGGCCCCAGGCGCGCACGGCGCGGTCCTCGAGACCGGCCCAAATTCTGGCCGGCTGCAGGTCCGCCGGCTGCAGCGGCCGGACCGGCGCCACGAACTTGGCGAGCATGGAGATGGAGAGAATCGTCATCGCCATTCCCATGGCGTACTTGGGCTGCAGGATCGGGCTGAGAATCGCCGACACCCATACGCGAACTTTCGATCTCGCCTTGACCTTGCTCCACGGTGCGTCGAACAGAATGCGGGTGACCAGCTCGGGAGGCGGCTCGACTTCGGCCGCGCGCTCCATGAAGGCCACGGCGGCGGCGGAATCCCGCGCCAACTCGGCGCAGGCCGGACACTCGGCAAGGTGACGCTCCAACTCGGCCTTGCGGGCCGGCGCGAGCGTGCCGTCGAGGTAGTCGCAGATCAGGATTTCGACATCCGCGCAGTTCATACCGCCAGCTTCTGCTTCCGCAAGAGGCGGGCCAGCTCGGCCCGTCCCCGGTTAATTCGCGATTTTACCGTACCCTCCGGAATCTGGAGCACTTCGGCAATCTCGCGGTATTCCATTTCCTGCAAATCGCGCAGGATTACCGCTTCCCGCAAATCGGGCGAGAGTTTCTGCAAGGTGGCCTGGAGGATCTCGCTGGCCTCCCGCCCCGCGATCATCTGGTCCGGCCGCGCCGATCGGGCCCCGCCGGTCTCCTCCAGCATCGGCAGTTGGTCTTCGATCGAATCCGTCACGCGCTCTTGACGAGAGCGGCGATAATGGTCGATCAAAAGGTTACGGGTCACACGCGCCAGCCACGTGCCAAAGGAGCCTTCCGCCGAGCGGAAGCTCCGCAGGGTCCGAAAAACCCGCAAAAAAACTTCTTGGGTCAAATCCTGGGCTTCCGACCCGCTGTTGGTGAAACGGTAGCACAGGGCGTAAACTTTCCTGGTGTGGACGCGGACCAGTTCTTCCCACGCCGGCTCATCGCCGCGCAGGCAACGGGAAACGAGGCTGGAATCGGGATCCAAAGTACGTTCTAGCAGATTGCCGCCTCCGCGGATACCCACCGGATGTAAAGTATGGCCGCCGGCTGCGTGATTCTCAAAGCTCCCGAAAGCTAGCGTCGCGGCTGCCATGGCTCGTTTCTTTCATATAGAGGAACGAGGCTTTATCATGATAGGTTCAATTTTTCCGGCATGCCAGTCATTTCGAGGCATTTCCGGCGCCTCGGCGTCCGCCGCCGTGTTAAGGAGGAAGGTCCGATTCGGCATCATACCTGG
>Ga0116221_1003300_pt1 | contig 10460 bp, 8 predicted proteins | sample Sb_taG_5_FD_88965 | JGI IMG/M metagenome (GOLD analysis project Ga0116221, IMG submission 88965) | Peat soil microbial communities from Weissenstadt, Germany - Sb_50d_8_FC metaG | ecosystem: Environmental > Terrestrial > Soil > Wetlands > Peat | place: Germany: Weissenstadt | collected 2010-09-21
CATCGACGCACCCGGACGCCACGATCACCGGCGTGCCACTACGAGCACCATTACCAGCCGCCCGCACGTACACATCCCCCAGCCCCGCCACCTCACCATCGAGGCAAGCAGGTTCCACCGCGAAGTCATAGAACTCCGCCCTCCAGCCACCACCATTCACCACTACCCCCGTCACGCGTCGTAACCGACAGTGACCGACAGCCTAGAGAACGACCGTGAATGGCATGAGCCGCGCCGTCAGGCCGGTCTCGCCGTGCGTACTGACCAGCTCGTAGGCGTGCCGGTAGGAAATAATCGCCGCGACTGCCGCGACCCCGGCAACTGCCAGGGGCGGTGGTGATCCTGATCAGCTTGCCGGTCACCGCAGCTCCTCGCGGAGCGCGGCCACGAGCGGATCGCCGCCGTGACCGGTCTCCAGCAGCTCGGTGACCGTGAGCGCCGTAATCGCCTGGTCGCGGTCGAAGAACCTCGGCCAGAAGTCGACCTCCCACCAGCCGCCCGGCAGCCGCCGGGCCTGCGAGATGACCACGCCGTTGATCTCAAGCGTCATGCAGTCGTCGTCGATCCTGATTGCCATGGATAGCCCCTCTCGAAAGGGGGCCACGGGGAGCCAGCAGGGGAGCCAACGCGCTCCGACCGATCCAGACTCGCCGCGACCCGCTCAGCGCGTATGCGCAGGTGAGAGGCCCCCCGTTCGACTTGCGCCGACCGTGCCGGACCTATGTGCCTACACTCGTAATGAACAGGTCGTCGGTTCGATTCCGACAGGCGGCTCCAGGCAGTGAAGTGTTCTCGAATTCCTTGTCGGTCCGGTTTATCGCTTTCGTGGACCACTCAGTGAACCGCTCGACCGCTCGGTAGCGATGACCCGGTCCGTGCATGACGGACGTGGCACGACCGTTCCAGTGCACTCAGGGCGCGATGTCGCCAAAGGAACGCCGCGCGGCATTCTCGCTGACACTGGCATGACCGTGGCCGACCTGAAGCGTCTGCTTTAGCGATCACCGGCGCCGGGCCGCGCCGACTCCAACATCCCGGCCAGCGGTTCTCAAGACCGCTACCCAAACCGGCTACCTCGTCCGGCTTCGGCTGCGGTTGACCGGTGATCCTGCAGAGGTAGACGGGGCAGACCTCGTTCTCCTCGATGCCGTTCATCTCCGCGTAGAACCGGAAGTCCGGCAGTGCGCATACCGGGTCTGTCGCCTCGACACCCAGTTCGTCCAGATCCGCCAGCGCGGTCAGGCCCTGGCCTTGCGCCGGCGCGGTCCGAGCAGCCGGAGCTGGATCCAGGTGACGATCAGGAAGACCACCGCGAGGCCGACCGTGAGTGCGATGTCGCGCAGCCAGGTGCCGGGCGTGTGGTTCCACAGCGGATCGGCTGTCGCCGTTACCGGGGTCAGTACGTTCACGTTGACCGTGGAGGCGGCGGCGCCGAGGCCCCACCGCGCGGGCGCGATCCAGGAGAGCTGGGACAGCCCTGCGATCCCCGCCAGCGGCACCACGCCTCCGGACAGCACGATCTGGCCGACGACCAGCATGACCAGGAACGGCACGGCCTTCTCGGACGTGTTCACCAGCGCTGAGACCATCAGGCCAAGGCACATCGAGGACAACGCGAGCAGCCCGACCGCGATCAGGATCTCGACCAGCGGCAGGTGATGCAGGAACGACCCAGCCGGCGGCATCGCCCGTCCGGCCAGGCCGACCAGCACGATCACGACCGACTGCACCATGCTGATGGCACCGACGATCAGCAGCTTGGAGAGCAGGTAGCCGAACGCGGACAGTCCGGCGGCTCGTTCCCTGATGTAGATCGGCCGTTCCTTCACGATCTCCCGGAACGATGCCGCGGTGCCGGCCAGGCACGCGCTGGTGATCAGCAGTTGCAGCAGTTCCTGCGCGGTCAGCCGGGTCCCGGGATAGCCGCTCAGCCCGTGCGCGGCCGGCACGAAGTGGATCAGCAGCCCGAGCACGATCGGCAGCACGGCCATCGTGATGAGGAAGCCGCGGTCGGCGGCGATCACCTGGGCGAACCGCCTGGTCAGGGTCATGACCTGGCCAAGCCAGCCGCGGCGTCGCGGCGCGGCTGGCGCCGCCTGCTCCGCCTCGGGTGCCGGGACGTCATCGGGCGCCACGTACTGCACGTGGTACGGCGAGGCCCGGAACTCCGCCGCCCAGTCCCGTTCCGGATGCGCCTCGACGGCCTGGAACACGTCCGCCCAGTCCGGCACGTCGAAATACTGCAGCCCCTCGTCCGGCGGGCCGAAGTACCCGACTTTCCCGCCCGGCACGAGGAAGAGCAGCCGGTCGCAGACCGAGATGTTGGCCACGCTGTGCGTGACCACGATGATCGTCCTGCCGTCATGCGCCAGATCGTGCATCTGGTGCATCACGGACTTGTCCAGGCCCGGGTCCAGACCCGACGTCGGCTCGTCGAGGAACAGCAGCGACGGCTTGGTCAGGAGTTCCTGCGCGACATTGACCCGCTTAAGCTGCCCCCCGGACAGCCGGTCGGCGCGGGTGCCGGCGTGCCGGGACAGGCCCAGCTCCGCCATCACCTCATCGATCCGGGCGTCGCGCTCCTGCGCCGTCGTGTCGGCAGAGAACCGCAGCTCCGCGGCGTACTGCAGAGCGCGCCGGGCGGTCAGCTGGGTGTGCAGGATGTTCTCCTGCGGAACCAGTCCGATCCGGTGCCGGAGCTCGTCGTAGTTCGCGTACAGGTCGCGGCCGTCGTACAGCACGGTGCCGGTGTCCGCAGGCCGCATCCCGGTCAGCGCACCGAGCAGCGTCGACTTGCCGGCACCGCTCGGACCCAGAACTCCGACCAGGCACTTCTCCGGGATGGACAGCGACAGATGGTCCATCAGTGTCTTCCTGCCGCCGTTAACGGTGACGACGAGGTCCCGGGCGGTGAACGTGATCGCACCCTGGTCGACGAACTGGCTCAGCTGGCTGCCCTTGAGCCGGAACGTGGAGTGCCCGATGCCGATGATGTCGGATTCGGTCAGCACGCGGGAGGTGATCCGCCTGCCGTTGACGTAGGTGCCGTTGCTGCTGCCGAGATCGGCGATCTCGTAGATGCCGTCCGACCGGCGGCGCAGTGCCGCGTGCTGCCGGGAGACCTCCAGATCCGCCAGCACCAGGTCGTTGTCCGGGGACCGGCCTATCTTCAGAGTCGTGGTCGCCAGCGACCTGAGGTGCGTCATCGACGTGGGCCGGTCGACGACGCTCGGCATCATTCGGGTCATCGACGCCTCGTATGCGGCCACCGCCGACGGCGTCCCGGGCATCGTGCGTTCGCGCGGCGCCGCCGCGGGCGCTGAACTCTCGGCCTGCGCGCTGCCCGTCGCGGCGGATGCCGGTGCATTCGGCACGGCCGCCGCCGTCGTCGGCAGCTGCGGCCGGAACCGCAGGACCGGCCCGTTGTCCCGGTGCCCGAGGCGCACCTCGCACGAGCCGGCGATCTCGACCCGCTGCGTGCGGTCGGGTCCGAGGAAGGTCCCGTTCGAGCTGCCGAGGTCCTCCAGCACCCAGCTGGCACCCTCCACCCGGAGCACCCCGTGCGCCCAGGAAACCCGGGGGTCGTTGATCGCGATGTCGGACTCTGGATCACGGCCGACCCGGTAGGACTTCCCGCCCTGCAGCAGATGGTTCTGATTCATGGCCCGCACCATGAGGTCAGGCGAGGCGCCAGCGCCCACAGGGCCAGCCTGGGCCGGGACGGCCAGGGACAGGTCCGCGTCGCTCACGCCCGCGGCCACGGGAGCGCTCTGCTCGGGGGACAGCTCGGATGCGTCAGAACGCTCTGAAGTCATGCTGGGAAAGTGTAGGGTCGCGGGCCTGAAATCGGAATCGGACGAAACATTCGGGCATGGGCATGTCGCACGCCGTTCACGGCGGCTGGGCCTTGCCGAGCGAGTAGGCACCGGTGAACTTGGGCACGCCGGGCTGATAGAAGACCTCGATCTCGGTGATCGCGAAGCCGGCGCTCGTCAGCGACTCGCGGACCGGCATGGTGAAGCGGCAACCGCCCGCCAATCGCATCTCCCAAGGGTCCAGTCGCCGCTGCCACCGGCGGACCGGCTCGTCCGGGGCAAGCCCGTGCTCTAGGAAATGCAGCGTCCCGCCCGGGCGCAGGACCCGCCGGACCTCGCACAGTGCCGCGGCCGGATCGGGGATGGTGCACAGCGTCCAGGTCGACAGGGCGGCGTCGAAGCTGTCGTCAACGAACGGCAGCAACTGCCCGTCCAGACCGGAACGCTCGACCGGCACGGATGAGGCTGCCACTCGCCCAGCCGCGAGCTTCCAGCCGAGTTCGGCGGGCTCGATCGCGGCCACCCGCCGGACGCCCGCCGGGTAGTACGGCACGTTGAGCCCGGAGCCGAAGCCGATCTCGACGACCTCGCCGGTGAGGTCCGTGCAGACCCGCTCGCGCAGCGCGAGCAGCGCTGGCATGGCGCACAGATGGTTGATGATCCGGGGCAGCACCTGCTGGTCGTAGTACCGCACGGGCTAGGCCTCCCCCACCCGGTTCACGATCGCGGTAAACAGCCACGGGAGCCGCCGGGCGGCCGGCACGATCCGCGGTCCGATCGCCGGGGCGTTCCGGGACCAGAGCAGCCCGGCGGTGAGCGCCCGGGACGTGCGGGTCACCTGCAGCCAGGCCCGCTCATAGTCGCCCGCCCGGCCGGCGGCGAGGCAGTCCGCCAGGGCAGTCGCCTCGCTGAGTGCCGCGCCGATGCCCTCGCCGGTCAGCGCGTCCAGGTACCCGGAGGCGTCTCCCACGAGCAGGACGGGGCCCTTGGCGCGGTGCGCGACATCCTGCCGGAGCGGCCCGGCGCCGCGGACGCTGCTGGCCGGCTCGGCTCCGGCGAGGCGCTCACGCAGGGCCGGGAAGGCGGCCAGCCGCGACTCAAAGCTCGCCTGGCCGTCGCCGAGCACCGCGACCCCGACGACGTCCTCGGCGACCGGGGTGACATAGGCCTCGGAATCCTTCGCCCAGTAGACCTCGACCAGACTGGTCCAGGGAGCGACCCGGTAGTGCTGGCGGAGCCCGTACCTGACGTGCCGTGCTGGACGCGGATCAAGTCCGCAGGCCCGGCGGATCGCCGAGTGCAGGCCGTCCGCCGCGACGAGGTAGCGGGCCTGGATCCCGGCGGCAATCACTCCCGGACCGGACTCGCCCGCGGTGAACTCATCCTGGCCGCGCTGGCCCCCGCCGCTGGCGGCGTCAGAGCCCGTACGGCCGACCTTCTTGCCAGACCCGCTCAGGCGTGCGTCCGTTGAGTCCCGCCGGCTGAACTCCGTGACCCGCACCTGGAGTACCGGGATCTTGAGTTCGCTGGCGCGATCGGCCAGCGCGGAGTGCAGCGTCGTGCGCCGGACGCCGAGTCCCGGCCCGCGCCGGAACAGCGCCTCGACCTGGCCTTGGGAGTCCAGGTAGCGGATCCCGGTGACGACGTGACCCTCCGGACGGACGCCAAGCCCGGCGAGCCGGCGCACGGCGGAGGGCATCAGCCCCTCGCCGCACGCCTTGTCGATCGGACCCTCGCGCGGCTCCGCCACGGTGACCGACAGCCCACGCTGCGCACACGCGATCGCGGTGGCCAGCCCGGCCGGGCCGCCGCCGACGACCAGGACGTCGATCACGGCGCCGCGGTCGCCAGGGCGCGGGTCTCGCACCGCAGCCGGACCGTCAGCAGCCAGGCGTTCAGAGCCGTGAACGTCAGCGCCGTGATCCAGGCCGAGCCGACCAGCGGCAGCGCCGCGCCTTCGAGCACGACCGCGACGTAGTTCGGGTGCGCGAACCACTTATACGGCCCGTCGTGCACCAGCGGCTTGTCAGGGATCACGATCACCCGCGCGCTCCACCGGGGGCCGAGCGCTGCGACGCACCACCAGCGCAGGGCGTTCGCCGCGATCACGACGACGATCATCGGGTACGCGAGCGCCGGAATGAACGGGGCGTGCGTCACGATCGGCTCGATGACGCAGCCCAGGAGCAGGCCGACGTGCAAGGCGACCATCACGGGAAAGTGGCCCTGGCCGTACTCGATGCCGCCCTCGGCCAGGCTGGCCCTGGCGTGCCGCTGGGACACCACGAGCTCGAAGATCCGCTCAACGATGATCACGGCGAGCAGCGCGTAGTAGATCTGCATCAGCGCACCTTCACGGGAACCCGGCCGGTCACCACTGCAGGAGAATCAGCTCGACACTGACCCCGGGACCGAGCCCGATCATCAGCCCGTACGACCCCGCGGGCTGCGGGCCCTGCGCCTGCGTCATCTCCATGACGTGCAGCACCGACGCCGAGGAAAGGTTCCCGACCTCCGCGAGCGAGCGGCGACTCACGGCCAGGGCGCTGTCGGGCAGCTTGAGGCTGTGCTGGACGGCATCGATCACCTTTGGCCCGCCCGGGTGCGCCATCCAGGTGCCGATGTCGTCAACGGTCAGCCCCTGCCTGGCCAGGAACGAGGTGACGACGGCGGCGAGCTCACGCTCGATGACGTCGGACAGGTCGGTGGTCAGCACAATGCGGAAGCCATCCCGGCCGAGCCGCCAGCCGAGCGCGTCGCTGCTGTCCGGGCAGACCTCGCCATGCGTGGCGATGATCCGCGGACCGCCGGCCGCTCCCGGGGCACCGCCAGGCCGCGAACTCTGGTCATGGTCCCTGGCCGCGTGCCCGCCCCGGGCGACCACCGCCGCGGAGCCGTCGGCGAACAGCCCGCTGACGACCAGATCCGCGGTCGTGATCTCGGTCCGCGGCCAGCACAGCGAGCACACCTCCACCGACACCAGGGCAGCGGTATGTCCCGGCCAGGCCAGCAGGTAATCGTGCAGCCGCGCGAGCGCGGCAGCGCCCGCCACGCAGCCGAGGCCGAATACCGGCAGCCGCTTGATGTCCGGCCGCAATCCCAGCCTCGGGATCAGCAGGGCGTCGATCGACGGGACGATCACCCCAGTGACCGACGTGACGATCAGCAGATCCAGGTCGCTCGCCAGAACACCCGCGTCGCTCAGGGCGCTGCGGAGAGCCTGCTCCCCCAGCTCGGTCGCAGCGCCGACATAACGCTCATTAGATAGTCCGATTCCATACACATCACGATATTCCTCTATTGGGAAAACGAGGTGCCGGAACTTCACTCCTGAATTGCCGTGCAGACGATCCACGAGCGAGCGCTGGGCCCGGCCCAGGCCACCAAGATCCGCCACCATGCCGGTGATCTCGGCCTGCGCGTAGCGGTTCGGCGGGAAAGCGGACCGGACGGCCGCGATCTGCGTCATGGCCGGGTAACTGGCACGCGGGGATACCTCCGTCGCTGGGCGCTATGACCGGTTCCTCAGGTCAGGTTAGCGCCTCGCCACCGGCGAGGAATAGCGCGACGTCCACGGCGGCGATACCCAGAGCCGCGAAAAATGGTATCTTTCCCGACCCGCGAAAACTCACCAGGGCGAGAATCGCGGCGGCCGCCAGGCCGGTCACGGAGATCCACCGGCGGGACGGGATAGCCGCCAGAATCAGGAATACCGAAGCCGCCAGCAGCAGCGCGATCGCGGCCGCTCGGACCGCCCGGCCGCCCCACCGGGCGGCCACGATCTGCGGCAGTCCCTCGACCCCGGTGACCCGGTCGGCCGCGATGTCCGGCAGCACGTTCGCGAAGTGCGCGCCGAGGCCCAGGCACCCGGCAGCCGCCGTGACCGACCAGGCTGGCCAGGGCTGACCCGGCAGCGTGCTCGTCGCGAACGCCGGGATCGGGGCGAATCCCAGGACATACATCAGGCCTGATGCCCAGGTCGACTTGAGGCCGAGGTTGTACGCCCACGCGGCACCGACCATGACGGCGTTGACCAGCAGCGGCCACGGCCCGATCAGCAGCGACAGGATCGCGGCGACCGTCAGAGCGCTGAATGCGGCGATCCAGACGGCGCGGACGCTGATGTCACCGCGGGCGATCGGCTTGTCCATGCGGCCGGCCGCGGTGTCCCGCGCTGCGTCGCACGCGTCGTTGGACCAGCCGACCGAGAACTGGCCGGCCAGGATCGCCGGGGCGACCAGTACCGGACCGATGCCGTGCGGTGCGGCCTGCGCGGTGAGCGCAGTGACCATGGCGGTGATCGCCAGGCACGGGCCTGGATGACTGGCGATGACCAGCACCCGCGCGCGGGGCAGGAGCAAGCCGGCGGGTCGCGCGCTCTTCGTAGGCATCGGAGATTCTGGCGTTCCTATCGAGACGACGCTTACCTGGCTTATCGGGCCGACGCTATGCCGGGCACACTACTGGAATGAGGCTTGCCCTGCACGGCGCCAACCCGGCCGAGTGGCTGGCGCTCCGGCTGGGCCTGGTGCCGACCGTCGCGGCGCAGGCGTGGGCCGGGATGGGCTTGTCCGGGATCGTGGTCGCGGCCGTCCGGACCGGCGTGACCGAGCGACTCGCCCAGGGTCCGGCCACTGTCACCGAGCTCGCCGGCGAGCTAGGCCTCGATCCGGTGCCAACCCAGCTGATGCTGCACTGCCTGCGGTCCTTCGGGCACGTCAGCTGCTCCGGCGGGGTGTACCGGCTCAGCCGTTCGTCTCGGCGCTGGCTGGACCCCCGGTCGGGCCTGTCGGTCAGCCGGTACGTCGCCGGCGCCGCGGACTACTGGGACTGGTGGTCCGGGCTGGACGAGGTGACCCGGACTGGGAAGGTTCGCCGAAGCCACGACGCGGCGGCCGACGACCCCTACTGGCGGCGGTACATCTACGGCCAGCTCGACCTCGCCCGTCTCAGCGCCCGCGAGGTGGCACGGAAGATCCGGCTGCCAGCAAGCGCGACGTCGCTGCTCGACCTCGGCGGCGGGCACGGCTGGTATTCGGCGGCGATCTGCCAGCGTCATCCGAATCTCACCGCCACCGTGCTCGATCTGCCAGGCAGCGCGGCGATCGGCCGGGAGATCATCGCCGCCGCCGGAATGTCCGACCGGGTCCGGCACCGGGACGGCGATGCGACCCTGGACGACCTTGGCAGCGGCTACGACGCGGTGCTGTGCTTCAACCTCGTGCACCATCTGACCGCCGACCAGATCGTGACGCTCTTCGGGCGGATCAGGGAGTCGCTCTCGCCAGGCGGGACCCTGGCCGTGATGGACGCGTTCGCCGAACCCGCCCGCAGGGCGTCGGCGGCGGATTTCCTCGCGATGTTCGTATATCTCAGCTCGGGCGCCCAGGTGCATACCCCGGCAGAGCTGCGGATCTGGCTGCGGAAGGCGGGCTTCACCAGGCCGCCGCGCCGGATCCGGATCCTGCGAATCCCGGGCCAGGCGATATATCTGGTGCGGAAGTAACGTCAGTGACCGTCGGCGCCGGCGGGCGGAGGGCGCGGCGTCGGCTAGCCGGGACTGGGAAGTGACCGAGTTCGTGACTGAGGCCGATATCTGGGACGTGGCGGTGATCGGCGCCGGGCCCGCCGGAGCGACGGCCGCGCGAGAGGCCGCCCTAGCGGGCAGCCGGGTCATCCTGCTGGAGCGCGCGACGCTCCCCCGGTACAAGACCTGTGGTGGCGGCCTGATCAACGCGTCGATGCGGACGCTACCCGACAGACTGGCGCTGAAGCCGAGAGCGCGGGTGCGCTCGTTCTCGTTCAGCTTCGACGGGAAGAGGGAGAAGACCCGAACCCGGTCCGAGCCGCTGCTCACGCTCGTGATGCGGGACGAGTTCGACGCCGCGCTCGTGGACCGCGCGACGGCGGCCGGCGCGACGCTGAGCGAGGCGACTACCGTGCTGAAGATCGCCGAGGACGGTGACCTGGTGCGGCTATCCATCCGGGAGCACGGCGATATCCTCGCCCGGATCGTGGTCGGCGCCGACGGCTCCGCGGGCCGCTCATCGGCCTACGTCGGCGTGACATTCCGCCGGGTCGATCTCGGCCTGGAGGCCGAGATTCCGACCCCGCCGGAGCAGATGGCCTCGTGGGATGACCGCATCCTCATTGACTTCGGGCACGACCCAGGCTCCTACGGATGGGTTTTCGCTAAGGGCGACGTGCTGTCCGTCGGTGTGATAGCCGCCCGCGGTGACGCCGACGCGACCCGCGCCTATCTCGCAGAGTTCACCGAGCGTCTCGGCCTGGCCGGTATCGAGCCGCGGGTCAGCACCGGCCATCTCACCCGGTGCCGGGAGCAGGGCTCGCCGCTCGTCAGGGGCCGGGTCCTGGTTGCCGGGGACGCGGCCGGGCTGCTGGAGCCGTGGACCCGGGAGGGGATCTCGTTCGCGCTCCGCTCTGGCCGACACGCCGGCCAGGCGGCAGCGGTCGCAGCTGCCGCCCCGACCGCCGCCGAGACCAGCACCGCGATCGCCGGCTACACCGACTCCATCAAGGCCGAGCTCGAACCCGAGATGCTGGCCGGGCAGGCGTTCCTCGAGGCGTTCATCCGCCACCCGGCACCGTTCTACTGGGCCGTTGCGCAGGTACCAGCCGCCTGGC
>Ga0116221_1003302_pt1 | contig 10457 bp, 6 predicted proteins | sample Sb_taG_5_FD_88965 | JGI IMG/M metagenome (GOLD analysis project Ga0116221, IMG submission 88965) | Peat soil microbial communities from Weissenstadt, Germany - Sb_50d_8_FC metaG | ecosystem: Environmental > Terrestrial > Soil > Wetlands > Peat | place: Germany: Weissenstadt | collected 2010-09-21
GATGCCGTTCAGGGTCCCGGTGGCGGTCATTGTGAAGGACGACCCGGATGGGTCGACCTGGAAATTCAGCAGAAGCGTTCCCGAAGCTTGGCTGAAGATTCCCGCACCGCCGGTCACTGGAACCACGAACTCGGACTGGGACCCATCGTTCAAGGGCCCTAATCCACCGCCAGTGAGGGAGCCGGTCAAGGGGAACCCGAACGCGATCGAGCCTTGGGTCGTGCGTGCGTTCAGGTCCACCGTCACCGTACCGATAGCCACGGAAATCCCGAACGGGGAGACCGTGCCGACGGCCAAGCCGGTATAGGTTGTGACGCTCCCGTCGGCACTCTGCGTCGTCGCCAGGGTTCCGGCCATGTCGACGCTGACGTTGACGGAAGTACTCTGGCCGTAAGCCACGACAGTGAGCAGCATCGCCCCCAGCGTCAAGCGCATCGTAGCCCTCACTCCGGCATGTTCACTGGTCCCCAGGCCTCTTTTTTTCCTCATGGAACCCCGGCCGTCCCCACCGCCTGCCACCCCGAATTGAGCGTGTTGCTCCGCGCCGCCAGATAAAACACCTGGTTCCCCGCAAAGCTGCCGCTGAACGTGACCGCAAGCGTCAGCGTAAGCGTGTTCCCGCTCGCGGCCACCGAGCTGCCCGCGCCGGCAATCGAGCACTGGCCGTTCGAAACGGTCCCGGATCCAGGCAGTTGCATGCCCGCGTAGGGCCCTCCCGCATCGCCCGCATTGTCCACCAGGAAGAGCGAGCCCGTGCCCGGCACAAACGCCACGAAGCACGCGCCAATGCCGTTAATCGCGCCGTTGATCAGCACGTTCGCCACGGCGATGTCCTGCCAGCCGTTGGTGTCCGTGAAAGTGAAGGTGTAGGCCTGCGTCAAGTTGTTCGACCGTCCGGGGCTCATCCCGCCGACCGACGGCCCTGCGGCGGCAGCTCCGGGAGCGTTCCACGTACCCAGCGCCGACCAGCCAGAGTTCTTGGATGCATCCTGCGCCGCCAGGTAAATCACGCGATTGCCTGCAAAGGCCGACGTGAACGTAATCGCCAGTGTCAGCGTCAGCGTGTTTCCGCTTCCCGCGGCGGAGCTCCCCGTTCCCGCGATGCTGCACTGGCTGTTCGACACGCTGCCCGAGCCCGGCAGCACCATTCCCGAATACGGCCCGCCGGCATCGCCCTGATCGTCCACCAGGTACAACGACCCCGAGCTCGGAACGAACGCCGCATAGCATGCGTGCCTTCCATCCAGCGCGCTCGCGATCAGCGCGTCCACCACCGTGAGGTTCTGCCACCCGCCGGCGTCCGAGAAGGTAAACGTGAACGCCTGCGCGCTTGCGCTTCCCGCAGCCGGCAGCACGCTCACGGGTGCGGGCACGGTCGCCGGCGGCTGGACTGCCGTGCGAGTGAGCAGATTGCCCGCCTTGTCATAGGTGAACACCACCGACCCGCTGGCGCCGTAGTCGATCTTGATCAAGCGGCCGGCGCCGTCGTAGGAGTACGTCGCCGCGGCGGCGACGGCTGCGCCCAGGATCGCGAGGATGATGCCAAGTGGTCTCATGTCAACGTGTGCTCGATTATGGGGAGTTCCCCGCGCACAACACAAGCTTCCATAGGTACGAAACGTTTCAGGGCCGCATTTTCAATGTGGTACGCTAGGCAAGAACCTGAGGATCGGGCATGGGTGTGCTGGCCGCTGGCGCGCGGACGGAGGAATTTCGCATTTACCTGGATCGGCTCCTCGCCTTGCCTGCGTTTACCTCTTCGCGCCGGCGTGGTCAACTGCTCCGTTACCTGGTGGAGCGCGCCCTCACCGGCCAGGCTGACGGCGTGACCGAGTACGGCATCGGCCTCGACGTCTTCGAGAAGCCTCCCTCCTTCGACCCGCGCCTCGAGGCCACCGTCCGCGTCGAGATGAGCCGCCTCCGGCGCGCATTGACTGACCATTATGCAAACGCCGGCGCGGCGGATTCCTGGCGAATTCAATTGCCGGCCCGCGGGTATATCCCGGTGATCCAGCCGCTGCCCGAGACACCGCCCGTGGCGAGCGCCGCCGTTCCCCGCACGCCGCGCTCGATCCAGATCAAAGCCGCGGTGGCGCTTGCCGTGGTCGTGCTCGGCGCAATCGTGGCTGCGCTCTACGTTTTTCGGGGCCGGCCCGCGCTGAACTCGGTGGTGGTGCTGCCATTCGAAAATCTCACTGGCGATCCTGGTAATGAATACCTGGCCGACGGAGTTACCGAGCAGCTCACCGACTCGCTGGCGCAAATCCCGTCGCTGCGTGTGGTGGCTCGCACCTCGGCCTTCCAGTTCAAAGGCAAAGCCGCCGACATCCGCGAAATCGGCCGCCGCGTGAATGCCGACGCCGTGGTCGAAGGCAGTCTGCGATACCTGAATGGGAAGCTTCGCCTGACCGCCCAGGTGAACCGCGCCGCCGACGGCTATCACATTTTTTCGCGAACCTTTGATGGAGGCATGCAGGAGCTAGACCGCCTGGAAAGCGAGATGGCGCCGCTTGTGCTCGCCACCATGCGTCCGGGAGCCGCGATTGCCAGGCGCAAGACGCCCGATCCGCAGGCCTACGATCTGTATCTGAAGGCGCGCGCGTACCGCGTCGGAGGCACGCGCGAGACTTTCGAGAAAGCCGTCTCGTACCTGGATCAAGCCATCGAGCGCGACCCCGGCTACGCCGACGCGTACGCCGCCCTCGCAGGCGTCTATGCCGCCGGCGCCGCAAATCTGGCACACGAGCCGCTCGAATACGCCAAAAAAGCCAAAGCCGCCGCAGCCACGGCCCTTGAGCTCGATCCCACGTCCGCCCCGGCCTATGCGGCCTCGGGAATGATGGACAGCATGGTTCTCCTGGATTGGAAACGCGGCGAGCAGGAACTTCGCAAGGCCATCCGGCTCATGCCCCAGAGCGCCATCGTACACAATCGGCTGGGCCTGACGCTCCTGGCGGAGGGCCGTTTCCCGGAAGCCATTGTGGAGCTGCGCAGGGCGGGCGACCTCGACCCGCTCCTTCCCAACGTCACCTTAGGGTGGGCCTGGTACATGGCACGCGAATACGATTCCGCTCTCCAGCAGTTGACCCGAATCCGCGATCTGAACCCCGATCTGATCGCCGTGCACCCCTTGATCGGCGCCGCATGGGAGGGAAAAGGCCAGTTCGACAAAGCCATGCAGGAGTACCAACTGGCTTTGCCTAAACTCCCCTCGGCGAAGGTATTTATCGCTCACCTGCTGGCCGTCACGGGCAAGCATTCCGAAGCGCGACGCATGCTGGATGGGTTCGAGCATCCCGCACCGGATGAGCCTCCGCCCAGCGCCATAGACATCGCCATCGTCTATGCCGCCCTCGGCGATCGCGATTCCGCATTCCAATGGCTCAACCGCGCATACGAGAACCGGCAGGTGTGGTTTCTGAAGGTGCATCCCATGCTGGATCCGTTGCGCGGCGACCCGCGATTCACCGAGCTGCTGAAGAAGGCCGGTCTGGCCAATTGATTGCATCCTCTCCCGCCGACCGCGTACCATCGAATTCGTGGCCGAATCGGAAAAGTTGCGGGAAGTGCCGTCGGTGCACGAGGTGGTCGAGCGCCTTTCCCCTGCGCTCGCGCGGTTTCCGCGGACGCTGGTGGTGACGGTGGTCCGCGGTGTGCTGGAAGAACTCCGCGCGGAGATCCGTGGCGGGCAGGCCGGCGGCCTCGCGGTCGAAGCCCGCGTGGAACAGACGCTTGCCGCGATCGAGCGCCCGTCGCTGCGGCGCGTCATCAACGCCACCGGCGTGGTGCTCCACACCAATCTCGGACGCGCGCCGTTGGGCGGCATCGCCCTGCTGCCGGGCTACTCGAATCTCGAATACGATATCGCGACGGGCCGGCGCGGCAAACGGGACGTGCACATTTCGAGCCTGCTGGAGCGCCTGCTGGGCGCCTCTGGCATCGCGGTCAACAACAATGCGGCCGCCATTTTCCTGGCGCTCCATGAGCTGGCCGCGGGAGGCGAGGTGGTGGTCTCGCGCGGGGAGCTGATCGAAATCGGCGACGGCTTTCGCATTCCCGAGATCATGGCGCGGTCGGGCGCGCTGCTGCGCGAGGTGGGAACCACCAACCGCACGCGCATCGAAGACTACCGCGACGCCATCAACGAACATACGCGCCTGCTGCTGCGCGTCCATCCCAGCAACTTCCGGGTCTCGGGCTTCACGGCCCGGCCGGAGCTCCGCGAACTCGCCGCTCTCGGCCGCGAGCGCGGCCTCGCGGTGTACGAGGACCTGGGCAGCGGCTGCATCGCCGACCTGCGAGCCTTCGGCATCGAGGAGCCGCTGGTTTCCGAAAGCCTCAGAGCCGGCGTCGACCTGGTGTCGTTCAGCGGCGACAAGCTGCTGGGCGGCCCGCAAGCCGGCATCCTGGCGGGCAAGCCGGAGATCGTGGCGCGGCTGAGGCGCAATCCGCTGTTCCGCGCGCTGCGGCTGGACAAGACCATCTACCAGGCGCTCGAAAACACGCTGCGCCAACTGCTGCTGGAAAACTGGGACGCCGTGCCGGCGCTGGCCATGATCCGGCAGACTCCCGCCGAGATCCGCGCACGCGCCGTGGCGCTGCTGGCTCGGGTGCCGCAAATCCTGGCGGAGATTGCGGCGGGAAGCTCGGTCATCGGCGGCGGCGCCACGCCCGAGCAGTCGATCCCCACGTGGCTCATCGCGGTTGAGTGCGCGGATGTGGTGGAGGCGGAGCGCGGCCTGCGGGCACGGGACCCGGCCATCGTGGCGCGGATTGAAGACGGGCGGCTGGTTCTGGATTTGCGGACCGTCTTTCGCGACGAAGAGGACGAGGTGGCCGCGGCGCTCGCCGTTGTGGGGCAGGCGCTTCCGCCTGCCAACTGATCCTTTCCTATCCGCTCCTATCCGCCGAGCCGGAGTGAATCTGACCGAGACAGCCTTGTTGGTATCTTGTGTCAGTTCTTTGAGGGTGACAACTTGATTGCCGCACTTGATCCGCGTTGACCATCGCGATCTTCCCGGAGAGCGTCTCCCCCGGCCATGCCTTCCGCATGGCCGTGGTGGTCTCCATGTTCTTGTTCCTTTTGGCCGAAGGTGCGCTGGCCAGGGAACGGGAATCGGGCTCGTCTGACTAAGTACTCCATTTCATAAATACAGTCTCGTATCCGATCGTGGCGCACGCACTCATGCGTGCCGCATCGACACTCTCCAGCAAGTCTTTGCAGCCTGCGACGATTTTGTGGGGCGGACCCCCCGGTCCGCGGCCGACCCCCTGGTCGGCCTTTGGTTGCGGCTCTGCTGCTCTGTGGGCGCGCAATAAAACACAATCTTGGCTGCCGCCGGCTTCAGCCGGCGCTCCTCGACCCGCGAGGTTTCTGCCGCCAGAGACGCTCCGAAAGGACCGTCCCCCGCTCGTGTCGATGCCTGTTCGGCGCCTGGAAAATACGTTAGCGTATTTTAGCGTATTTATGAAACGACGTACTAAGGGTTGCGTCTTACTTGCGCGGCTGCGCATGCCATTCCGAAGCCGGCGCCAGTATGACCTGGGAAGCACAGTGCCGCCGCTAATTCCTCTTCAACAGCGCCGGCCAATTAAGTATGACGTGAACCTCGCCGGCCTTGCCGGTATCCGTGGGTGAAGCGAACAGGAAGCGCTGGCCGTCGGCGCTGACGGTGAAATGGTTCCGCAGCGAGAGGCCCCGCCGCGCGGTAAACATTTGGACCGGAGTACCGGAGTCGAATAAGGTCCCATCGCTCCTTACCGGCACAGCCATGAGCTTGTCACCGTCCAGGAAAAAGAGCTCCTTGCCGTCGCGCCGCCATTGTGGCATCGTGCCGGCCATGGAGACTTGCCACTTCCCGGCCGGCACGCCGAAACCGGGAGCACTGCACACGAACACCTGATTCCGGCCCGATTCCGTTGACGTATAGGCGATCCAGCGGCCATTGGGGGAGAATTGCCCAAAATTCGCCAAATACGGACCCGTAACAACGGGCGTTGATTTGCCGTCGCCCGTAAGAGGCAACGACCAGATGGAACTTCGCCCGCCCGGACCTTGCACGTTGTACAAGAGTAATTTTCCGTCCGGCGATAGCGAATCGACACCCTTGTCGACCTCGGAGACCAGCAACTCCTCTTCGGCGCCCACCCCGTCCGCGCGCTTCCTGTAGATATCATGGTGGCCCTTTCGGCTGGAGCTAAAAATCACATAGGCGCCATCTGGCGACCATACCGGGTTGTGATCCTCAGCGGGGTCGAAGGTGAGGCGCGAGTTCGTGCCGCGAGCCGGATCCAGAATCCATACATCGCGAGTCTTCGTGGCCGGATCGCGAATGGTGATCAGGACCCGCTTGCCATCGGGCGACAGAACCGGGTTGGTGATTTCGCCCGGTTCGCCAACCGAACCGAGTTTCTTTCCAGTTCGGTCAAACCACGTTAGTTCCATGGATGTGGAGGGAAAGCCCAGGCGCCACGCCAGGGAGCCGGTTTCCGAGACCGAGTAAGCGTAACCGGGCAAGGGCGTAAGACCGGCCACCGGCTCGGCTACAGGCGTGGGCTCGCCGCTCAATTCCAGCTTGTCGGCGTCGAACGGCTGGGCGAGCAGGACGCTGCCACGCGAAAAAAGGAGCCAGCCTGGCGACGTGTACGTAGCTTGCCCCGTTCGTTGCAAGATCTGTTTGCGGAATTTAGGATCGTCGATGAATCCGACATTGGTTGCGCCAGGGGAAGAACCACTCAACACGTTATACAGGAAATGGCGCCCATCGGCAAGAAAATTTCCTCCGAAGTGCAAGGTTTCACCCGCGGCCAACTCGGTCACCGGTTTCGGAGCGCCACCGGAGGCGGACACCTGCATAATGACATTTCCTTGGTTGAAGAGTATGATTCCATCGCGGCTCCATGCGTCCGGCTGCGCCTCCCGTTCCAGTGTCGCCCGGGCCTCGGGCGGCACCCCGCACAGCTCACACAATGACTGGGTTGCGCCGCTGGCAAGGTCGAGGCGCCACAAGCTCGATCCTCTCATAAACGCTCAAGAACGGCTGTCGGGCGAGAAAATTGGCCCGCTCGTGGCGCCTTCGGTACCAGTCAGCGGGCGTAAAGCGTAGGAATCGAGACTGCGAAGCCAGAGTTCGCGCTTTGGCCCCGAAATGGCCACTACCACAATTTTGCTGCCGTCCGGGGAGAACGTTGGGACGGCGTCGGGCGACATCCTAACTCCGTCGGGAAAACTGAACTGGAAGCGGACAACCTGCCGTGGCGGCGGGCTTTCGCGCAGATGCCGAGCCGCGACTGCGCCCGCGGCGATCGCAACCAGAGCCAGCAGCGTCGCGACAATCCATCCCATCCGCTCACGGCGGCGCTCGCGGGCGAAGACGGGAGCGGGTACGCCGGCTTGTGAGCCGCCCTCGGCGATCCACTGCAATTCACCGGCGATGTCGCGCGCGCTCTGCCAGCGGTTGTCCGGATCCTTGGCGAGACACCTTCGAATGAGCCGCTCCAGCGCCGGCGGGGCTACCGGAACCACCGTGGAAACCGGAGGCGGCTCGGTGTGGAGGATCGCGCCGATCAAGCTCGCGTGAGAGGCCCCCTCGAAGGCGTGCTTGCCGGTGAGCATCTCATACAGCACCAGGCCGAAGGCGAAGATATCGCTCCGCGCGTCCGCTTCCCGGCCCTGCAACTGTTCCGGCGACATGTAGTGCATGGTCCCGAGAATTGTCCCTTCGCCGGTGAGCCTTGGGGTGAGACTCTCTTCGCCGATCGTGGCAGCGCTCATCTTAGCCAACCCGAAATCCAGCAGTTTGACGCCGGACTTGGTGACCAGGATGTTGGCCGGCTTCAGGTCCCGGTGTACGATTCCCTTGCGATGCGCGGCGTCCAGCGCTTCGGCGATCGGCACGGCCAGCCGCAGCGCCTCCGCGACCGGCAGCGGTCCCTGGAGCGGCGCGCCCTCGATGTACTCCAGCACCAGGTAGTCGGGACCCACGTCGTAGAGCAAGCAGATGTGCGGATGATTCAACGCGGCGATGGCTTGCGCCTCGCGCTCGAAACGTTCGCTGAAGCGCTTTTGGCTGGTCTTGATGGCCACGAACCGGTTCAGGCGCGTGTCGCGGGCCTTCCACACCTGGCCCATGCCTCCTTCGCCGAGGGACGAAAGGATTTCGTAAGGCCCAAGTTTTTCGCCTGCGGAGCAGGGCCCTTCAAAGACAAGCCCCAATCCCCCCGCTCCGATCCGGGAGCCCAGCCTGGCCGGCACGAGCAGACGCGCGGCCTCTTCGATGGCGGGCCCTTTCATGAACGACCCGCCGGCAGCGTCGCGGTCAGCCTCCAGAAGGCGCACCACCTCCGTGCGCAACCCGGCATTCCCGGCACAGGCAGCATCGAGAGCCGCGGCACGCTCCTCGTCTGGAAGTTCACGGAGCTGATCGAACAGTATGCAAGCTCGCCGGTAGTCCTCTGGCGTCATTTGCTGTGGCGATTTCCGGTCGCCTTCCCTTCCCCACCGCGGGCGTTCGGGGGTTGAAGTCTGGCGTAGAGCCAGGCACGCGCCAGGCGCCGGTCCCGGACTCCGGTGGGTTCTGAGATTCGATGGACTGCGGCGATCTCCACGTTTTCCGTTCTCGTGAGATTCTTGACGTCGGAAAGGTCCGGGTGGGGCCTGCGATTGCCGCGATTGCCGCGGCGGTGCAGTTGGGCGTATACGGTGGGCGGCAGACTTTCGAGCGCGGATGCGTCACCGCCGCTCCAGGCTTGGAGCATGCCGGTCGGGGCAACCGGGGAGAAATCCTGTCGCACCATTGGAGAAATTATGTCATTGTTATTGCCCAACCGCAAATTCTCTCCGCTGTCTGTCGGCAACGGGTGAACGTTGTAGACAGCTTAGGGCTTGTAAAACAGGCATAGATCCGGCACAAAAAGCGAACAAGTAGAGAACGCATGGCGGAAGTCACCGGGGCGAGAATTGACTTCGGAGGCGCATTTTTGGTCTCGGGTGGGCAGGCGCTTCCGCCTGCCAACCGTTCAAGCGGGGCAGCCAATCCTGGCTGCCGCCGGCTTCAGCCGGCGCCCCTCGACCCCCCAAAGGTTCCCGCCGCCGGAGACGCTCCGCAAGGACCGTCCCCCACTCGTGTCGGCGCCTGTTCAACGCCTGGAAAATACGTGGCGTATTTTTGGAACGACGTACTTGACTACGCCCGTTCCTGGTACGTCCCTTCGGTAGTGTTGACCCGGATCTTCTCGCCTTCGGTAATGAACGGCGGGACCTGCACCACCAGGCCCGTCTCCGTCTTCGCCGGCTTGGTCACGTTGGAGACGGTCGCGCCCTTGAGGCTCGGCTCGGTCTCCACTACCAGCAGGTCCACGGTCGCCGGCAGGTCCACGCTGATGGGCTTGCCCTCGTAGAACTCCACTTTGACCTTCAACTGCGGGATCAGGTATTGCGTGGCATCGCCGAGAAGATCCTTCATGAGGTGCATCTGCTCGTAGTTCTCGGTGTTCATGAAATAGTAGTACTCGCCGTCGTCGTACAGGTACTCCATCTCTTGCTCTTCCATCTGCGCCTTTTCGACGCGATCTTCGGAAGAGAAGCGGTGCTCGGTCATGGTGCCGGTCCGCAGGCTGCGCATTTTGGCCTGGACGAAACCGCGCAGATTGCCGGGCGTCCGGTGGTTCACGCTGAAGACGGTGTAAAGCTCGTTGTTGAACTTGATCACCATGCCCGGACGCATTTGTGTTGACGAAATCATGCAACTCCTTGGTATTTTTGACTGAAAACCCAGTATAGCAAGGGGCTTCTAGAACGGCAGAATCTCCTCGCGGACCGGGTCGAAATCGATGCGCCGTTTCTGCATGTACGCGATATTGCCGAGGTGCGATGCCTGCGCCGAGCGGTGCCCGATGAGGACGTCGCCGTTGGGCAGTTTGCGGGATTTCACGCAGTCCAAAAAATTCTGGATGTGATCCAGGTCCAGGTTGGTGGTGGCCTTCACCACGGTGGGCTGCGCCCCTCTCCCGATCGGCGTAAACTCGTAGCGCCCGCGGTCGATATAGAGCTTGCCCTGGGTGCCGCAGAACTCAATGCCCGCGCCGGTGATACCGGGAACCAAGGTCGCCTCGAAGGTAGCGGTGAACTGCGACGGATACTCCAGCAGCACGTTGATGGTGTCGGGCGCGGTGCGGCCGTCCTTGTAGTTGTAGACGCCTCCGGCGGCCACCGCGGAAGTCGGGATGTCCTGTCCCATGAACATGTGGACGACGTCGATCCAGTGGGTGAAGAGGTCGGTCACCTGGCCGCCGCCGAAATCCAGATAGGCCCGCCAGTTGTAATACTGCTGCGGGTCCCAGTCGCGCCACTTGAGCGGGCCAAGATAGTGTGCCCAGTCGAGGTTCGAGGGCTGCGTCTGCAACGATTCCGGCGCCTTCCGCAGGTGATAAGAATTGCCGTGCCACCAGGTCCGCGC
>Ga0116221_1003305_pt1 | contig 10450 bp, 7 predicted proteins | sample Sb_taG_5_FD_88965 | JGI IMG/M metagenome (GOLD analysis project Ga0116221, IMG submission 88965) | Peat soil microbial communities from Weissenstadt, Germany - Sb_50d_8_FC metaG | ecosystem: Environmental > Terrestrial > Soil > Wetlands > Peat | place: Germany: Weissenstadt | collected 2010-09-21
ATGTCGATCCGTATGGACTGATTGGCGGGGAGCCGGCCAACGGACGGCGCCTCTCCATTGATTGTGGCGTCGATCACATGGCGCGTCAACAGGGCCTGTGGCTGCGCCTGGCAAACGACGTTCTCGCTCAAGACCAACGCGACAATTGCGAACAAAACTATGCTGAGTCTTTGGATCACGATTCTCTCCTTAAAAGAATTTGCTGGAGTTTCCGGGTTTTCGATTCTCGGCTGAGCGTTCCGGCCAAGGAATTCTGAACGTCCTTGCGATGGAAGTCAATCTGAAACTTTGCTAACTGTTAATCCGTAGGCAAGTTCTTGCAGCTATTGCGCAAACCCTGTGCCAGCGTTGCCAGCTTCTGCGGGGAAGGCCGCGACGCGAGAGTTCGATGAAGCAAAGAAAACCGCTCCAACGGTTCGGTGACGACAGACAAGCATGGGATGGCAGTGGTGACTTTGCCGGATTACTTCGACGCGCTCAACAAGGAATTTCGGTACCAACTGACGGCAATCGGGACATTCGCGCAGGCAACAGTGGCAAAGAAGATTGAGAACAACGTTTTTGCCATCCGAACCAGCAAGCCGGGAGTGGAAGTCTCGTGGCAGGTCACCGGCATTCGTCAGGACGCATACGCGAACGCACACCGGATCCAAGTTGAAGAGCAGAAGCCGCCGAGGGAGCAGGGACATTCCTTGCATCCCGAGCTTTTTGAGAGCAAGGGGAAGCAGGTAGCTGCCGAGCAATCCGGAGGCAAATGAGCAAGTCGGCGGTTCCTGTGAGTCGCGGTGAATCACCCGTCCGATCTAAGGCGAAAAAAGCCCGCTCCACAGGGAGCGGGCTTCGGGTTAAAGGTATTCGCGCGTTCTGGTGCCTAATCTGTGCAGGCTCCTTGCGCGGAGGTGAACGTGCCGTTATCGGAGAATTTCTTGCCTGCTCCAATGGATGGCGGGCCATAGTACCAGGAATACATCGCCAACTCTTGCAGGTGATACGTGTAGCCGTTCGACATTGGTACCGAGAAGGGGTTGCCGATGCCAGTCAGCGGGTCACCTACTTCAAGATTGTTCTGGCAGCCAGATACCTGTCCAACGTGTCCCCAAGCTGGGGTTGGGTTGTTGCCGAGCGGGTCATCCTGCCATTCGTCCACTTCGTGGGCCGCGACGTAAGTGTCCAGAATGTCGCCGCCGAAGGCGTGGGTAGTGTCAAACTCGAAGGGAGAATAAGTCTGAAGCGGGTTTCCGATGCCGAAGTGATAGCCCAGAACGCAGCAATTGCTGGTGCTGCCCTCATACATGACTACGTTGTACATCAGGAAGGTCACGAAGGTTTTCGGGTTGACGCCCTGGCCGGAAAGCGAAGGGATGATGGTCTGCTCCAGCAAAGTCTCGAACGGATCGAGATTGACGCCGCCCAGCGGTCCACAGGTGCTGGTGAGGATAGCGGAATTGCTGCTTCCCAAGTTCACCTTGACCGGCTTGAGAACTACCAGCTTAAGCTTGTTGTGGTAGGTTCCGCCGTTCTTATTGACAGGCGTCCAGAAGCTGGCGCGCTGAAACGCGTCCGTATACGAAGTCTTGCCGACGTTGACGCCGTTCATTGTGAAGGCGGCAGCATTGGTGATCGGGGATTGTTTATAGATTGTGAGTGGGACTTTTCCGTCGAAGCATGCGCTGTCGGCGACGGTGGGGTCGAAGACGGTCGAGCCGATTGTGATAATCAGCGGAACCACTTGCATAGTGGTCGTGGTGGTAGCCTTGTTGGTATATGGGCTGTTCCCGACCATCACGCCTGAGAACTTCTGCCCTTTCGAGCCTGACCGGGTAGAAGTGGCCTTATACGTCCATACCTTCAATCCGGTGGCAGCATCCGACTCATTCTGGAAGGTTATGGGGTCGATGCTCTGTACTGGTTTCGACAGAAAATAACCCTTCAACAGCGCCTGATCGTCCTGACCCAACACTTTTGGTGCAACCGCAGTCGACGCGATCACGGCGCTGGCGAGAAGTAGTAAAACTGTACGCTTCATTTGGAACGTCTCCTTTTTGATTTCTGATTCGGTTTGTCTTGATTTCTAAATCGGTATCGCATGGCTATGTGAGAGACAATCGACCTCAAGGATTCTACGTTTGCCCCGCGAGGTAAATCGGTTTGGCCTTTCAAATCGTTCGCTGAACACACCCACTAATTCCACATCATGCATCCGGAAAGCGACGAGATGGCCTAGGATCTCCGCCGAGAAAAAGCCAACAAAATGTTCCTCAGCGAATCCAGAATGACCAGCCGCGGGGGAGCAGCAAGAGGCCATGCGATTCTGAGCGGCCTTACGATGTAAGTCAATCTGAAACTTTGTCAAAGGTTTGTCTGTAGGCAATCTTTTGCAACTATTGCGCAAGCCTATGCGGGGCGCTGGCTTCGACGATTAAGTTCTCGTCGTTATCTGGGCAGACCACGACACGAACGTGAAAGCGAAAGAAGCCCGCTCCACAGGGAGCGGGCTCGATGGCAATGCAGGGAAAGAACTTACTGGCCTGGGCAGACGTTTGGTTCGTCGTTCTGGAAGGCCAGCCACTTGTTCGCCGAGTCGGTCCTCGGGGCGCCGAAGTACCCGATGAAGACCAGCGACTGCAGGTTGTAGGTGAAGCCATGCAGCTTGTATGGGAACGCTCCGTAGTTGCTCATACGCTCGAGCGGGTCACCTACTTCCAGAATACTGTTGTCCTGGCAGTTGACGTTGTTATCGACGAACGGGTCATCCATCCACTCGCCGAGTTCGTGAGACATCGCGGATACGTCCTGAGAAAATGCGCCCACTTTGTCTACGTAAGCTGCGTTGGAATAAGTCTGGCCGCCTGGCTGGGCGCCGTTCGCGTTGTGGTAGCCGCCGATGCAGCAGCCGCCGGAAGTCAGATACGTGTCATAGAAAATGAAGAACGGGAGGATGTCCGGCGTCGCCCCGAGCTTGGTCATGAAGCCCTGTACAGCGGTGTCGTAGAGATTGATATCGGCGAGACCTACGGTGACGCCGAACTCGCTGCCGACCGCGCAGGAGCCGGTTACATCACAGTTAATAGTCTGCTCTGGCTTGACCACGGCCTTCATCAAAACGTGGTATTTGGAGTTCTTCTTGACGTCCTTCCCCCACCAGGTGCCACGCTGGAATGCGTCGATATATTGGGTGTTGCCGAGATCGGTCGGGCCGATCTTAAAGTCGATACCTGACTGGAAGAGCGGCGAGGCCACTGTGTTCTGAATGACAGTTTTTCCGTTGGACAATTTATGTTTCGGATCGAAGGTCTTGTTCCCGTGCGTCTTGTCGAAAACAAACTTGACCGGAATGATCCAAACCGTCGTGGTGGTCGTGACATTCGTCTTGGAGGGGTCGGTGCCGACCATGGTGAAGGTGATCTTATTGTGAGTGAGGTCAGTGAAACTGCCGTTCCATTGCACGAGTTGTTTGCCAGGGGTCTGGTTCGGCGATGCCGGGTGTGGGGGGCCGGCGACAAAGTGCGGCGTGGGATTCGGGTAGGGATAGTCCTGCGCACCCTGGGCGAAAGCCAGTCCGGCGCAAGCTAAGAGCAACGTAGCGATCAAAGTGAAGTTCACGGCATGTCGATTCATGATTTAAGTACTCTCCTGTTTTTGGGCGATAGGTGAAGAAAATTCTCAACAACATTCCTCGGCGGGTCCAGGATCACTTGCGGCGGCGCAGCAGAGGCCATGCGATTCTCGGGGGCTTTGAGATGTAAGTCAATCTGAAACTTTGTCAAATGTTTGTCGGTAGGCAAGTTCTTGCAGCTATTGCGCAAGGTCATGCGACTCATGTCCATTTCGGCCTTCCAACTCCGCGAACGGTTTGTGTGCGCCATACGAACTTGTTCCTAAAACGTGACCCGGACGCCTAACTGGGCGGCGAACGGGATGCCTACTGTGGTTCCGGGGCCGAAGAAATCTCCCAGCGCGCCCTCGGGTATCTCGAGCTGGTTCAGGCTGGTGATGGGCGTGGTTTGGGAGCAGCTCGCGTTGGTGCAGATGCTGGTGACGTTGGTGATCCCTGTGACCGGATTTGGCACCATCTGGGCAGCCGGGACGGGAAGCTGGACCACGTTGACGGCGAAGTTCGCGCCGGGATTGTTGCGGTTGAAGATGTTGAAGAACTCGACGAAGGGGTTGACCTGCCAGCGGTCGCCGATTTTGAAGGGGCGGGTGACGCGGAGGTCGGACTGGATGTAAGGCGTGCCGCGGAATTCGTCGAGGCTGGTGTACGCTCCGTTTACGTAGATGCGGCCAGTGTTGTTCGCGTTGGTGATGGTGATGGGGCGGGCGCTCTCGACCTGAGTGATGGTGCTCACTTCAAATCCACCGGGGATGCGCAACGTGCCGGCGAGCACGAAGCGATGACGAACGTCTTCGCCGGAGGGACCGTAGTCGCCGGGTCCGAAGGCGTTCAGCAACGGCGGCTTCGGGAATTGCTGCTGGCAGACGCCGTCCACATAGTCAAAGAGCTCACCGAGCAGGCAACCCCAGGTCTGCGCCTTGGAGAGTTGGTAGTTCGCAACCAGATCGAAACGGTGCATATTGCCCTGCGCATGCAGCATCAGCGCGTTGTAACTGGAGCGATTGTCAGACTGGAACACGTTGACGTTGGGAACCACGTTCGCCTGATCGGCGGCATAGTTTGGGTCCGTGGTGGGAATGAGCGGCGTGAACAGGTTGGTGCCGCTGGAATAAGGGAAAGCGCGGTAACCGTGATTGCCCTGCTCGTGTACGTAATCTGCGCTGGCCAGCCAATGTTCGTTGAAGGCGTGCTGCACCCCGCCGGTAATGTGAATGGAGTAGGGCGTCTTGTAATCGGAGCCGATGAGGTTGCCAGTGCTTCCGATGCCGCCGGTGAGGCATCCAGCGCCCGCAAGGGCGTAGGTGCCCGGGCCACCGGTAAGGCTGCAAGTGCCCGTGGTTGCGTTGGTGTTGTTGAGTCCCTGAAACGCGGTGGCCCATCCATTCTGAGCAAGGTCGTCGTAGAACAAGCCGAATCCCGCGCGAAACACGGTATTCTCGCTGCCGCCGGGCGAATAGGCAAGTCCGAGACGAGGCGCGATCTGTTTGTGGTAATCGTGCGGCACGCTGGGCGCGATCGGAATCTGCAACGCTTGCAGAGTTATGAATGCATTGTTCTCCAGCTGACTTCGCCCCGAACCCTCGAAAAGTCCGAAAGTGGTCTGATAACGCAGGCCGTAGTTGACGGTGAGGTGGTGCGAAACCCGCCAGGAGTCTTCGGCGTAGAATGCGAGCCGCTGAACGTTCTGCGAAAAGGTGCCGTCGCCCGCGGGAGTAAAGCTGCAAGTCGATTTGTCGGAAGCAATGAAATTCACGCACTGTGGAGTGAATGTTCCGAACACTCCTGGGTTTTGCACATAAAAGGTCGGGTTGTTGACGTAGCTGGCAAGAGTTTCTGCCGTGGATGCAAAGGCGCCGCTCAGCACGGGCTCGTGAATGAAGTCGATTCCGAACTTGAGCGCGTGACTTCCCACAACGTGGCTCAGGTCGTAGCGAAACTGGTATTTATCCTGATTGCGCAAGTCGGGGAAAAGAGTAATGGGGGTGGCGAACTGGTTGTCGCCAAAAGTTTCGAAACCGGAGATGGTCAGCGCTGTCGAGCTGAAAGGGAAAGCGAGTGCAAAGCCCAGATCTGAATTGCGAGTCTGCGTGAGATGCAACAAGCTGGCATCGAGAACCAGATTGCCAAGCCATGTCGGACTGAACGTATAGGTATTGCTGAGCGCCACGTTCCAATAGTTGTTGTGTGTGGTCAATCCGGTGGAGGGCAGCGTGCCTTGCTCTACCAGGGCGTTGTGGGTGAGATAGCTGTCCGAAGAAGCGCGCAGGAACCAATTCGATTTTGGTGATTGTGCCCAGTCGAAGCGCACAGAACTGATGTAGTCGCGGAAAGGGATCGGAACATTTGGGGTGACGTTGATCGAAGGAACGCCGGTGATCAATCCCTGTGATGCCAATTGCGCAAGGGCTTGAAACTGCGTAAGGCTGTTAGGGCTGTAGGCAATGCTCGCGTTCTCGTGCACGGCTTCGAATGAGGTGAAGAACCATACTTTGTTTTTCGCGATGGGACCACCGATTGTGGCCACGTAGTTCTGGCGCGAGAACGGCTGCTTGGGATTGTTTACGCACACGCCGTTGGTGCATGTTTGCGCGGGATTCTCAATGGGGAAGCGGGCGTTGAGCGCTGCCGCGCGTTCGTAGAAGGCCGCGTCGCCATGCCAATCGTTAGTGCCGTGCTTGGTCGTGATCACGACGGAGCCGGCGGTGGTCCAGCCGGTATCCGCGTCCTCGTTGGAGGTTCGCACGGCAAATTCCTGAATGCCGTCGGGTGAGAAGTTCTGTAGAAAGCCGCCAATCCAATCGTCAGAGTTGTCGGCGCCGTCAACCGACAGCTCGTTGTTCAAGCCAGAGCTTCCCCCGGTTGAGACCGCGGTGATGCGCGCCTTGGTCGGATCGGATGGCTCGACAGGTTCAGTTCCGGGCACGAGGTACGCGATGTTGGCAAAGCTGCGCGCCGGGAGCGGAAGAGATTCGAGGTCGCGGCTGCCAACTACACCGCCGCGCACAGCGCTCGACGTATCAATGGCTTCGCTGGTAATCGAGGAAGAGGTTCCACGCACGTTCACCGTCTCACGCCCGCGTTGGAGGTTTAACGTAACGCTGATATCGCGCACCACACTGACGGCGACATTCACGTCGGCTGTGGCCTCGGCGAAACCTTTGGCCGTAACCGTCACGTGATAGGAGCCAGGCAGCAAGCCCTCAATGCGAAACTCTCCGCGATCGTTTGCCACCGCCTCGCGAGTGATGGAAGACCCAGCGGACTGTAAGACAACCCGCGCACCTGCCACGCGCGCGGCGCTGGCGTCCTGCACTTCTCCCCGAAGCGCGCCGTTCGGATTCTGGCCATACGCCGCCACCGAGAGCAAAATCATGCCGAGAAAAACGAAAATGGCGGCGAGCGAGCCTGCGTTTCCTAGCTTGGATTGCACCAGTTTGGATTGCATCTTGATCGAGTTCCCCAACGATCCGCAGAAGGCTTGACGCGGCTGTGCCGCGTCGCTGCGTGATCGTGCTTAAAGTGGCTGCCTGGGAGCGGAAGCGACCACGAGACTAGCGTGCAAAGCGAGCTACTACCAGAGCTCGTAGAAGCTGGATGGAGCCTGGGTCTTCACGTGAGCGGGGATTCTTTGACTAACTTCAGGGCGGGTCCGCACCGCAGGGTTAACGCTTTTGTGCGGAGGCTACGCGCGGAATGCCTTGCAGGTCATTGGTGATCTGAACCTGGTTCCATTCGGCGAGCAGGGACTTAATGGCGTTTGCGATGGTACCGCTGATCTCCATTACCAACCAGCCTCCAGACCTCAACGTTGTGTGGGCTTGTGGGATCAGGCGCTCGATCACTTCCAGGCCGGTGGGCCCTGCGAAAACTGCGTTGCGCGGTTCGAACGCGCGGACTTGGAGCTGTACCTGGTCTACCTCAGATTCGCCAACGTAGGGAGGGTTCGAGATTACGAAATCGAACGTGGCGGGACCGAAGCCTTGCAGCAGATCGGCGTAGTGGAAATGAATCCGTTTGTCGAGTTGATGGCGGGCTGCGTTAGCTTGGGCGACTTCGAGACCGGCAGAAGAGATGTCCGTGGCGTGGATTTCTGTGTCAGGCAATTCCTTGGCGAGGGCGAGAGCGATGCAGCCTGAGCCGGTCCCGACGTCGACGATGCTCGCAGCGGAGCCGGGCGAGGACGCCCGGCCTCCATTAACCGTTTCTTTATTCAATTGCAGTACGGTTTCGATCACGTGTTCGGTTTCTGGGCGGGGAATCAGCACTGCCGGTGAAACTATGAAATCCATACCCCAGAATTCCTGGTGGCCGGTGATGTATTGCGCTGGAACTCCACCGACGCGCTGGGTGATCGCTTCCTCGTAGCGGGATTGTTCTTCCGGTGTGAGTTCGCATTCAGGATGAGCGAAGAGATATGCGCGGTCGCGGGCCAGAGTGAACATCAGGAGCAACTCGGCATTCATGCGCGGCGAGCCAACGTGAGCTGCCGTGAGCCGGTCTATTGCGGACTTGAGCGCGTCCTTTAGAAGCACGAAAGTATTTGAACACAAAATTGCGCGCCGGCATTCCCTGTTTGCTCCTCATTTGCACTCGCCGGGAAGCAGTGAAATCAGTCACTTCCGGCCCATTGCCCGCAAACTCTGGTAACTTCTTGATCCTCGCGCCTCGATGGTAGAGTTTCGCATGGACGGCTGCGCCCGTCCGTTGCCGGGTTGGTCGGAGGGAGGGTTATGCGTCTGGCTGAAAGACGTGCCATTAGCGGCTTGGCGATATTGACGCTGTTGCTTTGCTGCCTTCCCACGCACGCCCAACAGGCGGCGTCTGCCCCCGCTTCACCGCCGCCGCAGGACTCGCCAAAGTCGCTGGCCGATGTCGTCAAGGAATCGAAAAAGAATAAGACTGCGCATGCGACGAAACTCATCACAGAGGATGACCTCAACAAAGGCCCTTTGCCCCGGCTGAGCCTGGACGATGTGGACAACTCCGACGAGATTATCGACGCCATCGGCGATTTTCAGAGCAAGCACACTAAAGAGGAGACCGAGCAAGCCATTCACAGCTGGTACAGCGAGTATGACGCCATGCTCGAGTCTGCAATCCGGGAGAACACCCGAACCAGCGAACGGCGATCGGATTCGACCTACAATGGGTACTGGATCTGCCAGAATTCCCCCACCTACGAAAATTGTGTGACCCGCCGCCAGGAAGAAATGCGCGGCGCGCACGATGACCAAGCCACGCTGAAGGTGAATGGCGCAGCCACGGCGCGCATTCAACAGTCGTTTATGAAAATCCGCAATAGTTTCGTGCGCTACAATCTGAGCTATTCGTGGTTCAAGATACGCAATGCCAACGGGGTTGGGAGTTACTGAGCTGCGCTTCCGGTTCCTGCGGCAAGCGATCTCGCCTTGAACCCTTCCTGCCATCGCCTTAAACTGAATGCAGATGCACATGCACAGCCATGGCGCGGGCGAGCGAACCTCCAAGGTTCTGCGGGTGTCGCTCGTGGTCACGCTGGCCTACATTGTGTTGCTGGTGGTTGCCGGCGTTCGCGCCCACTCGCTGGCGCTGCTGTCTGAAGCTGGCCACAACCTTTCTGATTTGGTTGCGCTGCTGCTTTCGCTGGGTGCAGTGTATTTGGAAGCGCGTCCGCCCAGCGCGACCAAGACTTATGGCTGGCATCGCGCGGGAGTGCTGGCTGCGCTGGTGAATGCAGGATCATTGGTTATAGTTTCGTTCTTGATTTTCTACGAAGCCTTCCGCCGGTTGCAGAATCCGGAGCATGTGCGGGCGGGCGTGATGATCTGGGTTGCGGCCGCCGGCGTTGTGATGAATGGTGTAATCGCGCTGCTGCTGTACCGCTCGGGGCGGGACGTCAACATCCGCAGTGCGCTGTTGCACGAGATTGGCGACACGGTTTCCACTGCCGCCGTTATTGTTGGCGGCTGGGTGATTCTGGCGACGGGGCAGTATTGGATTGATTCCGCGCTGTCGTTCGGCATCGGCGCATTGATTCTGTGGTCGGGGTTCGGCATCTGTCGCGAGACCCTCAACATCCTGCTGGAAGGGACGCCGCGCGGCATCCGGCTGGAAAAGGTCGAAGCTGCCATGCGGGCGGTCGAAGGGGTGAACGATGTCCACGATCTGCATGTGTGGAACATTGGTTCGGAGACGCGGGCTTTATCGTGTCATATCTCGATTGAAGACATTCCGCCTTCCGTCAGTGAGCGGATTCTGCGCGATGTGAAAGAGCGGCTGCATGAAGAATTCCATATTGATCACACGACTATTCAGTTTGAGCACGTGATTTGTGAAGTAGCCCATGGATGCGTAATTCCGGTGAGCGAAGAACATGGGCATGAACACTGAGTTTGGTAATTGGTCGTCAGCATTCAGCCTTTACACTTCGTAGCAAGGGCGGGGTTCGGCTTAGCGCTAAATACTAGGTTCGCTCCCTTGTTTCTCGTAGATCTCTTTCGCTCTTTCGATCGTGTCCGCTTCCTCGGGCGGCTTGTCCGTTCTGATCCGCACGATTCTGGGGAAGCGTAGCGCATAACCGCTTTCGTGGCGGTCGGAGCGCATCATGTTATTGAAGGCAACTTCGAGCACGATCTTTGGTTCGACAACCAGGCGGAAGCCCTGGTCCTCGACGACATGATCGAGAAACCATTTGGTCATTTCTGCGATCTCCGCATCGGTCAGGCCTGAATAAGCTTTGCCGATATTTACCAGGCGGTCGCCGTCACGTACTGCAAAAGTGTAGTCGCTGAGGACGCCAATCCGCTTGCCGTGACCGTATTCGACCGCAGTGACTACGACATCGAGCGTGGCCAG
>Ga0116221_1003306_pt1 | contig 10447 bp, 11 predicted proteins | sample Sb_taG_5_FD_88965 | JGI IMG/M metagenome (GOLD analysis project Ga0116221, IMG submission 88965) | Peat soil microbial communities from Weissenstadt, Germany - Sb_50d_8_FC metaG | ecosystem: Environmental > Terrestrial > Soil > Wetlands > Peat | place: Germany: Weissenstadt | collected 2010-09-21
CATGACGGACCACTATCTGAATCCCGTGGTTCCGCAGAACTACACGAATACTGGCACACTGGGGGATTTTTCGGTCAACTACGAGCGCGATTTGACGACGAAAGATCGCTTGCGATTCATCGTTCGCCATGAGCTCTCGCGCTACGATCTTCCGAACGAACAGGTACAGCAATCCGCGGGCCAGCTCCAAACTGCCGACAACATTGAGACGATGGGAATCGCCTCCTATCAGCACACATTTTCGTCCAATGCAGTCGCCGATTTTCGCGGCATGGTCCGCGACAATGCGAATGATTTCAACTCCAACGCGAGTTCGACTCCGATCGAGGTGTTTCAGCACAATTTTTTTCGCGAGGGATATTTCAAGGGGACCGCAACCGTCGATTATGGCCGAAACGAATGGAAGTTTGGGGTCGAGTCGGACAACATATTTCTGAACGAAAATTTCAGCTACAAGATTACCGATCCAACTCAGTTTGATCCCACCACACCGCTGACCTTTGGCTTCCTGGGAAGCCGGCCAGACCTCGAGCAATCCGCATTCGTGCAGGACCAGATCCGACTGAAAAACTGGACCATCAATGCCGGGCTGCGCTGGGACCACTATCAGCTTTTGTTGAACCGTCACGCAGTGGACCCACGCTTCTCGATTTCGCGCTATTTCCCGTCCGCCGACCTCGTCTTGCATTTCTCCTATGACCGGGTTTTTCAGACCCCGTCTTTCGAGAACCTCCTGCTTTCGAGTTCAGTCGCAGTTGAATCCATCGACCCAACGAACTTCCTGCGGCTACCGATTGAACCTTCTGAAGGAAACTACTACGAAGCGGGTTTAACCAAGGTGTTCGTCGGAAAGGTCAAGCTGGACGCCAACTATTTCCGGCGGCTCGTAGCCAACTATGCGGATGACAGTCAGATCGAGAACACGACCATCAGCTTCCCGATTGCGTTCCGCAAAGCCGTCATCTATGGCGCTGAAGCAAAACTCGATCTTCCCGATTGGCGCCGCTTCTCGGGTTTCCTGAGCTATTCCTATACCGTCGGCAATGTCTGGGTGCCGGTGACGGGCGGCCTCTTTTTGGGGCCCGACGCCACGGCCGCGGCAACGCAGCTCACCGGCCATTTCCCGGGTTCGCAGGATCAGCGCAACACCGTTCGCGGACGCCTTCGCTACCAGATCAAACCGCGCCTCTGGATCGCGGGCGGAATTCAATACGACACCGGGCTGCCATTCGATTTCGATGGCGACCCGGCCACGGCGCTCGGCGAATACGGCCAGCAGGTGTTCAATCGGATTAACTTTGCCCGAGGCCGTCTCTATCCTTCCTTCCAGGTCAACGCCTCAGCGGGTGCGGATATTCACAAATCTGACCGCATGAATATGCGGCTCCAGATCGACGGACAGAACCTTAACAACGTCCTTGACGTCATCGACTTCGGTGGTCTCTTCTCCGGCAACGCCATCGGACCGTCGCGGAGCGTTGCCCTGCGCCTTACATCTAACTTCTAGAGCCGATTAGCGCATGGAGGCGAGAAGACGAGCAGCACCCTCAGCAATTATTGAAAGCCCTCTCCGGCAGATTCGTTCTGTTTCTCGAAATCGATTTGAACAAAACCGCTGGCGCCGCTCATGTAGCGTGAGCGAAGAGGGGCGAGGTTCGTTCCGTTGCCGAAAATGCATGCGATTTCTCCTGCCTGGAGACAATGGTGATGCGAGTAGCAGATTGCAAGAACACGCCTGAAATTCGGCATAGCCGGTCCGGCAAGCACGCCTGGCCAGAAGTAGGTCAGGGATCCGATCGCACCAGGGGAGAGCAGAAAGGCACCGCATCGCGCGGAAGTGGGTCGCGATACGTTTTGGAATCCCGGGCAGGCGACTTTATGCGCCGAGAACCTTCTTTCGGAACCTTTCCGGTCCCCTGGTCTCTCAACAAAAGCGAAGCGGATCGCGCCGCGATCTCGATGCTTCCTTATTCCCCGGCGCACCGGAAGCCCCAGAATTTGCGGTGGTGATCCGGTGCGTCCCAGGCACGGGCCGACACGCGGATGTTCTTCGCACTGGTGGACCAGGAGCCGCCGCGCAGCGCCACATAGTCGGAGTTGTACCAGTCGCTCGTCCACTCCCATAAGTTCCCCAGCATGTCATATAGTTGCCAGGCGTTCGGCTGTTTTTGGGCTACTTCATGCGATCGGTCGTAGCTGTTGGCCTTGTACCAGGCAATAGTATCCGCGTCCGCCTCCCCGTAGCGCGCGGCTGAACTGTTCGCCCGCGCAGCATACTCCCATTCTGCCTCCGATGGCAACCGCATCCCCACCGCTTCGCAGTAAGCCTTCGCGTCTTCCCAAGAGACCCTATCGACCGGCCGCTGGTCGCCGTGAAAGAAACTCGGGTTCGAGCCAACCACGCGCCGATAGGCAACCTGCGTCACCAGAGTCTGTGCCATCCAGAAGCCTTTCGTTATGGTTACCTCGTGCGCCGGCTTCTCATCTTCGTCGCAGTCGCCGTCTCCCGGCGAACAGCCCATCATGAACTTGCCCGGTGGAATCCAGACGTACGTGAGCCCGTCTTTGGGATTTGTCTTCGTTACAACCTTTGCGGGCTGCAATTGAGATTGACCCTGGGGCGCCGGCGCTGCCATCGCCGCGGGAGCAGAGAGTGCATGTACAAGCACCGACAGCAGCGAAAAGAGGAGCAGTCGTTTCATCCGGCAATCGCTGCATTCTACTTCGCGAACGCGCAGGACACAAGCGCCTCTACCGCGCATAACCTGTTGCAGCGGGACGCGGACTTGTTCGCGAGATTCGCGGCGATCACGCATTACGAAAAAGCGTGGCGCGAAGCTTTCACCTGTGTGGGCGACAACGGAGGGTACCCCCTCCCATGAGCCTTAAAGAATAGACGAAATGCGTGGCTTAGGCTGTGAATCAACGCTTTCCGAGCAACAATGCGAATCGATCGGCTGGCATTTGAAATTAACCGGCCTGGGTCCCCTTGGACCACCGCGCCGTGTCGACGCTGCGGCCGTGTCTTAGTCTGACGCTTACGGATTACCGCAGAGCGAATCGACAGTGTGGCCGTATTTGCGCCCGATCCCTCTTTGAGCCAAAAGTTGAAACCGCGTCCTCCTAGCAAGCGAGGGGTTCGCGGCTTCGACGCAATCTTTCTTTGATATTTTCTGCATGGGTGTGATCTTCTCATGGGTAGAGACTGCCCGGTTCGCACAATCTTGTTCACCCGCTCGGCGTACCTTCTTGACCTTGTACAGATTGTCGAATCTGTCGAAAGGGAAGACTGAGACTCTGGTCATCACACGGAAGGCGCTTGTAAATGCGCTTTCAAGAATCAGTCCTGCAACCGGGCGGCGGGATGCCAAGTCGGCTGCCGGACCGCTCCCCACCGAGCGCCCAAATGCAATGATCTTGGTCGGCTGCCACCAAGCCTATGGCCGTACAACCGTCAGCGCCAGAATTCCCTGAATCTTAGTCCAATCGTCGGTTTCGGCGTTGAGTTCGGTTTCCCTTCGTTTGTCGGAATAGCGCGGATCGAGCAACCAGAGCTTATGGATTACAAATTGGCTCCCCCAGTTGTTAGGGCGGGTTTCATCGTAGGTAGCTCCATACAACACGTATATGTGCGATTTCCACTTGAGGAGCATGGGCTGTTGGTCCATCAGCGTTGTGATGATGAGGTCGGGGGCAATCGAGCTTTTCGGGAAATACTCCGCTCGGACCACGATGGACAGGCCGTCGCCCAAGACATGCCTCCCCTGCAACTTGGCACTCAGTTCCTTCAAGGACGACGGAGCCGAGAGCACCGCGTCTTCAAGGCCAGAGTCTTTTCCACAGCATATGTCCCTGTCTTGGAGGATTGTTTCCAACGCCGTCGCGAGCACCGCCGATGCTTCCGCCGACGGCGCCGTCAGCAAGGGCAGATTGGCGACGTATACCTCTTGATTGTGGAGAAACCAGCCGGGCTGCGATAGGTCCTGAGAAAAGGCCGATACTGGGGCCATGCAAACCAGCACGAAACACACGAAGAGGGTCTTCGCGGTCAAATATGGGCGATTTATCGGAGATAACAGCAGTTCTTTCAAGGCCGCCTCCACGCGAACACCTCCGCCCATATTGGACCGGATACCGACAAAAAGAAACAGTACTTAAAGATACAGCGATCTCTTCATGCACACGCCTGCCCCTTCTCTCTTTGTAAGCCACGACTGAATTGTTGTGTTTTCTGCGGCTCCAGTTCCGGCAGCCGCCCCGAGTACCGCACCACTCCCAAGGCAGAACGCCCCGTATCCCTGCGGCTCCGGCAAGAAGTACTAGCGGTGCTGCGGTGGTGCGACGGTGAACTGAGCGCCCTGTGGCCGCCCCTGCTTGGAACCCTGAACCTCGAAGCCAAGAACTTCCGGCATGATGACCACAAGCTTACACGTATGTGTTCGATATTGCTCAGATCAAGATGATCTGAGTCGTTACAGTGAATAACGTTAGGGGTCGGTAGATGACCGCCCCGACGATGGAGAGGATAATTTATGAACGGATTTAAGTTTTTTGCGTTAGCTGCTGTTGCTGGAATCTGCTTCATGGCAACTACTCCCAAAACACAGGCTCAGGTGGGCATCGAGATCGGAGTTGCGCCTGTGTGTCCCTACGGGTACTACGATGTCCCGCCGTACGACTGCGCCCCCTACGGCTACTACCACCCGGAATGGTTTAGGGGTGGCGTCTTCATTGGTGCTGGCCCGTGGTTTCATGGCGCTGACAACTTCCGAGGCCACGTAAATAACCGTTTCCATCCTGAGCATGGCTATAACGGCCCAAGGCCAAACCGTGGCGACAAACCCGAGCCGGGAAAGCGTCTCGATAAGGTTGCCCACTTCAAAGGAAATGAAGTGCGTGATGGACGCGGCCACGCAGTTGGGGGCAAAAAACGCTAACCGATACCTGTATCTCAATCAAGGGACCCCAATCGAGAACGTGTAAAAGGAAAGGGCAGTTGTCCACGGATTGAAGAGTGGATACCTGCCCCCTTTTTCGCAAGAGCGCAAATCTTGTAATTGTGCCCTAATTTGATCTGCTGGATGATCGTTCGGAACGACCGGCATAGCTGGTAGGGCACGCATCGGATACGCGATCACGATCCACAAGTCGCAGGGATCGGAGTTCCCGGCGGTGGTGATCCCGCTCGCCACGCAGCACTACATGCTCCTGCAACGCAACCTTATCTACACGGGCATCACGCGGGGCAAGCGGTTGCTTGTCCTGATCGGGCAGAAGAAGGCGCTGGGCATCGCGGTCCGCAACGACCGTCCGCAGAGGCGGTATTCGGGGCTCCTCGCCACCTTGAGAAGTGGCACGCGGACGATGTTGGCTTGAGGGGAAGCTCCCCACCGCGAAGTGCAATAATTGAAGCCCCAGAATGAATGAGGATTATCTGAAGGCATCGCCCCGCTTCCTGCTGAGGAGTGGCTTCCCACGGTCCTTGCGGGTCGCAATGAGTTTAAGTCTTTAGGATGTCCGCACGGACTCAAGTTTTCTTCGGTAGAATCGTGCCCTGTGTACGGAGGGAAGAATCATGCGCAAACTGGTCGTTGCCATCCTCTTGATGCTTGCTTGCTCGGTTCTGGCGCCCCGTTACCGCGATTCGCAACGGAGATATAGACGGCAACGACGCCACCGCTCGCGATCCCGGCTGGGAGCCGCTGATCGACACTCCACTACACCCCGAATATCCCTGTGCGCACTGCATCAACTCCGGCGCGGCCAGAGCGGTCCTGGAATCCGAATTCGGAACGGGGGCGAATCCACTGACGATGACCAGCCCTACGGCTCCGGACGCGGTGCATAAATGGGGGAGCATCGCCGAATACGCGGAGGAAGTTTCCGTGGCGCGAATCTACGGGGGAATCCATTACAGGAATTCGACCGTAGTGGGCAAAGCCATGGGCAGAAAAATCGGTGACCTGGCCGTTCAGAACTACTTAAAGCCCGTACAGTGAGAATCAGGCGCGGAGAGCGTATTCGCAACGCTGAAGTTCTGGACGTGTAGTCGGCTACTCGGGAACCGGAGCCAGCTCATCGTTGGCGTAAATCGCGATTGCACTCATTGACCCGGACCGGCCAATTCTCAATGAGTGTAAACGCCTGTGGGTGTTGAAAAAGTCCCTTTTTCTCAAAACAGCCGAAATTTGGGGGATAGAAAATGTCTACCAAAACAGAGATCGTCGTTTGTAGGGCATCCTAGCGCAAGATTTTTCTGACCATTTTCCGGAGATCGAGTTTTTCAACAGCCACGCCTGTTGTCGACAATTGACAACTCACTTCGCGCCAGCAGCGGAAACCGATGTGAGTGGCTACTACAAGAAATATTACCCGAGAACTTGTTTACTGATCCTCCGGCATCAGATCCAATTCCAACACTGCCGCCATTGCCCGCCTCGAGCTCGGATGTAACTGGAATGAAATGGTTTCTCGGTGGGCGACGGCTATGTTGGAAAACCGAGACGGCGCTGCAGGTCCTGGAAGCGCGGATCGCTTCGCAGCGGGTCGAGTCGCGGCTCCCATCGGCTATAGATCAACCAAAAGGAACGCTCCTGAAAAGCCTTCGGAACCACTCGAGTGCTTTCTCCTTGTCACCCATTCCCGTATAGATGATGGCCATGTCGAAGGCAGGGACGTAATTGCGCTTTCCTATTTCCTGCAATTTCGCGAGGGTTTGCTGCGCTTCTTGTTTCCTACCGGCTATAGCATAGGCGTGGGCCAAAGGTGAGAGCGCGAATACCAAGCCGTCGCTAACCTTGCCTTCAGTATGGTTGACCTTCTTTGATGGAATGAAGCTGAGCGTCCAAGAAATCCGCGTGCCCTTCTTCGTCCTTGAGCATGCGCTGAAATAAGTCGCCTGATCCCAGCTTCGGCACAGATGTTCATCGCGGAGTTGTACTGGTGTACGGCATCTTCCTCGTCCTTGAGGTCGCCTTCGAGTTGCTGCTGCACGTTAGCGCCAATCTTGGGGGTCAGAGCGACATCCACCTTTGGTGTGGCATCCAAGAACACGATGCGTTCGATGAGACCTTCGACGTGACCCATTTCCTCGATTGCACGCCTCTTCAGGCGGCCCAAGTCCCTTCTTCGAAGGTGACCGACAAAGTTCCGCGCAGTCCCGCAAAGAACTGAAGAATAGTCGCCGCTCTTGTCTCCAGGATGGATTCCATGACTAACCTGCCGGTGGAATCCATCACTGCGACCACGATGGTTGCTTGATGAACGTCGAGACCAATATACTTCTCAGTGTTCACGAGGGTGCTCCTTTCGTAGGTGACGATGCTTGCGCTCTTGACCTACTCCAAAAGGGGCGCCCTTTTATAATGCGGTTACATCATCAACAATCGAGGGACTGTCGAACCTCAGCTCCATATACCGCGCCGCTCTTACTCGGCCATGGGGCCGGGTCTCTTCAGGTACCGTTCGACGATTGTATCCGCGGTGCGGTAGGTCTGGGCAAGGATCGTCAGCGTGGGGTTGCCGGAAGGGTTCTGTGGAAATGAAGATGCGCCGAGTACGAAGAGATTCGGAACACCCCAGTGCTGAAGCCACGGATTGAGCACAGAGTGCTCGGGGGATGCTCCCATAATGGTCCCGCCCTGGATATGTGTGCTCTGGTAACGAGTGGAGTCGTAATTCTGCAGTCCGGCGAAGGGTGAGGTCTCTACGGCGCCCATCGCTCGCCCCATCTCCAGGCCTCTGGCGCCAGCAAATTCCGCCATCCTTCGTTCATTGTCCTGCCAGTTGAGGGTGAAGCGGAGGAGTGGATCGCCGAAGTGATCTTTGTAGGTGGGATCGAGATCCATGAAGTTGCTGGTGTAGGCCAGATGCTCCCCGCTGAAGACGACGCCCCCGGTCTGGTCATAGTGGCGAAGCGCAGCCTTTTTCCATTCCGATCCCCAGCGAGCCTTAACGGAGCTGGGCACCACGCCGAAACTGGCGATGGGTCTTGCGCCAGAGGCCACTACTAGAAATTTGCCACCGCGCAGGAAACCGAGTTTTTCGTGGTCGAAGTTATCGGCGTCGAAGTCGCTGAGCATGAGGCCGGAAGAGCCCGCACCCATGAAGCGGTTGAGCGGCGTGTCAAAGAAAACAGTTGCCGCACCAAAAGATACCTGATGGGTAAGGTTGCGGCCGAGCGTGCCCTTGCGGGTGAGGGGATCGTAAGGTTGTCCGATTTCGGAGAGCAGAAGCAGCCGGGTATTGTTCAGCGTCCAAGAAGCGAGGATGACGAGGTCGGCAGGCTGAAACATTTCCTGTCCAGCGCTGTCCACATAAACGACGCCCCGGGCGTGCCCCTGGTTGCCGATCTGGTCATGAAGAATGCGACGGACTGAAGAGCGGGCTCGGATGGAAACACTCTTTTGCTTTGCGATTACTGGCAAGAGCGTATTAGTAGGCTGAGATTTGGACCCGATCATGCAGCCGAAGCGCTCGCAGAAGCCGCAATAGACGCAACCAAGGCGGTGGACCCCGTCCGGATTGGTGTATGCCGTGCTGATCGTGGCAGCGGGAATGGGGAAAGGATGTAGTCCGAGAGACTGGGCAGCGTCCCGAAACATCTCGGCCAAATGCGGCATCTTCATCGGCGGCGTGGGATATTCTGTGCTGCGCGGACCTTCGAAGGGGTCACCACCCGGGGAAATCTTGCCTTTCAGATTTCCGGCTTTCCCGGAAACACCCATCAGATTTTCGGCGCGCGCGTAGCACGGTTCGAGTTCGTCATAGGTCACACCCCAATCGCGGATGTCGCAATCCTCGGGCAGGCGCTGGGTCCCATACTTCTCTAGAGTGCGGGTACGTAGTTCGAAGAAGTCTGGAGGAAAACGAGGGCTCCAGCCCTGCCAATGTTCGCCGGCACCCCCGGTTCCGGTGCCGGGGAGAAACGACGCGAACTGGCGAATGGGAAGAGCCCGCTGCTTTGGATGATGTCGCAGCGTCACCGTTTCCAAAGATGAGTCCTGCATCATGCGCAACCGGATGGCGTAGTCGAGCTCGTCCATGTCGGTGAAGTAGCCGTGAGGTTCACGCGGCGCACCTCGCTCCAGTACAACAACGGACAGGTGGGTGCGCGCACCCAGTTCCTTGGCCATGAGCAACCCAGTCCAACCGCCTCCGATGATGACCACATCCGTGCGAGGCAGAGTCTTCATTTCTCATCCTCGCTGATACTCAACTTGGTGTCCTTGCCGAATATGTCCTGCAGGCTAGCCGGCTTCGGCCGGAAAGCCTCCCCGAAGTGCTGATCGACATCCTTTAAGTTGCTCATGCGCGGTCCGGGGTAGCCGATGAGCTGCCAGCCGATCATGCCCGCGTTGCCGCCGTGGATCGGGTCGCAGAACATGCCCTCGATGGTGTGGGCACGCAGCAGACGGAAGAAGTAAGTATCTTCGACCTTTGCCAGTGCCTCATCTTGCTCCGCCGGACTAAGGCGCTCGAAGCCGGCGAGATTCTTCAGGCTGTCACGATAGGTTTGGCGAGGGTTCGTCTCACCCTGGTAGCCCTGCTCGGGGACTCCTTCATCGAATGGGCCCGTCGTGTAACGGTAGCGGTCGCGTCCATAGGGCCCGGCCAGTTGACGGTCGATGTAAACAACTACCCCCGCTTCGCGCGCTCCTGGGCCGGATTCGTCGCTCGGAAAGATGCGCGAGGACGCAGCGGCCACAATCATTGCCTCATCTTGAGTGAAGAAGCGAAGTGGGATGCGGACGGAGCGATCTTCAGCAGGGAGACGAAAAGCCTGTCGGTCGAAGGAGTAGACGAGTACTCCACCGATGCTTGCTGCCGACAATACCAGGAACTGGCGACGCCGCATGCTAGGTTTCCGCAAAGAGCGATCAAATCTGAGAGGAAATTATGCCTCCTTCGGCCCTCGATGGCAAATTCAACTTCCGCCGTTAGCGGAGCGCCTGCTGGTTGGCGAAAGAGTCAATGGGTAAACGTGCCTCTCTCGGCATCTGAGCGGCAGAGCGGGTGGGTTCTAAGCCCTACGCCGCACCTTCATGCCGGACACGCCCGTACCCATGGGTGGGGAGATGAGCACGAGGTTCCCGCCCTTAAGGGCTCGAATCCGCACAATGCGTCCGGTCAAAATTGCACACTCCCATTCCGGATGCTTCGCTACACTCTCGGCGAAAAAGACGCGTCCTTCTCGCCAATCGCCAATCGAGGAGCGTTGGCCTGCCAACGGGCCCGCTGTCTTTCGGAAAAATGTCGTCCGAACCGAGCCTTTTTGGAATCAGCAACATTTACAGTAAGGACCGAAGTGAGCCCTGCGCGAAAGCTGGTTCTATGCGGCGACTGTCTTCGCTTTCTGTTGAGTGACCTCCGACTCTGCTTGCAGCCAATCGTCTAGTTCGTGCCCGTCGTCTCTCCCGCGTTGCTCGTACAGTTCGTGAGCACGACG
>Ga0116221_1003309_pt1 | contig 10439 bp, 14 predicted proteins | sample Sb_taG_5_FD_88965 | JGI IMG/M metagenome (GOLD analysis project Ga0116221, IMG submission 88965) | Peat soil microbial communities from Weissenstadt, Germany - Sb_50d_8_FC metaG | ecosystem: Environmental > Terrestrial > Soil > Wetlands > Peat | place: Germany: Weissenstadt | collected 2010-09-21
CCGCCCTTTTATGTAGGCTTGGGAGGGACCCCCCTTTTTGGGCTTTGGAGGTTCAAGTATAGGTTACGGTTGGGGGGGGGGGGGGGGGGGCAAAAGAGAGGAACGAACCCAATTCCGCGTGACAGGTGACAGGGGGTGACAGGGGGTTTTCGGGGTGCGGAGGCGCGGATACCCGCGTTTGCGGGGGTTTGGGGCCCCGGGCGTGATGGGGTGACAGGGTGACAGGATGACAGGAGATCTGCGGTGTGTAGCGCGTTGCGGAGGCTCGTTTGGCCTCGAAAAACGCGGAACGAACCCAGTTCCGGGTCGTGAGTGACTGAAGACCCAATTCCGCGTGACAGGGTGACGGGATGACAGACAGGAGATTTTGCGGTGTGTGGTGGCCGGCCGACCTCTCTTGGTACACCTGGGGAGCCGTGGTGTGCGGCCCCCCAGATGTACCGATGGAATGAGCCACACCTGGAGGAGAAGCCGTCGATGAGCGGCTGGATATTCAGTTGTCAAAGAGCGTGGGAGAGGGAGTCTCTTGCGAGGTCCGAGTACCTACTTCCATTGTAGGAGACGAGACCTCGCGGACGGGGGGCGGAGGGCTGCGAATTAATCCTTAAGTCGTTTTACAGGGTGGAGTTACGGATTATTTCGTGGGGCTGTGACCGGTGTCGAGCCGCCTCAGGGGCTGATGGAGCGGAAGGGCGATCCCCTTCATTTTCAAGGGGTTGCTGACCGGCGAGGAATGGTGTGGTGGGGAATCCATCGACTGCGGGGCGAGGTGGCCCGTCCCACGGTGCCCGGAAAACCTTCAAGTCAATTGATGCTACCGGAGTTAGACGAAAGTCGAGTGCTGGGACAGTGGGCGCTGCTCCGTGTTCGTGCAAACGATTCCGGTTCTTGTTGTCGCCGGCGTGCGTTCGTCAACCTCGGAGAGCGCCAGTCATTTGCTGGCGATTTAGGACCAGCGGTGGGGCTGCCGTTTGTGTCCGACAACAGACCGTTCAAGGTAAGATTGGCAAGAAGGAGGAGCCGCCGTGGCGGACAGCGCCCCTACGGGAAGCGCGACGACAGCCAGGATTAAACCGCTCCTCGTTTGGTGCAAGCGGTGTTGGGCGGTTGCTTTCTGGACGGCAGTAACTTGCCAGCTCTTCGGTCACCACGCACTCGATTTGATTCCAGGAAGGTGGAAGGCGCTGTTAGCCGATGCGGGGATTCCCGGCTCTGCTGTTGTCCTGGTAATCCTAATAGTCTACCTAATCGCCTTCGGAGGAGCGAGTTTGTTTCGGTTAGCCGTATATACAGCAACGTTTCCTTTATGGAGCCCTTTCTATGTGGTGTACTATCTGGCCCAGTTCTTTCGTAGACCAGCGGCGTTGATTTGGCGTGCCGTTAGCTCTATTTATGGATCGGGCTGGACGGTAGTCTCGCTGCCGTTTATCCTGCCCTACCTCGCTATCCTCGTGGTAAGCACAAGAAGTCGGCCTCTGCTCATGTTGGGCATCCTTGTCATTCTCTTTGCGATCTCAGTCGTCCTCATAACTTCGTTTTCCTGGGTATTGGCCCCCACCAGGATCTTCGTTAACCTCGGTGATCGGGCTCTTCGGTGGCTTGCTAAGAATTGGGAGCGGACCGTCTTCCAGGATCTTTCGCCCGAGAAAGGCGTCTCAGGCAAGCGAATATCTAAGGCCAACGAGGAGGTGGAGACGTCCGTCCAGGTGTGCGACTGGGTTGACCGCGTCGCGAGGGTCTTGCTCACGCCCAAAATGGCCGTCCTCTCGTTCCTCATCGTCTTTCTCGCATGTCTTGTGCTAGTGACTGCCGCCTTTGGCTACGTCTACTTGGCTGCCTGGAAACTCGATCCAACCACTTTCTCAGTCTCAGGTGCCAGTATATCGCCGAACACGTGGGGCGCTGTCTTCTTCAGCGTGACAACCATCACTACGGTGGGCGTGTCCCCGCTGATGCCACGAACTTGGCTCGGTCAAGCATTCGTCACCCTGCAGCTGTTCTGCGGCATCTCGTTCCTTTCACTTCTTGCCCTGTCCTTCTCCACACTTCACCAGTCCGATTTAGAGGCGGCTCAGGCGACCTGGCGCGAAACACGAGAGTACCTCATCGGGCGCACGACAGAGTGGTCCAGCGTGCTGGATCTTCTTCAGAAGATGCTGACGACTTTCGGTCCTGAGCCGCTAGTAGCTGAGGTCGAAAAGCTCGACGAGTGGGACAAGGAAACGCCCGCCCGGAACTGGTCAGTCGCGATTGCTGCTCTCACTAAAGCTGACGCTCTCCTTAAACAGCTAGAGTTGCGCCCCCTTTATGATGATCAGATCCCTGAAATGGTCCTTTTAAACAAAGGACGACAGCTTCTCAGGCAGGGTAAGACAAAAGAAGCGATTGAGTTGGTCCGCGCATCGGTTGAGATGGGCGAACGTTCCCCTGCGAATGCTCCAGGCAAACGCACTTTTGATTGTTTCTTGATTTGGCTTCATTCGGCGTTTTGTTTGAACGAGCCGGAGGACGCTGAAAAAATTGCCTCACTCTTGCGTAAAGAGCGTGACGAATACTACAAAGGACTACAGACGGGACAAAGTGATAACGCCTAAAGGTCAATGGTCGCTATTGCTATGCGCGGTTGCGCTCATGGGGTTGTGCGGGTGGGGCCAGGGAACCAACTCCCAGCCCGAGTCGAGAACGCGTAACGTGGCGAAAGAACTCTTAGCCGCCGACGGTATTTTCACGTGGAATAAACAATGGGTTTTTTCAGGCATCGGAGTCCTGGCCCTTTCGGGGCTCGGTTCCGTGATCCGATTTGCATTTCGTGGACGACGGCCTGGAGGCGACGGCGCCGGAACCATACGCAATCCGGAGCCTTCCGTGTCCGAATCCGTCAAAAGCGCGACGACGGGCAGTATTCCCGTGAGCACACAGACCCTCAACCTGTCTTTCGATACTGGGGGAAGCTCTCCACCCCTGACCATGATGGACGGAAAAAAGGCGAGAGCGGAAATCCACCTCGCCTGGAAGGTCGTCAATCCCTACCTATTCTGTTTTTCTTCGAATGGTCACCCGTTCGACGTGTTGGTTCCGCTGTTATTGGCGCGGACGCGGGAACTCATGGAGAGCCTGAAGCTTGATGATGCCAGAAGCCGCAGACGTGAATCGGAGACTCGGATCACCGAAATCCTCATTGACGACTTCGGAAAACGCGGCATCAAGATCGAGTCGGTTCTGTTAGGCGCTGTTGAGGAGCTTGGCCGGTAGGCGCGCTGGGTGTGCGGCGACTGCCGGCGGGAGACCCAAGTTTCAAAAATACTGGCGACGGCCGAAAAGAAAGTCCTCGACGCGGCGGCCGACGGCGGGAGTCTGGGCGCCGGCCATACGCCGCCGGCATGCACTTGCCATCACCTCGAATCGCAGTTATCTCCTGCACCGAAAAAGCCCACCGCCCCGCAGCGCAAAAAGCGGCGCCCTGAAAATCCTCGGCTCCCTGTCCGCCAGCTTCAATGTGCCCAACGAAGCACGCCCGCCGTCGCTAAGCTCCAAACGTACCTGGGAGCCAAGGGTCAAGACAGTCTATAACCGCGGCGGCGTCCACGCAGTTTCTGAACTCGAAACCCAAGTCGGATTCGATAAGCTTGTCAGGAAGACCACAACCCCGAAGAAACAGAAGCGGGAGAGGGCCTGATTTGGCAAGTGTCCTATGGTCCAGAGTGCTCGCCGCAAGTGATTGCAGGTATCCAGCCCCGCCACATTGCTCAAATTGGTGTCGCCAAAAACAGTATCACCCATGATCACATGGGCGAAGTTCGTCCGGAATCTGTTATCTTGGATGGTCAGGACGTCCCTTCGGGCTTCGGCTATGCGATCGACACCCGGAATCAGCGCAGCCCCCACATTTCGGCGAGTCCGAGCATGCAGGCTTCAGCGACTTGTTGCGCTGCTGAAGGACATCAAGCGCTGAACTTGACACCCCCGCCCGTCTGCTATGCTACCGGCAGGAAGTCAGGAATCCTGACGTCCGGGAATCTAAACTCAACAAGCTTTATGAACACCACCGGTAAAATCCAAAATAAAGGTCAGGTGACCATCCCCACCGCGGTCCGGCGCCAGGCTGGCCTGTCCAAAGGCGACCTGGTCAACTTTGCCTTCCAGCGCGGCAAGATCGTCATCACGCCCAGGCTGGTAATCGACCGCTCCAAATTTTCCACCGCCGATGACGAATACACCCCCGCCCAGCGCCGCATCGTCGATGCGCATCTGGCTGAGGGCTTGGCAGACATCAAGGCTGGCAGGGTATCCAAAGTTTTTTCCAGCGCCGAGGAATTCATCGCCGACCTCCACAAGGCAGTCAGGAAGCGCACCCCGAGGCCAAAAACCAAACGCCTGGCCAAATGAAGATCCGCCGAACCACCCATTTCGAGCGGGCCTACAAAAAAGCTCCCCAAGACATCCAAGCTGCCTTGGACAAACAGGTGTTGCTTCTGCTTCAGAACCTCCGGCACCCTTCCCTCCGGGCGAAAAAATACGATGAGTCCCAGGGCCTCTGGCAAGCCCGTGTCACCCGCGACTGGCGGTTTTACTTCATCATCGAAAACGACACCTACGACCTCGTGGGCCTCACGGCCCACCCCAAGTGATTCCCCTCACCAGCTCCGCAACGAAGACGAATACGACCCCTCCATCGACTGCCCGGTCTGCCACCGGCCGTTTTCCAGCTACGTCCGGTTCGATGACCACCTGGCCGAGCATGAAGGCCTGCCCCGCTGCAAACTGTGCGGCGAGACCATCCGCCGGAGGAGCCTCCGCCATCGGATACTTGCCGACCCTGGTCGTTCACGCAGACTGCCCCAAACGCTTCTGGGAGTCTTTAGCTGCCGGAGCCGGGGAGGAAGAAGAAACGCTATGATCGAAGAGATGGCGACGGTCCGCATTACAGAAGCCGAACTCGCACGCGATATCCACGCCGTGCTGGCCAAGGTCCAGGAAGGCATCGAGGTGATCGTGGAGCAGGACCATCGCCCCGTGGCCATCATCAGAACGCCGCAAGGTCCGGGCCGGAAGATCAGCGAGTGCATCGAACTGGCGAAAGCGCATGAAGAGAAACTGGGCTACGTGCCGGTGCCCGATCCCGACTTCGCCAAGGACGTGCAAGCGGGCATCGACGCCCACCGCGAGCCGTTGAACCCGCCGGCATGGGATTGGTCCTCGATTCCGGCGTGCTGATCGCCGCCGAGCGCGGCGCCAAGCCGGTGAGCGAGCTGCTGGCCACACTCGAACACGATCACGGAGAGACCACCGCAGAGCAGGCGCGGAAGCGGCGCGACAATCCTTCACTTCGGCTACGCGATCGACACCCGGAATCAGCGCAGCCACCACATTTCGGCGAGTCCGGGCATGCGGCGAAGGCCAACGCTAATCTCTTGGTACCATCGAATCAGGGAACGCTATGACCGTCCAGCTCGATTGGCCACCCGAAGTGGTGGATCGGCTCACCGAGGAGGCCCGGAAGAGAGGGCTCTCGCTGGAGGCCTATCTTCTGGAAACGGTTCTCCAGCAGAGGGACTCGAACGGCGCGCCTACCGAGGAGGCCGAGAAGCGCCGGAAGCGGGCCGACGCCGGCGCGCGAATCCTCGAGATTCAGAAGCGCGTTAAACCCGATCCCGAAGGCTGGACCTCCCGCGACCACATTAACTACGGGCGCCGTTGATGGCGGCCGTTGTCATTGATGCCTCGATAGCGTCCGCGTGGTGTTTTCCCGACGAGCAGACGGATTACACAAAAGCCGTCTTTCAGGCCGTTGCTTCGTCGGCCGTGGACACCGTAGCCCCGCGGCTTTGGGCGTACGAAATTCGGAACAGCGTTCTCATGGGCCTTCGCCGCGGCCGGATCGGCGAAGCAGACAGCGAGCAGTTTCTGATCTCGCCGAATGAGCTGAACGTGCGCCTCAGCGAGCCAGCATCGTACGACGAAGTGTTCTCCCTGGCCCAGGAGTACGGCTTGACCGTTTACGATGCCGCCTATCTCAACGTCGCTATCCAGGAACGATTACCGCTGGCCAGCCTGGATCGCCAGCTCGTTCGAGCGGCGGAAGCAGCCGGTGTCGCGCTCTTCCAGCCCTGAGATTCGGTCCATCAAAGTTTGAGGGGGCCGGTGTTCTATGCCGAGCGCCGAATCGGAACGAACCGGATCTCGACTCGCTGATGCAACGCGTCTCCGATCCGGCGCAGCATCGCCAGGGAGTGGCCTTCGTAATCCGCGTCCTCAAGGCGGCAGATGACCGATGCAGTGGTACCGATGAGCCTGGCAAGCCGAGTTTGAGTAAGACCTGCCGCAGTCCTCAACTCGTAGATCTTGCGGGCGATCTCCTCGTTCGCCCGCGCCTCTTCCAGATTCTTCAGACGGCCGGGCTTGCCTGCATAAAACCGGCGGTGAACGATCTCCACTGCGTCGATAGATGGTCTCAAGCTCTTAGCCACGTCAAGTCTCCTCGTGGGTGTGTGCCGGCGGATTCGCTTCGAACCGCTTCTTGCGCTCGATGGCGCGATCGATCTCCTTGGGCGGCGCCACCCGTTCTTTCACAAGCCCGTGCGACACCACTGCCGCGATCGCCCCGTGGAAGAAGTACAGAACCCGGCGATGAATGCCCTGAAGGCTGACGCGGAGCTCGTAAATCCCGTCGCGCAGGAAGTCGGCCTCGGGCCACCGCAGTTCGTGGCCCATCTCCCCCCAGCCGCTCCAATCGCAGGTAGCACTTGTCCTGTACTTTCGCGGGCAATTCGCCGAACCACTCCAGGAATGGGCATGAGCCGTCTTCCTCCCGGTAGAGGACGACTCGCGTTCGAGGCACTCGATGCCAGTGTATTCGCAAGATTGCGAAATTGCAAATGGGGCGGAGACAAACGGAAGCGGTATTCTAAAAGAAGTATGATGGAACGCGCCGGCAGAATCGACCAGATGGATCGCTCCTTCGACATCGACTTCTGGCAGGCGCAGGGCGACGAGGCGATTGTCCGAGCCGCCCTGGAGATGGCCGTTGAATACCATGTCTATCAGCTCGGCGATCGACCGGATAGTCTCCGACTGGAGAGATCTGTTGTCCGAATTGGTAACCGGGGAGGTGCGCTTCCTGGTGATCGGCGGCTACGCGGTGATGAAGTACACGGAGCCGTACAACACGAAGGATCTGGACCTCTGGACGAATCCGGAGCCTGAAAACGCGGTGCGGCTATACCAGGCGTTGGCGCGGTTCGGCGCCCCGCTGAAGGGAATCGCGGCAGAGTACTTCACGGTTCCCGGGAACTTCTACCAACTGGGTGTGTCGCGATGGCGGGTCGACATCCTCACTTCGACTGCCGCCGGACTTTCGTTTGAGTCTGCCTGGCCGCGCCGAGGCCAGATGATCGTGGCCGGCGTAACGGTCCCAGTGATCGGCCTGGAGGACCTGATCGCCACCAAGCAGGCTGCCGGCCGCGACCGGGACCTGGCGGCGGTCCAGGAGTTGCAGAAGCGCCAGCGCGGGGGCTGAAGCGCGAAATGTGTCCATGCGCCGCGCCAGCCTGATAAGCTGTGGCATGGATGCGCGTTACGATTGACGCCGTACCGCTCCTGGTCCGCAGCGCCGGTGTAAAGAATTACCTGTACTACTGGACACGGCACCTACTACAGGAATCGCGCGGGGTGGAGATCCGGCTGTTTCCGTTCCTGGGGGAACCGAGCCTGCTGGACCACGAAGGCTCCGCCGTGAACCTCATGACTACGGGCCTGCGGCTGGGCCTGCTGTTTCTTCTGAACCGGTTTCCCGCGGGCCTCAGCGGCTGGATCAATCCCCATGCAGACGTCTTCCACACGTGCAAGCTGCTGCACCCGCCGCGCGACGCCCGGCTGACCGCCACCATACACGACCTGACCTGCTGGATCCTGCCGGAAACGCACTCGGCGGCGAATGTGGCGGCCGACCGGCGTTTCGCCGAACGGATTCTCAAGCGTGCCGACGGGCTCATCGCCGTGTCGGCGGCCACGCGCGACGACGCGGTCCGCATTCTGGGCCTGGCGCCGGAGAAGATTCGCGTCATTCACCACGGCATTGCCGAGCAGTTTTTCGAGGCGACACCGAAAGAGGCGGAAGCCGCCCGCTTGCGGTATGGCCTGAAACGCCCGTATCTGTTGTTTGTCGGCACCATCGAGCCGCGAAAAAACGTGGACCTGCTGCTGGATGCCTACGGGGGGCTTCCCGCCTCCATCCGGGAGGAATTCGAGCTGATTCTGGCCGGTCCGCCGGGCTGGGCGCAAAGCGAAACCATGGCCCGCCTGCGGCAGCCCACTCCGGGGATCCGGTATCTCGGCTATGTCGCCGAGCGGGATTTGCCGGGGATCTTCGCGGGCGCCACGGCTTTCGTGTACCCATCTCTTTACGAGGGGTTCGGGTTTCCGGTGGTGCAGGCCATGGCGGCGGGAACGCCGGTGATCACGTCGCGGATCTCGGCGCTGCCGGAGGTGGCCGGCGATGCCGCGGTTTTGATCGATCCCCGGAGCGAGGGCGAACTACGCGATGCCATGCGGGACATGCTCACCGCGCCCACGCGGCGCGAGGAGTTGATCGGCCTGGGGCGCTCCAACGCCCGGCGCTTCACGTGGTCCGAGTGCGCCCGCCAGTCACTGCGGTTTTTTCAGGAAGTGGCGGGGTGATTTACTTTTTGGCAGTGGGCGCCAGCACCTTTTTCCGTTCTTCCAGGGCCCAGGCCAGATTCTTCTTCGCGGTTTCATAATCCGGGTTGATGCGGAGCGCGTGCTGGAGGGCCTCGATGCCGTCGTCGCCCCTGCCGGTGGCAATGAACGCCATGGCCAGAACGTTATAAGCCTCCGGGTACTCGGGACGCAGTTCGAGCACCCGGCGGGTCTTCGCCAGGCAATCGTCGTAGTGCTCCGCCCGGCAGTCCTTGGTGGCGTCCCTCAATATATCCTCGGCGGCCGCTTGGGCCACGGCCGGTGTTAGCGTGGTGCTTTGCGGCGGGGCGGGCTGGACGGGCGGGACGGGTTGCTCAGGATGCTGGCCGGTTGGCATGCCGAAGTGGCGCGCGGTTTCATCTTCGCCCGCCAGCTTCAAGGTTTCCTGCGCCAGGGTTTCGAGGGCCGCGTTGTTGCCGGTTTCCTCGTAGACCTGCATCAACAGGGAACGGGCCGCGAAGGAAAGCAGGTTGTACTGCACGGCCGATTCCAGCTCCGCCTGGGCTTCGGCGAGGCGGCCCTTGCTCTCGAGCCAGTGGCCATAGTAATAATGCGGCTCCCAGAAAGCCGGCGCCAGCACGATGGAGCGCTGGAAATGCTGGTCGGCTTCGGCATCGCGCTTCATGCCGCCGTAGGCCACCCCGAGGTTCATTTCCGGGAGGAAGTCGAGAGGGTTCAAAGCCGCCGCGCGCTGGAGAAGCGGCAGACCGTTGGTGAAGTCGCCGCGGATCAGGAGCGCGGCGGCGTAGTTCATCAGGCCGCGGCCGTTGCGGGGGCTCTTTTCGGCCACGTCGCGCCAGAGCGATTCTTCGGAACGCCAGACCTGGTTGCGCTGGTGGGTGGCGGCGGCTTCGAGCGCCAGCACGACCACCAGCGCGGCGATGGCGGCCCGGGTCCACGCCGGCTTGCGCAAGAGCGCCAGCCGCAAGGCCCAGAACACGGCCAGCACCAGCCCGACAAACGGGAAGAACATGCGATGGTCGTTGGTGACGTCGGCGAGCGGCAGCATGGCGGTGGGCAGGATTGCCAGGAAAAACCAGAGAATCCCGAAACTGATGGGCCGCCACTCGCGCTTCCGCGAGGTGTAGTGCGCCACCGCCAGCAACACGGCGACAAACAGGTAGCCGGCCAAGGCCTGAGGGCTGAAGGGCTGAACGTAGGTCCAGTCGCTATCCGCGCTCAGCTCGGTGGGCAGGAAGAACGATTTGAAATAATGCAGCGCCACCCAGGGCTGGGTGATGCGGTAGAGCGAGGCGGAAATGGCGCCGGGGTTGTAAGTGGAGGCGGTCATTTTCGCGGTGAGAATGGCGGCGGCGGCGGTGATGGCGAAGGCGAGCCAGGTGGCGCGCAGGGCGGGGAGACCGGGGGAAAGGCGGCCGGGCCGGGAGGAGGCCTCGGGATCGCCTACCCCAAATTCGAAGAGATAGACGTAGGCCAGCAGGATAAGCGGAAAAATCAGAGCCGGCGCCTTGGCGAGGTATGCGGCCACGGCGGGCAGGAGATACAGCCCGGATTTGCGCCGCGCGGGATAGGCCACGAAAAGCAGCAGGCTGGCGACCACGCCCAGCGTGTTATAGAGGTCGCCGCGCTGGATGACGTAATTCACGGTCTCGGCCATGGCCGGATGAAGGCCGAAGCAGGCGGTGGCGAACAGCGCCGTCCAGAAGTTGGCGGGGTTCGGCTCGGCGGGGTCCATGATGCAGCGGACGGGGGAGAACATCAGG
>Ga0116221_1003315_pt1 | contig 10434 bp, 10 predicted proteins | sample Sb_taG_5_FD_88965 | JGI IMG/M metagenome (GOLD analysis project Ga0116221, IMG submission 88965) | Peat soil microbial communities from Weissenstadt, Germany - Sb_50d_8_FC metaG | ecosystem: Environmental > Terrestrial > Soil > Wetlands > Peat | place: Germany: Weissenstadt | collected 2010-09-21
CCGACGGAATACTGGAGGCCGGCCGCAAGCGCCACCGCGGTAAACGCGGCGGTGCCGGCTCGGACGGCCCATCGGCGGGCTGGGGCTGGCAGGCTCATGCTGCACCCTTTCTGCTCTTCCTAGCCGTGCTGGCCTGCTCAGGCCCGGTGCCCGCTCAGGCCAAGGCAGCACCACGCCGTGCCGCCTGGCCTGAACGTAACTACACGGAAAAACACGGTCAATAGCGATCCTGAATGGTTACTGAGAAATAACTGACAGGTAACACCCAACACAGGCAGGCCCGGCGTGCGGCTGACCGGATTGGCGGGCGGCGGGAACCGGCGATCGCCATCCAGCGTCCAAACTGGAGTGAGCGGGTGGCCGCGGCGCAGTGCGGTCGCGATCTGATGGGAGGCAGGAATGCGCGGAATGTCGCAGGTCGCTACGGCAGTTGTGATTGCGGCTTCGGTCCTGGCAGCCGGTTGCGGCCTGCAGTCGAGCACGGCGTCAGGTCCCGCCGTCGCCGCTCCATCCGCGAGGCCTCAGACCACCTGCGTGACGCCGAAACTGGCCGCGCCCGGTCGGACATTCACGATCACGGACAAGGACAACGGAAAGGTTTTCTGCCTAGTCACCGGCACCGGAGTGTTCGTTTTCCTGCATGGCACGCCCGCCCGTATGTGGACTCATATTCGTCCCGATTCGACGATCATCCAGCCGCGGCCAAGCGGTGTGATGATGCTGGCGCTCGGGGTGACCGGGGGTTACTTCGTGGCTACCCGCTTTGGCCAGGCCACCCTTACCTCGACGCGCGCTCCCTGCGTGGCCGGCTCGGGGTCCGCCGCGCCGCCGACCGTGCCTTGCACTGCGCCATCCCTCTTCCGGGTGACGCTGGTCATCCGGGGCAGGGCCTGACTCAGTGACCGCGGAAGGCCTCCTCCAGCCACCATGAGCCGTGCTCGGCGGTGACCTTGGCGTGGATCAGCAGCGGAGCGTCCCGCGGCCCGTCCAGCCAGGACCGGACCGGGCCGAGGTCGCCGACGCTGCGTACGGTCAGCGCCGTGGCGCCGAACCCGCGCCCGATCTCGGCGATGTCGGCGGGCGGGAACCGCACGGTATCCAGTGGATATCCGTCCGGCCCGAAATGATGCACCTCGGCACCGTAGGCCTCATCGTCATAAACCACGATGACCATCGGCAGCCGCAGCCGAACCGCGGTCTCCAGCTCGCTGACGCCCATCAGCGCTCCGCCGTCGCCAAGCGCCGCGACGGTCAGCCGATCCGGACGGGCGATTGCCGACCCGATCGCCGACGCGAGGCCGAGGCCGACCGACTGGTAGGCCTGAGTGAAGCAGAACCCGTCGGCGTCTGGCACCGACAGGTACATGCTCGGGTAGCCCATGAAGTTACCCGAGTCCACGGCGACGATCCGGTCGGCGGGCAGCAGGTCATCGAGCGAGATGGTCAGGCTCCTCGGATCGATCCTGCCGTCGCCGCTCTCGTCCGAGTAGGGCACGTCGCGCCAGCGAGCCTCGCGCGCGATCCGGTCACGCAGCTCCGCCGAACGGTAGCCGGCCTCGCCTTGCTGGCCAGCCGCGCCCTGCTGCTCGGCCGCGCCGTCCTGGCCAGCCGCGCTGCCTGATCCGCCGCGCAGCAGCTCGGTCACGGCGCGGGCGGTCAGCCGGACATCGCCGGTCACGCCTAGCTGCACCGGATGGTGCCCGCCGAGCGCGCTCGCGTCGTCATCGACCTGGACGACGGTCGTTCCCGGCCCGATCAGGTTGCCGTGCCGCAGCGTCCACATGTTCAGCGAGCAGCCCCAGCCCACGACGAGATCCGCGCCGCGGATCAGCTCGGCTGTCAGCGGCGAGGCAAATCCGCCGCTCACGTCCAGGTCCCACGGGCTGCCGCGGAACAGGCCCTTAGCCGCCGCTGAGGTGGCGAGCAGCGCGCCGCAGTCCTCGGCTAGCTTTTCGAGATCACGGCGGGCATCGGCGCCGCGGGCGCCCCGGCCGGCGATGAACACCGGGTGGCGGGACCTGGACAGCTGATCGGCGAGTTCAGCGACGGCCTTGGCGGTGGGAGCCACTGCGGCAGGCCGCTCTGGCCTGCCGATCGTCGGCAGCGTGCACTCACCCGCCTGGACATCGAGCGGCAGCGCCAGCAACACGGTCCGGCGCTCCCAGGCTGCCGTCCGGTACGCACGCACCGTGTCGTCAACCGCGAAGCCGGGGGAATGCAGCCGCGCTGGAACCGCGCCGACCGCCGTCGCGATCGCGGCAACGTCGATCCGGAAGTTCGATCGGACAGCTCCGGCTGCGACATCGGCGGCCAGCACCAGCAGCGGCGTGCGACTCTTGGCCGCCTCGGTGATGCCGGTCAGCGCGTTGGTGAGCCCTGGTCCCTGATGCACGGACACAATGCCCGGCTTGCCGGTCATCCGCGCCCAGGCATCAGCCATGCTGGCGGCGCCGCATTCATGCCTGGCGGCTACATACCGGGCACCGCGCGCGATCAGCGCATTGGTGACGTGGAAGTTGCCACTGCCGACGAGGCCGAAGACGGTGTCCACGCCAAGCTCGGCTAGCGTGTCCGCTACCGCCTCGCTGACCAGCATTAGGAGCGCTCCACCAGGGCAAGCACTCGACACGGGCTGCCGGATCCGCCGCTGATCGGCAGTGGGCTCGCGATCACAACCGCGCCGGTGGCCGGCAAGGCGGCCAGGTTCTGCAGCTGGGTGAGCCCGTACTTGCCCGCACCGAGCAGCATGGAATGACACGGGAACGGCGGGTCGAACGAGTGGGCTGCGCCCGCATCGGTGCCGACTGTCTCCACGCCAACCCCGATCACCGGGGCCTCCTCGGCCAGCCAGCGGGCACATTCCACCGACATGCCAGGCGTGTGCGGGCCAGTTTCGTCCGCGTTCAGGAAATCCTCCTGGCTCTGCGACCTGGCATCCCAGCCGGTCCGGTACAGCAGCCACCCGCCGTCCGGCAGTGCGCCGTGCTCGGACTCCCACTGCCTGATGTGGTCGACTTGGAGCAGGAAATCGGGATCGGCGGCCGACTGCGCGCTGAAGTCAAGCACCACGGCTGGCCCGATCAGCCTCGACACGGGTACCTGCGCGACGTCATCACCATCGCGGCCGGTCACCCAGTGCACCGGCGCGTCGAAGTGAGTGCCGTTGTGCTCGCCCATCTGGATGTCATTCCAGTACCACGCCGGGCCTGCCTCGTCGTACCTGCTGATCTGGTGCAGGCTGAATGTCGCCGTGTTCTTGAACGGCTCGGGCAGCTTGATCACGGGGGTGGTCGAATCGAGTCGGGCGGTGAGGTCGATGACCTCGATCGTGGCTGAGCGTAGCGCGGCAAGGAGCGCGTCGAGCACGGGCATGAGGTTCCTCCAGTCCGTCGATGTGGGGCACATTCTGCACAGGAGTACTAGCCTGCCGCAGCCTGTCCCCGCTGTGCAGGCTAGTACGCCGCTTTCGGCGCGTTGAGCCCAGCCGTCCCACCCGCCGGATCACGTCACGGCGCAGCGGCAACTGCCAGTCACGCTCGGTCAGTCGTCGGGCACCCGGATGGCACGGGTCCAGCCCGGCGCCTCGGGAACATCGTCTCCGAGCAGGCCGACGACGACGCGCATGCCACGGGGCGGCTCGTCGGGCCACGGCGTAAACCCGTCGGTGAGCACGACGGTGACAGCCGACCTGGGGCGAAGCGCAGCCGCGGCCGCGATGCCGGCCCCCATGTCGGTCCCGCCTGCGCCGATCAGCTCCACCTGGCGCGCCGAGCGCAAGCACCAGGGTGAGCAGCTGCAAGGCAGCAGTTCGACCGTCAATCTCGATCGGAACCTCAGCCCCGACGCTGACCGCGAGGAACGGTCCGGTCGGCAGTCTGGTCACTGTCGGCCTGCGCTGCTGGCCTGGCCGGCCGCGCCACAACTCGGCTCGTCTTCATCCGCGTCGCCTGTGCCAGCGGGCGAGTGATCTGACCCGCCGCAGCTGCGATGGGCCGGATCGCGCGGGCCGCGAAACGCAGCGGGGCGGCGAAGTCGCGCGGAAGCGGCTGTTCATAGCGAGGCAGCGATAATGCGTGCCGCAATTCAGTCTCGGCCAGCAGCCGCAAGTGCAACTCAGCCCGCTCCGCGATGTTGGCGGCCCCGGCGCTGGGATCCTCCGCTGGAGTCATGCGTGCCTCCGCCGTGCTCCGGCCATCCGGCCGTCAGCACGCTTCCAAGGATGCCAGGTGTGGCGCAGTGCCTCAGGGCCGCCAACGCTCGGCCACCGCCGCGCGCGGGCCGGTGTGACGTAGGCGCGCGGGGGTGGAGCGGCCGTGCGGGAGCAGTGACGGCCGACTGCGAAGGCACTAGCGGTCGAGTGCGAAAACGCGGGCCGCATTGCCGCCCCAGGCGGCGGCGACCTGGTCCGGCGTGCAGCCCGCCTCGAGCAGGACCTTCTCGAGCGCACGGGCGTTGGCCTCCACGCTGGGTACGCCAGGCCAGTCGGTTCCGAAGATCATCTTGTCCGCGAGCCGGCCCAACGACTTGCCGTAATAGTCGGGCAGCCGCTGCGGCGGCAGGCCAGAACCTCAAGCCAGACGTTGGGCTTCATCAGCGCGACGAACGCAGCCTGGTCATACCACCAGCCTCGGCCGCCGTGCGCCAGCACGACAGTTAGGTCTGGGAAATCGCGGAACACGTCGTCGAGCAGGATCGGGTCAGCGTAAGAGTTCGCCGAACCAGCGAAGGTCGAGGTTCCGCAGTGCACGATCACCGGCAGCCTGCGCTGCTCCGCCCAGCCGTATGCCGGATACAGCATCCGATCCCGCGCCTCGAAGCCGCCGTGCACCGGGTGGATCTTGACGGCCACGGCCCCGAGCTCAACCTGCCTGGCCAGCTCGGCTGCCACCGGATAGTGCAGGTGCGGGTTCAGGCTGGCCACCGGGCGGAACCTGACCGGGTTGGCCGCCACCAGCGGCAGCACGTCCTCGATCGGCTGGGTCCCGGTCACCTTCGGGCTGTACTCGGTGAAGAGCAGCACGTGGTCGGCGCCCTGGCCGGCGAAATGCTCGTCAAGCGCGGCGGGCAGCGGCGTGCCGTCGGCGTCGAAGAGCTCGCCGAGCGGCATCCGAGCGCCGAACTGCCGCGCCCAGTCCTGCCAGTCACCGGACAGCGTCGCCAGCCGCGCCACATGCACGTGAGAGTCAACAAGCAGTCGGCCGTCCAGCATCAGAGCACCTTCACTGGGCTTACCGGTCAGAATCGCACGTAGTCGTACTCGACCGGCAGATCGTTGATGCCGACCGCTGGCGGCGCGAGCCAGCCGGCGAAGCTGCCAGCCTCGTAGTGCGGCACCATCAGCTCGGCAACCCGAGCGCGGTCCTCGTCGGTCGGTAGCCAGTCCGCGGCCTGCCGCTGCCAGCCCACCTGGTCAAGCAGTTCGCCGCCCGGGCTGATGAAATGCCCGGCGTAGGTGCCGACCTTCCGGTTGAACCCGACGTGTGGCAGGACCAGTCGCTCGTCCACCCCGGCCCGCTCAAGCTCGGCGTTCCAGCGTCGCAGCCCCCGCTCGCAGTCCGCCACGTACTCGTCCCGCAGGTCCAGGTTGAGCGCGGTCAGCGCGGGGACCGGCCGCACCGAAAGCATCCCGTCGGCCACCACCGGGACCTGCGCGGTGGCGTCGGTCAGCAGGTGATCGTCCTGCCTCCTGGTCTCCATCCAGCGGCCCTTGAGCCCGGCAGTGAAATAGGCCGCCGCGTTGGATGACGTCTCCGAGCCGAACAGGTCGAGCGAAAGCGAGAACTGCAGGTTGAGGTATTTCTGGATGACCGAAAGCGGAATCGCGCCGAACTGCCAGAGGCCGTCGGTGCCGTGGGCAGCCATCAGCTGTGCAGTCCGCTGCACGATCCGCTGCACCCCGGTGGTGCCCACGAACATGTGGTGCGCTTCTTCCCGCAGCATGAACTCACAAGTCCTGGCCAGCGGATCGAAGCCGGACTCCTTCAGCGTGCCTAGCTGGTACTTGCCGTCCCGGTCGGTGAAGTAGGTGAACATGAAGAAGGACAGCCAGTCGGTGGTCTCCTCGTTGAACGCGCCAAGAATCCGCGGTGTGTCCGGGTGACCGGAGTGCCGCCGCAGCAACTGCTCGGCCTCCTCCCGCCCGTCCCGGCCGAAATAGGCGTGCAGCAGGTACACCATCGCCCAGAGATGGCGTCCCTCCTCGACGTTCACCTGGAACAGGTTGCGCAGGTCGTACAGGCTCGGCGCGGTAGCGCCCAGATGCCGCTGCTGCTCGACCGAGGCAGGCTCGGTGTCGCCCTGGACCACGATCAGCCGCCGCAGCTCGCTGCGGTACTCGCCGGGAACTTCCTGCCAGGCGGGCTCGCCCTTGTGCCGGCCGAAGCCGATCTGCCGTGGCTCGCCCCGCTCGGACAGGAAGATGCCCCACCGGTACTGCTCCATCGGCACCCGGTCCCAGCTGGCCCAGCCGTCGCGGCCGATCGCGACAGCGGTCCGCAGGTACACGTCCTTCGTCGGCAGCGACGGGCCGAGTGCGCGCCACCAGTCGAGGAACCTGGGCTGCCAGGACTCGAGCGCGCGCTGCAGCCTGCGGTCGGTGGCCAGGCCGACATTGTTCGGGATCCGCTCGGTGTAATCGATCACGCTGACCGGCCCGTCGGGCTGGGGCGCGGCTCCGACGATGTCGCCGTCCGCTGTCCGGACCTCACCAGTAGTCATGCTCAGACCCGCTTCCGGTCGTATTCGGCGCGCTGCCCGGTCCCGTACCGGCGCAGGGCACCGGTTGGACCCGACGCGTTCGGTCGGAGGAAGATCCAGTTCTGCCAGGCCGAGAGCCGCCCGAGGATTTTCGTTTCTGCAGATTCTGGTCCGGCATAGCGCAGATTGGCCTCCATGCCGGTGAGCGCGTCGGGGGAGAAGCCTGCCCGCTCGGCTACCAGCAGCCTGACCTCGTCCGGCCAGTCGAGATCATCGGGCGCCGAGGTGATCAGGCCAAGCTCGGCGGCCGCCGCCGCGGTCAGCGCCGTGCCCGCGGCGGCGACGGCGGCTCCCAGCGCGCCGGAATCGGGGCCGAACCTGATCGCCAGCCTGGTCTGGCCGTTTGCCGCTGGCAGCGGTCCGGCGTTCATCGGACCGAGGATCAGCACGGCCGGGTCCTGGTCGTCGTCGAAGACGCCGTCAAGCATGTACTGCCGGTCGGCGGCGAACGCGAGCTCAGCCAGCGTCCCGGCGAAGCAGCTGCCCGGTTCGATCAGCGCGATCAGGGACCGGCTAGTGGCGTCGAGCCGGCGCAGCGTCCGCTTCCACAGCCCGATGATCTCGGCGGCCAGCCAGTCGTCGGACCCGGCAAGCAGCTCGTCGGTGGCGAGCACGGCGGCCGGGTCGCCGGTCGTCTTGATCAGCCAGGTACCGAGCTCGGGCTCGGCGAACCGCAGCCTGCTGATGGCGTCATCAAGCTCGCGGGCCGCGGCCAGCGGCCAGGCCGCCGCCCCGGCGGCGTGCAGGTCGGCCAGATCTGCTGGCGCGGCGCTGGGACCGGTGATGATCAGCGTGGCGGTCGCGGCCCGGCGGTCGAGCTCGACCCGGACCTGCGCATAGACGATCGTGTCTTCCGTTTCATAACAATTCAGCGGGACCAGATCGACGCCAGCACCGTCGGTCACCGCCCGGGCTGACCGCGCTGCCGACTGCTTCGCTAGCTCGCGGGTGGCCGCATCGAACTCGCTCGGCCTGGCGATCTGGTCGACCAGCCGCCAGGCGAGCGCCCGCTCGCCGCGGATCCCCTCGGCCGTGGTCGCGAACACATCGGCCAGGTCGCGGCGGACACCCCGCTTATCGGTCAGCCTCGTCAGTCCACCGGTCCCTGGCAGCACGCCGAGCAGCGGCACCTCGGGCAGGGCCACCACCGACGACCCGTCGTCGGTCAGCAGGATCTGATCGCAGGCCAGCGCGAGTTCATAGCCGCCGCCGGCCGCGGTGCCGTTCAGCGCGGCGAGGTAGACCTGGCCAGAGCAGCTGGTGGCGTCCTCGATGGCGGCGAGCGTCTCGTTGCAGTACTTGCAGAAATTGACCTTGAAGGAGTGCGCCGACTGAGCCAGCATGCCGATGTTCGCTCCGGCGCAGAACATCCGGTCCAGGCTGCTGGTCAGCACGACCGCTCGCACCGACGGATAACTGAACCGGAGCCGCTGCACGGCGTCGTTCAGCTCGATGTAGACGCCGAGGTCGTAGCTGTTCTTCTTGAGCTCGTAGCCGGGCACGATGCCGCCGTCCGGCGCTGTCTCCAGAACGAGAGTGGCCACCGCGGCAGCCTGGTCGATCTCCATCCGCCAGTGCCGGTACCGCTCCGGACTGGTGGCGAACGACAGCCGCTCGCTGGTCTGCATGCCGGGCATGGGAATCTCCTGGTGCCGCGCGCGTTCCTACCAGTGTCGCATGACCGGCCCTGACCCCCGCCGAGCCTCTAGAATGCGGTATCCGGCCATCCGCCTGCCGGGCTCAGGTCCACGGCCGGCCTGTCCGTCAACAACTAGAGGCTTCAACATGCGCTGGTCCCAGCTGCACATCCCCACGTTGCGTGAAGATCCCGCCGACGCCGACGCCGCCAGTCACCGGCTGCTGCTGCGGGCCGGCTTCATCCGCCAGCTGATGGCAGGTCACTACAGCCTGCTGCCGCTCGGCGTGCGGGTCCGGGCCAGGGTGATGCAGATCATCCGCGAGGAGATGGACCGGATCGGCGGGCAGGAGTTCCTGCTGCCGTGCATGCAGCCTGCTCAGATCTGGGAGAAGACCGGCCGCATTGCGGTGATGGGCGAGGAGATGTTCCGGCTGCGCGATCGGCGTGGTTCGGAGATGGTGCTCGGCATGACGCACGAGGAGATCTTCGCCACGCTCGCGCTCGAGTTCGCCTCTTACCGGGAGCTGCCGCAGTTCTGGTACCAGTTCCAGACCAAATTCCGGGATGAGCCGCGGCCGAAGAGCGGCCTGCTGCGGGTCCGGGAGTTCACCATGAAGGACTCCTACAGCTTCGACGTCGACGAGGCTGGCCTCGACGCCTCGTTCGAGGCGCACCGGGAGGCCTATCAGCGGATCTTCGCCAGGCTGGGGATACCCGCCTTCGCCGCGGAGGCATCGAACGGGACGATGGGCGGCAGTGACTCGCTGGAGTTCATGTGCCCGTCACCGGCCGGCGAGGACCTGGTGGCACGCTGCCCGAGCTGCGGTTATGCGGCCAACCTGGAGAAGGCAACCTCGGCGCTTGCGGCGATGGAGGATCTGGACTCGCCAGCAGCGCCTGCCCGGCTTGACACGCCAGGTGTGCGCACGATCGAGGACCTGGCGATCAGCTACGGACTGCCGGCCGACCGTCAGATCAAGACGCTGGTGCAGATCGTGGACGGGAAGCTGACCTTGGTACTGCTCCGCGGCGACCATCCGCTCTCCGATCAGAAGCTGGTCGACGCGACCGGCTCAGCGATGATCCGGCCGGCTCTGGCCGACGAGATTCAGGCCGCACTCGGGGCGCTGCCCGGCAGTCTGGGCGCGGTCGGGGTGACCGATTATCCGGTGATCGCCGACCTGGCGCTGCGCGGCAGGCGCAATCTGGCGACCGGGGCGAACATCGACGACGTGCACCTGACCGGCGTTGATATCGAGCGGGACATCACCGTGACCGTCTGGGCCGATCTGCGCGAGGTTACCGAGGGCGAACCCTGCCCGCGATGCGGTACCCCGCTCGATCTCATCCGGGCGATCGAGGTTGGGCACATCTTCAAGCTCGGCCGCAAGTTCACCACGGCGCTCGGCGTCACCGTCGCCGGGCCCGACGGCGGCACGATTACCCCGATCATGGGCAGCTACGGCATCGGCGTGGAGCGCGCGATCGCGGTGCTCGCTGAGGTGCATCATGATGACGCCGGCCTGACCTGGCCGGTGTCGGTCGCCCCGGCGGAGGTGACCGTGCTGCTGCTCAGCCTCAGGGACGACGCGGCGAAGACCACCGCCGAGGAGCTGTACGCAAGTCTGCTCGAGGCTGGCGTCGATGCGCTCATCGATGACCGGGATGTTCGGCCCGGCGTGAAGTACGCCGACGCCGAACTGACCGGAATCCCGTTCCGGATCAGTGTCGGTAGCCGTGACCTGGCCGACGGCGTGGTGGAGATCACTAGCCGGGCGACCGGCGAGAAGGAGCGAGTCGCGGTTGCTGAGGCGGTGGCGCACGTGCGGGACTTGGTGGCGTCAGCGGGCTGATCGGCCGGCCCGCCGGCTCCTAAGCACGTCGACCGGCCAGCGGGCTGACCTGGGTCTGCCGCGCTGGCCGGTTCGGCGGTTAGGTCCGCGCTACCTGCCTTGGGTTAGCTGTGCGGAGGTTGACTGTATTAGCGGAGGTTGACTGTATTAGCTGTGCGGTTCGATCCTGGTCAGCGTTCGGCCGCG
>Ga0116221_1003317_pt1 | contig 10433 bp, 11 predicted proteins | sample Sb_taG_5_FD_88965 | JGI IMG/M metagenome (GOLD analysis project Ga0116221, IMG submission 88965) | Peat soil microbial communities from Weissenstadt, Germany - Sb_50d_8_FC metaG | ecosystem: Environmental > Terrestrial > Soil > Wetlands > Peat | place: Germany: Weissenstadt | collected 2010-09-21
CACATCGACCTCAAGACCGGGATGTATCGTGGCCGGCAGGTGCTGACCAAGAAGTCGGAAGCGTAGGAGTCACCGCCCCCGGCGAGAATGTGGTTTCGGACCAGAGACCTATGTGACGGAAGATTTGCGTCATGTTTGTGCTTGGCTTTCCGCTCCTGCTCGTTCCCTTCGCCATCTACAACATGATTGCGTTTCTCACGCCGGGCGTAAGCTGGACTGCGCCGGTAACCACCGTGCACATGATGTCCGGCCAAGACTGGGTACTGACCTGGGAGGACATCCTCCTCGCCTTTTCGATTTTCTTGCTCTGGATCGAAATCATAAAATCGACCCGCATCGGCATGCGCAGCGTGATGGATCACATCCTGGCGATGGCGCTGTTTATCGCCATGCTGGTCGAATTTCTCCTGGTGCAGAGAGCCGGCACGTCCACTTTCTTTTTGCTGATGACCATCGCCCTGGTCGATGTGCTCGCCGGCTTTATCGTCGGCATGCGCAGTTCGACCCGTCAGATCGAGGTCGAAGGCCCGGGCCAAGCCTGAACGCAACGGGTTGGACGCAGCGGAGATTCTCGAAAATCCCGGAACGTCGGGCAATTACTATGACGAGCGGGAAAGCGCCCAGCCCGGCGCTGGCGGCCGTTGGTCGAGCGCGCCATAGGCGGCAATCGCTTCTCCCGGTGCAACGCGGCGGCGTGCACATGTTTGCGGCGCCTAACCCGACGTAGCGATGAGATGCGCAATGAAATCGGCATGCGGACGGCGGGCGACCCGGCCATCCGCGGCCGCTTGATCGGTCGGAGCGAGAGAAACCAGAGCGTTGCTCAACGACGCCTCCTGTCCCGAAACGGGACATATGTCAGCCTTCCCTCCGTAGCTCGCAAGCAGCGTGCCGAGACGCCGGATGACCCCCTCGGAACTTTCCGAATTATTTAAGCTCCTCCGATAGCTTGGCCGTGCAACGACGGCTGCCGTCGTCTGCCGCGGACTGCAACAAGTCCTGAAGAGACGACCTTGACCCACGCCGGACCGCGCGATTCGATCCCCGCCGTCAGGGCGCCCGAGACCGCCAAGCCGGCGAACGCGCCGCTGTACCCGGCGGCGCCACTCGACGCGGCCAAGATTCTCGCTTCGGTCGGCGAGGTGCCTTACGACTGGCGCGTCGACAGCGACGTCTTGCTCTGGGGCACCAATGCCGCAGAGGTGCTCTTGATTCGGGACATTGCGGCGGTCTCGACCGGCCGGGGCTACGCGCAGCTCCTCGAGGCAGACAACGCGCAGGCCCGTTTCGACGCCGTGATGAAATCGGACAAACGCGACGAGGGGCACGGCGTCGCCTATCAAATTCAATATTGCATCCGCCCCGATCCGGCGTCCGAAACCAAGCTTTGGGTCGAGGATACCGGGCGCTGGTTTGTCGGTCCCGATGGGCGGCCTATTCGCGCCCACGGCATCCTGCGTGTCATCAACGAGCGCTACGAGCACGAGCGCCGGCTCACTTTTCTTGCGCGCTACGACGGCCTCACCGGCGAATTGAACCGCCACCACCTCAGCGAGGTTCTCGAAGAGACCATCGATGAAGCGTTGCGATTTCGCTCCTCCTGCGGATTTCTCCTGGTCGCCATCGACCATCTGGCGCGCATCAATGAATCGTACGGCTTCGACATCGCCGAGCAGGTGATCGGCGTGGTCGCCAAGCGCGTGCGCAGCCGGATGCGGGGCAAGGACACGCTGGGCCGGTATTCAGGCAACAAGTTCGGCATCGTGTTGCGCGACTGCACGCCCGACGACATGGCGATCGCGGCCGAGCGACTGCTGGCTGGCGTGCGCGATGACATGGTGCCGACCAGCGCCGGGCCGATCGCCGTCACGGTGACGATCGGCGGCGTCACAGCGCCGCGCCACGCCCGCAGCGTAGCGGACGCTCTCGCCCGCGCGCAGGAGAGCCTCGACACTGCCAAGACCCGACGCCGCGGCTCATTCCAGGCCTATCGGCCCAGTATCGAGCGCGAGGCGCTGCGCCGCGAGAATGTGCGCGTGACTGACGAGATCGTGGCCGCGCTCAATGAACGCCGCATCTTCCTCGCCTACGAGAGCGTAGTCTCGGCAGCCGACCGCCGGCCTGCCTTTTACGAGTGCCTGATGCGCATTCGGCGTCCTGACGGTAGCCTGGCTGCGGCGAACGATATCGTTCCGGTCGCCGAGCGTCTCGGTCTGGTGCGCCTGCTCGACTTCCGCGTGCTTGAACTCGTCATCGATGAAATGATCGCGGCAACCGCGCTGCAGGCAAGCTTCAATGTTTCGCCCGCTTCAACCACCGATCCCGACTGGTGGTCCGGGCTTGGGGCGCTGCTGCGAGCCCATCACGGCGTGGCCGAGCGGCTCACCGTCGAAATCACGGAAAGCGCCGCGATCCAGGACATCGACGAAACGCGCGGCTTCGTCGCCCGCGTGAAGGATCTCGGCTGCCGCATCGCCATCGACGATTTCGGCGCCGGCTACACCTCATTCCGCAATCTGCGTAAGCTCGGCGTGGACATCGTCAAGATCGACGGCGCATTCGTGCAGCACATGATGCGCACCGAAGACGATCGCGCCTTCGTGCACACGCTCATCGACCTCGCCAAGCGGCTCAAGCTCGCAACCGTCGCCGAATGGGTACAGGACGAAGAGGCGGCGCGAACGTTGCAAGGATGGGGTTGCGATTATCTGCAGGGCGCGCTTGTCGGCCTCGCCACCGCCGAGCGGCCGTGGATCGCAAGCCTCGCAGACGCGGTCTGATTTATTCCCCGTCCTTCTCGGTCAGCCGATCGACTTTTTGCTTCATCTCGTCGAGCTGACGCTTGAGATCGTCGATGTCGCCGGATTTCGGCGGCGATTTTTCCGGTTCCGCCGCGGTCTCGTCGCTCCCGCTCTCGCGCCGCGCAAAAGGCGCGAACATGGCGAAAGCGCGCTCGAACATTTCCATGTTCCGCCGCACCTGCTCTTCGAGCGAAGTGAAGGGGAAGCCGCCGACGCCAAAGGCCTGCGCCATCTGTTGGCGGAACTTCTCCTGCTCGCGGGTGAGCGACTCGATGGAAACTTCGAGGTAGCGCGGCACCAGCATCTGCATGCTGTCGCCATAGAACCGGATGAGCTGGCGCAGGAAGGCGATCGGCAAGAGATTCTGGCCTTCCTTGTTCTCCTGCTCGAAAATGATCTGCGTGAGCACCGACCGGGTGATGTCCTCGCCGGTCTTGGCGTCATAGACGACGAAATCCTCGCCGGTCTTGACCATGGAGGCAAGGTCTTCGAGAGTGACGTAGGTGCTCGTTCCGGTGTTGTAGAGCCGGCGGTTGGCGTATTTCTTGATGGTGACCGGCTCTGCGGTCTTGGTGATGGTTTCTGGCATCAGACTGCTACCGTAGACTGCTACTGAACGGGTTTGCTGCCAAAATAGGCGGTTTCATCCGCCGCGGCTACCGATTTGTGGCGGCATGAGACTTGGCATGCCAGCAATGCGGCCTCCTTGCGCCTTGTCGAGGGCGGGTCGCGTCCTTATGACATATATCAATGACCTTGCGGCTGACCCGCGTCTGAAATAACCCCCCCAAGACCCGGAAGGAACTCCCCATGAAAGACGATGTCGTCATTGTCAGCGCGGTGCGCACGCCGGTCGGTGCATTCAACGGCGCGTTCGCGTCACTGCCGGCCCACGAACTCGGTAAGACGGCGATCAAGGCGGCGCTCGAACGCGCCGGCGTCGAGGCGCCGCGCGTCTCCGAAGTCATTCTGGGGCAGATTCTCACCGCCGGACAGGGTCAGAACCCGGCCCGCCAGGCGTCGATCGCGGCCGGCGTGCCAGTCGAAACACCGGCGTGGGGCGTCAACCAGCTTTGCGGCTCGGGCCTGCGGTCGGTCGCGCTCGGCTACCAGGGCATCGTCAACGGCGATTCGGAGATCGTGGTCGCCGGTGGACAAGAATCCATGAGCGTCGCGCCGCACTGCGCGCATCTGCGCGGCGGCGTGAAAATGGGTAATTTCGAGATGATCGATACGATGATCAAGGATGGCCTGTGGGACGCTTTCAACGGCTATCACATGGGCAATACCGCGGAGAACGTCGCGCGGCAGTGGCAAATCACGCGGGCGCAGCAGGACGCGTTCGCCGTCGCTTCGCAGAACAAGGCCGAGGCGGCGCAGAAGGCCGGCAAATTCAAGGACGAAATCACGCCAGTCACCATCAAGAGCCGCAAGGGCGACATCGTCGTCGACGCCGACGAATATCCCAAGCACGGCACCACGCTCGATTCGCTCGGCAAATTACGGCCCGCCTTCGACAAGGATGGCACCGTTACCGCCGGCAATGCCTCCGGTATCAATGATGGGGCCGCCGCCGTGGTTCTGATGAAGGCAAGCGAAGCTGCGAAGCTCGGCAAGACGCCGCTCGCGCGCATTGTGTCGTGGGCGCAGGCCGGCGTCGATCCGAAGATCATGGGCACCGGTCCGATTCCAGCCTCGCGCTCAGCCCTCAAGAAGGCCGGCTGGAATGTCGGCGATCTCGATCTCGTCGAAGCCAACGAGGCCTTCGCCGCGCAGGCGTGCGCCGTCAACAAGGATCTCGGCTGGGACACCGCCAAGGTCAACGTCAACGGCGGCGCCATCGCCATCGGGCATCCGATCGGCGCTTCCGGCACCCGCGTGCTGGTGACGCTGCTTTACGAAATGCAGAAGCGCAACGCGAAAAAGGGTCTTGCTACGCTATGTATCGGCGGCGGCATGGGGATCGCGATGTGCGTGGAGCGCTGACGGGCGTGCGCAGACTGCATTGAACGACATCATGGCCGGGCTTGTCCCGGCCATCCACTTCTTTAAGCTAGTTGGCAAACAAGACGCGGCTGCCCGGCACAAGGCCGGGCATGTCGAAAAATAACCAGGGAGGATTTTATGCCCCGCGTTGCGTTGGTTACGGGGGGGACGCGCGGTATCGGCGCGGCCATCTGCAAGGCGCTCAAGGCGGCTGGCTACACGGTTGCAGCCACTTACGGCGGCAACGATGAGGCGGCGCAGAAATTCAAGGCCGAGACCGGAGTGGCCGTCTATAAATGGGACGTCTCCTCGTTCGACGCCTGCGCCGCCGGCGTGAAGCAGGTCGCGGTCGATGTCGGCCCGATCGACGTGCTCGTCAACAACGCCGGCATCACGCGTGACTCCCAGCTGCACCGCATGAAGCCGGAGCAGTGGACGGCCGTGATCAACACCAATCTCGGCTCGTTGTTCAACATGACCCGGCAGGTGATCGAGGGCATGCGCGAGCGCAAATTCGGCCGAATCATCAACATTTCCTCGATCAATGGCCAGAAGGGCCAATTCGGTCAGGTGAACTATTCCGCGTCCAAAGCCGGCGAGATCGGCTTCACCAAGGCGCTGGCGCAGGAAGGCGCGCGCCTCGGCATCACCGTCAACGCGGTCTGCCCCGGCTATATCGCAACCGACATGGTGAAAGCGATGCCGCAGGAGGTGCTGCAGAAGAACGTGCTGCCGCAGATTCCGATCGGCCGGCTGGGCGAGCCGGAAGAAGTTGCGCGCTGCGTGGTTTTCCTCGCCTCCGATGACGCCGGGCTGATCACCGGCGCGACGCTTTCGGCCAACGGCGGCCAGTATTTCGCGTAATTCACTCCGGCGCCCAGCCCTTCGGCGCTAATTCGATTTTGGTGAAATCGAAACCCGGCGCAACCGTGCAGCCGACCAGCGTCCAATCGCCAAGCGATTGTGCCGATTGCCAGGCGTGAGCCGGCACCACGGCCTGCGGACGTTCGCCGGCAGCAAGATCGCAGCCGAGCGTCAGGCGTTCGACCTTTTCCGCTCGCTGCGCTATCTCGAGCGCGAGCGACGCCCCGGCGTACCAATGCCAGACTTCGACCGCGTCGAGGCGATGCCAGTGCGAGCGCTCGCCGCGCGCCAGCAGAAAATAGATCGCAGTCGACGCCGGGCGGGCTCCCTCCGCATGGCGCAAATTACGAAAAGTCTCGCGAAAATGTCCGCCTTCCGGATGCGGCTTGAGATCAAGCAGCCGGATGACGTCCCGTGCCGTGAGGGATGTTATCAAAAGCGATTCTTGCGCTCGCGGATTTCCGCAAACACTTTCCAGGCCGGACTGCCGGCAAGGCCAAGTGACTTCGCCAGTTCGGCATTATCTGCGCGCAGATACGGATTGGCCGCTTTTTCGGCCGCGATCGTTGCCGGAATGGTCGGCTTGCCCGCGGCGGTTAGCTTTGCCACCTCTTCGGCACGCGCGGCGAGCGCCTTATTGTCCGGCTCAATGGTCTTGGCGAAGCGAATATTGGCCTGCGTATATTCGTGGCCGCAATAAAAACTCGTGTCATCGGGTAGATCGCGCAGCTTCGCCAGCGAGCGCCACATCATCTCCGGATTGCCTTCGATGACGCGGCCGCAGCCGATCGAGAACAGCGTGTCGCCGACAAAGGCGAGCTTGTCGGCCGGAAAGAAATACGAGATGTGGCCGGCGGTGTGGCCCGGCGTGTCGATGACGCGCCCCTCCAGCGCGCCGACCTTCACCGTGTCGCCCTGGCCGACCGTCTCGTCCACATGCGCGATGCGTTGCGCCTCGATGCGCGGCGCGACGACGCGGCATTTGTGATGGGCTTTAAGTTCGCCGATGCCGGCGGTGTGATCGCCGTGATGATGGGTCACCAGGATATCGGTGAGCCGCCAGCCGGTCTTTTTGAGCGCGGCCTCGACCGGGGCGGCTTCCGGCGCATCGATCGCCGCGGTCGCACCGGTCGCCGGGTCGTGAATGAGGAGGCCGAAATTGTCCTTGAGACAAGGGAACAGATAGGTCTGCGCGGTCATGCTTCACCGTCATTCCGGGGCGTCGCGAAGCGGCGAGCCCGGAATCCATAATCACAATAGGCCAAAGTAGGCACTCGGAACCATTAACCGCAAGGTCAGGGGGTTATGGATTCCGGGCTCGCGCTTTCAGCGCGCCCCTGAATGACGTGCTAATTTGCCATCATGGATGTTGTCGACCTACGCAATTTCTATGCCCAGCAGCTTGGCGTGGTGGCCCGCCGCTTCGTCGGGCGCGGCATTCGCGCCCGCTGGAAGGACGCCCGCGCGTTGCGCGTGCTCGGGATCGGCTATGCCACGCCTTATCTCGGACTGTTCCGCGAGGAGGCCGAGCGCTGCCTTGCTTTGATGCCGGCGCCGCAGGGCGTGGTGCGCTGGCCCTCGTCGCGTCCGGCGCTCGCCGCGCTGGTCGAGGAGGACGAGCTGCCGTTGACCGATTCAGCGGTCGACCGCGTGCTGCTGGTGCACGCGCTCGAAATGTCAGCCGATCCGTTCGAATTATTGCGCGAAGCATGGCGCGTGCTGGCCGCCGGCGGGCGGCTGCTCCCCGTGGTGCCCAATCGGCGCGGCCTGTGGGCGCGCATGGATACGACGCCGTTCGGACAGGGGCGGCCCTACTCGCGCACCCAGATCACGCAGCTTTTGCGCGACACCTGGTTTACGCCGACCGGCTGGGGCGAAGCGCTCTACGTGCCGCCGATCCCGCGCGGCTGGTTCCTGCGCTCGGCGGTGGCCTGGGAACGCACCGGCGCGACGCTGTCGGCGCCGTTTGCCGGCGTCCATATCGTCGAGGCGACCAAGCAGGTCTATCGCGCGATCCCGGCCCGGCGTGAGAAGCGCCGGCTGGTTCCTTCACTCAAACCGGTGCTGGCGCCAGCCTCGGGCGCGGCGGCGATGCGCTGAGGACCCGGTCGATGCGGATGACCGTCAATTGCGACATCGGCGAGGGCTTTGGCCTTTATCGCCTCGGCAATGACGCAGCGATGATGCCGCATATCGATCTCGCGAACGTTGCCTGCGGATTTCACGCTTCGGATCCGAGCATCATGCATGAAACCGTGCGGCTCGCGAAACGGCACGGCGTCAAGGTCGGAGCGCATCCGTCGCTTCCCGACATGCAGGGCTTTGGGCGCAGGGCAATGGTCATTGCGCCCGCGGAGGTGGCGGACCTGGTGACCTATCAGGTCGGCGCGTTGAAGGCATTTCTCGACGCCGAGGGTGTTGCACTCAATCACGTCAAGCCGCACGGCGCGCTCTATGGCATGGCCGCGCGCGACGAGAACATCGCCGCAGCAATCGCTGATGCCGCGCGTCCGTTCGGCGTTCCCGTTCTCGGCATGGCGTTCACGGCACACGAGACGGTCTACAAGGGAAAAGGCATCGAGCTGATCCCGGAGTTCTACGCCGACCTTGAATATGACGGCGATGGCAATTTGATCCTCAGCCGGGTGCACGACGCGGTGGAGCCGTCAAAGGCGACGGCCAGAGTGTTGCGGGCGCTGCGCGAGCACGTGGTGCGCACGACCAGCGGGCGCGACGTTGCCGTGCGAGCAACGACAGTCTGCGTGCACTCGGATACGCCTGCCGCGGTCGCGATTGCCGCGGAGTTGGCGCGGGCGCTTCGGCAATTACCTGCCTGACAGTGTCAATGCGGCCACGGCTCGGCCGTGACCGACGCCGCATCGGCGCCGACATAGTCGGCGAGGTTCGACTGATTGTCGCGATCGAGCGCGGCGAGAAGCGCAGTCTTGATCTCGGCGACAAGCGCAAGGCCGCGAAATACCAGACCTGAATAGAGCTGAATGAGGCTCGCGCCGGCGCGGATTTTGGCAAGCGCGCTTGTGCCGCTATCGATGCCGCCGGCGCCGATCAGCGGGAAGGCGTCCTCGACTCGCACATAAGTCTCGGCCAGCATCCGATTGGCGACCGGCAGCAGCGGCCGGCCGGACAAACCGCCCGCTTCCCTGGCTTTCGCGGTTTCGCGCAAGCTTGCCGGCCGCGCCACAGTAGTATTGCCGACGATCATGCCATCGACCCGACGCGAGCGTGCAATGCCGACCACGTCGTCGAGATCGCCAAGCGCCAGATCGGGGGCGATCTTCAACAGCACGGGAGTGGGACCCGCATTCGGCGCCACGCGCTCGCGGGCGTCGATGACGCGGACCAGAAGGTCATCGAGCACCGCCGCCTGCTGCATGTTGCGCAGGCCTGGCGTGTTCGGCGAGGAAATATTGACGGTGACGTAACTCGCCACCGCCGCGAAGCGCTCGATCAGGCCCACGTAATCGGCAATACGATCGGGCGCATCTTTGTTGGCGCCGACATTGATACCGACGATGCCGCCGGCATTGGCGCGCGCGGCGAGGCGCTTGAGGACGGCATCGGAGCCTTCTGAATTGAAACCGAGCCGATTGATGACGCCCTCGTCCGCGTCGAGCCGGAACAGCCGCGGCCGCGGATTGCCGGCTTGCGGCAGGGGGGTAATGGTGCCGACCTCGACAAACCCGAAGCCGACGCGCAGCAGCGCATCCGGAACCTCAGCGTCTTTGTCGAAGCCCGCGGCGATGCCGATCGGATTCGGGAAATTGAGCCCGAACACGCGCATCGCGAGCCGCATGTCGTCGCGGGCGGCCTTAGGCAGCGGCGCAAATTGCAGCATTCTGATCGCCAACCGATGCGCGTCCTCAGGATCGAGCGCGTGCAAAAACGGCCGCGTCAGGCGGTCGAATAAGGCGATCACGGTCTTAGCTCCGGCATTTCCCGCCGCCCGTTCACTTCATCGGGCAGCGGCTGCGCCCAACGGACGGCCTCGAGCGGCAGGTCGGCGTAAAGATGAGGAAATAGATCGCCGCCGCGCGATCGCTCCCGTTTGAGCGCCGGACCCAATGCGTCGCCGTCGACTGCGACCAGCACCAAATCGGTCTGTCTCGCGAAATATTTTGCCGCCGTCTCAGCGACTTGCGCCGCGGTTGAAAAATGAATGAAGCCGTCGCGAACATCGACATCCGATCCGCGATAAATTCCGGCGCGCTCGGCCGCATGCCACTCGGCCCGCTCGCAGATTTTGTAGATCATAACCACTTGGCGCGCGCCTTTGTCCAGCGCGGACCCTATCGGCCCTTGAGCCCTCAGGCAATAATTCCTATCATCCCTACCCTTGTGAGGAGTGTTGATGCTTACGCACGCGCAGGTCTGGTCGGCCATCGATCGCCTTGCCGCGCGTGCGGGTCTTTCCGCTTCCGGCCTCGCCCGGCGCGCCGGTCTCGACCCTACGACGTTCAACAAATCGAAGCGGATTACGCCGCAAGGCCGCGCCCGGTGGCCCTCGACCGAATCGATCGCCAAGGCACTCGCCGCGACCGGCACGCCATTCGACACTTTCGTCGGCCTGATCGAACCGAGCACAGGCGCTGCGGCGCGCGCCGTCCCGCTTCTCGGTTTCGCCGAGGCCGGCGTCGGCGGCTATTTCGACGACGGCGGCTTTCCGGCTGGCGAGGGCTGGGATGAGATCGCATTCCCCGCCGTCAACGATGAGCACGCTTATGCGCTCGAAGTCTCCGGACAGTCGATGGAGCCGGCCTACCG
>Ga0116221_1003319_pt1 | contig 10426 bp, 14 predicted proteins | sample Sb_taG_5_FD_88965 | JGI IMG/M metagenome (GOLD analysis project Ga0116221, IMG submission 88965) | Peat soil microbial communities from Weissenstadt, Germany - Sb_50d_8_FC metaG | ecosystem: Environmental > Terrestrial > Soil > Wetlands > Peat | place: Germany: Weissenstadt | collected 2010-09-21
ACGCTCAAGGGCATCCGTCGTCCCCTGTTGGCTTACAATGTACTCGCTGCCATATCTCAAAAAGTAGAGTGAGCGACAGAAGATCGCCGTGGACCGACAGGGCCGGGGAGTCCGTTCCTGGCCCACGACGTCAGATATTGCAGTGCAAGCGTTTGGCAGCTTTCAGGGTAACTGCGGAAGTGGCCGCCACCGGCTCGAAACGTCGAAGATGACCCAGACCGGACCCCCAATGTATCTCGCGCTTGTTACGCGGGAAAACTCTCATTGCGAATTTCCCGAAACAACAAACCGTGGGGAGACGCGAGTGCGTCATATTGCCGACGTACAGGAAAGGGTATAGGTTTTCTGGCGAGCTGCCAGTTGGACATGCCGACTATCCTTTTTCTCTAACGTCACAGAGTGCACGCTCAACAACCTTCAAAGGGAGACAAGGATGCCTTTGTTCATCACCTATGCCTCATATTCCCATTCCGGCGTAAAGGGAATTGTCGATAAGCCCTCGGATCGCTCCAGTGTCATCAAGGCATTGGTCGAAAAAGCAGGCGGCAAGTTTATAGCAATGTATTTTACAACGGGCTCAAACGACGTCGTGCTCATCACCGAGGTCGCAGATGGATCGGATGCGGTAGCCACTGGAATGGCTGTAGCGGCAACCGGCTCGATATCCAAATTGGAAACGGTACGGGCCTGGACGCCAAGCGAATTCAAAGGCATCGCAGAAAAGGCCGCCAAAATGGCCGGTGCGTATACTCCGCCTGGAAAATAATTGAGCAGTGCGGGGCGCTACAAAGCGCGCCGTGCATTCTACAGACAACTGTCTGACCTGGGAACGAACAATTTGTTGTAATGGAGATTCCAAATGCCCGTAGTCGTCATTGTTCATCGTCTCAAAAACTTTGATGAGTGGCTTAAGCTATTCAAGGCCGACCCTCCACCAAAAATTGGCCGTTGGCGACTGTTACGCGGAAGCGACGATCGCAACCGAGTTCACGTTGTCGGGGAAGTGGCAGCGTCGGAAGTTAAGGCTGTAAAGGATTTCATTGGGTCGCAACACATGCAAGATGTGTTTAAGCGTGTTAACGCGATGTCGACGGCGCCGCTCGAAGTCATCTGGCTCGAAGAGCTAGTGGATCGAATCTAACACTTGGTGCCCTCGTTTGACGGCAGCGATGATTTTGTTCGGGTCCTTGGTCCAGGTAAAGGGCTTTGGGGTTTTGTTGGTGTCATCGAGGAGCGATTGATCCGTTCAAGAGCCAGGACACCATTGCTGCCATTCGCAAGGGCCGACCGCGGTTCTTCAGCGCTGGACAGTGCGGCTCGTGCGTTGGGCGAAAGCCAGCCCAAGAATCGCCGCAGCTATCATCGCGGCCGCTGTCCCTAGCGCTCCAGCATTCATGAAGCTGAGAAACAGTATCGTCACCAGGCAGCCGGCGCCGGCTGCCGGATAAAACGAATCGCGACCGCGCCGTAGCGAGGATTGAAACAAAATCACGATGGCCCCCGCCATCGCCGCGACGGCGAGCCAAAGCATCGGCCGCCCCAGTTCGATCGCCATTGCCGCTGCCGCGGTCGGCGCCGTAGACAGTACTTCTTGGTCGTTGATGTCGCGATAGACCGAGGCGATTGCGGCAAAGGTTCCGGCACCAGTACCCATTAAAGGCACATCGTCGAGGACGCGTTGGCTTAGAGATGTCAGCGAAGCCGGCGACCCCGTCGCGAAGGCGAGCGAAAAAGCTTTGGTCCGCACCGCCGGATTGCCGACAGCGAGGAATGTTGCAACGGCAACGGCCGGCACCACGATCGCTGCGGTACCCCAGGGTCCGAAGCCCAGACGGCGAATAAGAACGAGCGCCGCAATCGTTGCGGCGCCGTAGGCGGTTGCCAGGACCGTGGCGTCTTGGCTGCCAACGATCACCGCCGCGACACAGACCGCGAACGCTAATCCGCATGCCGCGAAGGTCGTCATCAACCGCGAAACTGAACGGTCCGGGCTGCTGTGGCGGGTTTCGTAGCGCTCGAACGTTCTCATACCCGCAGCGGCAGCGAGGACCACGCCCATGGCCGCGCAATCAATGGCCTGCGAACGCTTAAACGGCGCAGCGCCTGCGTTTAGCATCGTCAAACCAAACACATCAACTGCCACCATCGTTAGTCCGATCAGGCCGGTCGCGGCCATGAGCGAAAACAAGATCCATTCGGCCCGCTGACGGTCGACCGCAACAGCGCCCGCCCAGAATGCAATCGCCGCGATGGTGAGATATTGACCGAGCGCCATCACGTTCGCTCCGATGTCGATGCTGATTGAGCCCGTAACGGGGTGTCCGATCGCCACTTCGGCGCTGGTCCACATCGGGTGGGCTATCGTCCTCAGCGGCAGCACTTGGATCAGCATCCATAGGGCCGGAACGGCCGCGAGGATGGCCGCTGGCCGCGCGATCGAAAGGAAGAAGGTGGTCTCGCCGGGCCGCAGGGTGCGGGAAACGAGGGCCATGCCGATCGCGGTAACGCCGGCAACGATGCCATGCATCATTGGGCCGTCAAGAAGCAGGACCGCAGGCGACGCGCAAAGGAGGACGACAAGAAGGAGGCGGGCGTTCGACACGTCGGTGCTTACCGCGATGGCGCCGGACGAACTTGCACGCGGGCGGTCATGGGCACAAGCGGCGAGTAGCCCCGAGAGCCGTCGATCGTCCACGTAGGGTGGAAAGCGCCGAAAGTCCGTCGTGGGCGTCTAATGGGCGCCGCGCCGTGCCGGCTGGGCGGGACGGAGGCCGCTGATGCGGGCGGCGGACATAACATAACGAATGATGCCTTGCTGCTCTGCAACAAAGTTTGGCGGTGCCAATAAAATCCTCCATAGCCTTAGGGCGATGGACAGTTGGCCCGCAGGCGCGTGAGCGCTACGCCGAGGCCAGCCAGCGGAACGACCCCGCGCACGGTATTCGGCTCGCTCTCGCGCGCATCGATTTGAACCGCGAGTTCGCGGGCGGCCTGCCAGGGGCCCGACGCCAGCGTTGTGGCTTCCTTTGGCAGCAAAATCGCGGACCCGGGTGGCACGACGGTCGCGCTGAACTTCTCGCTGATGCTCCCTGCGCTCACTGTCGCCGTTGGATGTGCGCGCGGCGGCAGGGGGCTTACCAGAACGAGGAGAACTTCAACCCCGCTTTCCCCGCAGCGAAGCATCATGCCGGCGAGGTCAAGATCCGATTTGGTTATGTCAGCGGTTTGCATGACCGAAACCGCCTCCGGGCCACCGGCGGGATTTTTGGTGCGCACCAGCCGCCATGTCCCGGCGCCCGGACCTAAGGCCTGCGGCACCGCCTTCGTTGAAGGTTTGGTTGCCGCCTCGTAGCAGCGCAGTCGAGCCGCATCGTCGATGACTGCTCGGCAATGCTCCAAATTGCCGTCCGGCTGGCCCGCGGTTTGCCCGACCGTGATTACCAGCAACGCCGCTCCTCCAAGATGGGCCAGGAGGAGCCGGCGCCTAAGTTCGGCAATACCAAAGTTCGCCATGGCGTTGACCATAATAGCGTCAAGGGATCAACCGTCGTGCATATCATTTGCGCATGATCCTAACATGCGCAATGTTATCATCCGGCGTCGGTCATTTCGCCCGGAGGGCAGAGGATTGTCATGCGTGTAGCAATGGTTGGCACGGGGTATGTCGGTCTGGTGTCGGGGGCTTGTATTGCTGATTTCGGCCACACCGTGGTTTGTGTCGATAAGGATGCCGCCAAGATCGAGATGCTCGAAAGCGGCAAAATCCCGATCTACGAGCCGGGCTTGCAGGATCTGGTTCGTAGCAACATTCGAGAAGGAAGACTATCGTTCGCAACGAGACTGGAAGACCCGGTCCGCTCTGCCGATGCAGTGTTTATCGCGGTCGGTACGCCGTCGCGGCGCGGTGACGGCCACGCTGACCTTGCCTATGTTTACCGGGCGGCTCGCGACATCGCTCGCGCGCTAGACGGATTTACCGTCGTCATCACCAAGTCAACCGTGCCGGTCGGGACCTGTGACGAGGTTGAGCGTATCATCTATGAGACACAGCCTGGTGCCGACGTGGCTGTGGTGTCAAACCCGGAATTTCTGCGCGAGGGCGCGGCGATTCACGATTTCAAGCATCCGGACCGGATCGTGGTCGGCACCCGCGATGAACGCGCCAAGAAAATAATCGCTGAGATCTATCGGCCGCTGAGCCTCAACCAGGCGCCAATTCTCTACACCAGCCGGCGCACGGCGGAGCTAATAAAATATGCCGCCAATGCGTTCTTGGCGACCAAAATCGCCTTCATCAACGAAATCGCCGACCTCTGCGAAAGGCTCGGCGCTGACGTTCAGGAAGTGGCGCGCGGCATCGGTCTCGACAACCGTATCGGCAGCAAATTCTTGCACCCAGGGCCCGGTTTCGGTGGCTCGTGCTTTCCCAAAGATGTCCGCGCCTTAATCAAGACCGCCCAGGACTACGACGTGCCGCTTCGCATCCTTGAAGCCCTCGCTGCGGTCAACGACACCAGAAAGCGGGCGATGGCGCGGAAAGTCTCGGCGATGTTTTCGGGAGCACTCCGCGGCAAAACGGTCGCCGTACTAGGACTTACTTTCAAGCCCAATACCGACGATATGCGCGAAGCGCCCTCATTGGCGCTGATCACCGCGTTGCAGGACATGGGCGCGCGCGTGCGGGCATTCGATCCCGCTGGGATGGCTCAGGCTCAAACCTTGCTTGACAACGTCACCTATTGCGAAGACGCCTACGATTGCGCTGAAGCGGCCGATGCTCTCGTTATCGCGACGGAATGGGAGCAGTTTCGTGCGCTCGACCTCGTGCGATTACGCGATCTCATGAACTGCCCCGTTGTCGTTGACCTCCGCAATATCTACCAGCCCGAGGAGATGCACCGGCACGGCTTCGCTTATGCTTGCATCGGTCGGCCATTGTCGGTGCCGCCCTTCGCGGCCGACACATCGCTCAAACAAGTTTTATCGCTCGCGAACGTGCGGGCAAGCGCTCCAAGTCTGTAGGGGGAGTGTTACAGCTCCCTCATCACGGCGAATATCTGACGCGTTAGCGATTTCATTCTGGGTTCGCCCCTGCGCCGCAAAAGCGGCCGTCCTCCTGAGTTATTCGTCACGATATGTGTGGCTTAAGAGGGCGGGAACCGACAAGCTATTCTACGCAAGAGATTACAACGATGTCGTCGCGACCTAAATCATTGACATTTATCAAAACCCCGCGACGAGTTTGGCTGCATTAATTAATTGCCCCCAACAGCGTCTGCGGGAGGGGAGGATGCAAAAAAAAGCAATCACGTGCGTTGCCGCTGGAGCCAATTCAGCGGCGCTAGAATCTCGCCATGCCATCTCAAAACGGCCTTCCGAAAAGCGACGATATGGCGAGCTTGAGGCTTTTGGCATTGTGTTGCTATACCCGAATAGCTCGAGAGTCGTGGCACCGCAGAGCGAAACACCTGCCGCGCTTCTAGCGGATCTGGAAGCAAAAAACGCAAGGCTGTGTCATCAGGCAGTTGAGCTTGCTCTGCAAATACAGGAGCTGCGGGAAATGCGATGGCGATAACGCCGGTCGTAATCGAGTGTGAAAACAAGTGAATGCAGTTGAGCCCACTACCGCGGGCAGCAGGAAACTCGCAAACGTCACTTCTTTCTTGCCGTGGAGAACCGCTGCTGCTCTTCTTCCAGCCTCGTCTTCTCCAATAGAAGATCGGTCACGAGCCTTCTTAGCCGCGTATTTTCCAGTTGAAGTTCTGCAATGCGCGCCGCGGTGTTAGGAGCCGGGTCGAGCGGGATTGCTGGTGCCAGGCTAGCCCCCTTGGAACGCTGCAATTGCAGCTGTCCCTTGCGCCAGCGATGAAGCGTCATCACGCTAATTGCTAATGCTTTAGCGATTTCACTCTGCCCTCGCCCCGCCGCTGCCAGAGCGTCGGCCTCCCGCAGTTTGGCCGCGATTTCAGCCGCGCTGTGACGCTTCTTTTTAGCCACTCGTCTGCACTCCGAAAATTCTTGGTCACGCTATGGCAACAAAAACACGGCAAACGCGCGCAGCTACCTCAACAGCGCCGCCCCCGACGAGTTGAAAAGACCTGATCGCGGCAAAAACAAAGCGCGAGGCTCCCCTCCGCGCGCTTTGCCATGAGAGTAACGCTAATGTGACAGACTGACGACAAATCCGAAAGAGGGTCTGCAAATAAAAAGCTTATTGAAACGATCGGTTCCAACGAAGAAGCTATTTTGGCTCACGGCCTGGTCAGATCGACCGAAAAGTTACCGTTGTAGTTGCGATGAATGAGCGGGGCGGTATAGGATTAAGGGGGGGCATGCAGCATTATGGGTTGGGAGTGTGTGGCAAATGCATAAGGACGTAACGCGCGTTGACGCCTTAGCCGAGTCAGAGGCACTCGATTTTTGCGGTGACAATTCAAAACGGCGGCGAGAGAGCCGCCGGTATCGTGAGGCTGAGGTCGTTAGCCTGGTGGTGCCATACTCGAACGGGTCGACTACACGGCACAAACGAAAACCCTCGGAACTGCTTGTGGAGCTCGAAGCAGAAAATGCTGCGCTGCGGCATCGGGCAGTTGAGCTCGAGCTCCAAATCCAGGCGCTGCGGGAGAGTCGATTCCGATTACGTAGGTCGTAATCGGACGGTCGCCACATCAGCTGGTCTCTATGGAACACGTTGCTTTCCATTCTGTGAAGGGCGGGTCACAGCCGGATCTCTATTCTGTTCTGGCTCGGATGGTCGCGGCTGCTAGCCAAGATCACGCCCAGGTACGAATGTTGGTCTATGAGTTTGCTCGTAACAAATTGCGACAAGATCTTCATCGGCAGCTCGAAGCCGGCAACTGGTCGGGAATCGAAGAGCGGTTTCTCGAGCTAGAAGCCGCGATCAAGCAGGTCGAAGCGGACTTTGCCAGTGGTTCGCCATCGCTGTCGTTCGTTTCAAATCAAGCGCTGCCCAGCGGAACGGAAGGGCAATCAAAAAATACTGTCGTCGCTCTGCGCCCGAGCACAAGAGGCTCCGTGCTGTCGGCCAATGACGGTGCTCCGCCGTACGATCTAAAGCCGTACTGGTCGATGCGCCCCGTACCCGACGCCGACGACCTTTACGCGGTCGGGAGTAGGAATAAACGACCTTATTCAAAGTTTTGGTGGAATTTCCAGTTGGCTGTCGCGGTTTTGTTGGGGGTTATAATCTACGCGACAATCGACGGTCCAAAGCTATTGGGTTTTCACTTACCCGATGAGCCAAGGAATACAGCTACGGCCAACGCGGAAGCGACAGCGTCGCCAAGGGGAGAATCGACTCCTAGCACGGCGAGACATTCCTCTGCCCCCGACATTCCGATACCACGGGAGTACGGTGCGTATGCCATCAGTAACGGACAATTGACCCAGCTCGACGTGTTGCCGATCAGAGTCCCCGATGAGCGCGTTGCAATATCATCAATAATTTCTGCCCCAAGCCGAGCCCACTTACCGGCCGGGCAGATTCAATTTGTTCTGTTTCGTCGTGATTTGGTTAACAGCGCACCCGATCGGGTCAACGTCCGCGTCGTGGCGCAAGTAGCGCGGGCGCTGACGTTTGACCCCTCAGGAAAGGCGTCGGTGACCAATGTCGAGCATGCATGGGTCGTTCGCAGCAACTCCTACCAGATGCGGGTGGCTCCGGTTGCCGACAATCCGGAAATGATTCTCATACGACCGGATGCTGACGTGACACTTCCGGCCGGTCGCTATGCTTTGGTCCTTAAGGGCGTTGCTTATGACTTCACCGTCGATGGGCCGCTCATTGATCCAGCGCATTGCCTTGAGCGTACCGATGCTCTAAACGCTCCCGTTTATACGGAATGTCGAAACCTGTGAGGTCGTCGCCATTCGCATTCGACCAAGGGATTGCAACTGTCGCGCACATGTCGGGGCTTGGGGTGATCCGAAACGGCGCAGCAGCATCGGCCCAGTCTCGTGCCGAGCATGACTTCGGCAACAGCTTCCGCGGAAGCCCGGCCCGCGGATCACCTCAAGCGCCGCAAAGCGTGCGCCAAAGTGCCGCCACTGGAGCCCTCGTAACCCCTCCGGCACGGAGGCATCGGAGTCGTCAACCCGGCAAGAAGAAGCACACATTGAAACGTGGCAATAGCGCCCCAAGACGATGAACCTGGTCGTCATGAACCCTATTTCGGAAAGCGTACAACTCGTCGACGAAGGCGCTGTCGCGCGGCGATGAGCATGGCGCGGCTCTGACGCGATCGGGGGCGCTTTTGATGACAATGGATGATTAGACGCTTGCGCCTTCCATCTTTGCAGTCACCGGATGTGGATGGCTCGCTAGCCACAGCGCCCGCGCGCAGACCGTCGGATCTATGCCGACTTGCTTCCACCATGCGGCTTCATCGCCGCAGCGGTGAAGCTCACGATGATGTCCTCGGCATAGCGGGACAGTGAACTCGTCGCTCACCTTGCGCCCGAGTGCGCGGTGTTGCGCGAAGCGCAGGTGATGGGCATCCGCGGGTTGCCGGCCGCAGCGGAACAGCCGATCGGCAATGACTGACTCTGCTGCAGCCCGCTCGAAATAGAGCCCGGCCAGCGCGTCAAATCCGACGGTTACCGCGAAGGCTACCGCGGATGGAATGTTGTCCCGTTTCGTGCCACGTGAGATCATCGAGCTCAATGGTCCCATGCAGCGCCAGATGGTGGGGCACCTACACGCAACTTCACGCGAAAACTAATTTCAACGGCCTGTTGGGCACCATGAACGTGTTGCTCACTGGGTGAACAGCGTCGGGCCGCGGTTTCTCGAGCAATAGGCTGCGATTGAAAGGGTTTAGCCAGACTTCGCCGCCGGTTCTTCGTCCGCATGATTGCCACCCGCACCTCGGGCCGGCGCTGACTTTGAAATGCACGATGGGCCTCGCGCGCCTTTCTAATTGCTTTAAGAGCTGGGCTATCGGTGGCGGGTCGGGGACGCGGGTAGCGTGCCCGCAGGCTTTCGAGCTCGCTTCGCTCAGCGGGAGTGAGTGGGTGGTTCCTGCCGCCAAAACCGCCACTCTCCCTCCAACTAAGGTCCAACAGGCGATCCCTCTCGCGCCTCCGCTCGATCACTTCGGGGATGGTTCTGTACATCTCGTCCACCGCCATCAGTTGAGCCTCTTCGGTTTCCTTTTTGGTCGGGGGCCCGACCAGCCATCCGGCGACCGTCGCGCCGCCGCCCCTTCACATCGTCCATCAAGCGGCGGCGATCCGCGCATTTCGAGCGCGAAGATTCTGGCTTCAGCGGCGGGCTGCACCGCCGTTAACGGTCTATTTACGTTATTTCTGAAAAGTCGATTTACGGCCAGAACACCAGGTCCTCTGTTAACCGAGTGTTAGCTAGAGACAGCGGGCAGTTTTTGCTCCTCATGGGATTCGGACGATGATTATGAAATCGGGTGGTCCATGGAATCTGAGAGGTCTCCGTCCAGAGGTGCGCGAAGCTGCTCGCGCCGCCGCGCGCCGATGCGGGCAGTCTGTTGGCGAATGGCTCAACAGCGTGATCGAAGTGGTTGATGAGGAGGATGGGGAGTATGCGCGGGCAGCCGGGTTCGATCGCTTCCCGGACGATGGCTCGCGCCAGATCGTGGGCTCCGACGACTGGCGGCACCGTGATACTCACGTAGACGACCGCGAAGCGAATGCTCAGTTGCGCCAGCACTCACGGGCCGACGATCCTGAGTACGATCGCCGGTACCACGACGCCGGCCAGGACGACCGCGAAACGAATGACTATCGGGGCCAGCACTCCCGGGCCGAGGATCCTGAGCGGTATCGCCGGCACCATGACGCCGAACGGGACGACCGCGAAACGAATGGCCGCCAGCGCCAGCACTCCCGCGCCGAGGATCGGGAGCACGATCGCCGATACCGCCCCGCCGACCGGGATGACCGCGAAACGAATGGCCATCGGCGCCAGCACTCCCGGGCCGAGGATCCTGAGCACGATCGCCGATACCGCCACGCCGACCGCGATGACCGCGAAACGAATGACTATCGGGGCCAGCACTCCCGGGCCGAGGATCCTGAGCACGATCGCCGATACCGCCGCGCCGACCGGGATGACCGCGGAGCGAACGGTCAGTGGCGCCAGGACTTCCGCGCTCAAAAGCGGCGGCAAGGGCGCCCGTACTATGGACCGCGATTGGGGCGACCGCGAAGCGAATGATCAGTCACGTCAATACTTCCCCGTCCAAGAGCGGGAGCCGGAAAGCCGGTACCGTGGCTGCGACTGCAACGAGCGGCAAGGTGACCGCGAGTTGAGGAACGATCAGACCGCGACCGAAATCAAGGCGCCCCTTGGCCATGCCTGGACCCTGACCAAAAGTCGGGGTCTTTTTCTTGGCGGCCGTTTTAGGAATGGCGGCCGTTTTAGGAATGAAGG
>Ga0116221_1003323_pt1 | contig 10424 bp, 10 predicted proteins | sample Sb_taG_5_FD_88965 | JGI IMG/M metagenome (GOLD analysis project Ga0116221, IMG submission 88965) | Peat soil microbial communities from Weissenstadt, Germany - Sb_50d_8_FC metaG | ecosystem: Environmental > Terrestrial > Soil > Wetlands > Peat | place: Germany: Weissenstadt | collected 2010-09-21
CGGCCGGACGGCGCAGAATGCGTTGCGCGCCTTGCCGCTCACCACCGCGTCGACGGCGTTCAACACCCCGCCTACCGCCAGCACCGCAATATCCCAGGAATTCGGCGTGATGTCGGTATCGCCCGTGCTCAGTTGCGGAAGCCCTGCCTCCACGTCGCGCCGCGCGGTCTCGATATACTCGCGCGAGTGGCACAGCAGCAGCTCGTCCTCCGTCGCCGCGCGGCGGTCCACGCGGCCCAGACGGTCCAGCAGTCCCGCCTCCTGCAGCCCCTGGACCACGGCGTCGAACCGCTCCGGCCGCTCCGGATGGTGACGCCCCACCAGGTGTTCCCGGTAGATCGGATCGATGAGCAGCGCTGTTGTATTCGCCAAACGATCAAAATAGCAGAACGCGCGCCGCGCCGGGGTCCCTGCCTACACGCCCCGCCGATTCCCGTAGAGATCCACGTGCAGGCGCGGGCTGAAGCGGAAGCCTTCGTCTTTGCAGATCTCCGCCAGCCACACGCCGCGCTGGCGCAGCCCTTCGGCGTCCGTGCCCTCCGGCATCAGGATCACGCGCTCCCGCGGCGCCGCCAGCGACTCGGTCAGGCTCCGCACCTCCTCCAGGTCCGCCGGCTTCTCCACTACGAACTTGAGTTGATACTCGTACCGCTCCATCAGCTTCGCCAGAGTTTCCGGCTGAATCCGCAGGCGGTCGTGCTGCGCCGCCCAGCGCCCCTCGGGCGTAGAATTGGCGAGCTTCGGGCTGATGCTCATCAGGTCGCAGGCCACCGGCTGGAACACCGTCCCGGCGGTCTCGATGGTGATGTGCAGCCCCAGCCCGCGCAGGCGTTCGGTCAGCGGAATAATCTCGGACGCGATCATCGGCTCGCCCCCCGTCACCACCACGTGCCTGGCGGGATGCGCCTTCACTTCGTCGAGAATCTGGCGGATGGTCATGTCGCAGCCTTCCGGCTCCCACGACGTGTACGGCGTATCGCACCACGAGCACCGCAGGTTGCACCCGCTGCTGCGGATGAAGAACGATGGCACGCCCACCAGCGAGCCCTCGCCCTGCAGCGAATAGAACAGCTCAGCGATCTTCAATGCCCGCCTCTTCGAATCCCTTGCGCCGGAGCAGGCACGCGTCGCACTGCCCGCACGGCCGCCCGTCCGCGCCGGGGTCGTAACAACTGTACGTCAGTGAGAATTCCAGCCCCAGCTCCTGCGCCAGCTTCACGATCTGCGCCTTGTTCAGGTGCATCAGGGGCGCGTGGATCGTGACGTGCGTGCGGCCCTCCACCCCGGCCTTGGTCGCCAGGTTCGCCATGCGCTGGTAAGCTTCCAGGTACTCGGGCCGGCAATCGGGATAGCCCGAATAATCGAGGGCGTTCACTCCGATAAAGATGTCGGAGCACTCCAGCACCTCCGCCCACGCCAGCGCGAACGAAAGAAAGATGGTGTTGCGCGCCGGCACGTACGTCACCGGAATCCCGCGGCCCATCTCTTCCGCCGAGCGCGCCTTGGGCACCGCGATGTTGTCCGTCAGCGCCGACCCGCCGAACGCATCCAGGCCGATGCGCGCCACCAGGTGCCGCTCGACCCCGAGGCTGGCGGCCACACGCGCGGCCGCTTCCAGCTCGATTGCGTGGCGCTGCCCGTAGTCGAACGACAGCGCGTAACAGGAATATCCGTCGCGCCGCGCCAGCGCCAGGCAGGTCGAGGAATCGAGGCCCCCGCTCAGCAGGCATACCGCTTTCGTCATTCGCTTCCAGTATCATAGTGGCACAGGCATTCGTGCCTGTGTGGTTTTGCCCGTGGCACAGGCATTCGTGCCTGTGTGGTTTTGCCCAGTGGCACAGGCATTCGTGCCTGTGTGGTTTTTGCGCCGTGGCACAGGCATTCGTGCCTGTGTGGTTTTGCGCCGTGGCACAGGCATTCGTGCCTGTGTGGTTTTTGCCCCGTGGCACAGGCATTCGTGCCTGTGTGGTTTTGCCAAGTGGCACAGGCATTCGTGCCTGTGTGGTTTTGCCAGTGCGATTCCGGTTCCTCACCTCGACCCCGCTCGACGTCCGCCGCGGCAGCGGCACCTACGTCGGAATTTACGTCCTGGCAAGGGCGCTCGAGGCGATGGGCCACACCGTCGCATTCGAAACGCCGCGCCGCTCGCTGCCCATCTACACCGCGCAGCGGCTGCTCTTCAACCGATCCCTGCGGCGCTCGGACGGATTCGACCTGACCGTGGGATTCGATATGGACGGCTACCGCATCGCGGCCGGATGCCCATCGCACGTGGCGTCGTTGAAAGGGGTCATCGCCGACGAGGTTCGCTTCGAATCCGGACTGACTCGCCTTACTATGTCGATGCAGGCCCGGCGCGAGCGTCTCCACGTCCATCGCGCCGCCCTGGTGCTGGTCACCAGCCGCTATTCGGGCGGCCGCGCGCAGGAGCTTTACGGGCTGGGCGCAGCCCCGCGCGTGGTCCCCGAGTTGATCGACCTGGGCGAGTGGCGCCGGCTGTTGGGTAGCACAGGCATTCCTGCCTGTGTTCTTCCCCGCTTCACCGTACTGTATGCCGGGCGGCTGTATCGCCGCAAGCGGGTGGACGTGCTGCTGCGCGCGGCCGCCGCCCTGCGGGAGCGCATCCCGGGACTTGAAGTACGCATCGTCGGAGACGGCCCGTGTGCGTCCGCCTTGCACCGCCTGTCAAGCGAGCTGAATCTCGCGGGCACGGTGACCTGGCTGGGCCACGTGCCGCTCGCCCAACTGGCAGCGGAGTACAAGCGCGCGGATGTCTTCTGCCTGCCCAGCGTGCAGGAGGGCTTCGGCATCGTGCTGCTGGAAGCCATGGCGGCGGAAAAGCCCATCGTGGCGGCGCGGGCAGGAGCGATTCCGGAGGTGGTCCCGCACGGGCTGCTGGTGGATGCCGATAGCCCCGAGGCCCTGGCCGCGGGCATCGAGAGCCTCTACCGCTCGCCCGAAACGCGCGATTCCCTGGGCCGCGCCGGTGCGCGGTGGGTGGAACAATTCGATGCGCCGCGCGTGGCGCGCCTGTTCCTCGACGCTACGGCTTTAGGTTGATGGTGAAGCTCACCTGCGCGGACGCGGGGTCGCCGACGACGTAGATTCCGTCGGCATCCTCCGAGCGGTGCGGGGCATCTTTCTTCAGAGCCCCAGACGAAGCGCCGGTTCGGACCACGGGATTCGTGCGCGAGAACACGACCGTCAGCTCCTGGTCGCGCGGGCTCAGCAGGTCGGTCGTGTACGTCGTCAGGCGTGTCACCGCGCGAGACATCAGAGTCCGCCCGCCGGCCGTCACGGACAGGATGCCGCTGTCGTTGGGCATGAATTCCACACGGACGTCCGGTTCCCGCAAGATGCGATAACGAATGCCGAGGTTCGCGACCGGCTGTGCCTGGAGGGCCTTCGCCCTGACCGCCAGCCTGGCCATCGCCTGGCTTTGCGCGCCTTGCTGCCCTTGCTGTGCGGCGGGTTGCTGCTGTTGCTGTGGCGTGATGGCATTCTCGTCCCGCGGTGCAAAAGATTGCGATGTCGTCGGAGTTGCGAAGAAAAGCGCTCGGGCGTCACTGACGGGTGTAACTACAACGGTTTGGGCGGCGGCCGTCACCTCGACCGACTCACTGCGGCTCACCGGCGGCGGGGGTGGTGGCGCCGCCCCGATGATTCCGCCCACCACGCCGCCCGGGGCGCCGCCGGCTATCCCGGCTCGGCCTCCTCCTCCGCCCGCTGCACCGGCCGCACGCAGTCCGGCCGGCGCGGGGGGCGCGGCTGGCTCGTTCACCACGGGTGGTGGGCCCGATACAACCGGGGTCATGGCCAACGCGGGGAGCGGCCGGCGGTTCTCCGCAGGCGCCTTCCGCTTCGCAGGAGCGGCAGGGCGGTCCATCTGGACCGGGTTCGCAGGCGCGGCCATCGGTGCCGCGGGAGGGCTGACTTGCGCGACGATCGCCGGCTGGGGCACCGGCGCGGGCGTTCGCTGATGCCGCACCGCCACTATCGCGATCGCCGCCACTCCCGCCATGGCCACAATCGCCGCCGCGGGCTCTCGCCACCCCCATCGCTGATACCACCGCGATGGCCGCTCCAACGCCGCCAGAAGCTGTGCCTTGGCCGCGGGGTCGCGTAACAAATCGCGCAGCGACTGTTCCCGGGCCAGCGCATCGAACAGTTCCTGGTCGTTCAAGGCGGCCTCGAACAGCGCCTGCTGCTCCTCGGGCGTCAGGGTTCCGGTGGCATATCCGCCCAACAGTTTTTGGATATCTTCCCGGCTCATCGTTTTCGGTGCTCCCAATCGCCGCCCATCAGTTCCAGCAGGTTCTTGCGACAGCGATGATCCCACGTATACACCGTATTGAGCGCGCTGGCCCCCAGGATCTTTTGAATCTCGGGAAAGCTCTTCCCCTGGAGCTTGAGGCGGATCAGGTCGCGGCAACGGTCTCCCAGTTGGCCCATGGCCCTGGTCAGGCGCTCCAGCATCTCCTTTCGTTCCACGTAGTCGGCCGGGTTCGAATTCAGGTCCGGCAGCGGGATGTCGGTGATGGAGACCTGCGTGTACTCGCCGCGTCTCACGGCTTTGCGGCGATGGCTCATGATCTTAAAGCGCACAATCTGCAGGGAAAGCGGCAACAGGTCTTCCGGGCGCTCGAGGTGTGCGTATTTTTCATGCAGAAGCATGAGCACCTCCTGTGCCAGGTCTTCGGCGACATCCCTCGATAAATGAGATGCCGCGAACATCACAATCCTTTCACGAAGCTTGGCGAGGACCTCTTCGCGCTCCACGGGTATGACCGTTCTGAGGCAATGATAACATTGGGATGGGTACCCTAAAGAGATGCGGTTTTGTGCAGGCATTGCGGCTCTGCTGTTTCTGGCCGCCCCGCCGGAAGGCGCCGAGGTGAAGAAGTCGGAAGGCGCCGCGGCGAAAAAGAAGGCCACGCGCCCGGCTGCTCCCGCTGTCAGCTCGGCGCTGCGGGCCGCTTCCTTGCGCAAGGTTTCGGACTACCTGGAGGACCCGCCGGAGCAGACGTTCGCGCAGGCCGGCACCCTGGTGCCTGTGTTCGAGCAACTCTTTCGCCTGGGATCCCAGCCGCCAGATCCGGCGCCCGTCCACATCATCCACTGGGGAGATTCCCACACCGCGGCGGACGATTTCACCGGGGGCGTCCGCGACCTGCTGAAGGCGCGGTTCGGAGATGGCGGCTCGGGCTTCTCACTGGCCGGCCATCCCTTCCTGGGCTACCGGCGCTTCGATGTGCACGGCGGCGGTACCACGGGATGGGTGAGCGAAGGACTCCGCTCGGCCAGCGGCGACGGCTACTTCGGATTGGGCGGCGTGAGCATCTCGACGGCGCACCCTGGCCAGTCGGTCTTCATCGAAACCGATTGCGCCAACCTCGAGATTCATTACCTGCAGCAGCCCGGCGGCGGTGACCTGGCACTCTACGATTACGACCAGCGCCTGGAGCAATTCTCGACCGATGGCCCGCTGGGCCCTGGATTCGTCCGCTACCAGGCCTCCTCCGGCGCGCACCGTTTCGCGCTGCGCACACTGACTGCGCGGCCGGTCCGGCTGTTCGGCTGGGTGGCGGACAAAGACACTGGAGTCACTTACGAAGCCCTGGGTATTAACGGCGCGGAAGCGGGTGTCATCCTTCGCTGGGATGAGAAAATGCTGGCCACTTACTTGCAACGGCGCAATCCGGGCTTGATCGTGCTGGCGTACGGAACCAACGAGGCAAGCGACCCGAACTTGAACGCCGAGGCCTACCATGCGATGTTCTCGGCGTTGCTCCAGCGGCTTCGCAACGGGGCGCCCACGGCCTCGATCCTGGTGCTGGGGCCTCCCGACCGGTGGTACCGGTACAAGGGCGTCTTCCGCATCTATCCCGGCATCGACTGGGTGATTGCCGCGCAGCAGGCCGCCTGCCGCGAGAACGCCTGCGCCTTTTGGGACACGCGCACGCGCATGGGGGGGAAGGGCGCCATGCGCGACTGGGTCTATGCCGGGCTGGCACAGGGAGACTACGTGCACTTCACGTCCGCCGGCTACCGCCGCCTGGCGGGCGTGTTATTCGCGGATATCATGCAGCAGTACGACACTTATAAGAAGACCCGCCAGGAGTTAGGCGGTCCGAACTAAGATGGATAAGCGAACTAAGATCGTCGCAATCATACAACGGGTTGCCGGCAAGCCGGTCGACCCCTCTCCGGAAGAATCCCTGTTCGAGTCGGGATTGTTGGACTCGTTCACACTGACCGACCTGGTGACGGCCCTGGAGTCCGAGTTCTCCATTCGCATTCCGGATTCGGATCTCACGCCGCGCAAGTTCGATTCTGTCTCCCGCATCGAAGCTTACGTCCAAAGCCGGTCCGAATCAGGCCGGGCCTCGACTTGATCCGGCGCGGAAGGGAGTCAGAAGTCAGGAGCCAGGAGTCAGAATGGCACGAAGGCATGCGCGTTCAGACCGGGGCAGCATGATTCGGCTCGCAACGAGAACAGAACTCTGGTTGGGGCCCTATAGCGGAGACTAACTATGCCTTACCTTCGCGCTTTGGGTTGTCACCTGCCATCGCGAGTGGTGGGGAACGCCGAACTGGCCGCGCTGGTGGGTGCGGATCCGGCGTGGCTGCTGCAAGCGACGGGCATTGAAGAGCGGCGGTTCGCGTCTCCGGAAGAGTCAGTCGCCACGCTCGGCGCATCGGCGGCGAAGGACTGCCTGGAATCGGCCGGCGTTGGGGCGAGTGAGGTAGGGCTGATCCTGGTATCCAGCGGATCAAGCGGGCGCCGCTTCCCGGGCCCTGCCACGGCGATTGGCTCCGCGCTGGGAATTGCCGGCACGCCGGCGATCGATTTGCCGCTGGCTAGCGCGGGGTCGCTCTTCGGGTTGGCGATGGCGGCCGGCCTGTGCCGCGACTACGGCAACGTGCTGGTGATCGGCACCGAGATCATGTCGCGGGCCGTACGCATGGACCCCGCCGGCCGCGACACGGCCATTCTCTTCGGCGATGGCGCGGGCGCCTGCCTGGTCAGCGCGGAGACGGGCTTCGCCCGGATCGCCGATTCGGTCTTGCACAGCGACGGCGAGTTCGCCGAGGCCTTGCGCCTGGACCTCGATGCGCCGCTCCACATGGACGGCCGCACGATCATTCTCCAGGCTTCCCGAAAGCTGCCGCGGGTAATTCTGGAAGTTCTCGAGCGCAATCAGCGGAAGCCCGGCGAGGTGGGAGCGTTCCTGATGCACCAGGCCAACCTCAACCTGATCACACGGATGGCGCAGGCGTTGGGTGTTCCCGCGTCTAAGTTTTTCCGCAATGTGAGTCGATATGGCAACACGTCGTCCGCATCGCTGCTGATCGCCGCCGCCGAGTGGTGGCGGGAAACCGGCCCACGTATGGAATCGCCCATTGTGCTGGCGGCGTTTGGGGCGGGGTTGAACTGGGGGGCGGTGCTGGCTCTACCCGGGATGTGACCGGGTACAAATCGCCACCCGCGGTGTACCTGACCGGTGTCAGGCTGCCGCAGCGAAAGCTTCAGACGGTCGCGAAACGACCTGATTCATGGCACATACGATTTGGTTACCCGATTGCACAACTCAGTGTACCTTCCTCGTGTCGTATAGGCGGTAAAGCTGCTGACCTGGAGCATCATCACTCTGGACCGGCGGCTTTACCGGCCTGCTCGGATGCGCGATCTTAATGGCCGTTGGTGCTCCGCCCCAGGTTGTCGATGAAGTTCTGCAGTTTCTGCTCGGTGACCTGCTGGGCGGCGGCCAGCTCGCGATGAGCGTCCTCTATTCGCACCAGGATGCGAGCCTGCTCGAGCTGCACTTTCGTTGTCTCGGCCAACGTCTGCCGGATGGCGGCCATCTCGGAGTCGGCCCTGGCGTGATTCTCCGCCATTGTGGCGTGATTCTCCGCCATTGTCCGCCGGATGTCGGCAATTTCGATTTCATGCCTGACCTGATGGTCCAGGATAAACTGCATGGTCCGCTCGATGTCCACGGTGTGCCCATGATACCGCATCCCCGCGCACGCGGGCTGGTGTATGCTATCAACGCGGTGGTACTGACATGCGAATGAGACTTCAGGCGGCGATTCTGTTGACTGCGCTGCTGAGCGGCGCCGCGGACCAGGCGCCTCCGGCTCCGGAGACGCCCAAGCGGCCGGTAACCGACGACTATAGCGGCGTCAAAGTGGTGGACGACTATCGCTGGCTGGAACAGGGCGCCGATCCGGAGGTGCGCCAGTGGAGCAGCGGCCAGAACGCGCGCACACGGGCGTACCTGGATCGCCTGCCCATGCGGGCCGCCATTGTGGAGCGGCTCGGCCAACTCTACAACAACCCCTCTCCGCGATTCTCGGAGCTCACGTCGCGAGGCGGCGTGCTGTTCGCGATCGAGACACAGCCTCCCAAGCTGCAGCCCTTCCTGGTGACCCTTGCGTCCCCGGACGACCCCGGGTCGGCGCGGGTGGTGGTGGACCCCAACGCGCTCGATGCCGCCGGAGGAACCACCATCGATTTCTACGAACCCTCGCTCGACGGAAAGCTGGTGGCGGTATCGCTCTCCAAGGGCGGCAGTGAAGAGGGGTCCGTATCGGTGTTCGACGTGGCCACCGGCAAACCGCTGGCGGACGCAATCCCGCGGGTCAACGGCGCCACGGCCGGAGGCAGCGTGGCCTGGAATGGCGATGCCAGCGGCTTCTGGTACACGCGCTACCCTCGCGCGGGCGAGCGGCCCGAAGCGGACCTGAATTTCTACCAGCAGGTCTACTTTCACTACCTCGGCGCGGCTGCCGAAGACGAGTACGCTTTGGGCAGGGGATTCCCGCCGATCGCCGAGATCCAGCTCGCATCGTCGGACGACGGCAAGTACGTGATGGCGCGCATGGCCTATGGAGACGGCGGCCAGTTCCTGCACTACATGCGCGGCCCGTCGGGGCGCTGGAGCCAGATCACGCGGCTCTCCGACAAGATCTCGGAGGCGGCCTTCGGGCCGGACGATTCGCTGTACGTGCTTTCGCGGGACGATGCGCCGGCGGGAAAGCTGCTGCAGTTGATGCCGCCGGCCTTCTCGCTCGACAAGGCCAAGACCGTGGTGACGCCGGGCCGTTCTTCGATCGACGGATTTCTGGCTACGAGCTCGTGCCTGTACGTGCGCTACATGGCGGGCGGACCCTCGAAGCTGCTCGCCAAGCAGGCGGGCAAGCCCGACAAGACCCTGGATGTGGGGGCCATCGCTTCGGTCGGCCAGCTCGTCCGCGGAAAGGGCGACCAGCTTCTGTTCGAGACCGAGACCTTCGTGGATCCCCCGGCGTGGCGCCGCTACGACCCGGCGAGCGGCGAAATCCACAAGACCGGTCTCTACCAGACGTCACCCGCGAGCTTCACCGATGCGGAGGTGGTCCGCCAAATCGCGATCTCGAAGGATGGCACCCATGTGCCGATGAACATTATGCGCCGCAAGGGGACCAAGCTGGATGGAAGCAACCCGGTGCTGCTCACGGGCTACGGAGCTTATGGGATCAGCATGGCGCCCGGTTTCTCCGCCGAACGGCGTCTGTGGCTGGACCACGGCGGCGTGTGGGTGCTGGCCAATCTGCGAGGTGGAAGCGAGTTCGGCGACGACTGGCACGAACAGGGGCGGCTGACGAAGAAGCAAAACGTTTTCGACGACTTCCTGGCCTGCGCGGAGTACCTGATCAAGGCGAAGTACACAAGCGCCGACAAGCTGGCCATCGAGGGCTGGAGCAACGGCGGCCTGCTGATGGGCGCCGCCCTGGTCCAGCGGCCGGAGCTGTTTCGCGCGGTGGTGAGCCACGTGGGCATCTACGACATGCTGCGCGTGGAACGGTTTCCGAACGGCGCGTTCAATGTCACGGAGTTCGGCACGGTGAAAGAGGCCGACCAGTTCCGCGCGCTGTACGGCTACTCGCCGTACCATCATGTGAAAGACGGCGCGGATTATTCCGCTGTGCTGTTCCTGACGGGCGACAACGACGGGCGCGTGGATCCGATGAACTCGCGCAAGATGACGGCGCGCTTGCAGGAAGCGACGCACTCGGGACGGCCGATATTTCTGCGGACTAGTGCGAGCTCGGGACACGGAATCGGCACGGCGCTAAGTGAGCAGATCGAGCAGGACGCCGATGTGTTTGCGTTTTTGTTCGATCAGTTGGGGATGAAGTAGGGCGGGCGGGGCAGGTTGCTGGCGGGCCGACGTCATGGCTACGCCGTTGGTAAACGCTACGCCGTTAGCGAGGATGGATGTATCCGCCGTGGTCGCAAATGTCAACAAAGGGGCGCTTGCTGCCAAGTGGATACTCAAGAAACAGGTGGGCCGAGTGATCCAGAATGATAACAATCACATTCCTACTGCTAAGCACTGAGAGGAAGACTTTGCCCAGACATAAATCTGGTTCTAAAC
>Ga0116221_1003329_pt1 | contig 10416 bp, 9 predicted proteins | sample Sb_taG_5_FD_88965 | JGI IMG/M metagenome (GOLD analysis project Ga0116221, IMG submission 88965) | Peat soil microbial communities from Weissenstadt, Germany - Sb_50d_8_FC metaG | ecosystem: Environmental > Terrestrial > Soil > Wetlands > Peat | place: Germany: Weissenstadt | collected 2010-09-21
CGAATGTCTCGCGGAAATCCGGCGCTTCGACGGCTTGCAGTGCGAATACTGCGGGCGTCCATTCGCCTCGCCGGTGGTGGCCGAATCCATTCAAAAGATCTGCTACTTGTGCCGGCGTGGCGTCTACAGATTCGATCGCGTGAGAAGTTTCGGCCTGTATAACGACGCGCTCAGCGGAGCGATCCTGCTGTTGAAGTACGAATCGCTGAAGCGGCTGGGTGGATGGTTTGCGGGATTGCTCGAGCCAGTCGTGCGCGAGGAGTTCAAGGGTCTCGAATTTGACGCCATCGTACCCGTACCCTTGCACCCATTGCGGCAACGCGAACGCGGCTACAATCAAGCGGAGCTTATCGCCCGGCCGCTGGCGAGGCGTCTCGGGCTCAAAATGGCCACCTATTTGCTCGTACGGACGCGGCCCCGACCGGCGAAATCCGTGCTCACTCTGAGGGAGCGCTGGGAGTCGGTACGTAGTGCGTACGAAACGCGGAGCGGTGCAAAAGTTGACAAGCTGCGTATTCTGCTGGTAGATGATGTATTTACGACCGGGGCGACGCTCGACGCATGCGCCAGGGCGCTGCGGGAAGCCGGAGCCGCGAGCGTTCAAGGGGTGACTGTTGCGCGGGTGGTACCAGAACTGACCCAGCCGCGCGCCATTCGCCAGCCTCGCGCATCTAATGCCGTAATGGGTCGGCCGAAGGTGATGGCTGAGGCCCATGAAACTGAAGTCTCCGACCGTGCGTAGTTCCAGATAGGGAAGTAAACGGAGGGCGCCATCGACAACCGGCTCAAGAACGGTTTGCGACCTCGGCCCCGATTGAGTATTCCGCCGAGCTCGGCGGATGGGTCTGCGCAGCGAACTTCGGTGTCTCCCGCCAGCCGGCCATCGGTGATGCAGGCGCCGGTGCTGGTCTTGAACGCCACTTTCGAACCCATCAACGTGACGGCGGTGCGCCGGGCGCTGGTGCTGATGCTGAAGGGCGTGGCGCAGGCCGAAGAAATCCATCCATCGGAAGTTCATTCGAGTTCGCGTGCGGTGTCCGTGCCGTCGGTGATCCGGCTGCTGACTTACCGGCACATTCCGCAGCAGAGCCGGGCGCTTTCGCGGAAGAATATTCTGCTGCGCGACCGGAATACCTGCCAGTTCTGCGCGCGGGCGCTGCCTGCGTCGGAGTTGACGCTCGATCACGTGATGCCGCGGTCGCGCGGCGGCCATTCTTCGTGGGAGAACCTCGTCGCTTGCTGCTACGAGTGCAACAACCGCAAGGGAGACCGCACGCCAGAGGAAGCCGGGCTGAAACTGGCGCGGCGGCCGCGGCCTTTCACGCTGCACACTTCGCGGCAGTTGATGCGGCTCATCGGCCACAAGGACGAGAAGTGGCGTAAGTATCTCTTCTACTGAGCTTTTCGGGTAGCGGGATTTCTTGCAACCATTTCCGGGACGCCAGCGTCCAATAATTAACTCACTTCTAGGACACACCCCGGGAAGCGGCACAGGGCAACCCAAGGCTGCTTCCCTTCTTCTTTTGTAGGGCTCTTTTTTCACTTCAGAATTTCTCACTGGCGAAAAACCACGCGCAGGCCGCGGCGCCATTCTTCGTTTAGGCCGATTCGAGTGATGTGAATTTCCGGCGACAAATATCGCAGGACAATTTCGGTGGCGGGATGGAACCGCAGAGCTGGAGCTACTAACCAGACTAGCGGCGGGTGCGGATCGAGTTCGATGCCGGGGAAATAGCCGTAGCGCTGAAAATCGTCGCGCTCGAGATGATGGCGGACGCGCAGCCAGTAATCCACGGCCTGCAGCGGAAGATGGATGTCTTCGGAGGCTTTCAATTCGATCACGACGAGGCGCCGGTGCAGCGTGACGCCGAGAAGATCGATTACGCCGCGATCGGCGGCGGAGAATGCCGGCACCTGGGAATAGAAGAATCGCGGATCGAGTTGGGCTTCGAGCTGCGATGGATCGCGCTGGATTAGAGTTTCGATCCAGCGTTCCGGGGCGGCGCGATAGAACGGATGATTCCGCTCGTGAGCGAGAGGATTGCGATGGAGATCGAGTTGGCTCAGGAGTGCGTCGATCTTTGCCGCATGCAGAGGGCCGGGCTCGCGGCGTGCGTCACCTACGCCGATCGCTAGCTGTCCCTCGGCGAAGCGCGCGAATTCGAGGCCGCGAAAACGAAGCGCGACTTCCTTCGCGCCGGGCCGGACGGCGGCAGCGATATTTTCTGCGGCGCGATCGTTGGCGGCGCGCACGCTTTCGATCACGGCGCCGGCTGCTGTGAGCGCGCCTTCGATTTCGCGGCGCGGCGTGAGCCAACTCTCGAGATTACCGGTGTCGGCCAGATCCACCGGGCGGACGCGTCCGCCATCCTCGGTCAACTCAAAGATTTCGACGCGCGCGGAGGGTGCGAGCGCCTGCACTCGCTGGCGCGTTTCTCGCGCTGTGCCTTCCGGGAGAAACAGGCGAAGGCCTTCGATTGGGCGGCGCGTGGCGCGTTCGCGCGACCAATCTAGCCATAGCAGGCCGAACGTCAGCACTCCGCTGACTGTTGCGGCATCGCTCCCCGGCGGCGCTGCCAAAATTGCCGAGCCGCGGCGTCCTTCGGTCATCACGCCGCGAACATAAAGCCCGGAGAAAGAGTGCTCGAGATCGAGCGAGCCGGTGAGCGATTCGACGGTCGCATCAGGAAAATTTTCGGCGAGCGTGCGGGCGAAGCGTGACCGGAATGTCCCGACGCTTACGCGGCTTTGGCTGCGCGGGCCGTCGGTGCGGAGGAATTCGAGGCGCGACGGCCGATTGCGGCCGAAGCGGCGTACTTCGAAGATGATATTGCGCGGCGAATGTTCCAGGACGCGCAGGATGCGGCGGACCAGATTGCGCTCGTCGGACCAGAGGTGGATGAGCGAGTTCTTGCCATCGCATTTCAGTTCGTAGTGCAGATCGGAAAGTTCGGCTAGCCACTGGCCGTCTTCGTGGACTTCGACGCTGCCGGTGGAAACCATTTCGGCGAGGGTTTTCTCGATTTCCGGCCAGTCGGTTCGCGACGTTGGGGATTGTTGAGTTGCGGGGCGGGAGGACATTGGTTCGCTCAGAGATGGGGCCGGTAAGGCGCCTCAGGGCAAAAAGACCCTCCCCTATGAGGCGGCCTCATTTGGTCGAAAAATGGGTTCGAATTTTATTCGCTCTAATCGGGACAACTGTCCGAATAGAAACGGGCGTAAGTTGCACAAAACAAACGATGGGGGTTGTTTCTAATCGGGACATTTTGATGAGCCTCGCGGAGCACGATTTGGAGAGATTCGAGACGATCTTTCGGTGCGGTTTGCAGGGCCGATCGACGGCGAGCGTTGCGCCAGATTTCGAGTTTCCGAGTGGAATGCATTGAGATTTTTGGGCGCAGACATGACGATCGCATTGTTAGCACGGCGCGGAGGGGAACACAAAGGTACGGATTGCGGAAATGCGGATGAGGGGAGAAGAGATTTCAAATTTCAGATTTGAGATTTCAGAGACGGCGAAGAGGAGTCGATTTGAGGGCGGGAGTCCGCGGTCGGACGCGGTTTTTGTCAGCATCTCCGGTCGTCGGAAGGCGCAGTCCGCCTAGGCGGACGCCCCTACGAAACCTAATTGCGGAGATTTGGCCGGTTGAAAGAATAAATGATGGTGCTACTCGAGGCGCAGGCCGGTGATTTGGATTGTGGGGTATTGCTGATCCCATTCTGCTGGGACGTAATCTAGGGTGATTTGGAAATCGCGGCGGGCGCCGCCGGTGATTGGTTGCGCGTTTGGGCCTAGGAGGCGGCGCGTTTCGCGCAAGACCACCTGTTTGAAAGGGTCGTGGAATTCGAAATTCACTTCTATTTCGCGGATCGTGGCTACGCCGTCGTTCGAAATTGTTCCGGCGACGTAGGTGACTTGCTGGTTCAAGTAGTTTGAGGCTTGGGCCATCTGCGGTTCGAGAAAATGAATTCGCGCGGCGGCTGCTTGTTCTGCGGCGCCGAATGGCAACGGTTGCGCGGCGGGGGCCTTCGAGCGGGTCATGCGCGTCACCAGGATCAGGCCGGCAACGAGGACGAGAACCACGACGATACCGATGGCGAAGGCTACGGGGAATGCGCTTTTTTCTTCGCGTTCGAAATCTCCGGGCATTCGCGGAGTCCTTTGCGGGCTTCAGCGGCCGAAGGCGAGTCGCGCGATCAGTGGTTCCGGCAGTCCAAAGCGCGACATTCGCTCCTGCACGGCTGCGACGTTGTAGGGCACGCGCCAGAATTCTACCGAGTGGCTGCTCAGTTCGGCGATGGCGAAGCCGGCGCGCGGGTCGCCGTCGCGTGGCTGGCCGACTGAGCCGGGATTGAGGAGATAAGTCTTTCCGTCGGCGATGTCGATCTTGGCCGAGCCCACGCCGGGCGGGACCTTCAGGCGAACCACTTCTACGTTGGTTTCGTCGAGGATGAAGCCGCCTTGCAGGTGAGTGTGGCCGAAGAAAGTTACCGGCAGAGGAGCTTCGAGAAGGCCTTCGAGAGCCTGGGCTTGCGTGAAGACGTACTCGTCTTCGTCGCGCAGGGCGCCGTGGACGAGCGCCATTCCGTCGAGTTGAATCGGGCCGGTCGGGAGCTTCAGCAGGTAATCGAGATTTTCGGGGGTGAGTTTTTCGCGCGTCCAGTGAGCGACGGCGCGCGCGACGGGATTGAAATCGGCGGCGTCTTCGAGGCCGCTGCCGGCTTTATCGTGATTGCCGCGAATGGAGATGGCGTCGAGCGAGCGGATTTTGTCGACGACTGCATTGGGATCAGGGCCGTAGCCGACCACGTCGCCGAGACAAATGGCGCGATCCCATTTGCCTTCGACGGCCGCGAGCGCGGCTTCGAGGCCGGTCACGTTGGCGTGAATGTCACTGAGAATCAGATATCTCATTGCACCTGGCTCATTGGATGCCGGGTTGCGCATTATAGACGACACGCGGCGCAAATGCACTCTGCGAGCCGATTGAAAAGGGACTCAGTGCCGGGCTTCCGGTTCATCTAGGAGCTGCATGCCGCGTGGTGCCTACTGTGTAGGTTCTTTGGTTTTGTCGGAGATGCCTTTCTCTACTTTTACGGCTACCGGTGGATTGTTCTGCAGATAGGAATCACCGTACGGGAAGAAACCGAGAATGCGATTACATTCCTGCACTTTTTCGCTGCGCCCAGTTTGAAACCACTCGACGATCAGTCCAAAAGAGCCCTGTACTAAGCGTTGATACGCAGGGTTCTGTTCCTCCACTTTGAAACTAATCTGCGCGGTAACCCATTCACCCGGTTTGAGTGTCAGTATGCTGCCCGGAATCGCGGTGGATGAAAACAAGCTGCCGGACGTAGTCTTTAATTCAACGCTGCGGTTGGATTGGTCCACTAGCTTTATCTGAAACCGGCCGAGCTCCCACGTGCGATTGTTGGGTTCCTGCTTATCCCGAGCGGTACGAATGTCGGTGCTCCAAGGAATCTGGATGGACTCGCTGCCTAAATTTTGAAGCTTCACTGTTGCGTTGACGCCAGCGCCGAATATCAAGGTGGTGTCGCTAATTTTAGTCAGTTCGACGCTGATCTTTTTTGGTTCACGACCCCCCTGAACGGTGGTGCCATCGGCATATCCCACCGCCATGGACTTGCACCCGTTGGGAAGTTCGTTCTTTTCCTGATTCGCACTGGTGTCAGAGGTCGCGGCAGGCGGGTGAGTGAGGTCTGCTGAAGCAATCTCCTGTGCGTGGGCGGTGGTGGCGAATAGGAGCGTGCAGAGAGCGACTTGGAGAATTGTTGCTAGCCGTGCCATTTAGGCCTGCGCGTCACTTTATTCAAAATTCGAGGACTTGTAGTGCGTGAGTCGCTCAGACGAGCGCGGAAGCAAGCCGCCTGGCCTCGCGGCGAACGCAGAAAATCCAGACGCCAGAGATTAGTGCCCAAAAAACCGCACCATAGGAATAATAAACGTCTGAGGAATTCCGCACGGCCGCCGTCATCTCGGCGCCAAAAGTCATGGAACTTACGGCGAAGCAGATACAAAACAATGATAATTGACGCGCGCTCCGCCTCGCACTGTCACTGGTTGTGTATTTTGCAGTGGTCAGCCGCCGAATCGCGTGCTGAGTCCGCCAGACGGCAAGAATCGCGAACGCTCCGCAGACCAGCGCGCCGGAGAAATAGAGACTGTCAAATTGCCGGATGGTTCCTGCGAGGCACACACCGAATAGGAAGGCTGAAAACGCGGCGTAGAAGGCGTCGGCCGTCACCTTTCCCCACTTTTCGCTCACCGCTTCCGGATTCGCCGCCGGCATTATGACGTTATAGTACATCGCGGCTGGCGGAAATGACAGCTTTTGACGAGGATCGTCAGCGTATCAGCATGCAGTCGCCGTAGCTGTAGAAGCGGTAGTTTGCTGCGACGGCGTGGGCGTAGGCGCGGAGGATGTTTTCGCGACCGGCGAAGGCGGCTACCATTGCTAGCAGGCTGGAGCGCGGTAGGTGGAAGTTTGTTAGGAGTTGATCTACCACGCGGAATGGTTTGCCGGGGTAGAGGAAGATTTCGGCATCGGCGCGTCCGGGATTTAGGAGTGTGGTTGCTGCTTGGGCGCTGGCTGCGGTGTTACTTGCGATGCTTTTCTCGGCAGCGTCTTCTAGGGCGCGAACTGCTGTTGTGCCGATGGCTAGGATGGGCCGCTGCTCTTGCTTTGCGCGGACGATGGCTTGGGCGGTGGCTTCGGGGACTTCGTAGGCTTCCTTGTGGATGCGGTGTTCTTCGAGTTGTTCGGTGCGGATTGGCTCGAATGTGCCTAGGCCTACCTCCAGCGTGATTTCGGCGATTTCGATTTTGCGGGCGCGGAGCTGCTCGAGAATGGCGGGCGTGAAATGCAGGCCGGCGGTGGGGGCGGCTACGGCGCCGCTGCGGCTGGCGAAGATTGTTTGGTAGCGCTCGCGATCGGCGGGGTCGTCGCTGCGGCGGATGTAGGGCGGGAGCGGGACGTGGCCGAGGCGCTCGATTATTTGCGTGAGATCGCCCGACGAGTGTAGCCGCAGGCGGCGCAAGCCGAATTCGCCGCGCCATTCGACCTCGGCTTCGAGCTCGTCGGCTTCGCCGAATAGAATCTTTTCGCCGACGCCGATCTTGCGGCCGGGACGAACGAGAGCTTCCCACGTGTCATCGGCTAGCCGACGGAGGAGCAACACTTCGATCGGCGATTGCAGGAATTCGCGGCGGGCTTTGCCGGCGCTGGCTCGCGGGCCTGAGCGGACTCCGGCGCGGCGCCCGAGCAGACGGGCGGGGATCACGCGGGTGTTATTCACCACCAGCAATTCATCACCGCGTAGCAGGGCGGGGAATTCGCGGAAGTTGCGATCTTCCCAGGTCCCGGAGTGGCGATCGAGAATCAACATGCGGGAAGCGTCGCGCTCTTCGAGCGGCTGCTGCGCGATGCGCTCGGGCGGAAGCTGGTAATCGAGTTCGCTCAGTTGCATGCAGGTGACTTTCGCTTGCTTGGCGCACCGAACGGCGCCCAAACGCGCTGGAATTCTCCGGCAATCTGTGTTATCAGACGCACGCTGATCACATCGCCGGCCCGCCGAAACGTTGCGGGTCTGCTCCCCGTGATGGCGAGCTGTCCGTCATTGTAGCGAAGCACGCAGAGATTCGCTGGCGAGGTCGTCTCGAGTGGCGGAAAACCGCGTCGTCATAGGCCCGCGAGGTGTTGAGCGTCTTCGATCGGGCCATCTGTGGGTCTATCGAAGCGATGTGCGCGCGGCCGATGCCGAGCCCGGCGCGGTGGTGCGCGTGACGGACGAGCGCGGCCGGTTTCTTGGCCGGGCTTTCTATAGCGACCGCTCGCAGATCTCCATCCGTTTGGTCACCCATGATGATGTGGAAGTGGACCGCGCATTTCTGCGCGACCGGCTGCGCGCCGCTGCTGACTTCCGTAAACGTACCGTCGGCGATTCCGAAGTCTTCCGCCTGATTTACGGAGAGGCGGACCAAATTCCTTCTTTGGTGGTCGACCGCTACGGCGAGTACCTCGCTATGCAGAATCTTTGCCAGTCGGTGGACCGTTTCCAGCCATTGCTCGTTGATTTGCTGGTGGAGCTTTTCGAGCCGCGCGGAATTATCGAGCGCAACGATCCCAAGGTGCGGCTTCTTGAAGGGCTCGATCAGCGCGTGTCGGTCCTGCACGGCGAGGTGCCCGAGGAAGTGCGTGCGCATGAGGACGGATTGCTTTTCAGCTACGACCTGCACCACGGGCAAAAAACCGGCGGCTTCCTCGATCAGCGCGAGAATCATCAAGCGGCGGCAAATTTCGCGACCGGGGAAGTGCTCGATTGCTTTTGCTATCACGGAGGTTTTGCCCTGACAGTAGCGCCGAAGGCGGAGAGTGTCGAAGCCGTTGATCTATCGCCTGCGGCGGTGGCCGCGGCGCGGCGAAATCAGGAATTGAATCAAATCGGCAACGTCAGATTTCGGGAGGCCAATTCATTCGATTTGCTCAAGCAATTCGACGAGGAAGAGCGGCGCTTCGACATGGTGATTCTCGACCCGCCGGCTTTCGCCAAGAACCGCGATAGCATCCCGGCCGCGCATCGCGGCTACAAGGAAATCAACCTCCGAGCGATGAAGATCCTGAAACGTGGGGGCTGCCTGGTGACATGCTCCTGCTCGCACCATATCTCCGAAGCGCTGTTTCTCCAGATTGTGGCTGAGGCTGCGAATGATGCCCACCGGACGATCGTAGTCGTGGAGCGGCGGACGCAGTCGCGGGATCACCCCATTTTGCTGACCGTGCCCGAGACGCATTATCTCAAGTGCTTGATTCTGCGCGTTTTATAGCTTGGTAGAGGAGCGGAGCCGCTGATAATCGAGCGCTCGAAAAATATTTGACAATAATACGCTCATATATTATGCTTCATTTGCGCTTAGATAAGCGAAAACTTCTAGGAGGATACTGAAAATGAATTCTGTAATTCGCTGGGAACCTTTCCGCAACGTTAATAGCCTGCAGGAGCAGTTCAGCCGCTTGTTTGACACATCCTTCCCGGGCCGGAGCTCCGAGTCCGATCTGACGACTTGGGCCCCCGCCGTGGACATTCAGGAGACCGAAAACGAGTTGATGCTGAAAGCCGATCTGCCGGGCATCGAGGAGAAGGACATTGACGTGCGCATCGAGAACAACACGCTCACCATCCGCGGGGAGCGCAAGTTCGAGAAGCAGGTGAACGAGGACAATTACCTGCGCGTCGAGCGCTCCTATGGATCCTTCAGCCGCAGCTTCAGTCTGCCGAATACGATCAACACGGAGGCCATCAATGCCGAGTGCAAGAACGGCGTGCTGACCGTGCAGATGCCGAAGCGGGCGGAATCGAAGCCGAAGCAGGTGAAGGTGAACGTGGAAGCCACGAACGGCGACAAGAAGTAAGTGCTGTTGCAAATGGGGCCGGGCTCTCGATAGGTGGCCCGGCCCCGTTTGTGTCTTCGGGCGCTGGAATTGAATCTATACTCTAGGCGAAGTGGAAAGACGCAACGCGAGGTTCCCTTATGCTCCGACTCGACAAATTAACCGTAAAGGCTCAGGAAGCGCTGCAAGCGGCGCAGGAAATGGGCGCGCGCTCGGGACAGCAGCAGATCGAGCCGCTGCATTTGCTGTGGGCGCTGGTGGCGCAGGGCGATGGGGTGGTGCCGCCGCTGCTGGCGAAGCTGGGCGTGGCGCCTGAGATTTTGGCGAAGGAAGTGGAACGGCAGGTGGAGCGACTGCCGAAGGTGTCGGCAGTCTCGCAACAGTATCTGAGCCAATCGCTGAACGATGTGGTGTCGCGAGCTTTCGATGAAGCTACGCGTTTTAAGGATGAGTATGTTTCGACCGAACATTTGCTACTGGCGCTCGCGTCGGGTGGAAAAGATTCCGCCGCTGAAATTCTGAACAAGAGCGGCGCGAGCCATGACGCGATTCTGCAGGCGCTCACGAGCGTGCGCGGCAGCCATCGCGTGACCAGCCAGAATCCGGAGGCGACTTACCGGGCGCTGGAGCAATATGCGCGCGATCTGACGGAATTGGCGCGGCGCGGCAAGCTTGATCCGGTGATTGGCCGCGATGAAGAGATTCGGCGCGTGATGCAGATTCTTGCGCGGCGCACGAAGAACAATCCGGTGCTCATCGGCGAGCCCGGCGTCGGCAAGACGGCGATCGTCGAAGGATTGGCGCAGCGAATTGTGGCGGGAGACGCGCCGGAAGTGCTGAAACCGAAGCGCATTGTGGCGCTCGATCTTGCGGCGCTAGTTGCCGGAGCGAAATACCGCGGCGAATTCGAAGATCGCCTGAAGGCTGTCTTGAAGGAAATTACGGACGCCGAAGGGCAAGTGATTCTCTTTATCGACGAGCTGCACACGCTGGTGGGCGCGGGAGC
>Ga0116221_1003333_pt1 | contig 10409 bp, 7 predicted proteins | sample Sb_taG_5_FD_88965 | JGI IMG/M metagenome (GOLD analysis project Ga0116221, IMG submission 88965) | Peat soil microbial communities from Weissenstadt, Germany - Sb_50d_8_FC metaG | ecosystem: Environmental > Terrestrial > Soil > Wetlands > Peat | place: Germany: Weissenstadt | collected 2010-09-21
CAGACCAAGTTTCACCAATTGGCCCAAGTGACGATGGACTGTGCCATCGCCCCCAAAGAGAAGAATGACGTCCGCTTGATCCGCTGCGGAGGGCACTCCGATGCGCCAGTCGATTGTTTTGTGGTCAGGCTGGTCGCTTTGGAAGGGCTTGAGATTTTTCTGAGAACATCCCAGCCCGAGGATGGCGGCAGCGCGCATGTACGAGAACCGCTAACAGCGTCGACGCCTAGCGCCCTCCATTTATGGTAGTCTTTCGGATTAATCCCCGACAATGGCAACGGTTGGCATCATCCGGTATCGGAGTTCTTTCCTTTGAGAGGAAAAATGAGGCTGCTACCCTTCAGCAGTTTACTATGTTTTCTCGCGGTTTTAGTCCTAGCGGGCTGCGGAAGTGGAACCCCGCCCACGATTTCACAGGGACCCGCGAACCGGAGCGTTATTGCTGGGCAGAATGCCAGCTTTTCGGTGGTGGCTGCTGGTGTTGGGACCTTAACCTACCAGTGGTACAGGAATGGCGAATCAATTTCCGGAGCAGTCTCGGCCACCTACAACATCGCTCCAACCATTGCCGCCGATAACGGCTCATTTCTTAGCGTAAGGGTCAGCAACTCGTCAGGAAGTACCACCAGCGAGCCAGCCTTACTGACGGTTTATCCGATCGACGTGCTGACCTATCACAATGACAACGCGCGTACCGGGCAATATTTAGCGGAAACAATCCTCACACCCAGCAATGTGAACCAGGCGCAATTCGGGAAAATTAACTTTCTACCGATGGATGGCCGGGTTGATGCCACGCCGCTTTATGCTTCGAAGGTTACGGTTCCCGATAAGGGTGTTCACAATCTATTGATCGCTGCCTCGGAAGATGACTCTGTTTATGCCTTCGATGCGGATACCGGGGAAACCATATGGCAAGTCTCGATGCTGAAGGCGGGCGAAACGCCGTCGGATGATCCCAGCGGAGTCCACAATTTCGCAATTGGGGTGAATGCGACGCCGGTCATCGATCGCGGGATGGGTCCGAATGGGGTGATTTATGTAGCTGCCTCCTCACTACTGACGCGAGACGGAACGAAAACATATTACCAGCGCGTACACGCCCTTGATTTGGCGCTTGGCACGGAGTTGTTGGAAGGGCCTGTCGATGTCGCGGCGGCGTATCCGGGAACAGGCGACAACAGCAATGGCAAATTTGTGATATTCGATCCTGAACAATATAGGGAACGCTGTGGGCTGCTTCTGCTCAACGGCATCGTTTATACGACCTGGGCCTCCCACTACGACGTCCGTCCCTACACCGGGTGGATTATTGGTTACAGTGAATCCACCCTGGCACAGACGAGCGTGCTGAATTTGACGCCCAACGGCAGCTCAGGCGCTATCTGGATGTCAGGCTCCGGCCCGGCGGCCGATGACTTGGGAGACATTTATCTCCTGGACGCCAACGGCTACTTCGATACTACGCTCGATTCCATGGGCTTTCCCATCGATCATGACTACGGGAATGCCTTCGTAAAGCTCTCAACCCACGGTCTGGCCGTAAGGGACTACTTCGAGCCCGATAATGGGGTAGTGGAAAGCGATGGTGATATCGACCTGGGTTCCGGCGGCGCGATGCTATTGCCCGATCAGAGCGACAGTTTGGGTGACATTTTGCATCTGGCTGTCGGGGCCGGAAAAGACAGCAACCTTTACGTTGTGAATCGTGACTCGATGGGTAAGTTCAGCCAGAGCAATAACAATATTTATCAGGAGCTTGTGGGCGCTTTGGCGGGCGGAATCTGGTCTTCACCGGCGTACTTCAACAACGCGGTGTATTACGGACCGAATAGCAGCCCTCTATTGGCGTTTACAGTCAAAAATGCGAAACTGTCGAGCACCGCAACCGCAAGAACCGCCAATATCTTTGGCTATCCTGGGACGACGCCCAGCATCTCGGCAAATATTATGAGCAACGGAATTGTCTGGGCCGTGGAGAACGCCACCGGGGTGGCCGTGTTGCACGCCTACCACGCCGCTAATCTGAATGAAATTTACAACAGCAATCAAGCCAGCGGCGGGCGCGATCAGTTTGGTTACACCCTCAGTTTCATGACTCCGGTGATCGCCAATGGAAAAGTGTTCGTGACGACGCAGAATGGTGTGGGTGTATTTGGGCTGTTGCGATAGAATCACTGGCCTAGGCGATCAAAACCGAGGGAAATCTCTTTCTGTTCCAAGACATCGGGCACCCGGCCTGTTCTGAAGCTGCTTCGCCCAAGCTTCCCCGGCTTTCGCTCCCGCGTGGTCGCGCGCATTTCACGAGCGTGCGTAACAGAGTCCAGAGACACTGCACGAAGATAGAGGCCCGGAGACGGACTCCTAGAAAACGATCCGAAGGTCGGGGTTTTGCGCTGTCCAAATACGGCCTGTCGGGGAGCTATTTCGTGTGGTCGTGATACACTTTTGTCTTCTCCTCAAAACCGTAGACAGCTGGCATGATGTGTGCAGCGAATCTAGGTTGGGAGGTCCGTGATGCGGCTTCGCGTGCTGGATTATGTGCTTTGTTACCTTACGCTTAGCCTTTGTTTGTCGGGCTGCGGCACCGGAGTGTCTCAATCTGGCACTGCAGATGTGCCCTCGATTACGGCCCAGCCGAGCAACCAAACCGTCACCGCCGGACAGACCGCAACCTTCTCGGTGATGGCGGTAGGAGTCGCTCCGTTGAGCTACCAGTGGCAAAAGAGTACGACAGCGATCAGTGGTGCGATATCGGCGAGCTACACAACGCCGCCGACCACAACGGCTAACAACGGCTCGCAATTTAGCGTTGTAGTTAGCAATGTAAATGGGAATGTCACCAGTACTGCGGCCACTCTTACAGTGAATGCCGCAACGACGCCTGCAACCGTTGACGTACTGACCTACCACAATGACGTTGCGCGTACGGGGCAAAACCTGGCCGAAACCACGTTGACCACCAGCAATGTGAATTCAGCGAAGTTTGGCAAGCTGGGCTTTTATTCGTCCGATGGTCTGGTGGATGCCCAACCGCTCTACGCTTCGAGCGTGGCGGTTCCCTCTAACGGTACACACAATATTCTGATCATTGCCACGGAGCACGATTCGGTCTACGCCTTCGACGCGGATTCTGGCGCAACTATCTGGCAGGTCACTACCTTGCAGTCCGGCGAAACCACCTCGGACGATCGCGGCTGCAGCCAGGTCACTCCAGAAATTGGAATAACTTCCACTCCGGTCATCGATCGCACCAGCGGTCCGAATGGCGCAGTTTACCTGGTGGCGATGTCAAAAGATGCATCGGGAAACTACCACCAACGCGTGCATGCGCTCGATCTCGCGCTGGGGACGGAATTGTTCGGTGGGCCCGCTGAGGTTCAGGCAACCTACCCTGGAACTGGCGACAACAGCGATGGCACAAATGTCGTCTTCGATCCCGGCCAGTATAAAGAGCGAGCCGCTCTGCTTTTACTGAATGGCGTGATTTATACCGGCTGGGCATCGCACTGCGACGACCGCCCTTACACGGGATGGATTATGGGTTACAGCGAATCCACGCTGGCTCAGACAAGCGTGCTAAATGTGACCCCCAACGGCAACGAAGGCGCGATCTGGATGGCTGGGGCGGGCCTCGCCGCCGACAGCTCCGGCAACATCTATTTTCTCGATGCCAACGGAGACTTCGACACCAATCTAAACGGCAACGGTTTCCCCGTTGACGGCGACTACGGCAATGCATTTATGAAGCTCTCGACCTCGAGTGGTCTCACCGTGGCGGATTATTTCGAAATGGACAATGAGGCATCGGAGAACAGCAGCGACACGGACCTGGGCTCCGGCGGAATGATCGTGCTGCCCGATCTGAACGATAGCTCAGGCCATACCTGGCATCTCGCGGTCGGCGCCGGGAAAGATTCGAATCTCTATGTCGTGAATCGCGACTCGATGGGCAAGTTCAGCTCGAATAACAGCAGCATCTATCAAGAACTCGCGGGAGCGTTGCCTGGAGGAGTTTTCGCGATCCCCGCGTATTTCAACAACACGATCTACTACGGATCGGTGGGGAGCCCCATCCAGGCGTTCACGATCACCAATGCGATGCTGTCGACCAGCGCAACGTCGCAGACAGCGAACAGCTTTGGGTATCCGGGAACGACCCCCAGCGTCTCCGCCAACGGCCCCAGCAACGGAATTGTGTGGGCGGTTGAGAACAACAGCCCGGCCGTTCTGCACGCTTACAATACCGCGAATCTGAACGAGATCTACAATAGCAACCAGGCCAGCGGCAACCGCGATCAATTTGGATCCGGCAACAAGTTCATGGTGCCGACAATCGTGAATGGCAAGGTGTTTGGGGGAACCCCGAATGGCGTGGCTGTATTCGGACTGCTGCCGTAGTGTTTTATGTGGGGGACAGCCGGCCTCGGCTGTCCGCTGGGCGAAGCCCAGCAGTTGCGCACGCCGTCACGACCTCACGGTGGAGAAAAACGGATTCACAAACGGTTTCTTCCACAACCATGGATACTCGGTCCATTCCTCGACCAACCCAGCCCGAACCGGATTCTCCAACAGATAAATGATCTTCGCGTCGAGATTCTCCGAAGAACGCAGAACATGGTCAAACGACTCCGTCTGCCCCACCCGTCCTTTGCGACCCAGCGTCTTGTTCACGATGTGAGCAGAAGAGCCTTTGATGGCATCCATAATCTTGGCGAGCGAGTAAATCTCCATAGCCTGCCGGTCAACCTGCGGTGTGAAGATCATGTGAACATGATCCGGCATCACGACAGCGACCCGAAGATCGAACTTCATTCCGTTATCGTGAAGACAACATTGCAGCACAATCGAACGTGCCCGCTCAGGAAGCACCCACCGCCGGTCAGTGCAGAATGTAACAAAATGCTGCCGGTCATCGCATTGAAGATGCGGAAGCTGTCTGCGATAGAAAGCCTGCGGCATAGGTTCTATGTGGGGACAGCCGCCCCCGGCTGTCCGCGGAGCGAAGCTCCGCTATGCTTGAAGTCTAGTAGGAATGGTCGGGCTGTAGGGTTTGGGGACTGTATAAATTCTGAACGAATTTCAGATTGGGAAAGGTGGAGAGGAAACCCTGGCGAGCGCGCTCGCCCGGACAGCCGAGGGCGGCTGTCCCCACATTAGCAGCTGGGATTACCAGCTGATAAGTGCAATCCGGAGCTGCTTGCCGACACGCAAAGTCAACCGCACCGGAGGCGGACCAGTCAGCACCATTCGCGGCTCGCTGATCACCTCATTGTCAATCCTTACCGACGCCTGCTTTAGCTTCCTAGCCGCATCAGTTACCGATGCCGCTAATCCACACTTAACCAAAAGTCTATCTACCCTTACTCCGGCTCGGGAACTCGAGTCTACAGATCCGCCAATCTCCGCAAGGCCGACCGAGACTTCCTCCACATCCGCCGGCACCTGGTCCTTTTGAAACTGCTTCGCCCAATCCTCTGCCGCCTTCGCCGCATCATGAGCCGAGTGAAAATCCGCTACGATCCGGCGCGCCAGCTCCTTCTTCGCCTGCATCGGATGCTCTTCCGTCTTCATCTTGTCGATGTCGGCGACCTGTACATCGGTCAGCAGCTCGTAGTATCTCCACATCATTTCGTCGGAGATACTCATGATTTTGCCGTACATTTCCAACGGCGGCTCGTGAATGCCGATCGCGTTGCCCAGCGACTTCGACATTTTCTGGACGCCGTCGAGGCCCTCGAGAATCGGCGTGGTCAGCACAACCTGCGATTCCTGGCCATAGGCGCGTTGCAATTCGCGCCCGACCAGCAGATTGAATTTTTGGTCAGTGCCGCCGAGTTCCACATCGGCTTCGAGCGCGACTGAGTCGTATCCTTGCACAAGTGGATAGAGCAACTCATGCACGGAAATCGGCTTCTCCTCCTGGAATCGCTTGTGGAAGTCCTCGCGCTCGAGCAGTTGCGAGACGGTGTACTTCGCCATCAGGCGAACGAAGTCGTCGGCGGTGAACGCGCCCATCCAGCGCCGGTTGAAGTCGACCACAGTTTTCTGCGAATCGAGAATCTTGAAGACCTGCGCCTTGTAAGTCTCGGCGTTTTCTTCGATCTGCTCGCGAGTGAGCGGCGGACGCGTTACTGAGCGCCCCGTGGGATCGCCGATCATACCGGTAAAATCTCCGATTAGGAAAATTGCGGTGTGACCGAGATCCTGAAAATGTTTGAGCTTGCGCAGAACCACGGTGTGACCGAGGTGCAAGTCGGGAGCGGTCGGGTCCATGCCGAGCTTCACCCGCAGCGGTTTACCCGTGGCGCGCGACTTCTCCAGCTTGGCGCGCAGGTCGGCCTCGCGGATAATTTCTGCGGAGCCCTTTTTGAGATATGTGAGTTGTTCGTCAACAGGAGCAAAGGTTGGCATGAGAAAGGACATTATAGAGAATGCAGAAGGCAGAAGTCAGAACGTAGAAGTAGAATGCACTCGAAGCGGGCTATGGCGGCCGACATTCAAATACGAAAGGCGACGACGGAGGATGTTCCCCGTTTGCGGGAAGTGATCGAGGCGTCGGTGCGCGGTTTGCAGGCCGTGGATTATTCGGCTGCGCAGATCGAAGGCGCGTTGAAGTCGGTCTACGGCGTGGATAGCCAGCTCATTGCAGATGGAACGTATCTCGTAGCGGAGATTTTCGAATCGAACCATAAGCCCACAATAGTCAAGCCGACGATCGTCGCATGCGGCGGCTGGAGTAAGCGAAAGACTTTATACGGAGGCGACCAATTCGCGGGGCGCGAAGACTCGCTGCTTGACTCTGCCCACGATGCCGCCAAGATCCGGGCGTTCTTTGTACATCCCGATTGGACGCGGCGCGGCATCGGCAGCTTGATTCTCGAAGCATGTGAGAAGGCTGCCAGGGAAGCCGGTTTTACCCGCCTGGAAATGGGAGCAACACTGAGCGGCGTTGCATTTTACAAGGCAAAGGGATATGCGGCCGTCGAGAATCAGCAGGCTGCGCTTGGCAATGGTGAGGTACTGCCGATCGTGAGGATGGCAAAAAGCGTTTGAGGAGCGCGTTTCTTACCTCTGCATTTTGCCTTCTGCCTTCTGACTGGCGTTCTTCAATCTCCGTCCTACGATTTCGTAATTCCCTTTCAGTACGATGTTAATGGCTTCCGTATATGCAATGTGCTCCTGTTCGAGTATGCGCGCCGCAAGAGTGTGCTCATCGTCGGTGTCGAGCACGGCGACGGTTTTCTGCACGATAATCGCGCCGTGATCGAGTTCTTCGTCGACGAAATGCACGGTGCAGCCGGAGACTTTCACGCCGTAGGCGAAGGCCTGCTCTTGCGCTTCGAGTCCAGGAAACGCCGGTAGCAGAGAGGGATGGATGTTGAGAATCCGCCGCGGAAACTGTTGCACGAACCACGGAGAGAGCAGGCGCATGTATCCCGCGAGACAGACCAGGTCCACATCGTTCTGTTTGAGCGCGGCAACAACTTCGCGGTCATGTTCTTCGCGCGACCTGCCTTTCGATGGAATCACTAGCCTATTTAAACCACGCTGGCGCGCTGTAGTGATGCCCGGTGAGTCCGGATTGTTGGAGATAACGATGGCAATTCGCGCGTCGGCAATGCGGCCCGTGTCGATGCTGTCGGCGATCGCGACGAAATTCGAGCCGCGTCCGGAGAGGAGAATGCCGAGGGATTTCATTTCAGGCCAACATCATAATTCACCACGGAGACACGGAGTCACGGAGGAATTTCTGAAAACAAACTCTACAAACTCGGGCAGCATCGGCGGCGCGAGGATGAGGGCATGACAAACCCAAAAAGGTTTTCCCGTGCCTCGGTGTCTCCGTGGTGAACTGGCCTTCAGTTGTAGATTACCTTGCGCTCCCCTTTGACAATGCGGCCCACGGTAAAAGCTTTCTCACCCACGCGTTCGAGCACAGTCTGAGCCTTTTTGAATTTTGTCAGAGGAACGATCAGCAGCATGCCCAGCCCCATGTTGAAGGTTCGCAGCATCTCGTCTTGCGGAACATTGCCCAGCTCCCGCAGATGCTCGAACAACGGCGGTACCGGCCAGGAACCAAGATCGATCGCAGCCGCGGTTCCACGCGGCAAGACGCGGGGAAGGTTTTCCGTGATCCCGCCGCCGGTAATATGCGCTAACGCAGAAACGCACTGGCCATCGATCAGCTTTCTCAGCGCCGGCCAGTAGCTTTTGTGGGTGCGCATCAACTCATTGCCAACTTTATTCTTGATCTGGTTGACGTAATCCTCGGGCGAGTAATGCGCCACTTCAAAGAGCAGTTTGCGGGCCAGCGAATATCCGTTGGTGTGCAGGCCGTTGGAGGCCATGCCGAGGATAACGTCGCCGATCTGTACATCCTTGCCGGTGATGATTCGGTCGCGCTCCACCACGCCGACAATAAATCCCGCCAGATCGTACTCGCCGTCGGGATAGAAACCAGGCATTTCGGCCGTCTCTCCGCCGATCAGGGCACAGCCGTTATGCTTGCAGGCATCGGCAATGCCTTCCACTACTTTCTCGGCAATCGAGGGTTCGAGCTTACCCGTCGCCAGGTAATCCATAAAAAACAGAGGCGCGGCGCCCTGCACGGCAATGTCGTTGACGCAGTGATTGACCAGGTCCGCGCCCACTGTGGAATGCAGGCCCATCTCAAAAGCAATTTTAAGCTTAGTCCCTACACCATCGACGCTCGAAACCAGCACCGGATCGACGTACTTCGTCTTGTCCACCGCGAAGAGGCTGCCGAAACCGCCGATTTCGCTAAGGACGCCGCGGGTAAACGTTTTGTGTGCCAGGTATTTGATGCGCTGTTTTGTGCGGTTGGCACGGTCGATGTCGACACCCGCGTCCGCGTAGGTGACAGGTGCCGCGCCGGGCGTAGGATTCTTGGCCACGATCTCTTGCGGTGTTCTCTTTCAGTGCTTCAGTGTGGGAAAACGCTGGTTTCCTGGCGAAGCAACAACCACTAAGGTCGCTCATTGTAGCACGTTCGAAGTGCACGCCAACACGCACGCTTCAAGAGTTACGTTTAAAGAATCTGTCAATTCCATACACCAGTGGGCCTAACGCCATCGCACTCGCACCGCCGATCAGCGCGAAGCGGTCACTGCCCAGCAGTGCGGCCATCGCCATGACCACTGGCGCTGCGACCACATAAATCAGGCCAAGGCGCCGGCCGGGAATCACGAACGCGCGCGGCATCTGGGGCCGTGAGCGGCGCAGCTTCCATGCCGACAGTACAGTCAGCACAGTGGTGGCCGAGCGCATCCAAATATAGACAGAGATGAGCTGAGCCAGGCTCTGCCACGCCAGCAGCGCATAGATCACGGCCGAAATAACAATTGCCAGCCATGGCGTGCCATACCGGACGTGCTTTCGAGTAAGCGCCGCCGGAAGGTATCCGTCTTCCGCCATGGCAAAGGGCATGCGCGTAGTGGTGAGGACGGTGCTGTTGAGCAACGCAACATTACAGACCATCGCCGCGAGCGTTATCCATGTTCCCAGCCACGGGCGTCCAGTGGAAGATTCTCCAATCGATCGGGCGGCGTCCGAGAAGAATCCCGAGTGCCATTTCTGCCATTCGCCTGCTGAAGCAAGGCCCGCGAGCGTCGGCAGAAAATACGCTGCCATCGAAAGCGGCAGCACCAGCGCCAATGCGCGTGGGTAGGCGCTTTGCGGGTCTTCGACCTCCTCGGCTACGGTCGAGAGTTGTTCGTACCCCGAATAGAGCCACAAACCCAGCGCCAGCCCCACGCCGAAAATCTTGAACGTTGGCTGATGAGGCGGGATCAACGGGAAGAAAGGGTTGTGATGCCAGTTCATGAAGGCCATCACGATCATCGTCATGACGGGCACAAAGATGAAAATCTCAAGCGCCGTCGCGACCTGCCCCACCATCTGAATGCCGAGCACGTTGATCCACGTGATCACTGCAATCAGCATTACGGAAACCAGGTAGTGCTTCCAGCCCCTGATGCCGGGAAAGTAGTACACCAGATAATCGGTGAAGAGAACAGCGTAGGCGCCGCCGAGCAAGAATGAAGCTGACCAGTTCCACCATCCTGCAAGGAATCCCCAGAAGTCTCCGAAAGCCGCGCGGGTCCAGCGGTAGAAGCCGCCTTCAACCGGCATCGCTGTGGTCAGTTCCGCAGACACCAGAGAGACGGGTATGCACCAGAAAAACGGCAACACCAACAGATAGATCAGCGTCATTCCAGGACCCGAAGTCGTCACCATGTCTTCGAGTCCGAACGGCCCGCCCGTGGTGTAGGAAAACATCACGAAGACGAGATAGAAGAGACCAGCTTTGCGGAGAGTGGACGATGGGGATTGAGTCGTCAAAGCAAGTTGTTGATTTCTGATTGTTGATTGAATACCACGATCCG
>Ga0116221_1003337_pt1 | contig 10404 bp, 12 predicted proteins | sample Sb_taG_5_FD_88965 | JGI IMG/M metagenome (GOLD analysis project Ga0116221, IMG submission 88965) | Peat soil microbial communities from Weissenstadt, Germany - Sb_50d_8_FC metaG | ecosystem: Environmental > Terrestrial > Soil > Wetlands > Peat | place: Germany: Weissenstadt | collected 2010-09-21
CGATGGGTATGTCGAGATCGAAGAAGTGCAGCATGTGGGCGGAGTGACCGTCGGGGTGGCCACCGACGAGCCCGAGTGCCTGACTGCGGATCCGTGGAAGCGCCAGCGGCTCATCGGCGTCGGCGCCGACTACGTTATTCCCAACTACCTCGACCTCGAGGCGCTTATGACGACGCTGTTCACTCCCGGCGCGGCTACGGCTTGCTCCAGTCCTGCCATTTAAGTCCTTGGATGCGCCCAAATCCCGAGGAATTAGCCGTTACCAGCGTGAATTTACGCCGCAATGCCTGGCCTCCAATCAACAGGTCGTAGGCCCCGATTGGCTTCCCCTCTTTTTCCAACGCCGCTCGTACCATGCCCGCGGCCTGAGCGTCTTCATCCTCGAAAGGCAGCGGGGTGACCGGGCCGGCGAAGAACGCCTCGAGCCGCTGCCGGTTAACCTGCTCGCGTGAACTCTTGGCGACACCATACCAGAGTTCAAACGCGACAATGGAGGGCACGAAAACCGTAGCGCCCCCGGCAATCGCCTTCTGGAATCGAGTGCGGACGGAAGCTGGTTTTCCATTGATGAGCGCGATGCACGCATTCGTATCGAGAAGATGGCTCACTTGAAGATCTCGCGGCGCGGGGCGATTGGTTGCTTACGGCCCTTTTCCATGAATGGCGCCGAACCGAATCGGTCCAGTTCTCCAAACCACTTTGCGGTATCCGCGATGAATGGTTCCAGCAGCACCCCCGACGCCACCCGGCGAATGCGCACCCGGTCTCCCTCAAAGCGGAATTCCCGGGGCAAGCGGACAGCTTGGCTCCGGCCGTTGCGAAACAGCCTGCCGACTCCGGTCTTGGCCATGGGCAAACCTCCTCCGGCTTCTAGTATAGTCTAAAGGTATATACCCAGAAGAACGCCGATCACTTCTTTTCCTTCAGCCGCCTGATCTCCTCCAGCCGCTCTCCAATCCGCTTCTCCACGCCGCGATCCGTCGGCCAGTAATAGCGCCGCCCCGCGAGCGACGCCGGCAGGCACTCCATATCCGGAATCGCATTTTCCAACTGGTGCGCGTGCTGGTACCCCTCCCCGTATCCCCACACCTTCATCAACTTCGTCGGCGCATTGCGCAGGTTCATCGGCACCGGCTCGGCAATGGTCTTTTCGACGTCCTCGTGCACCGCGCCCATGGCGCGGTACGCCGCGTCCGATTTCGGCGCCACGCATAGATAAATCGCCGCCTGCGCCAGCGCCAGGTCGCCCTCGGGGATACCCAGAAAATGCACCGCCTGCATCGCCGCAATCGCCTGCTCCAGCGCCCTCGGATCGGCCAGCCCGATGTCCTCGCTGGCCATGCGGATCAGCCGCCGTGCAATATACAGCCGGTCCTCGCCCGCCTCCAGCATGCGGGTCAGCCAGTACAGCGCCGCATCCACGTCGCTCGACCGCACCGATTTGTGCAGCGCCGAAATCAGGTTGAAGTGCTCTTCCCCGCCCTTGTCGTACAAAAGTACTTTGCGCTGCATCGCATCCTGCACCGCGGCCTCTGTCAGGACGCCACCGGCGGACGCGGCACCCGCCGCCTCCAGCGTGTTGTACGCCTGCCGCGCATCCCCGTTGGCGTAGATCGCGATCTGCTCCAGCAGCTCGTCGGGCGCCTGGAGCCCCACTACCGGCAACGCGCGCCGTAGCAGCGTCACAATCTCCGGCACCGTCAGCCCTCGCAGCGCGTACACCCGAGACCGCGAAAGCAGCGCCGAGATCACTTCAAACGACGGGTTCTCCGTGGTGGCGCCGATCAGGATGATGTCGCCGCGCTCCACATACGGCAGAAACGCATCCTGCTGCGCCTTGTTGAAGCGGTGAATTTCATCGATGAACAGGATGGTGCGCCGCCCCAGCCGCCGCAGTTTCTCCGCATCGGCCATCACCGCCTTGATCTCTTTGATCCCGCTCAACACGGCGCTGAAGGGAATGAACTCGCACTTCGTCACGCGCGCGATCAGTTTGGCCAGAGTGGTCTTGCCCACGCCCGGAGGCCCCCAGAGAATGATCGAAGTCAGCTCGTCGCGCTCGATCTGCCGCCGCAGAGGCTTCCCCGCCCCCAGTATGTGCTCCTGCCCGATGTAGTCCTCGAGCCGTTCCGGGCGCATGCGCTCCGCCAGCGGCCGCTGCCCGTGGGACAGGCCTCCCGGCCTGTCTTCCGTAGGGTCGAACAGGTTCATGCTCATAACCCTCTTTGCCGCCGTGCTTCGTAAAGCAGAATCGCCGCCGCCATCGCCGCGTTCAGTGACTCCACCCCGACGGTCGGAATCGAGACCTCCTTTGCCGCGGCCCGCAGCTCATCGCCCACGCCGCGCGCCTCGCTTCCGATGATCAAGCCGCACCGCTCCGTGAGATCCACATCCGCCACCGAACGTCCGGCAGGCACCGCCGCAAACAATTCCACCCGATTCAGCTCCAGTGCCACCCGTGCCATCGCGTCCTCCACCCCGTGCACAAACGGAATGCGAAACAGCGATCCCGCCGCTGCCCGCAGCGTCTTCGGATTGAACGGACTCGCCGTCCCCTTCAGAAACATCGCCCCCGTAGCGCCAAACGCCTCGGCCGCGCGCACGATGGTCCCCGCATTGCCCGGGTCCTGCACGCCATCCAGCACCACCACCAGCGCCGTCTCGCGAAACAGCTCCCACAGACTCCACACCCGTGGCTTCACCAGTGCGATCACTCCCTGGCTGGTCCCGGTGCCAGCCACTTTCTGCAAAAGCGCATCCGGCAGAATCACCACCTGGACCCTCGCCGGCACCCTCACGCGGTCAGCGACCGATTCCGCCGCCAGCACCGTCTTCACCTCGCAATAGCTGCGCAACGCCTCTTCCAGCAGGTGGAATGTCTCCGCCACCAAGAGTCCCTGCTGGGTGAGCCCTCCCCGCGCGATCGCCCGCCGCACGTCTTTCAGCAGCGGATTGGCCGCGCTCGTGATCGTTTCGGCCTTCGGCATGATTACAATAGGGTTTCTGAACGTTCAGAATACCGCAGATGAAAAGGGCCATCGGGTACATAGCCGCGTTGCTGGCCGCCGCCATCGTGATCTCCATCGCGTACGTCTCCATGCGCATCGAACGGCAATCCACGCGGGATGAGGCGCAGCCCGCCGACATCATCCTGGTGCTCGGCGCCGCCGAGTATCGCGGACGCCCGTCCCCCGTGCTCAAAGCCCGGCTGGACCACGCGCTGGAGCTTTATCACCGGCGCATGGCGCCCCGCATCCTGACCACCGGCGGCGCCGGCGGAGACCCCATCTTCACCGAAGGCGGCGTGGGCCGCGACTACCTGATGAGCCACGGCGTCCCCTCGGAATCCATCGTGGTCGAATCCGAAGCCGAGAGCACCGTCGAATCCACCGCCATGGCGGGCGAAATCATGCGCCGCATGGGTTTGCGTTCGGTGATCGTGGTCAGCGACGGCTATCACATCTACCGCGTGAAAAAGATGCTGCAATTCCGCGGCCTGAACGTCTACGGCTCGCCCCGCAAGGAGCAGATCTCCGAACCCTTCCACGAGCGCTGGAACTACGTCAAGCAAGCCATCGGGTATTTACTCTGGAGCGCCGGCGTCGCGGTGTGAGCCGGCCGCCTTGCAGCGGGTCTCCTGGCTAGGCTGGCAGCTAGCTTAGTACACCGTTCCATAAGTTCGGTCTCGTATTCTGGCAAGACCGCTCCCTCACGGTCGCGGCTCTGAACGGAGCCGCGCGCGTCAGCAAGCGGTCTTGCAATACGTTAGTGAACTTCTGAAACGGCGTACTTAGCTACCTACGCGGTCCTTCAGCATGACATGCGCGTTCCGAAACCTCGGAATTGCGTCGTGAGCCTAGGCCGCTGACCGCGTGATGTTGTGACTCCGCCGAGAACCGCTGACAGTCGCGGCCAGGAGGTCAGCTATCTCGCAGCAGGTCCATTGGCGCCGTGGTGGCCGCGCGGCGCGAGGGCGCAATCGAAGCTCCCAGCCCCACCGCCAACACGGCCGCTACCACCGCGCCCATACTCATCGGATCCGCGGCGCCCACTCCATAGAGCTGCGACTTCAGCAGCGGGCTCGCCATCAGAAACACCGCGACTCCCGCCGCCGTCCCTGCACCGGCAAGCCACAGGCCGTGGCCCAGCACCAGCCCGCGAATCTCGCTTGCGCTCGCGCCCAGGGCCGACCGAATGGCCATCTCGCGCGACCGCTCGGACGCGCGAAAGGCCACGATCCCATAGATCCCCACCGCCGTGAGCAGCAGCGCCAGCAGGCCAAAGCCGCCCACCAGCCGGATCGCTCCTCGACGGCTTCCCAGGCTGGCCTCCACGATGAGATGCAACGGTTTGACCCCCACTCGTTGGATGCGCGGATCGAGCTCGGCCACTACGCTCGAGATCGCGTTGCCGCTGCCGCGCGTCCGGATCACATATACTCCGCCATCCATGCCCACCTGGGTAATGGAAAGGAAGATCTCGGGGATCGGATCGCGGTCCAGGTTCGCCTGCCGCGTATCGCCCACCACTCCCACGATCTCCCACGTGACGCCCAACGGGTTCACGTCGCTCACCCAGCGGACATCCAACAGGGTTCCGAGCGCGCGGCGCCCGCGCAGATAGGTGCGTGCGAAGGTCTGGTTCACGATCGCCACGCGGTGGTAGCCGGGGCGATCGTCCTGCCATGAAAAGTCGCGGCCCTCGACCAGCGGAATCCCCATGGCCGCGAGGTAACCCGGGCTGGCGGTATTCACCCACGACCTGGGCCGCTGCGGAATCGGAATGTTCGCGCCCCAGATCTGAAACGGTCCAGCGGGGCCGATGTTCCCGCCGCGGAGCGGGAGCCGTGACACTGCGCCGGCGCTCTCTACGCCGGGCGTTTGGGCCAGCCTGCGCAGCAACTCGCGGTGAAAGGCGATCTCTTTCGGCGTGGTGTCGTAGCGCTTCTCCGGCAGGCCGATTCCGAACTCCAGCGCGTTGGCCGTTTGGAAGCCGGGACTGGTTGCCAGCAGGCGGAAGAAGCTGCGCAGCAGAAGTCCGGTGGCGAGCAGCAGCACCACGCTGAGCGCCACCTGGGTTACCACCAACGCGCCCCGCAGCGCGCTGCGCGACCCGCGCGAGCCGTGCCATTCACCCACCACCAACAGCGTGGGAGCCACGGGGAGCAGGATGGTGAGCGCCATCGCCAGCGCCGCGGCGAACGCAAAGGCCGCGGCATCGAGGCGCAACGGGGCGGTCTGGTTCGGGCTCGGCACGAATTGGGGCACGAATTGGAGCACCAGCCCCGCTGCAAAAAATCCGCAGGCCGCGCCCGCGATGCTGAGCACTGCGGCCTCCGCCACAAACTGCCCCGCGATGTGCCGCAGACCGGCGCCCAGATACGCGCGGATGGCCATCTCGCGGCTGCGGCCCAGGCAGCGCGCCAGGATAAGCCCCGCGACGTTGGCACACGCGATCAGCAGCAGCAGCGACGACGCGGCCACCAACAGGAACAGCGGCTCGCGGCGCGTCCCGGTCATCACGTCTTGGAGCGGCCGCAGGCCCGCGGTGCGCCCCTGGTTGGTATCGGGATGCTCGGCCGCGAGGCCTCCGGCAACAGACTCCAACTCCGTGCGCGCCCGTTCCAAACTCGTGCCCGGCCTCAGCCTCGCCACGGCATCCTGCGAGCCCAGCCTGCCGCAACAGTAATCCTTCCGGCTGAGCGGAATGAAGGCGTCGGGCAGGACGCGATCCATGGGATATTCGAATCCCGCGGGCATGACGCCGAGGATGGTGTACGGCTCCTCATTCAGCGAAACCTTTCGCCCGATGGCGGAGGGGTCCGCGGAGAACATGGTGCGCCACAAATGGTCGGTCAGGACGATGGCGCGGGATTCGGCCACTTCCTCCTCTTCGCGAAACACGCGCCCCAACGCCGGCGGCACCTGCAGCACGTGAAAGAACTCGGCCATCACCATGCCGGTCTGGATCACCGTGACGGGGTCGCGATCGGCAGCCGTCAATCCGAAGGACCGCGGCTGATAGACGGCCATGGCCTCGAAGAGCGCCGTACGCGCCCGCCAGTCGAGCAGGTTTTGCTCGGCCACGCCGCGCGGTTTGCGGTCCACGGTGGTCTCGTAGAGCGCCACAAGCCGCTCGGGATCGGGGTAAGGAAGCGACTTGAGGAGGAGGCTGTTCAGGGCCGAAAACGCTCCCGTATTCGCGCCCACCCCCAACGCCAGCGTGAGAATGGTGGAGATAGCGAAAACGGGGGATCGAAGAATCGCGCGGATGGCGTGCCGGAGGTCCGAAAGCATGGCGTTTGACCACGGTAGCACAGGTGTTTGGGGCTGTGTCATGCTGGCTGTTAACATGTCGAAAATGCTCCTGCTCGCGGCCTTGGTTTCACTGCCCGCCGCGACGTTGCCGGTGATCCCCGGCGATTCCACTCGCGGCGCCAAACTGTTCGAAGACGAGCGCTGCATCCAGTGTCACTCGGTGAACGGGCGCGGCGGCAAGGTCGGGGTGGACCTCGGCCGCAGCGTGCCGCGCAACTACACGCCCGCCTATCTGGCCAGCACCATGTGGAACCACGCTCCGGTGATGTGGGCCGCGATGGAAGGCGCCAAAATGGAGAAGCCCAAGCTCACGCCGGAGGGCGCCGCCGACCTGTTCGCCTACTTCTACTCGTCGCGCTTCTTCGAAAAGCCCGGCGATCCGGAACGCGGCCGCGAGAGCTTCGACTCCAAACACTGCGGCGTGTGCCACGGCGTCAGCGGCTCGCGCGCCGAGGGAGCGCCGCCGGTGGCCCAGTGGGAGTCGCTCGCCGACCCCATTCTGCTGGTGCAGCAGATGTGGAACCACAGCTTCCGGATGCGCCAGGCATTCGCCCGCCACAACATCGAATGGCAGATCCTGACCACGGACCAACTGGCCGATATCCTTTCCTATCTGCGCTCGCTGCCGGAGACCGCGAATCTCACGGCGCGCTTCTCCAACACCTCCGGACAGGGCGGCGACCGCATCTTTCACGACAAAGGCTGCGCGAACTGCCACGTGGGGCAATTGGCCCTCGAGAACCGGCTGCACAACATGACCCTCACGGAGATCGCGGTCGATATGTGGAACCACGCGCCGCGCATGGCGCAGACTCCGCCCACGCTGACGCCCGAGGAGATGCGCCAGTTGCTGAGTTTCCTCTGGATGCGACAGTTCGTTTATCCCGGCGGGAACATCTCCGCCGGCAAGCAGGTTTTTCAGGAGCGGCACTGCGCCGATTGTCACGTCTCGGGAAAACACGGCGCGCCGCAACTGCCCGGACAGGCACGGAAATATTCCGAAGTGGCGATCATCGGCGCGTTGTGGCACCACGGTCCGCAGATGCTGCGGCGAATGAAGGAGGCCGGGATCGCGTGGCCCCGATTCGCTAATGCGCAGGAGGTGGCGGACCTGATCGCGTACTTAAACTCGGTGCAGTAGCGGGGGGCCGGGGGAGCATCTTTTCGGGTGTGTGAAGTTATTATTCATGGCGTTCTAAGTCCCTCTGTTTCTTTTGGTTGCGGCGGTGGCTCGGAATCGGGGGGCGCATCTGGAGCACTTTGTGGAAAAGATGCACCCCCGAAGAACGGGGGCGGCCGATCCAGATACCCAGGGTCACACTTTGAGTCATATCGTTTTCCATGCGATACCTCAATTCCGGAAGGATCGGTCGGTTTTTCCAGGACGAAACGGAGGGAACGAAGCACTTACGCGTTTTTTCCCGGCACGATCCTTCCGAAAGGGATGTTTTTGGGGGAGTCAGTTGCGGACCGGAAGGCCGCACCTCATCCTTCAATTTAAGAGTAACAGCACGACATTTGGAGTTTCAGGCGGACTTTGGAGCGAAAATCGCGTAAAGGATTGAAAACATTCAGTCGATTTTTTCAAAGATTTTGGCGAAGTGTTGTGACCGTTATGCGGCCAAAGTCAAGAAAGGAGGTAGTGAGGGGTAGCTGGCTGACGGGGAAGAGCTCGAAAGGGCCCGGAACTCCGCGGGCCGTCCGTTCTTCGCCTGGCCGGGGCGGTTTCCGGACCGGGCGGCCTCTCGACTCGCAAAGGGCCCCTTCCGTGAGAGGTGACCGAGCACCACCGCAGCCACCGCGGCCACCAGCGTGGTCACCTAGCAAGACCTCAGTTCTGTCACGATGCGCGCGGCCACCTCTTTGCCGCGCTCGCCCACTTCACCCACAGGGCCCACGCAGGAGGGGCAGCCGACTTTCGTCCCTTTCGCTTGCAATAAACTGCCGAAGACGTCCACGAGTGTTCGAGCGGCGTGTACGGCCAGGCCGGCGGCGCATTCCATGACTGGCCGGAGCATTGCGGTACAATCAACCCTGGGTGGCGTGCCTTATACGGAGGGATTCGTCACATTCCGGGAGTTGACCAGGCACTTTGCCCTACACGGTGCCGAATTCAATGCTGCCGATGAATCCGAATACGAGTCCATGGCCGATCTGTTTATTGGTGGCCCTAAACCTTCCGATGTCCTGGAATGCACCCGGACATCAGCCGCGGTTGTGCGTTTTAGTCCGACGACTCAAGAGTTTGCGGTAATGACCCATGACCGTTTTATTCTGACGTATTTCAAGGCACGGCCGTGCGCCAGCGTTCCACCCTGGGAGCCGAAAGTGAACTGCCACGGCGAAAGGGACAATCTGGCATACTTCCGAAAGGAGTGCGAACAATGAAATATTATATGTGCCCGGTTTGCGGCTTCGCGATGGACCAACCCCCGAAAGATTATGCTATTTGCCCGTGTTGCGGAACCGAATTCGGATACCATACCGCAGGGCGTACGCCGGAAGAGATTAGGCAAGCATGGATTCGAGCCGGCGCAGAATGGTGGAGCCCGGTAGACCCTCGCCCGATAAACTGGGATCCTTTCACTCAGCTTCTACGGGCGGGATTGAATGTTAGAGTTACTGCCTCGACTAGTCAGACGAGCCGTTCTGTGGTCATAGCCACACTGGTTCCGTATGTATCCGGATCGGCGCGCAACTGGTGGGCAGCCTAGGGAAAAATGCCACGACTGATCCTGTTTGCCCCCGCAGAACGCGTGCTAATCAATCAGCCGGACAGTGCTACCTCGCTGATTAACATCATGTCTGGCGTGAAAGCTCAATTGCTCAGACCGAACGAGACACCGCCGTCTGACGCAATAGTGCCGATCCGGTGGAGCGTGCTTTCCTTGTGGCGGTGCGAGGTTGGGGATGAAGACAAAAAGTTCGAGCAAAGGTTACAACTGTTCCTTCCAGACGGAACCACCACAGAATTCGATGTAGTTGTACCGTTTACCATGAAAGGACAAACTCACAAGGTCCGAACCGAATTCATTGGATTTCTCATTTCGACACCGGGTGTTTGCAGATTGGTTGCGAGCCTCCGCGAGGAAGGGCAACAGGCGTGGACCGAAATCTCTACCTATGACTTGCTTGTAGAACATGTTCAGCCGGATGCCCCCCTGTAAGGCCGCCATGGTCGATTCCGCGTTACCACTCCGGCGCGCGAACCAGGCAACTGCAGGAAGGCCCGGGCGGAATGGCGCCGGGCGGGCGCTTATCGTTTCCCTGCTCTTTCGGTAGAGAACACGACACCCAAACCTTTTTATTTCATTTGAAGCCCCGTGCGGACTGACTGTAGCCAGTTACCGAGTGTTGCCCAGGCAACATCGCTGAACCTCCACCGGGAAGAAAACTCGACAGATTAATTCCTAGAGAGCTGAGAGGGTTAACGCCAGATGCAATAAGCTGCGAAAGAATCAAGCGTCCGATCGTGGGATTAATCCCAATCACATCAGTTGATGATTGGTAGCCGCCGAAATCAGCTTTTAAACCATATCCTCCCCCAGACACCTCGATCCCGGAGAACGTGCGGCTAGAATCAAAGAGAAACGAGATGCCGCCAAAGGGGTCAAGGGATCCACCAATTGAGTACCCCGTCCCGTTCAGGTCAGAGATTTGGTTGCTCCGCGTGACTGATAACGAAGGTGCGATTCCGGCGCCCAAGCCAACTCCAGGAAACAATCGGAAAATCAGAGCCGGTTAGAGTGAATCGCCGGGATCTGATCTAGCAGTACTGGATCTCGCGTGTCGGAGGGCAGGCGCGCCCATTCCCCAAAGGGGGCGGAAGGCGACAAAAAGCCCCGGTCCCGGGAGCCGAAGGATCAAGGGGCGCGGGGTTCGGGACGCTCGGGCGGCGGGCGTCGGCGGCCTTTCCCGCAGCGACGGCCACATCCGGGCCTTCGACGGCGCGCAAGCGCAATTCTTCCTCGGCCTTCTCGACGATGTATTCGGACAGTTCCCGGGTCATCATCCCCTCATGCACCGGGGGCAAACATCGCAAATGTCGGCAACACGCGACGGATTTCAACTTACTGACGGCGACATC
>Ga0116221_1003343_pt1 | contig 10396 bp, 10 predicted proteins | sample Sb_taG_5_FD_88965 | JGI IMG/M metagenome (GOLD analysis project Ga0116221, IMG submission 88965) | Peat soil microbial communities from Weissenstadt, Germany - Sb_50d_8_FC metaG | ecosystem: Environmental > Terrestrial > Soil > Wetlands > Peat | place: Germany: Weissenstadt | collected 2010-09-21
CGCAGTTGCGAATAGCGGCGCTCCGGAACCAAGGGCACGTTCAAGATGCGCTGCTCGAAGCCGTCGAAATCGATCTGGACGTTGACCGGCGTGCGCGGCGCCGGCGCGGGCGCTTCGCCCTGAGGCACATCGGACGTGTCGCCCCCGCGGCCTCCGCGTCCACCGCGGCCGCCTCCACCCGCCGCCGGAGTGGCGCTGCCCACACCGCGATCCTCATCGCTCTCCGGCAGCAGCGGACTGGGCTCGCCCTTCTTCAGCACCGCGAAATACAACCCGAAGTCCTCGTTGTGATCGTACGAAGTCATGTCGAGCCACTGCGATTTCAGCCCGAAATCGGTCGACGCGAGAAACCACAGATACTTGCCGCTGGCATCCCACGCGGGCCATACCGAGTCGGCCAGCGCATCCGTCACCTGGCGCGCCTCCCCCGTCTCGACGTTGCTGATGAAGATCGCGTGATACAGCGACTTCAAGCGGCTGGCATACGCCACCCACTTCGAATCGGGACTCCATACCGGATTCAGCGTGCGCTCTGGCACCATCCACGGATCGTTGCCCACCACCTTCGTCTGGCCGCTTGCCACATCCAGCACCCAGACCTTCAGGTTGGTATCGGAATACAGCAGTTTCTTCGAGTCGGGCGACCAAGACGGTGTGTAGTAGTGCGACGGATGCGGCAAGGCGAGCTCGCGCGGCGGCGTCAAGCCATCCTGCGCCTCGACGATGAGCTTGTACTCGCCCGAGCGGTCGCTGAAATACGAGATGTACTTGCCGTCCGGCGACCACGCCGGATCGCGCTCGGCCGAGCCGCTGGAGTGGCTCAGATTGCGCACGTCGCCCTTTTCCGCCGGAATCGTAAAGATCTCGCCGCGCGCTTCCACCACCAGCCGCTTGCCGGTGGGCGAGAGCTTCATGCCGGTCATGCGGCTGGTCACGTCTTCCCAGCGCGGCATCATCCAGGGGAAATCGCCCGTGGCCGTGATGTTCACCACGTGGGTCTTGCCCGTTTTGGGATCCAGTTCGTGGATGTAGCCGGCCTGCTCGAACACCACCACGCCTGCGCCCGCGGCTGTGTCGAGCGTCTTCACGTCGAAGTCGGTGAATCTGGTCTGCTGCGCCAGTTTCTTCGTCCTGGTATCGAACGACCAGACATTGGCCACGCCATCGCGATCCGAGATGAAGTACACGACGTCGCCGACCCACGCCGGATCCATGTCTTTCGAATCGGTCCACGGCGGCGAGACCAGCTCATAGCTTTTCAGATCGACGATCCAGATGGGCCGGTTCTGCCCGCCGCGATAGTTGCGGCGTTCTTCGTCCCACGAATTATTCATGCGGTAGGCGATGTGCGTGCCGTCCGGTGAGATCTTACCCTGATAGCCGCGAGGCAGCGCGAGCGGCTCTTCCACTCCGCCTTCGGCCGGCACCGTCCAGAAGCGCGGCGACGCGCTGGGCGCCCACGTGGCGCGCGCCGAGGCGAACAGCACCGACTTGCCGTCGGGCGTCCAGCCCTCGACCGTGTCGGCCCCCGGATGCCAGGTCAGCCGCTTCGGCTCGCCGCCTTCCGAGGGCACGACGTAGACGTCGGTATTGCCGGCATACTCGGCGCTGAATGCCAGCCACTTGCCATCGGGCGAGAAATGGGGATTCGTCGCCTGGCCCTGGAAGCTCGTGAGCCGCCGCGCCATACCGCCGGCGCGTTCGACGATCCAGATATTGTTGGCGTAGGCGAACGCAATCTGCGTGGCGCTCACCGTGGGCATCCGCAGCAGGCGAGTGGATGGACTGTTGGCGCCGGTGGCCAGCACGAGAAGAGCGAGCGAAAGACAGACGACCAGTGGAATGCGTTTTGACATGCAACTAACTCCTGATTTCCGCCAGGGGAGTTTCGCCCCCGGATCTCGCTACAGTGTATCCCAAATCAACGAGACTCTCTCCCCTAGCCGCCTCCAAGGCTGCCTGTGATGAACGCCAGTCGGAATGGAGCAAATCAAGAACGGCGAGTTTGTCGCGGAAGGCGTTCTCATCAGGTTCGTCAAAAACATCCGTTATCAGGCATCTTAGTGCCGGGCTCCATTCTGGAGTCGCCCGCCAGTCAGCCTTGATCGCCAGGAGAGCCTCCACGAAACCCTGGCCTCATGATGCCTAACCGCTCCCGCAGTCTGGTGATGAGCGGTTCTGGCGCTTTCAACAGGACGACCACAATGCCAGTTGGGCAGCAAGAGTTCGAAACGTGGCGCATGGGTGAGTATGTTGTGATTCCGGCGCAAACGAGAGGCGCGGCTCCGGCGAGATCCAGGTTGGATGGGACGTGCAGAACAAAGCGCTCATCGACGACTACTCTCTCGAAATAGCCACCGTAGGTGATGCCTCCGAGGTGTTTGTCTGGGGCATTGTAGGTGAGGGTCACGTTCGGGCAGAACTGCTCGAGGCCAGCCTGGCACTCGGGCAAGTGCCATCGGAATCGACCATGCAGCCGGCCGCGGCAAGGTCGCCGGGCTTGAATTTTGCGGCTGCGGAGCCAACCTTGCTGACACGACCGACGATCTCATGGCCTGGCACGCAGGGGTAGACCGTCGGCATGACGCCGCTCCACTCATTACGGACTTGGTGGAGATCCGAGTGGCAGATCCCGCAGAACAGGATCTCGATCTGTATGTCGTGTTCGTTCGGATCTCGACGCGCGACCGTCGTGGAGGCAAGCGGCGATGTCGCACTGCGAGCGGAGTAAGCCTTCGCCTTGTACATGGATTGATGCTCCTGTTGGTTGTCTTTATGCCCTTGATCAGGCCTTGTGTTGTTCGTCGCTGACCTGTTCCATCCAGTCGGCCGTCTTGCCGTCAAGGTGCTCCTGAACGGCGAAATGGGTCATCGCCGTGGTTGCCGTGGCGCCGTGCCAATGCTTCTCACCCGGCGCGAACCAGATCACGTCACCCGGCCGGATTTCCTCCACCGGTCCGCCCCAACGCTGTGCCCGGCCGCACCCGGCCGTCACGATCAGGTTTTGGCCCAGCGGGTGGGCGTGCCATGCCGTCCGGGCGCCTGGCTCGAAGGTGACACTGACACCGAGAACACGCGCCGGAGCAGGCGGGTTGAACAGCGGGTCAACCCGCACCGTGCCGGTAAAATACTCTCCCGGTCCTTTGCCGGAAGGCTGTGAACCGCTTCGTTTGATCTCCATTTCTTGAACTCCTTCGCGTTGTCCCTCAGCGGCCGGGTAGCTGCTCCAGCTTTTCGGGGTAACGGGCGCCTTGCACCGTGATCCTGGAGGCGGCGTCCTCGATGTCACGCAGATCGCCGGGCGTGAGTTCGACCGATACTGCCCCGATGTTCTCGTCCAAACGATGCAGTTTCGTAGTGCCCGGGATCGGTACCATCCACGGCTTCCGGGCCAGCAGCCAGGCGAGCGCGATCTGAGCAGGTGTGGCCTTCTTCCGTTCCCCGATGCGGGCGAGCAGATCAATCAGGGCCTGATTCGCCTTGAGAGCCTCCGGCGTGAAGCGAGGGAGGGTGCTGCGAAAGTCGGAGCTGTCGAACTTCGCATTTTCGTCGATCTTGCCCGTGAGGAAGCCCTTGCCCAGGGGGCTGTACGGGACAAGGCCGATTCCGAGTTCCTCAAGGGCCGGTATCACTTCCTTCTCCGGAGTCCTCGTCCACAGCGAGTATTCGCTCTGGAGAGCGGTGACCGGCTGGACTGCGTGTGCGCGACGGATCGTTCGCACTCCTGCTTCGGAAAGGCCGAAGTGCTTGACCTTGCCTTCCTGAATCAGGTCCTTCACCGCTCCAGCGACGTCTTCGATAGGAACGTTCGGGTCAACCCGATGCTGATAGAGCAAGTCGATGACATCAACCTTGAGCCGTTTGAGCGAGCCCTCGGCCGCTTGCCTAATGTGCTCGGGCCTGCTGTTCAGGCCCGGCGCGCCCTTCATCCCGCGGGGATCGAAATCAGGACTGAGGTCGAACCCGAATTTGGTGGCGATCACCACACGGTCACGGAAGGGAGCGAGAGCTTCCCCGACGAGTTCTTCGTTCAAGAACGGGCCGTAGACCTCGGCAGTGTCGAAGAATGTGATGCCGCGCTCCACGGCTGCCCGGATGAGAGAGGTCATCTCCTGCTTGTCCTTGGGGGGACCGTAAGAAAAGCTCATTCCCATGCAGCCGAGCCCGAGAGCCGATACTTCCAGGCCGCTATTTCCTAGTTTGCGCTTCTGCATTGTTTCTCCTTAGGAACCGTTTCTCTCATCTCCAGGTTAGCGTCGAGCTCCCTGGAAGCGGTATCCTGATCCTTCCGATTTCTTGCCTATTTCTCTTGCACTGTTGATCCACGCACAGAGCCAGCAGTTATCCTAGGGTAGAGGAGAGCGAAACGTTGCCATGAAAAACCACAGGGGGCACGCCACTCCGCTGCCAGATCGAGCACGTGAATTGCGGGCTGAGCTGGCTCGCAAGATTGCCTTGTTCATTGGCTCCGCAGAGAACCGGGCAACGGATATTCCCGGGCTGACGCTCCACCGGCGGACCGCCCCGACCGCTCCGTGCTCAATGACTTACGAGCCGAGCGTGACCGTGCTCGCCCAAGGGCGAAAGCGTGTAGAACTCGGCCGAAACGTTTTCATCTACGATGCGTCGCGATTCCTGCTGACGTCGGTCGATTTGCCGGTCGTCAGCCGGGTGATCGAGGCAAGTGAAGAGGTGCCCTGCCTGGCCTTGTCGCTCAAACTCGAAATGCCCGTGGTCCGAGAGCTTTTCAGCCGGGAGGAGATTCAGGTCGCTGAGGCGCCGTCTGACAGTCCTGGCATGGCGACCGGTGAGACCACGGTGCCATTCCTCAGTGCATGCCGCCGGCTCGTGGACCTGCTGGACACACCGCGGGACATTCCCTTTCTCGGTGGCCTGATTCAACGCGAGATCATCTACCGGATCCTTGGCAGTGCGGAAGGAGCACGCCTTCGAGCGATTGCAACGCTAGGAGAGCGGAGCCACCGAACGGCAAAAGCGATCGCCTGGATCAGGGCGAACTATGCGAAGCCGCTCCGGGTGGAAGGTCTCGCGGAAATCGCGGGCATGGGCGTCTCTACGCTGCACCATCATTTCCGCGTGCTGACCGCCATGAGTCCTCTTCAGTACCAGAAACAGCTTCGGTTGCAGGCAGCGCGGGGCCGCATGCTCATGGATGGCCTGGACGCCGCCAGTGCTGCTTTTGAGGTCGGATACGAAAGTGCCAGCCAATTCAACCGCGAATACAGCCGTTTCTTCGGCCAGCCACCGATGCGGGATATTCGGACGCTTCGCTCGCCAAGCGCGCCGCCGTTGGAGTCGGTCGGCAATCGGTAAACCTTTGTCTGATCGTGCTGCTCCTCGGCATCGCCTGGCAGCCTCGGCACTGGTGAGTGACCACACGCACAACCGATTCACGATTAGCAACCTACGAAGCGGCTTGGCGGTTGGCTGTCGGTAGCGTGAGTTCGAAACGTGTCCAAACTGGGGAGCCACCCCAGCTCACTGGTTCCTGATTTCCTCTTCAGCTTCTTCAAGTCGCCGGTTTGAACGCCGGTGTGGCCAAAGTCCGGGGCCGTATCTTGTAAGCTGCGCAAAGCGCAGTGCCGTCCAAGGGTGCCGGGGTGCCAACTGAGGCCACTTTGAATTGGACCGTTTACGTGGTATGGTTTTTGGTATGGCAACCACCAAGATCACCATCACGCTTCCTGACGATCAGGTGGAAGAAATTCGCGCCCTTGTCGCAGCCGGAGAGGCGGCAAGCGTTTCTGCCTTCGTGAAGCATGCCGTTGGAGTTGCTCTTTTCGATGCGGCCGGTTGGAGGGAGATGCTTGAAGATGCACTTCGGCAAACGGGTGGCCCGCTAACGAAAAAGGAGCGTGCGTGGGCCGACGCGCTTCTCTCTCCAGAGGTGCGGAAGAGAGGTTCCAGAAAAGGGAAGGCCGCGTGAGCGGCATCACTTTCGACGCTGGCGGGCTGATCGCCTTGGACCGGAACGATCGCCAGGTGCTCACACTCCTCGCGCGCGCGGCAGAGCGTGGCATGCGTATCACGATTCCGGCGACTGCGCTGGCACAGGCCATTCGTAACCCTGCCAGGCAGGCCCGCCTCTGCCGGCTGATTCGACAGGCCGGCACCGACCTCATTGCGCTCGACGGACCGGACGCAACGGCTGTCGGCCTTTTGTTGGCACGAACTGCGACGGCAGACATCGCCGCTGCCCACGTTGTAGTTTGTGCCCAGAGGGCCGGGCAGGCCGTCGTGACTAGCGACCCCCGCGATCTCAGGCGAATCGCCCCCGAGCTGCAGGTGGTGGCCGTCTGACGCCCCGCTCCAGCAGTAGCGCTCCTATGTCCGTGTAGTCGCAGGGGAGTCAATCTCCAGGCGCCGGTGCGGCCCCACGGCGTACGCCCTTGACTCGTCTTTACCAGGTATTTACCATGTAAAGCATGGAGTTCGACTGGGACGCCGAGAACCGAAAGCACATCGCCCGGCACGCCATCACTCCGGAGGAAGCCGAAGAGGCATCCGCGATCGAGCCCTTGGAAGCCGCGGTTCAAGAACACCAAAGCGAGCAGCGGGTGCTCTGCTTCGGGCGCACCCGAGCCGGCCGGCTGATTACGATTCTGTATACCGAGCGCCGCGGCAAGATCCGGATTGTCACGGCATACAAAATGACCAGAGAACAGCAACGACTCTACTTCGAGGGGAAATGACCATGTCCAGAAAGCCCATCACCATTCCCAAGTTCCGCACCGAGGCCGAAGAGGCCGACTGGTGGGATACCCATCCGGAGGTGGCCACGGAGATCATGAAACGCGCGCTCAAATCCGGCAAGGCGAAACGGGCGGTGCCACTGAAGACTGTCACCATGCGGCTACCGGTGCCCGATATCAAAGCCGCTCAAGACCTCGCCCACGAGAAGGGGCTTCCCTACCAGACGTACATCAAAATGCTGCTGCACGAGGCGCTCAAGAAAGAGCGTTCCGCATAGCCACCCACAATTATTCCGGGACTTGACTGGAAACGGTCTCTGACGTCCGGACGTCCGGCGCCGCTGTTGCCGGCCGACTCACGCCGGTGTATCCTTAAGGCCTCTGAGCCCTCTCGAAAACATCGTCGAGGACCTGAAGACGCTGCCGCCGGCCAGGCTGGAAGTGGCCGCCGACTTCGTCCACCGGCTCAAGCGGATCAGCGAGGAAGAGCGCCAGGCGATTCTCAATCGCACGGCCGGTGCACTCTCGCCGGCAGAAGCCGACGAGTTGGAACGGGTTATCGAGGAAGGCTGCGAGAAGAATTGAGAGCCCGCCCCGGCGATTTACCTCCCATGGGTGGTCTTGGGTGAACTTCACTCTGGCGCGTTGCGCGGACAGCGGCGGGAAGCACAACTGGCTCTGATCCGCGATTTCTGCAAACGGCCACTCTTCTTCTGCCGGATCGGAGTACCAGCGAGCGGTACGGGCAGGTGAAAGCGGAACTCGCCGAGACCGGCAAGCTGACCCCGGACAACGACATTCGCGCCCTCGCGTTGCCCTGAGGCTCGATGAGCGAACATCCGACTACTTCCGCGCCGGCTTCATCGGCACGAAGCTCACCAGGCCTGCCGACACCCGCCCGATCGTTCCGTCAGCCTTCTTCTCGATCACGACCAGCTCCTGGATCCCGGTCGACCCTATCGGGGCCACCAGGCGGCCGCCTCTCGCCAATTGAGCGATCAGCGCCTCGGGAAGCTCCGGCGGCGCCGCCGTCAGCATAATGCCGTCGAAAGGCGCCCGTTCCGGCCAGCCTTTATAGCCATCACCCTGCCGCACGGTGATGTTGCTGTATCCGAGCTCGCGTAGCGTCCTCGCCGCGGATCGCGCCAGTTCCGGGACAATCTCCACGCTGTAGATCTCGGCCGCCAGTTGCCCCAGAATCGCCGCCTGATACCCCGAGCCGGTGCCAATCTCCAGGACCCGGTGCTTCTTCGTAGGCGCCAGCAGTTCGGTCATGAGCGCCACGATATACGGCTGGGAAATAGTAGCCCCGTAACCGATGGGGATGGGGTAATCCTCATACGCCATGGGTCGAACGTCCATGGGAACGAACAGGTGGCGCGGCGTGGCGCGCATGGCCCGCAATACATCCGGGTTGCGGACCCCACGGCTCTCGATCTGCTCCGCCACCATGCGTTCGCGCTCCAACGTGACCGGGTCATCTGCAATCAGAAGTGTTGTCATCGGAAAGGTCAGGATCGCGCAAAGCGCGACCAGGAAAGCCGACTCATTACGGCACTCTTTCATCGAGAGCCTCTCGCCTGCGGCGGCACTGCACGGCCACCGTCTCGAGCTGCAGCAGTTGACCACTGGTAATCGAATCGCCGTCGGATTCCACCACGGCGTACGGAGTATCCGTTTGGAGGGAAAGCGCGTGAATCACGGCCGACGCCGTGTTCGCGGGAGCGCAGTTGAAAGCGCCGATGTTGACGTACCCGTCGAACGCCCCGGATGCCAGTAACGTGGCATACCGGCCGATCGTGATCGGGGCCTCCGTGTAGCCATTCATCGAGATGCGCCTGTGGCCCTCGCGCTCGACGTCGCCGAAAGGCACATACGGGCTGAACAACAGCCCGGATTCGGCCGCGATCCCTCGCCACCGCTGGTCGAGCATTTCGACGAATCCGATGCGCGCGCGGGCCGCCAGGGCTCGCATGGCAGCCGTCCGGTCGCCCGCGAAAACGAGCTCCGACAACAAAATCGGCATCGAGCATTGCTCCACCGGGGTGAGGTGCCCGTGCGAGAAGCCCAGCCGAACGATGTCTTCAACCTGCATAAAACAGATGAACTCGGACATCTCCGTAGTCTTGGTGAGGATGCCGCGTTCTTCGAAGAATTCCTTCACGGGTCCATCTACGAAGATTCGGTTGACGCCGCCGAAGAGTAACACCCGGGGGCTGCGGTCCACAGGCGCGCGCAACGGCATGCCCGCCAACTGCTGGGCCACCTGGCGCAGTTCGCGCTCGGTTGCCCGTAAGCCGCTGCTGCTGGCCGCAATCAACCGGCTCTCCATTCCGCCCAAAAGCTCCAGGGCCGCGCGCGGATCTTTCGCCAGGCAGCGGAGCGTGGAGCGCATCTCGTCCACCACATCGCCCAAGACGAACGCCCCCACCTTCATCGCCGCATACCTGTCGCCCTTGCCGAGAAAATTGTTCTTGGGCGTGGGCCAGGCCACCACGGCGTCGGCCTCGCCGAGACGCTCGAAGATGATCGGCGCGGCGTCGTACCACGCTCCGATCTGGCAGGGCCCTCCCTGGTCGAGAAGCTGAAACACCGTAACCTCACCGCGCGGACGCGTCTCCAGGTACTTCACCGCCTTCCCCACCATGGAGATGAAGGGAAGACACTCCCGCCCGGAGCACACTCTCTTCGCATATTGAAGCGACTCCGCGTTGGTGTTCGGCGAGAATACCCATCTCCATCCGAGGGAAGCGTAAAAGCCCGCCATGAGATCCGACACAAATTGGGGACCGTCGGCGAGAGAAACATGAACGACGTCGGGATCGTCCGGCGCCAGCCGCCGTCCGCTTCCCGTCACGATCCAGGTTCGGGCGCCATCCTGCTCCAGACGGGCGGGGGTGACGCGCTTTCTGCTCGGCGGCGTCGGCAAAACGTGTCGCCGCGGGCTCGCTTCGATAATATCCAGGAAGGCGCCCACACGTGTTTCGATACCGGCATGCGCCGTGTGAGAATCGATCTCCAGAAAGCAGAACGGCCGGCCTTCCAACTCGCGCCTTAGCCGATGGTGGGTGATCGCATCCGGACCACAAGAGAAGCAGGAAATGTTGCAGACGTACCGATTGTCGTGGCGTTTGGCATACTCCACGGCCGACATCACGTCTTGCGTGTAATGCCACACGTTCCGTTCGTTCGGGGGAGATTCCGGCGGCAGGGCGTCGCCGGGAATAACGGTGAATCCGCGTGTCGCAATCTTGCGCGGAACCGACAGGTTCACCTCCGGCGCAAATGCGGCATACGGGCGGCCCACCAGGATGACCGCGGGCTCATCGAGTCCGAAGAGTGCTTCTTGAATTGCTGCTCGATAAGCCCGCTCGAATGCCGCCTGGTGCGCCATGGCCGCGGACCAGCTTTCGCCCGCCTGGGCAGTGGAAACTCCCAGCCTCGCACCCAGGCTGGCGACCTCCTGTTGGGTCACCGCTTCGAGGTGCGGCGCCAGACCGATTTCCGGAGCCAGGATTCTGTTCGCCGCAGTCTCGAAGAACGCCCGGATTACCCCGGGCATATCCTGAGTGATCGGACACAGATACGCGTGTACATCGTTTCGTCCGGCCGGAAACTCGCGTATGTAGGGAAGAAATACGAAGTCCACTCCCTGTGCCAGCAGATCGTCTACTGCCGCGTGC
>Ga0116221_1003348_pt1 | contig 10392 bp, 25 predicted proteins | sample Sb_taG_5_FD_88965 | JGI IMG/M metagenome (GOLD analysis project Ga0116221, IMG submission 88965) | Peat soil microbial communities from Weissenstadt, Germany - Sb_50d_8_FC metaG | ecosystem: Environmental > Terrestrial > Soil > Wetlands > Peat | place: Germany: Weissenstadt | collected 2010-09-21
CTCCCGGAGCTCCGTCTCCCATCCTTCGCGTTCGACCCATTCCCCGTGGCCGTCCGTCGCGAAGCGATGCCAAGGCTCATGCGTCCGCATGAACGGCCGCGCATTCTTCATGCGATGCAGGGGGTTGCCCCACCGGTGCTCTCCATAGAGCCAGCCGCGCCAGTCCCCATGCCGGAGCCGGGCCCATCCCCGGTAGACGAAGTCGACGTCGGTGAGATGCTCTTTCGTGAATGCCTCGTCTTCCATGGCCCAGGCGGATACCTCATCCCCGTGGGCTCGTGCGGAGATGGCATCGTAGTAGAGATGGACGGTGAGCAAGGGGTGGCGGGTGACGAGCGGGGCGACGGCCATCAGTCGATGACCACCATGTCGACCTCGTTCGGTCCGGGGCGATAGTAGGGATGTGCCAGTCCGTAGTACCGCATCTCGGCGGTGCCGCACTGTCCCAACCGCTTGATATGCGGCAGCTCGATGTCGACATATTCGAGCGTGCCCTCGAACGGCGTCACCACGCGGGCCGCGGAGGGCAGTTTCTGGAGATGGGCGATGAGTTCTTTGACGGTCACGGCTTCCTCAAGACGGCCTTCCCCTCTTTTGTCATCTCAATGCCTATGCCCATCTCGTAGCATGTGGTTGTCACGGCCAGCTTGCACCCGTCCAGATCGTAGTCGTCGATCAAGATGATGCCGCCGGAGATCAATCGGCTCCAGAGCACGCGAATAGCTCGTCTCGTGGATTCGTACTGGTCGACATCCAAGTGGGCGAATGCAATGTCGCGGAGACACTCGAACGCCACCGGTTTCACCGCCAGTACATCCGGGAACCGCCCCATGACGATGTACGCGTTGGGGAGCGTCTCTTGCACGACGCGTGCGGCAGGCCCCCCGCCAGCATTGAACGCCCCGACCGGGTGCCAGTCCACGGCCGACGCTTCGACGTGCCCTACGAAACTGTCGAAGAGCCACAGGGTTCTCTCTTGCGCCTCCGCGATCCGGTAGAGCCGTTGCGCGCTCCCGCCTTGGTAGACCCCGACCTCGACGAAGCATCCCTGTGGTGCGGACCGCGCCAAGTCTTCCATCGTGGCGAGCGCTTCCGGCATGAGGAGCGTCGGCAGATCCCCAGGCACGTACGAGTGCAACGGATCCGGCGTCACCACATCCGGGTCGCAGAGGAAGTCGTTCCCCCCGATGACTTGGGCTGAGGGATACCCGAAGTCCTCGAACAGCACCCGCTGCATGGCGAAGCGGTCGGTGTGCCGCCACTCGACGAACAGGATGGGTTTGAAGCGGAGGATGGTTTCCCGCGCTCCAGCCAAGACGTCTAAGTCCATCCCTTCAGCGTCGATCTTGAGGATGTCGACCCGCGCGAGTTGCAAGATGCCCACGACGTGATCGACCGTGGTCTCTGGCACCAGGCGCGCTCGCGGGGTCTCATCGGTCGCCGCGGCCAAGCGCACGATGTCGGTCTCATGCCGTGCGGTGTAGTCGAGGGCCGGAACTTCCCAGAACCGGTCTCCTCCCCGCCCCGCCGCGGCGTGCATGGCGAAGATCCGGTGGCCGAACGGGTTCAATTCGATCGTGTCTCGCAACTGCTGGACCAGCTCTCGCTGCGGTTCGATGGCAATGACCTGGGCCGCGTGCCGCGCCATCGCCAGCGCATACGATCCGCAGTTGGCCCCGACGTCGATGACGACGCTTTCCGGTCCCCGCTTCTTCACCAAGTCGACGAGTAATGCGATGTCCTCGTGGTCGTAGGCTTGGCCGGTCTCCGCTAAGGACTTGCCTCGAGGATGGTCGTTTGGGTTGACGACCATCTGGCCGTAAACGGTGTCGACGGTGATCCGAGAGGAGTCAGCCATCGCCCCGCTTCGCTTTGTACGTGCCGACGGGAGCCGTGAACGCATACCCGCAGTTGCAGCACGCATACCGGAGATGCTCCGGCGTCGCGGCGATCAGCGTCCAGCGCCAGAGCGTGAGAGCCGGCCTTGACGGCTCGTGATGGGTGAAGAACTGTCGCGCGCCGCACTTCGCACAGACGAGTGTCGCCTGGTCGGGATGCCGGCCGAGGATCTCGTCGAGGTACGGGGAGGATCGCATCAGTCTTTCACCATCTCGTAGCAGTGATCGCAGAAATGGAAGACGTGATACTTCTGACAAGAGGCGTCTATGCATCGGCGCTCTACCGTATTCGTTCCGGCACGGGTGCAGCGGAAGTTGGTCCCGAAGCGTCGGCCATCGGTCCCGACACCCATCACGGCGTCAAAGACCATGTCGCACTGACGGTCGTGGATTGGTTCAGCCATGTTTGACCTGTGCCCACGCAATGATCCGCAGACGATCCGGATCATCCGATCCCCACCCGTTGGCGGCCGCCGTTTTGATCAAGAGGCGGGCGAGTTCCACGGACTCGTCCAGGGTGAGTCGCATGCCAGGGTCTCGATCCAGCTCAGTCTTGATGAGTTTCACCATCGGGGCGAACTGGCTTTGCACATCGGTGTGCAGATGCACGCTCATGTCACCGATGTGCCCCACGTCTCTAACCGGCATCGCGGGCCTCGTGTAGACGCCGGATGACGTTCTCGCTCACGCGATCTCCGCCTTCGCGTGCAAGGCCCATTTCCACAATGCCTGAGCCTCTTTCACCGACAGCACGGGAGGCCCGAAGCGCGCGCACCCGTACCCGCCACCAGGCGCAGGCCCCAAGCCATCCTCGTCGACCATCACGCCCACGCGGGGGTCGTAGAAGTACTGCACCCGCCCGCGTCCGCCCAACGCTGTAATGAGACTCTGGCACTCGACCCAGGCACCGACCCGCTTCGTGGCGCTCGTGCTGAACGGCAGGCGCGAGAGCAACAGCCAACAGGCCGACCCCGCGCCGATCAGAAGAAAGTCGCGTCGTCTCATCATGGCAGTCCCATTGTCTCGCGTCGTTCGCGAATCCAACTCGTCAGCCGTGCCCGGAGCCTCACCGTGCCCTCGCACGCAGTCGAGAACTCTAAGCTGCTCGGCGCCGAACAGACGTGGATGACCTCTCCCGTCTCGGGATCGTTGCCATCGCTCACCGCCCGGACGCGAGAGAGATCCATGTAGACTGCTCCGCAGCGGTCACAGGCCCACAGTTCCGGTTGGTGGTCGTACGGTGGTCGAGCCATCGCGCTCCCGATTTCAAGTCAGGGGTATGGGACTCGAACCCATCCTGACGGAGCCACAACCCGCCGTGCTGCCGCTAGACACTAACCCCTGCGGCCTCTCCCTTCAATCTCGCCAGTAATTGCCGAATGCACGAGTCCCAGTCCCCCGGTTTCTCCTGTCGGATGAGCCGGACCGAATCGTACCACTGATCGTAATCACCAGCGATCGGAAACCTGAAGTCGTCCGGGTAACACAAAAGGCACCACGTCTCGACCCCGAGCGAGCCCGCCAAGTGCATCACCGCGGAGTCGATCGTCACCAGGCGGTCGATCCGTCGGAGGGACTTGGCCGTGTCGAACCAGTCGCCTGTGCTCGGCGGGAGCGGATGGCAGAGGACATCGCGGAGCTTGGGGTTGTCGGGTCGGGTGCGGTACCACCAATCGGCCCCCTCGCCAAACTGGAACGAGTAGAGCGGCCAGTACGCGACGCCTTGCAGCGACCCAACGAGCAGTTCGTATGCCTCTCGGGGCATCGACCGGTTGGCATCGTTCGCGTTCTTCGGGTTCCCCCGCCAGACGAGTCCCGTTCCCCCCAGGTCCTTCCCCGGCTCTTTGAGCGGCCAGGGCATCGCCCGATCTCCATCCTTGAGCGGGCCAAAGATTCCCGGCAAGCTCATGATGCCGATGTGGCGATCGGTCTGCGGCAGATCCTCTGGCCCTCGGACCCGAGTCGCGTCCCATCGTTCGAGCACGCCGCCGTACGACGCTTCAACCACGCGGCGAATGCTGGGATGCACGAAGGCGTACACTCTGCCCACCACTCGGGACACGACGGCGAGATAGCGGAGCATCTGGATGCAATCGCCCATCCCTTGCTCTTGCACCACCAGCAAGCTCTTGCCCGACAAGTCCTCGACCCCGTCCCACATCACCCGGTTCCCGAACCAGTGCTGGTAATCGTGGCCTTGCAGGAATGCCGGGTCGGACCAGCGGGTCTGATATTCCCTCCACCCTCCAAAATCCCCTAGGCGGATGCGCTCCTGGGCCCGGAGCCAGACCGAGTCCGGGCGGTCGTGGTCCAAGCGGAAGGCGATTTGCACGAGCTCCTGGGCCAGGTCCTTCCGGCCGGCGTGATGGTAGACGTGGGAGAGCCGGTAGGCGTAGTTCGGGACGTAGGGGGTGTCGCGCCAGGCGCTCACGAGATCCCGCCACTCATCGGTCGTGAGGGCGTTGGTGGTTAAGAGGGGGAGGGCGGAGTAGAAGCTCATCGCCACTTGTCCCCGTGACCGGCGCGATGGTCGTATTCCGTCTCCATCATGATGCCTCCCGTAAACGCATCTGGATCGTCATCCCAGTCGCACGACGCATCGTTCTGAATCTCTAAGGGGCCGGGATTCCGCGCGCGCCACCGATGCCATTGCTGGCGGACGTACTTCTCGTAGTCGGGCACGAGGGAACGGTCAGCGCCAGGATGTCGGTCGCGAACGTACCGGAGGAGACGCGCCGTGCTCGCCTCCACGTCGTCCCCGCTCATGATCGGATCAAGTCCTCGACCCGGCTGGCCCTCGTCCGGGTCGTCGTCGACCATGATATGGTACCCGTGCTTGTCGAGATCGAACGCTTCGCCCGTCGCTCGGTTACGTATCCAGTAGATGACGCCCATTCGTTATTCCAACTCTCGCATCGCGCGTTTGATCTCCCGTTCGTTCGCCTCAGCGAGTTTGCGCGTCTCCTTCCCCCGTTCGGCGATGCGATCGGCGACTCGCGCGGCCGCGAACATCGGGATGAACAGCAGCCACGCGAGCGGCCAGAGAATGGATCCAAAGAACAGCGCGATCTCCTCAGTGTCGGAATCCTTCCACCGCTCGGGATAGACGACCTGCGAGTAGTGGATGTATCCGTAGGTGACGAAACCGCCCACAACATAGAGCACAATGCCGGCGATGACGATGAGGGCGATCACGCCGCCAGCCTCTCCGTGATCAAGCGCTCGACCCTTTCATCGGGCAGATGAAAATGTCCCCAGGTCCCCGATGCCGGGAACTCACAGGTCGCCCACTCCCACGACTGGCACGTCGCGCAATACAACCGGCAGTCCCCGGTCGCTCGAAACTGCGTATTCGTCCAGACGCGGTGCCCGCAGTTGAGGCGATAGCCCGCGAGTTTCCAGTGCGGGATCGAGGCGCGCCACTCCCGTTCCTCGGCTTCCGTCATGACGTGGTAAGGCATGAAGCGGCTCATCCGCGCGAGTCCGTCCCAAGCCGATCAGTCGCCACGCCGACGGTTCCCGGCTCGCAAATCGTCGACCATGTCTAACGCCTCATCGCGCACGTCCCGGAGATACTCCATGACACGGTGGGGTAAGGGCGAGGGGCCGGCGACGAGATAGAACGCGATCGCGCGCGCCGTGTGCTCGGCCTCTTCCGCAGTGGCTTCGACTTCCAGGACTGCCGTGCGCACTACGGATGCTCCGAACTAACATCAGGGGTGGACCGAGAACGATCAAAAACGGCGCGGCCGATCGCCTGTCGCTCCCGACGGCGTGCGGTGGCGGCGAGCGCCGTCCACCAGGCGTCTTCCGAAGCCGAAGCGAAATGCGCGATGATGTCGTGGCTCGTCGCTCGCGGCACGCCCTCGTTCTCGAATAGCAAGATCACGGTCCAGAGCGCATAGGCGAAGTCGGAGCGCAACTGATTCGCAGCCGCATCTTCCGGTGTCTCGGTGTCGCTCACGGTGAAGCTCCCGCCACCGCCGCCCGCGTGGCCTCAACGATCCACGCCCATTCGGCATTGGGGTTGGCTCGTCGCAGGCCGCCCATCGCTCGAAGCCCAAGCGCCACCAACCGCATGGTCCGATATTCCCCGTAGCGGTCCTCGAATCCCAACAGATCGTGCATGGCGACCAGCCGTTCGTTGCGCGAAGCGGCTGCGTCCAATTCATCGGCGGTCAGTTGGTCCAGCGGCTTGTTCCTGCGCAGGGGTTTGCTCATCGTCTTCGCTCCCGTCGACAGATCACAGCGTCTTTGTCACGCGAATGGTGAACACGCAATCACCCCGCTCCTCGATGCTCAGGCGCTCGATGCCAGCGGCAAACCTCGCTACATCCGAGAGAGATTGACCAGTCGTTATGGCGCGTAATACTTGTCGGAAACCGGGAGCGCCTTCCGGAAATTGCAGAGTCTTCTCGCCGTACAAAGCTTCGACGTTGTAGGTGCTCATCGTCTCCGCTCCCGTCGACACGTCGGGGCCTGATCACCCATTCGACGAATACCGATTTTCAAGGGTCGCTGCGATTTCACCCAGGTACTTGGCGATCCGTCGCAGTACCGCGTCCTGGCGTTCCATGTGGACGTGCTCATGCGGTGGCGCCTGACTGCTCAATGCATGCCCGCAATGATGGCAGGGCCCTGTCCCGTCCGCGAACGTGTCTCCGCCACACCAGGAACACGTTAAATATCCCCACTGCGGTGCGTTCTCCGGTGCGTCAGCCACGGCGACGCTCTCTTCTGCACGTCGGACACTCCGGATCCGGATGACAGTCGACGCCGTTCTTTGGGTTGTGCATCCCGACCCCGTGGGCGAACACTGAACCTAATGGAGTTCCCATGACGCGCTTCATCCCATGTCGTACCGCGTACGAGGCACTCACCAAGGCGTGCTGGATGATGGCCTTGTCGAGAGATACAGGTAGACCGGTCCGGGGACGGCGGGACATTCAAAGAGGCGGGAATTGGGCGGCGATCGTTGTGCGGTAGCACCCCGCACAGACGGGAACCGGGGATGGCCGAGTGACGGGCGCGCGGTAGCACTCGGCACACATCGCTTGTCCGGGTCGTTCGGGACTCGGCATCTCGAAGTAGAACGGGCGCACGCCATCGCGCACATGGACGCAGATCGCGAGCCAATCCTCTGTTCCGCCATGCGACGCGCAGTCGAGACTCATCCGCTGGTTCACTTGGCCGCCCAGTGCGCCGGCTGCCCCGGCACCCATACGAGCTTGTAGACCGATTCATCGATCCCTTCATCTTGCGCCGCATCGTGCGCGATCTCGGCGCACTCCCGGGTCAAGTTCGCCCAGGCGCCGTTCAGGAGTCGGGCCGTCTGGCGGGAGACGTTCTTGGACGGGATGACGCGGACGGACTCGGGGACGGGTGCATCGCGAGACTCGCGGAGCTCGGCCAGAGCATCAGCCAATTCGGCCCGCTGCTCGGCGGTCGGGGCGGGGAGGCCGTTCTCGGGGTCAGGCTTGGATGGCATCGTCCGGCGCTTCTTCTTCGTCATCCTCGTCGTCTAGATCGTCATCGTCATCGTCGAGGTCGTCGTCGTCATCCTCGAAGTCGTCCTCCTCGTCCAGATCGTCGGCGTCGTATTCGAGATCGTCGTCGTCGTCGTCCTCCTCCTCCTCATCCAACGCCTCGTCCTCGGCGTCGCAGTCGATGCAGAGTTCGATCAGGAGCTTCCCGTGCTCGCAGCGTGATCCGTCGTCTTCCTCATCAGCTTCGTCGAGGAGGTCGTCGTCTTCGGGGTCGACGTCGGAGAGTTGAAATCGGATAGACATAGGTCACGCAGTCGGTTTGCTCATGGGTCGCCCACTCGCATCCACCGGCGGCAGTCGCCCCAACGCCAGGCCGAGCGCCTGGATGATGCCGTGGGCCTGGTCCGGACAGAGGTCCGCAGTCAGTGCTGCCTGCTCCCGCTCGTCGCGAAAGATGACACGAACGTAGGGCCGGAGATCGTTCGGCTCAAACCCCGACGGCAGGGCTTGAACCTCGACGCTATGCTCGGGTCCGCCCGGTATCGGCCGATACTTGATGAAGCCGACGCGATCGTAGTGTAGCGGCTCCTGCGGCTGGCGGTTCATGTGTCACGCTCGGAAATGGAAAGACATAAGCAATTCACTTGTCGACTTTGCCGCATTCAGCCGACGCAAAGAGGAGTCCACAGAGGGCGCGCGTTTCCCGCTCAGACAACGGGAAGCCGTAGGACTTGCCCTCGCGCGTCTCGATCGAGAGCATCGTCGTCCCCGAAGCGTCTCCCGCCGACTCAATCCGAATGCCGGCCACCTGTCCGGAGACCGAGGCGTTCCGCTCGTTCAGCATTTCCATTTGTGGCATATCAGGCGATCTGATCTAAGGCGGACAAGAGATAGGTGGCCACGTGCATCGCCACGAGCTTGGAGTTGAAGAGCCGGTAGCGGGTTTCCCGAAGCAAGACGCAGTGCTGGCGATGCCGGTGCGCGTCGACCGACGCCTCGATCGCCGCTTTCCGCTTGGCTTTGTCCCGACGTCCCGTCATCGTGTGCCACCGCATCCCGCAGGAGCAGACGGCATCGACCGCCCAGGATTCTCCGTAGTCGCTCGTTAAGTCCAGGCGACCAGCTTGCTGCTCGGTGCGCCGGCCTTGGGTGTGGGCGTCGGGGAGGAGGTTGGGAGAGCTCACGAATGCCAGCCTTTGTGCTTCCGAGGCATCGCGACGTGCCCAGGATCGGAGAGCTTGGCACCTCGCCCCCAGTCGGAGCGTAGCAGGGCCGAGTTCTTCTCGCGTGGCCAGTAGCGCGGCGTTTCGGAGCGCTCCATCTGCCCGCGCCGTGCGTCATCGCCTAGGAAAAGTTCGGAGCGCTGGCTCATAGTCCCTGAGAATATCACACCCGTTCCGGCTATGCAAAGCGCTAGGCGCCTTCGCCTTCCGGGTGTCCCTCGTCCCAGTCGTCATCCCATCGTGGTTGGATCTCTCCCGCTTCGTTGAACCGGTTGCCGCATTTGATGCACTGGTAGCGGTAATCGCTGTCGGTCACGAGAACTTCTGAGTCCGCACCGTCGAGCGGGCAGGGCTTGGTAGGCATCGGTTCGATCGGGATGGCGTGAGTCAGGATGACCGCCAGCTCGGGCGGCTCAAAGTCGGGCGGCAGCGGGATTGAAAGCGGGGCATCTGCCCACTGTGGGTAGTGGACCGTCTCCCATTCTACCTTGGTCGGCCTCGCTTCGAGCGGGACCGCTTGCCCACTGGGCCAGAACTCGACGAGTCCGTTGTCGTCCATGAGGATCTGATAGCCGTTCATCCGGACGGCTTCGATGGTGCCTATACGACCGTTGCGCCTCAGGCGGACGCGGTCGCCTTTCACGAATGGCATGCCTTGAACGTAAGAACGCCCTGCTGGGATCACCAGTAGGGCGCGTCTCGTCCTTGGCGTCGGCCGTACGGGATGTCAACGGGTCACCGACCCCCGCCCGCTGGGGCCCAGCGGGTTTCAACACGCGTCTGAAACGAGACCTACCCCGATGCTATGGCTGACCCGTGGGCGCCCGCAGGACCGGGTGATCTGCGCCCATCGATGTGTGTCACGTCGATCGCCAGCGGTCCCACAGATCACGTTGGCCGGCAAGTGCGTCAAGTCCTGTACGGGTGTGTTTTCAGTTCGCGTCGCCCCCGACGCGCACCATGGGAAAGCGATCGCGTAGGATGGCGATCAGACGCGCCGTTCGCCCCCATGCCTCGGGCATGAGAAAGCTGTGAGCCTTGGCCTCGCCTACCGCTTTCTGTTCGATCCGGTCCAATTCGTCATTGCGGATCATATTCAGTTCGCGTCGCCCCCGGCGCGTCCTACTCGGCCGGGCTCTCAAACGCTATGGGATAGACCGAGAAGGATCAACGACGGGTTCAAGATCCTCGATGTCGACCCGCGTTATCCGGTTGCCGTGCCAATCATGCCTCATTCGATCAACGATGCTGTCGAGGCAGCGCGCCGCCAGTTGTGGGCTGTTTTCGTGCATCTCCAATTCGATCGCAAGCTGGGCGCGGTATTTCATACGTCCATCGGCCGACTCCACATTGCCTGTCCATTGAGACGCGAGACGATCGCCTCGACGGCGGCCAGACGCTGTTCGATGTTCAAGTTCACCGCAGCCTTTAAGGCGTCAGGGAAGTCGCCATAGCTCACCGGCCCCGGTTCGGCATCGACCCAGTAGATCGTCGAGTCATCGTCATCCGAGCCGTCGCGCGTGATCCCAAAGGTCAGACACAGCGCCGCGACACACTCCTCGATCCTCTCGGGCGTCGTCACGTTCCGGGACCCACCGTTGAGCCCCCACTCCCCCGCGTGATGTAGATCGCTTTGGGATCGCGCAAGGCCAGCGCCAGTTCATCGCCGGTCGCGCACAGCCCCTGTCCGGTACGACACGGCTCGCACTTGTCCATGTGCGCGAGCAAGGCTCTCTTCCGATCAGCCTGACAGATGTCGCAGTAGCAGGGTCCAGTGGCTTTGCA
>Ga0116221_1003355_pt1 | contig 10381 bp, 11 predicted proteins | sample Sb_taG_5_FD_88965 | JGI IMG/M metagenome (GOLD analysis project Ga0116221, IMG submission 88965) | Peat soil microbial communities from Weissenstadt, Germany - Sb_50d_8_FC metaG | ecosystem: Environmental > Terrestrial > Soil > Wetlands > Peat | place: Germany: Weissenstadt | collected 2010-09-21
ACCCGGGCCGGATGCCCACAGCTCCGGCAATGCACCCCCATCCCCCGAACGCCACTCCCGCAAATGCGCCATCTGCAACCACTCCGATCGCGAGGCCATCGACGAAGCCTTCCTCCACTGGGCAACCGGCCCTAGCATCGTCAACGGCTACAAACTCCCCAGCCTCTCTTGCCTCTATCGCCACGTGCACGCCGTCGGCCTCTGGCGACGCCGGCGCAAGTCCGTCCGCTCCGCCCTCGACCGCATCATCGAAAAAGCCGGCAATACCAATCCCAACGCCCGTGACATCATCCGCGCCGTCGAAATTTGCGCCCGCTTCCGCGATGACGGCGTCTACGTCGTACCCCCCAGACGCCTGATCATCGAACACCACTATGTCTCAAGCACCCCAGACTCTAATCGGGAAGCCCATGATTAGAACCCCACGCAACTCCAACAAAACAAAGGAAGGAGACCCAGTCTAATCGGGAAAAAACACATTTCTAGTAGGGGGGCGGGTTCACACGCCCCCGGTTTGGCATTGGGTTTTAATTTTCCATCGGGGGTTCCGGAAAAGCCCAAAGCTAACCCGGACCTGTGGTGAACCCCGGCCCCTACTCACAGGTGCGCTACGTTCGCCCTGCGCGCGCTGATACATTTTGGCCCGCGCTGCGTCTTTAGGCTCATGGGGACGGCATGGGGCCGACCGGGACTGGAGAGGAGAACGCAGATGCCATTTGGTGATGCGCGGATCGGGCCTTGGAGGTTTCGGCGTGGGCTCGGCTCAATTGCTTTGCTGCTTGCCGCAGTTACGTGGGTGGGGTCGGCCGCAGCTTCTGCGTCCCACGATGCCGCGGTCAAGATCGTGTCGCAGATTCAGCGGGCTGATTACGAGGGCGACCGGGCGGCGCTGAAGCGGCTTTTTGGCGAGTTGGCGCCGTTTGCGGACGATAAGGAGATTGGCTCGCGGGTGCGATATTGGCGCGGGTTTGCGCTGTGGCGCCGGGCGATCAATGGATTCAATGAATCCCTCGATCCCAAGGAGCTGGACGCGGATCTCGGGCCGGCGGTGGATGAATTCAAGGCGGCAATTGCGAAGGACCCTGGATTCGTGGATGCGAAGGTTGGCGCGATTTCGTGTCTGAGCTTCTCGCTGGGACTGAATATGAAGGACGCGGCGCGCGTGCAGGAGCTTTCGGCGCAGGCTGCGCCACTAGTAAAGGAAGCGCGCGCCGCCGAGCCGGATAATCCCCGGCTGCTTTGGGTGCTGGGACCGAATATCTGGTGGACGCCCGCGGAGCGCGGTGGCGGCCAAGACAAAGCCATGGCGGCGTACGACAGGGGATTGGAGGCGGTGCGGAAACAAACGAAGCCCAGCGATCCGCTCGAGCCGTCGTGGGGCGAGCCGGAATTATTGATGAGCCTGGCCTGGTCGAATTTGAACAAGACCACGCCGGACCTGAACGCCGCGGAGAAATACGCGCGATCAGCCCTTGAACTGGTGCCGTACTGGCATTACGTGCGAGATATCCTGATGGCGCAGATTCGCGATGCAAAGGCGAAGCAAGGCTGAGCATATTGCCGGAAAACCGCAGGCCTGGACCTCGCCGATGGAGTAAGCTGAGCCGATCTCGCAGGACTCGATGCGGCTTCGACCAAATTTGAAAACTGGCGTTGCAAATGGAAGCGTAGAACGCGGCAAGCGAGTTTCCGTCGTTCTGGGCTGCTTGCCTCTTGTACTGCTCGTGGCGGCCGCGTTATCGCTACGAGCGAAGCTGCCGGCCTGGGGATTCATGTGGGCGCTGGCCGCGGCAATTTTTTTCGGGTTGAAGTGGCTGTCGTGGTGGCGAGCGCGGAGCGAGGTAGCGCATTCGGCGTGGCGATCCTGGGCATATCTTTTTGGGTGGCCGGGGATGGACGCGGAGAGCTTTCTCGGTGATGGCCGAGTCGCGCGTCAATCGTTGATGCAGTGGTGCTGGGCGATGGCTAAGACTGGGGCGGGAATCGCGCTGTTGTTTGGTTGTGCGCGATTGGTGCCGGAGGATTTGCCGTTGCTGCGCGGATGGATCGGATTGCTCGGGCTGATCCTCGTGCTGCATTTTGGGAGTTTTGAATTGATCGCGCTCGGGTGGCGGGCCTTGGGCGTTGACGCGGAGCCCATCATGCAGTCGCCAATTGCCTCGCGATCGTTGAGCGAATTTTGGGGGAAGCGGTGGAATCTTGGGTTTCGCCAGCTCTCGTATGATTTTATTTTTCAGCCGCTGCATCGCGTGCTTGGCGTTGCGGGAGCTACGATGGTTGTGTTTTTGTTTTCGGGGCTGATTCATGAGTCGGTGATTTCTTTGCCGGCGCGCGGCGGCTACGGATTGCCGACGGGTTATTTTTTGCTGCAAGGATTCGGAGTGATTTTGGAACGCTCGCGATTGGGCAAGGGACTCGCGCTGCAGCGCGGATTTTCGGGCTGGGCGTTCATGGCGATCATGACGGCGGGGCCGGCGTTTTGGCTGTTTCATCCGCCGTTTGTGATGCGCGTGGCGCTGCCGTTCCTGCGGGCGATTCGAGCGATATGACGCACTCGTTGATTTACCGGCTCTTCGATCTCGCGCTTTGGCTGGCTGGGGCGGGGCATTTCTTGATTCTCTTTGCCAGCTTTCAGGTTCCCATTCAGCTTGAGTGGCGGCGGGATCTTGCGCAGCTCAAGCCTTTCAATCGAAAACTGCTTTGGGTGCAGGGCGGATTTACGGTGCTTACGATAATCGCGTTCGGAGTGCTGACTTTGATGTTTCATGCCGAGATGCTGCGCGGCGACCGGGCGGCGTTGGGGATCGCGGGATTCATCGGAATTTATTGGACGGCGCGGATCATGATCGATGCATTTTATTTTGCGCACAGCGATTGGCCGCGCGGAAGATACTTTGTTGTGGGGCATATCTTGTTGACGTCGCTGTTTGTTTCGCTGGCAGCGACTTACATTGCACTGCTCGTGTGGAATTTCTCGCGCTAGAGGATTGCGATGAACGTGGAGCTTCGATCGAGGATTAGAACAACGTCAAAAACGCCGGCGGGCTGCCGGCGCTACGACGAATAGATCGGCGGCTCAGGTAGTGGCGCCGCGCTTTTGGTAGCAGAGTAGGATCAGGTCGGCGCGGCGGCGTACGCCGAATTTACTCAACAAATTGGACACGTGGAATTTTACCGTGCGCTCGGAGATGTTTAGCTTGCTGGCGATTTCTTTGTTGGAGAGATTTTCCAGCAGCGTCTCGAGCGTTTCTTGTTCGCGGCGGCTCAGATCGGCGGCGGCGGCATTTTTAAATTGGCGGCCGTGAGCGCCTTCGATAATTGAGTCCACGAAATTGGAGAGCAGCACGCGCGGGACCCAAAAGCCGCCTTCGGAGACCAAAGGCAGCGTGCGAGGCAATTGCTCGCGAGCTTCGGCGTAGGTGAGCAGGCCTTTGACGCCCATGCGCAGCAACGCGTAGCTGCTGGCTTCAGTGAATTTTTCGCCGACCACGATCAGACGAGCGACCGGATTTGCTTCCAGGATATTCGAGATCAGAGAAGCGGTCGCTTGCTGCGAAACATTCGCATCGATGACGTAAATTCCCGCCTTAGGCAGCGCGGCGCGACGCAGCTCGGGAGCGAGGCTCGACTCGAGTTGCTTGGTGACGATGCGGAAGCCGGGACGGGTGAGAAGCTTTTCGAGTTCGCCGAGTACCAGAGGATGCGCGGAGAGCAGGCAGACGGAAAGATCGCGCAATTTCGGCGATTTGCTTACGTTAGACCGCTTGGTTCCTGACGATTTTTCTGACAATACTGCACTGTGGCTCATCCCGGTACGCTCCCAACGGCTTCGTCGACTGCGAATGCGCTTGCCGGAAGGTCGGCTCGGCGCGGAACAGCGTCCACTTCGTCTCATCGTACAAGTGTTCATCGGTTAGCGGGAGAAGATTCTTTACGAATGGTTACGAGTGGTAAACGTTCTGGAGGCTGGAGGTTAGAGGCTGGAGACCGGGAGAATAACGACCATTGAAATTCTCGGTCCGCGGTTGCGTACGGACTTGGTTCACGATTGCGGTCGTAAGATGCCGGCGGGGACGCCGGCGGTACCCGCGACCTTGCATTCGCGGAGGAGGATTTCGATTATGCGCTCGGAGGCGTGGCCGTCCCAATAGCGCGGGATGCGGCCTTTCTTGGTTTGGCCGTTGAGGATGGCGCGGGCGGCTTGGACGATTTTTGCGGGGTCCTGGCCGACTAGCTCGTTGGTGCCTTCGGTTACGGTTACTGGGCGCTCGGTGTTTTCGCGCAGCGTCAGGCACGGGACGCCGAGGGCGGTGGTTTCTTCCTGGATGCCGCCGGAATCGGTGAGGACCAGGCGGGCGCGGCTCATCAGGCAGAGAAAATCCAGATAGCCGAGCGGAGGGACGAAGCGAATGCGGTTTAGGGATTTTGATCCCGCGGCGCGCAGGCGATCTTGAGTGCGCGGATGAACCGGGAAGATCACCGGGATTTCGCTGGCGATTTCGGTGATGGCTGCGAGTAGTGCGGCTAGAGTTTCGGCGGAGTCCACGTTCGAAGGGCGATGGAGCGTCAGCAGCGCGTACGGTTGATCCTTGACGCTTGCCAGGCCTAGCTCATCGGCGATTTTGGATTTTTGCGCGATGGGAAGAAATTGCTTGAGCGCGTCGATCATTACGTTGCCGACAAAATGGATTTGCTCGCGCCGCTTGCCTTCGTGGATTAGATTTTCGATGGCGTCTTCTTCGGTGACGAAGAGGAAGTCGGAGAGCGCGTCGGTGACGATGCGATTGATTTCTTCGGGCATGGTGCGATCGAAACTGCGCAGGCCAGCTTCGACATGAACGACCGGAATGCTGAGTTTTGCGGCGGCGAGTGACGCGGCTACCGTGGAATTCACATCGCCGACAACCAAAACGCAATCGGGCTTACGCTCGATCAGGACTGGCTCGATTTTGCGGAGGATTTCGGCGGTTTGCCAGGCGTGCGAGCCAGAGCCGACTTCGAGATTTACGTCCGGTTCGGGGATGCCCATCTGGCGGAAGAAAACGTCGGAGAGTTTTTCGTCGTAGTGCTGGCCGGTGTGGACGAGGATGGCCTCGATTTCGGGATGGCTGCGCATTACGCGGAGAAGCGGAGCGATTTTTACCAGATTGGGGCGAGCGCCGACGATGTTAAGAATGCGCATGGATGGCCTGTTTCATGGCGAATAAGCAGAGTAACACGCGCGGAAGGCGAGTATCGATTGCGCCGTGGGGATTTGTATTCAATGCGGAAACTTGCGGGAGGCTCGACGCGGGCTGAGCGCATCCAATGAATGGCGGTTGAGAAGAGATTTTGTGGTTCGCGACCGGATATGCCGCGTTGACGGGCTTTACTTGCTGCTCGCGGAATCGGAATGAGGAAACCCGAAGGGAGAGATCGCGCGGGCTGCGCTGGGCGGTTGATATAATTTTTTCTAAGGGATTCGCTGATTTTGACTATGAAGACGCGCAACATCATGAATTGGCTTTGGCGATTCTGCTTGGCTGCGGGCTTGGCATGCAGCTTGGTGACGTTGCCGCAGCCGGGGTTCGCGCAGACGACGAAGAAGCCTGCGCCGAAGAGCGGGCAGCAGCCTTCGATGGGGGCATGTTGCTCGATGCGCGCGGATCCGAATGTCGATCCGCGGGAATTGGTGCGGCATGCGGCCGACGCGGAGATGGAGAATGAGAAGAAGGCAAAGACTTACACTTACATTCAGCGATCCGAGACCAAGAAGATGGATGGCGATGGGAAAGTCACTTCCACCGAGTCGGAAACTTCGGAAGTGATGGTGCTTTACGGCGAGCATGTGGAACGGCTGATTGCCAAGAACGACCAGCCGCTTTCAGCCAAGGACGCGGCGAAAGTGGAGGAGAAGATCAATAAGTTTATGTCGGACCGCAAGAACGAGACCGACGAGCAGAGGAAGAAACGGCTGGCGGACGAGCAGAAATCCGAGGAGCAGGAGAAATCGTACGTTTCGGAGATTGCCGACGCTTACAACTTTACGATCGACGGCGTCGAGAAATTGAACGGGCGGGACACTTACAAGATCAGCGCGGAGCCTCGGCCCGGGTTCGAGCCGAAGAGCCGGTTCGCGAAATTCTTGCCGAAGTTTCATTTCAAAGTTTGGATTGATAAGGACGACAAGCAGTGGGTGAAAATGGACGCGGAGGCGCTGGGGGATGCTTCATATGGGCTGTTCTTATTTCGCATCCATAAGAATTCTCGCTTTTCGCTGGAGCAGACGCGCGTGAATGATGAGGTGTGGTTGCCGCTGCACGTTCATGGGCGGATTGACGCGCGGATTTTGATCTTTAAGAGTTTGAATGAGGAATTGGATTTTACGTATAAGGATTACAAGAAATTCAGGTCGGAAGTGAAGTTCGGACCCACCGAGCCGGTTACGCAGCGGTAGAGAAGAAAAATGCAGATCCTCAGTCCGCGGAAGCGGACTCAAGATGACAGCCTTTCGTAGTTCGCCCGAAGGACCAATAGTTCGCTGCTGACAGCCTGCCTGTAGGAAAAAACAAACTCAAGCGAAGAAAGAGGGATCCCTCATGTGATGCGGGTTCGGGATGACGGCGGCCTTGGCGTGCTGTCGCGTTGAGTGCGTTGTGCTGATCGGAGTTGTGGCGCGGCGTCGCCCCTGCGAGAGAAATGATGTTGCGATTGCACGATTGTCGGCTGATAGAATGGCGGCTATGAGCGAGATATTTGGGGTGCCGCGCGAAACTTTGGATGCGGATGTTTTGATTGTTGGGGCTGGGCCCGCGGGCTTGGCTTGTGCGCTGCATCTGGCGAATTTGATCGAGGCGCATACGGCGGCGGGGAAATCTCCTGCGCTTTCGGCTGAGAATATTTATGTTCTGGAGAAGGGGCGCGAGATTGGGGCGCACCAACTTTCCGGGGCGATCATGGACCCGCGTGGGTTGCGGGAATTGGTGCCGGATTTTGAGAAATCGGCGCCGCTGGATACGCCCGTTACCGGGGATGCCGCTTATTACTTCACTGCGAATGGATCTTGGAAGCTGCCGATTACGCCGCCGCCTTTGGCTAATCATGGGAATTTTGTTATTTCGCTGAATAAATTAGTGAAGTGGATGGGCGGGCTCGTTGAGAAGAAGGGCGTGAATTTGTTCACGTCATTTGCCGGGGCCAGTTTGATCGAGGAAGGGCCTGGGATTGCCGGCGTGATTACGGAAGACAAGGGCGTGGATAAGAATGGGAAGCCCAAGGACAACTTCACGCCGGGTTATGAATTGCGCGCGAAAGTCACCGTGTTGGCCGAGGGGCCGCGCGGATCATTGACGAAAAATCTGGTTTCGCGATTCAAATTGGATGGATTGAATCCGCAGGCTTACGGTATTGGCATCAAGGAATTGTGGGATGTGCCGGCGGGGCGGATTGAGACTGGATTTGTGGGGCACACTTTGGGATGGCCGCTTGATTCGAGCATGTATGGCGGCGGATGGATTTACGGCTTGCAGCAGAATCGCGTTTCGCTGGGGATGGTTGTCGCGCTCGAGTATCACAATCCGCTGTTTGATCCGCACGAGGCATTTCAGAAATACAAGACGCATCCGCACATTCGCCGGATCATCGAGGGCGGAAAATTAATTCGCTATGGGGCTAAGACGGTGCCGTATGGCGGGTGGTACTCGATGCCGCGGCCTTATTTGGACGGCGGTCTGATTATCGGAGATTCGGGCAGCCTCTTAAATTCGCAGCGGCTCAAGGGAATTCATACCGGGATCAAGAGCGGAATGCTGGCGGCGGAGACGATTTACGAGGCATTGTGCGCGGGAGATACTTCGGCGGCGCGATTGTCGAATTATTCGGCGAAGCTGGAAGCTAGCTGGATCAAGAAAGAATTGTGGGCGGTGCGGAATTTTCATCAGGCCTTTGCGCACGGGCTATGGAGCGGGCTGGTCCATTCGGCGGCGCAGTTTGTTACTGGCGGACGCGGATTTGTCGATCCGATGCGGGCGAAGCCGGGGTATCAGGAATATTCGAAATTGAATCGCGATGGCGGGCTTGTCGATCAGTCCACGCGATTCAAGGGCGATGGCGCGCTAACGTTCGATCGTTTGACGGACGTTTATCATTCGGGGACGCGGCATGAAGAGGATCAGCCGTGTCATTTGGTCGTGACCGAGCCGAATATTTGCGTGGACCGCTGCGTGCGGGAATATGGGAATCCTTGCCAGTATTTTTGTCCCGCCGCGGTTTATGAGATGGGAATGGAGAAGGGCGCGCCGCGATTGAAGATTAATTTTTCGAATTGCGTGCATTGCAAGACGTGCGATGTGGCCGATCCTTACCAGGTGATTGAGTGGAAAGTGCCGGAGGGAGGCGGCGGTCCGAATTATGAGGGGATGTAGGAGAATCGCTCGATCCGTTTGAAGAAGCTGCAGTTTTCCTTCGTGTGCTGAAACCGCAAGTTCCGCACGGAAAATTTCAAATGTCAGATTTGAAATTTCAGATGACCTGCACGGCTACGGCAAAAAAACCAAGAACAAAATGCAGATCCCTCATCCGCCCAGGCGGATTCGGGATGACAGCTTCGAGAGCGGGGTGCAGCGCGCGACGACTTGTGACCGCTGGAGGCCACGATGGTGCGGAGATTTGATTTCGCGTCTAGGCCGTCGGAGGGCGGAGCAAGCCCCGCCCCTACGGGAAAATGCTACGGCGACGCAGAGAACATTGGCGAGCGAAATTATTGCTTTGGCGGAGGCGGTTGGCTGCCGAAGAAACGTTTGAACATTGTCAGGATGCCGCGGCGGTGGCGCCTTGTGCTTGGCGTTGACTTCGTGGGCTCGGATTGCGCGAAGCTCGCTGCGGCTGGGGATTTTGTCTCGGCTACGTGGCCGGTGAAGACCCAGTCGGACGTCACTCTGGCTTCGCGGATTAGAGTCACCAACTGCGGATTCGGATCGAGTGGCGGATTTGGATTGGCTGCTGAGAATGCGAGCGGGGGCATCACTACTCTGACCGGCGGCTCCACTTGCGGAGCGGTCGGGGCGGCTCCGGTCGTGCGCGTTGCTACGGGCTTCGATTCGTTGGCGTGTTCGGGCATTGTGAAACCGTTGTCGGCTTCGGGGGCGGTGCCGTTTATCTGTTTGGCTGGCGCGGACGCGGCATTGTTTGCGGGCGGAGTCGGCGCTGATGGTGGCGGAGCGGGCGGCGGGGGCGGCTCGTCGGCGTGAACCGTCGGGATCACCGAAGTGGCGCGCGGTAGAGTTTCCGCGATTGCCGGCGGCGGTTGCTGAGTTGCGTTTGCCGCCGAGGGCGAGGGAGCTTTTGGCTTCGACGCTGCGGCCGGCGGAATCTTTGTGGCGGCCGGCGCGCTTGGCGGCGGAATGGCCGAAGCGGAAAGCGTTGGCGCGGCTGTGGGCGGCGTAGATGAAGCTACGTGCGTCGGCGCGGCTGTCGGCGGTGCGGATGAAGCTTGCGGCGCTGGCGCGGCCGACTGCGCTGTGACCGGAGCTGCTGCCGATGGAGCGGACTGCGGCTGCGGCGTTGCGGCTGGAATTGGACGAGGCGGGATGATGGCACGCGCTTCGTCGCGATAGCAGCGGCAGGTTCCGGCGGGGCCGCCTACGGGCTGGAGTTTTTCGCCAGAGAGAAAGAACTCACCGAGCTGAGGCACCACCAATCCTTCATTGCTGAATTGATCTTCGAGCCGCGCGGCGCCTTGCGCGGCGAAGACGCACATGGCGTCGTTGATGTCGAGGCCGATGGTGAAATCGCGGGCTTCTTCGGCGATGGAGACGGGAGTGGCCATGACGAACGGTGTGAAGACGTGGAGCTGCGTCGGATCGGCCAGACGCACATGAACGCGGCCGAAATTTAGAGCGACGGTGTAGGCGTTGTTGGATTCGAGGAGCGTTAGTTTCGCCGGGCCGCAGATGTCCACTGTGCCGCCGCCGGGAAGAGTGAGGCGGGCGTCGCCGGAGTGGACGGTAAGCACCGTGCCGCTGGAGATAAAAAAGCTGGTGCCGCCGGGGACGGCGCCGCCGAGAGTGCTGCCTTCGAAGGAGATGTCGTCGCCGGTGAATCTGGCTATCGCGCCAATGGGCCAATGTTCTTGCGCGAAGGCAGGCGTGGCGAAAATTGAGAGAAGCGCGAATGTCGCGGCGGAAAAGAAAACTGCGCGGCTGGCGCGACGGAGACTGCTGCCGAAGATGGAAGAGAAGTTCAGAGTGAGCGAGCCGCTATGCATCGAAGAGCTGTAGCCAATTCACCTATACTATAGCGCATTGAGCGAAGCGGCCAAACCGGAAGCGGCGGAATCTGGCGAGCGCGTTAACGTGCTTTACGATACGCGATTGCCGGAGCTTTCTCGCTGGCGGCGCGCGCA